>ERZ773217.1945-NODE-1945-length-14873-cov-10.564719_pt1 | contig 14873 bp, 19 predicted proteins | sample MGYA00580995_ERZ773217 | MGnify/ENA primary metagenome ERZ773217 (study PRJEB29015, sample SAMEA2737772) | human gut metagenome | biome: human gut; feature: human-associated habitat; material: faeces | place: China | collected 2012 ...
TACAATTCATTCAAAAAAACTTCGTTTTAGACTTGACTTTTAATAGTTAGTCTTTTATCAAATCGCCTGATATATCCCTTATAGTCTACCAGATCCTGCCGTTTTTCCTCAAGAGGCAAATCTTACGATTTCCATACGATTTTGCATTTTTATGCCCCTTTATCGGGAAGAATCGGCTTACCCCTTCAGAAGCCATTGCGTCAGCTCTCTGTGGGTTCTCTCCGGAATCCTTTCAAACAGATTTACATACTCTTTTTCTGATCTTCTGTCCCGGAATGCCGGATAGAGAAATCCAAACTCCGCCTTTCCCGGCTCGTATTCCCCCGCCAGGGGACTTATCGTACCTATCAGATACTCATACAGCTCCTCTGAGTCTTCCAGTCTGGCCTTGTCCTCCGCTTTTGCCGGCACGTCATATCTTCCGTAGAATAAAAAGAACGCGTACGGCGCGCCCGGCTGATACGTTTCCCCCAGCACCTCATAAAACAAATCCAGGAGTCCGTCGTTTTTCATTTCCGACTGAAGAATTCCGTCCAAAAGCTGCCAGATACTGCCCGGACGCCTGGCCTCTCTGGAAATTTTGTAATCCTTCAGCTGCACGTTCGTATCAGAAAACGGCACCGTCTTGGCCAGAGCCAGCTGCTTTGTCCGCTCTGAGAGCGAAAGCCTCAGAAAGTTCGTATTAAAGGTTCCGTCCACATATCCCTCTTCATCAAAATAAGCTCCGGCTATCCGGCTGATGCAGGAACGGGCAGGCGTCATCCTTCTGGTCAGCTCCAGCATATCTTCTCTTTGAATCATTGTTTCTCCTTTCACCTTTTTTATTTTTTCTTACAACGGTCGTCCAGAACTGACGCACTTGTGTGGAAACTCTCTGCATCGGCGGATTATTCGCGCAGAAATACTTTTACATAAATCTTAATCCAGGAACCCTTCTTTTCTTTCATCAGAATTCTGCCGAAAAGAATTTTTCCAGCGTCCATCAGACGTGCGGCAATTTTGTTATCCTCCCTTGGCACATAGCCAAGCTTTATTCCATATGCAGTCGTGGTAAAGGTCATCTGCAAGCTCCAATATCACATTTTTCAGTTCCAGATTCTCGATATACTTGTCAGGAATGCTACTGTATCCAAGATAAGTCCCCATAATACTGCCCGTTACCGCACCTGTTGAACTGCTGGCTCCGCTATGGTTAACTGCCGCAATTAACGCTTGTTCAAAATCGTCAGAATATTTTAGAGAACAGTAAATTGCAATTGCAAGAGTCTCTTCTGCAGTCCATCCCTGCCCCAGCTCCTGTACAGCTTCCAAATCGTCAAATGTTCCGTTGGATAATTCAATTGCTCTGTCAATCAGCCTTATTTGTTCATCTAAATATTTTTTTCCGTCAAACAGCCGCAGCAGAGCCTGTTCTGTGTCCCTTACCGCTTCATATAAGGAAATATCCTCATTATGCGAAAGCCGCTGAATGATATGTACGAAAGCTGCCGCCGGAATATACCCAAGTTCATGTCCATGCGTTAAGGTGGCAGTCTCCGCTCCTATCATATCTATTTTATCACTTTCATACCGTCTGCCTCCCAAATACAGGCCAATGGGAGCGACCCGCACCATCCCGCCACAGCCTTTACTCTGATTCATAGGAGCATCTATGGTTCCATCCGCTCCATTTATAATTGCTGATATACAGGTATTTCCCGGATCGCGGCGGGCAAACAGCTCTGGTTCATTTACAAGCCATGAATAAGGAGAGCGCGGCCTCAGCGGATAGGCTGCAGATTGTGTCTGAAGCCAGTCCTTATAGCATGCAGCGATGTAGGCCGGATATGATCCCATAATTCCGCGGGTCATGCCTCTTGTCGTTCCAAGCAGCAGACCATTGGCAGTAAAAAGCGTCATTTGAGTGACACTGGAAACAGGAGCGATACCATTGTGCAGTTTACAGTTTTTGCTGCCACTTTTCCCATATTTTTTAACGGCAGCATCTGTGCCAGGAAACTCAACGGCATATCCTAGTGCATCGCCGGCAGCGCCGCCAATCAGGCATCCTCTATACTGTTCTAAATTCTTCACTCCATCAGCTCCTCTTATATCTGCCTACAGCAAATTAACGTCCCTTAGAGATTCGTTCTGAGTCATTCATGCTGCGAATCTCCTGCGCAATATTTTGTAATCTTTAAACATTATACCTTCAATCAACTCTTTTGCATAGTCAAAGCGCTTAATAGAATTCTTTGTTGTAAACTGCATATTCAGGATAACGGTCAGAATAACGAATTTGTACCGCCTGCTCCTACCGTTTCCTCCAGGTCTTTATTTTTTGACCAGAAGCACAAAAGGACATCTTCCTAAAATTTCTTTTAGAAAAATGTCCCTCTTTGTATAAAATATTTACCTGGACTAATATGGATTTTTCACAAAACCGCTTGTTAAAACCCATTAAGCCACTTTAAATTATTCGGGGATACGCCTGCTGAAGCAGATGTTCCTGTCGTGGAAGAAACTGCCGCTCCTGCCCCCACTCCTTCTTCTCCCCGGCGTCAGCCCCGCCCCCAGCGCAGCAAGGCCCCCGTCCTTACCATCCACGGCCGGGATGATGTCGAGACTGCCGAAGACCGTCATGATATAATCTGACATGAAATCCATAACGCCTACCGCACCCGCAAGATCATCACCGGCAAGCTGGGCCGCAGCCCTTCCGGTCAGGAATACGCTGACCTTATGCTGCGCCAAAATAAGATCCTTGGCAACATGCTCGGTGCTGACATTGACTTCATCGTGCGTGGTATCGACTCCAAGACCCGCAGCGTAGCTGTCAGCTGTAGGGAGGCCATGCGGCGCAGCAGTCTGGAGGACTTGGGCATCAAAGCTGACATCAAGAGTATTTCCGAGAACACCGACAGAGACAACCTGCAGAAGTGCCGTATCCAGGGCAAGTATGCCGGCCGTGTCACAGATGTCCACAAGGGCATTGTCTATGTGCGCCTCTCCAATGGCGTCAATGCGGCAGCCCATTCCTGCTATGACTACCGGATGCCCGGCAAAAAGGACGATGTATCTTTTGCTGTCACCCGTCTGGATATGGAGCGGGGTGTGGCCGTAGGTATTATTCCCCGGATCATCCGGCAGAACCTGTAAGCAAATGCGTTTATTTTTCACAAAAACACAGTTATAAGCTATACAATCAAAGATTTAGGAGGCAATTTCATGCGGATTCAGTTTCGTGCAGAGAATTTTCTCTCTATCAAAGACAGTGTCGTGTTATCCCTCTTTCCAGCAAGGATAACGAGCATCCAGAACATCTAATTGTGGATGGAAGCAAACGGTATTTGAAGTCTGCCGTGATTTACGGAGCCAACGCTTCCGGAAAGTCCAATGTCCTTCATGCATTCTGGTTCATGGTAAATTATGTGCTGACTTCACATAACCAGCAGCTCCACAAAGCCATCGAACGTTCGCCTTTCAAGTTTGACTGTGAAACGCCCTCTCGCCCCAGCTGCTTTGAGGCCATCTTCACCGCAAATGGCATCCGATATGCGTATGGCTTTTCGGTAACAGACAAAGCTGTTATTGAAGAATACCTATATTACTATCCCAATGGCAGGCAGGCGATCATTTTTGAGCGGCAAAACACAAACAATTTTCGTTTTACTGTTGATGTCGATGAACAAAGCATGCTCAAAAATCGTACTTCACCTAACAAGCTCTATCTGTCTGTTGCATCAAGCTGGAGCTATTCCAAGGTAATTCCTGTTCTGGAGTGGTTTGCTTCCTGCCGGATCATCACGAAACATTCTGCTGCAGATGCTTATGAATTTGAAGCAGAACAGCTCAAAGACGATGGCTGCCGGCATATGATCGCCTCTATGCTGTGTGGCGTTTGGTATACATTCTCTTCAAATGCGTAATTTAGAACCCGCCACTTCTCAACAGGGCGATATTTTCATCAATATTGAGGTCATTCACACGGTACAAGATACAGAGGGAAATACTTCTTCCTACACACTGAATATAGCGGAGGAATCTGATGCACCAACAGTTATTTCAAACTGATTGGTGTTGTAAAAAAGGTCTGGATGAAGGAACGCTCCTTATAGTAGACGAACTGGACTCTCATCTGCATCCCCTCCTGACCAAGCATCTGGTCTCGCTTTTTAACAGCGTGGAGTTCAATCCAAATGGAGGCCAGTTTATTTTCACATCACACAACACCAATCTTTTTCTATCCGCAAAGATACCAAAATTGAGAAGGGGTATTTGATCGGCCGTTATGATGCGGTTCCTTTTATTAAGGGTGGGCTGTAAAACAGCTGCGGACAGTTCAAAAATGATATTCTCAAAATTAGATATGCTTAAATTTAAAAAAATATCTGCATTTAATTTTTGAGATGTGCTATACTATACTAAGAAAGGGGCGATAATATGAATATACAAAAAATCAGCGTTGGGAACTTTAAGTCCCTGTATAGCGCATCATTTGAGCCAGGTAAAATCAATGTGTTTGTTGGTGCTAATGGCTCTGGAAAGTCCACTATTTTGGAGGCTATCGGCCTCTTGAGCGCAGCTATGACTGACCGTGTTGATTCTGCAAGTCTTCAACGGAAGGGTGTACGTTTAAGCATTCCCTCTCTTTACAAGTCTAATTTTAAGGATCTGAAAAGAAAGAAACTGACCGTAGATCTTTCCTTGGAATGGGAGAATGACTGTTGTTCTGATCAGTTCCGCTATGATGTGCACCTAACAACCCCTACCGATACGGATTACTGGAGATACCATTCGGAAGTATTTTTCCAGAATGACGAGAGAATATGGGGGCGCAGTAATGCATCCCAGCAGCAGGCCAACAGCTATATTGGTTTTTTCTTGATTGATGACAATCAGGAACTGACAAACGGCCGTAAAATTGCACAACATTTCTCCTCTTATGGTATTTTCCAACCCAATACTATGACTTTACGCGGGACGATTCCAGATCCAAATCAAACCACTCCAATCGGACTGAATGGCGGTCGTCTGGCTGAGGCAATAAAAGCATTGATCCATGAGGAAGATGGCGAACTGTATTTTGGCAGTTTATATATGGATGATATCCTTGATATGATTGATTGGGCTTCTGATATTTCCGTGGATGCTCCCAAGAAAAGCAATATCAACGCCAACATTCCTACCACTCGTCAGATTATGGAGTTTACAGACCGCTATATGAAAGAAAACTCCCGGTTTACCGGTTATGATGCCAGTGAAGGTGCTTTGTATGTGCTGTTTATGTTGGCTCTAGCCATGCATCCGCAGGGTCCTTCTATTTTTGCGGTAGACAGTTTTGATCATGCATTGAATCCCCGTCTTGCCAAAAAAATGATACAAGTATTCTGCGAACAGATCATTCAGAACAATAAACATGTTTTCCTTACCACTCATAATCCCTTGGTTTTAGATGGGCTTGATTTGACTAATGATGATATTCGCTTGTTTGCAGTAGATCGTGATGACAATGGGCACGCACAAATCAATCGAATTCTTGTGTCACAAGAACTGATAAATGAAGGTCAGTCTTTGTCCCGGCTCTGGATCAATGGTAGACTGGGAGGTGTGCCGACACTGCTATGAAAAATATCGGAATTGTCTGCGAAGGACCGACAGACTATATTATATTACAAAAGGTCATCAACCTGATAACCAATGAAACTAATTATTATGTACAGCTCCAACCAGAACCCGACTTAACAGGACAATATGGAAACGGTTGGAAGGGTGTCTGGAAATGGTGTTGCGATAATGCTGATATCCGCAAACAACTTATGAAGGATATTACGCCCAGGCTGGATTTTCTGGTCGTTCAAATGGATGGAGATGTATCTCGGAAGGAAAAATCTGCTCATTGTTCGTGTCCGTCTGTCAAATGTCCTTATAAGGGCATTCGAAATCCTCTGGAATGTGATATAAAACCGGAAGATAGAGATGCTTGCCCTGTCATTCTTCCATGTCAAAACCATGGAGCACCTATTACCAGTTACATGGAGCATTTGAAAGGACTGCTTTCTACATGGCTAAAAGAACCCGATGATACCTGTATTGTTATCCCTTGTGACAGTACAGAGGCATGGATTGTAGCTGCCTATGATAATACGGCAGAAGTTGAATTTATCAAAGATCCTTGGGAATCTGTTATTGCCAAAAAGGCAACTTATCACGATATTCGCATTTCGGGCAAGAAAAAGAGAACCCGCATTTTCGAACAATTTGCCCCTATTGTTTGTGAGAATTGGGAACAGGTAACCAATCTTTGCCAAAGTGCAAGAGACTTTGAACAAAGCATCTACACCCTTTTCCATCAGACATAATATTGGCATAACATTGGCACGGTCCTGCCCTTTCGCCGTAAATCCATATCTGTTATACTTGGTACAGTCAAAACTTTGCATAGCAGCCGCTCCGGTTTGGAGCGGCTGTTTTCAATTGCGCCACAGTAAAAAGAAAGGCGAATCTGCATTTTATAAGCAGATCCGCCTTTCATATTGTTTCATCTGGTTTCGTAGTGTCTCGCGCAAAAGTTGTAGAAAAGTTGTAGTAACGCGATTTTTTGTAGTAAATGACCTCTTTAGTACAGCTTCGCTCCCGCCGGAATCACGTCATCTAACATCAGCAGATTTAAGCCTTCCCGTCCGTCATACTCATACACGGCGGAAATCAGCATACCCTCAGACGGAATACCCATCATCGGTCTCGGCGGCAGGTTGGTGATAGCCACGCAGGTCTTGCCAACCAGCTCTTCCGGCTCGTAATACTCGTGGATACCGCTTAAAATGGTGCGGTCCTTGCCGGAACCGTCGTCCAGAACGAACTTCAGAAGCTTTTTGCTCTTCTTCACTGCCTCGCACTCTTTTACCTTCACTACTCTGAAATCAGATTTTGCAAAGGTATCGAAATCTACGAACTCCTCGAACAGCGGCTCAATCTTTACCTTGGAAAGATCAAGCTGTACGCTTGGCGCGGACACGCCTGCTGCAGCTGCCTCAAACGCGTTCGGCTTAGACTCTGCTGTCTCTGCCTTGTTATCGCCCTTCTTTGCGTCTAAAGACTTCATTGTCGGGATATCCTATCAATTTAATTTAATAAGACTTATTTCCCTTTATTAAGCCACTTTCAATGCTTATTTCCCTTGAAAAATGATGTCCTATCATTGATTAAAACTTACAAATTTGTCGTACCTTTGTCGTACTCTCGACACTTTGTCGTACCTTTCAATCAATTCCAAAGAGGACTCTTTCCTGATTTAAAATAAATCTAAGTTGTTTGATAAATTCTTCATTGCTTCCTGCTGTGTTTCTCTTGAAACCTCCGCATATATATCCATTGTGGTTTCAATACTAGCATGTCCCATAATCGACTGAATTACCTTTAGATTTGTCTCATTTTCACAAAATCTTGAGCAAAATGTATGCCTTAAATGGTGACATGAAAAATGCGGTATCAGTACCGGTTCCCGCTGCTCTTTTGCAGCCTTTATCACTTCCTCCGCATTGTATGATTCATAGATACGTTTGATCGCCCGGTTAATTGCCTGTGGATTGTGGACATTACCAAACCGATTGGTAAAAATAAAGCCTGTCATCCCATCAATTATCGTTGTGTTAAATCCATTCTCCTGCTGTCTTTCCAGCTCCTCCTGAAGAGATTCACACACTGCATCGATCATCGGAATTTTTCGTGTTCCTGCATCTGTCTTCGGCTTTGAAACGACAAATGAACACATAGGATGCCCTTTGTATTCTCTGCTATAGTACACCAGCGCATGATTAATGTCGATCGTCTTCTGTTCAAAATCCACATCTTCCCACCGTATTCCAATCGCTTCACCGATCCGGCAACCTGTTCCCATCAAAAATGTAAAAAGAGATTCCCAACGACAATACTCTGGTTTACTTGCAATATATCCCAAAAAAGCTCGCTGCTGTTCCAACGTTAATGCGTGTCTAATACCCTTATTTTTCCCCGTACCTTTCTTGATTTGTCTCATAACTCCATCACTAGGATTATTACGTATTATATTATCCCGAACCGCAAGTTGAAAGGTTGGATGAAGAATTGTATGGATGTTGTCCAATGTGTTAATTTGAATTTTTCCATCCTTTAACAGATGCTGATAAAATTGCATCACGTCAGAATATTTCACATCTGCAATCTTCTTTCGGCCAAATCCCGGTCTCACAAAACGATCATACATATATCTATAATTTTGTATTGTCGTTTTTCTTATCTCCGTTTTTAACGCAATATACCGTTCAAAAACATAATTGATCGTTGCAGTCCCAGAAACATATATATCCAATCCATCTAGCTGATCCTTTATTAACTGTTCTTCACGTTTCCGTAAGACCATAATATCTTTGGCATATATGCTTCTACGTCTCCCCTCGGGATCAATATAGGTATATACATATTTCCCATCACATTTTCGCTGTGTTTCACCTTTCCGCAACACTCGTCCTTTGTTATCTTTTCTTGACTTTGCCATCTCTGCTCCTTTCAAAAGGAAAGAGATTTCGTACTAACCGCTTATCCTTCCATCGCATATTGCAAATCAATCCCTTTTTGCAGCACTTGTGTTATGGTCATATCATGTTGGGATGCATATTTTTTCAGCTTTACCGCTTCTGCCTCCGTCAACTTTAAACCAACTACTACTCTTTTGGGATGATCTGACTTCGGACGTCCTGTCTTCGCCAAAACAATACACCTCCGTTCATACACCCCTATTATACTTTTAGTTAAACCAAAAGTCAATATTTAGTACGTAAATCTTTCCTACGTGATTTTATCTTACCCGAAATGACTCCAAATACCGATCCAACCAATCTAAATCAACCAATACCAACCTGTCTATTTTTAGGATAGCACCTGCATCTTTTGCAAGACTCTGAAACTTATTCAGCCCCATGCTATACATCTCCGCACCTTCTTTATATCGTACTAATCTTTTTTTCTGCTTTGCTTGCTGATTGATTTGCTGCATCTTAATACCTCCTCAAACTGTATACATTATGTATACCATAATTTGATTTTAAATGCAAATTTGTATTTTTATCTGTTAATTCTGTTAATTGTTCCTGAATTTTTTGTTGATTTTCGTTATGTATAGCATTGCTATTTTTTCCCTGCTAAACAAGCAAAATATTTTGCATTTTTGAAAAACATTTTCTCTTATTTTCTGTTATTTTGTTTTATTATTTCTAATATTAAATTATAAAATTTTTATAAATTTTTAAATATCATATTCAATAGCATCTTACCAATATATCTATATTTCCCTTCAGGCAACAAAAAAGAGCCTATCTGAAATAAAATTCAAATAAACTCTTTCTCGTTGTTTTTTCTTCTTAAATCCACATCCCTGTTTTTTAAACAAGGATGACATAAATATTATAAATAACCCTTAAATCCACATATCCTATCTAGGATATGAAACATTAGCACAATAACTAATATACCATTAAAATAACTCTATTCTGTTCTTTTGTCAAGTTATTTTTTATTTTCAAAATTCACTCCATATAACACACACTTTATTTCCACTCACAATACCTTTATATCCTCCTCCATCTTACTATCATCCAGCAACTTCTGTACTGCCTTTATATTCAAATACATATTCCCATTTTCTTCTGGTATCCCATATTTTAATGCCCAAGGAGCAAGCATCACTTTAATTGTAACACGCCAAAAGCATCCCTTTCTGTCCTCCATTTGAGCCATGTATTTCAATTTTACTTCCAAGAAAACAATTCTAAATAATGTAAACCTTTGATAGATGTATTCCATAATCCCATCTTTCCCAATGGGTATTTTTCCTTCTCCGAATGGTGTTGCAAGCGTAATAAACCACTCTTTATCCTTTTCTTGATATTGTACCGAAATACATTTAAAACCATGATAACGCCCAGGATATCCCTTTTTCCTATTTGATTCCCGAATATCCTCTTCATACCGTTTTATATTGAAATTCTCCATATGACCCTTCTCCTTTACCACTGTTCTGTTACATAGGTGTTAGACAAAATTCTTCGATTATCTCCATGACCTAAATACCTATTGACTTCATTAAGAGCTTCTTCTTTTCCCATTCCTTTTTTTCTGTTTTGATTATACCTTTCCTGAGCTACCAGTTTTCGTATCGCATGAAATCCCGTCTTCTGGTCTAATAAATTTTTATTTCCTGCCTTATCATTTAACGAATGCAAATACCTGTTGAGTGATTCTTTTCTGATCGAAACTAACTGCTGGCCCGACTGTTTTCCCTGACATAAATGTTCCAAGAGTTTCCTTTGTTCTTCTGTTTCTATCGGTATCTCCCAAGTTCTTCCACCTTTACTCCTAAAAATTTTTAATCGCATATTTTCAAAATCTATATCACATACCCTGATTCTAGGGATCTCCTGAACTCTTAAACCAAAGTTGCGACATAAACGAATCCCATCCAAGCTGCTACATTCATTTGCACATTCTAATATTTCCCGATACTGCTCAATGGTCATCATATCCTTCCGCAAACGTTCTTCCAATGTGGGGGGATCTGGTATCTTTACATCTGCCCACTGAGCATTCACACTTTTATATACTTTATTGCAGCATTTCGCCAATTTTTTTATTTGTGCATGATAGGTATTTAATGTTGCTTTCGTACATCCTTTTTCCTGCTTCTCTTTCAAATATTCCCGAATGTGCTCATTTTTTATTTCTTTCACATGCCGGATCTCCGGATGTTTTTTCTGCACAAAAGTTGCTAATTCTCCAGCCCGATCTAAAAGAGCCTTTTTTGAACCATAAGAAAATATCTTCGAGTCCATATCACGTCCATATTTTTGTTTATACTCTCTTTTTTTAGTTCCTTCCCGAAAGCAGCATACCACTGCATTCCGCAACTCTCCTCGTAAATTTGCCATATTCACCGCCTCCTCTTTCCCGCATTCAGGTGTGGACGGCCCATATTTCTTCATCAGGGCATAAACATCCCAGTGGCCGTCCACACCTGAATGCGGCAGCCTACTTTCCTGAAAATATAACTGCTGTTGGCAATTACTTCTTTAGTCATCACACCAGCTCATTTGACTGGTATATCCAATGTACAAAGACCATGTACATTGTTCTGCTCATTTCTGAGAAGCCATCTCAAAACAGCAGATAGGATTGCAGCTACAAAGCTGTACAATCACGGTTCTATCGAACCATACTACATGAAATCATTCTCATGTACCGGAAACACGAATGTTTCCACCAATATACCTTTCAGCCATACAGCCAGCATATTGGGAATTATATTAGATATACAGCATTTATTGAAAACGCTGTCAAAGCGATAGTTAGATACTACTTTTCATTTTTTGTTTACTTGGAATTATTTTTTTGATTTTCTTTTCTTTCTGAAGAATGTTTAGATATGATTTTATACAAAAAAACGTGGGCACACTCCACTTTAGGAATCTGTCCACGAATATACCATAAACCTGAAAAATAAACTTCATATTTTTATTATACCAAATTATTTTTTTTATGCAATACTTTTTTTAACAAAAAGTAAAGTAAAAAGAGGAGCTGCCAATGACAGCCCCTCCACATATGTTTAATCTTCTTCCAGTTCCTTTTTCAGTTTTTCCAACTGCTCCTTTGTCAGCTCTGTAAATTCCATGATTTCTTCATCTGGCTTTCCAGCATGAATCATTTTTGTTGCCATTTTTATTGCCATTTTTTCGGCAGCTTTTTCTTTTTCTTCCTCTAAAAGTTCTTCGATTTCATCTTTCATCAACTCTCATCTTTTTGTATACCTTCTCCGTGTTAGTGACCTTTGCGTATCGGATAGCTCTGCTATCCTTCTCAGGATGGAATCCTGAGAGCTAGGGCTGTAGAGTTCCAATGGCACGATACGCTTTCGGATATTTTCGATATTCCTACATAGAAGGAAGAAGGGAAGCTGCCAATGGCAGTTCCCTTCTTAGTTTCTTTATGCCTTTTGAAAAAGTTCTCTCTTCAACTCAGCTAACCTATCTTCGGATATTTTAGAATACTTCAAAATTTCTTCATCCGGTTTTCCATCACGAAGCATCTCTTTCGCAAGTTCATTACGCAACTCAGTACGCTCTTCCATTCTTCCCTCGTCAATCAACATCTTTCCAACCTGTGTCATAGATAACACCTCCCTGATATGATTCCTCGTTTTTTCATTGATTACCTTATCTGTAAATGCCAGAATCCCAGACAATACAAAGGATTCTATGTCCTTATCCGGAATCTGTCTTGCCAGTTCCACACTTTCCCTGATGGCTGTCTGCTTTTCTTCGTCTCCTTTGTAGGTAAGAGGAAGTAGCACTAAACGCATTGCCATTTCATCCGTGAATTCCTGATTTTTAATGCACTCTCCTATTTCATTTTTCCATTTTTCAGAGTCAGTTCCAACTAAAAATGATGCTTCTACCCGAATATCACATGATGATTTATGAAAAACCATGTCCTGTTTTTCAATATCCGCAGTATACAAAACCATCATATGGATATCTGGCTCCTTGTTTTCTTTCAGATAGCGTTCTGACACTCCTAAAATATAAGAACCATACTTAATAAAATCACTTTTCTTGTATGTGCTCTCATAATCTAAAATTACCAGACTTCCATCCTCCAGTTCAAACAAATTATCTATGCGAAGTTCATTTGCCTTTACCAGTGGTAAATTAGTCGGAAGTATATCAACAACCTTCAATTCACTGGTTAAACCAAACAGAGATAATTTTTTCCCTTTCAATCTGTCACCAAAATACTTGGAAACAATATCTTTATTCTGATATGCAATGCTCATATCTTTATTTTCTTGTTTTTCCATGATTCTCCTTCCATTATATCATAATTTGTTCGTATTTGTGTATCTTTCTTTCCCCTCCTTTGCCGTATAAGATATCTATAAAAACAGCAGAGGTATTTAGATACCCCGCTGGAATGTTCAACAGGGTATCTTCCTGTATTTTCTTACTAAAAAAAGGCAGACTGCACCTGATGCAATTTACCTTTTACTCCTTCAAGCTAATAAAAAATAGACTTTATATCCGTATTATAACAGGAATCCTCCCGGATAGCAAGATTTAACATATCGGATAGCTTGCTATCCTTCTCAGGATGGAATCCTGAGAGCCATGGCTGTAGAGTGCCTACGGCACGATACGCTTTGATATAAATGAAAGTCAGAAAATTCCTTTCGATTTAAGAATCTCTAAACGATAAAAAGGCTCACCAGAATATTAATTGCAAACGTAACATAATTATGCTATAATTATGTTACAAAAGAAAGGAGATGAATTGTATGCCAATGATTATACCAATTAAAGATTTGAGAAATACAAGCGAAATATCTGACATTGCTCACAGGGAACAGGAACCTATTTTCGTTACAAAAAATGGATATAGTGATTTGGTAGTAATGAGCAGTGAATTATACGATAAATTCGCCAAAATGAATCGCATAGACCAGGCTATATACGAATCTGAAAAGGAGTTAGAGGAAAGCGGAGAAACCATAGAACTTGATGATGCATTCCATTTCCTAAGCCAGAAATACTATGGATAACTATACTGTAAAATTAACAAAACGAGCTTTTCGAGATATAGATGGTATTTTCCAGTATATTGCATCAGAAAAGCTATCTCCAGAAAACGCACAAAAACAAATAAACAGAATATGGGAAGCCTTAAAAGCACTCTCGCTATTTCCACAGTCACACCAAGAGCGTAATGAAGGACGCTATGGAGGAAAAGGATACAGACAACTAATCATTAACAATTATATTGCTATTTTCAGAATTGATGAAAATGAAAAAACAGTCTATATTATAACAGTACAATACCAAGGACGGAATTTATAAAATCAACGGCTGTAGAGTTCCAATGGAACGATACGTTTCGATATAAATGAAAGTCAGAAAATCTCTTGCATTTTTTCATCTTGTAGCCTATAATATAGACATAAAGAAAGCACCCACTCCAAAAGTGGATGCCACATTGGATGTTTTACTGCTCTAATGAGCACTGCCTATCCTGTTGGCAGACAGGATAGGCGTTTTTATTTATCTTTATTTCTCTTATCGAGAAAGGCGATAAATGCAACGATGAAGCCACCAAAGGATATGAGCAAGCCCAATATTCCAATGACAACCATAACGGTTTCGTAAGCTGTCATCCGCATCACCTCCTTCCCTTATGTACTTCTGGCAAGCCAGAGTAGAGGTTGGAGGCATACCACTCCTGTCGTGAGTGCTTTCCTTTGACTATTTTAGCATAAGAATTTCTATTCTTCAATCCGAATTTCAGGGCTGTAGAGTTCCCAGGGAACAATACGTTTAGAATATCCTCAACGCCCGTCTCGGAAAGTAAAAAGGGGAGCTGCCAATAGCAACTCCCCTCTCTTTTTAACTAAGCTCGTCCGTCTTAAAAACATTGTAACCTTCATAGTGATAGCTTGCATCAATGCCTTTCATGTACACTGTACGGTCATCAATCTTATCTGTAAGTGCATTTTTTAAAAGGAATTTGATTTCAATGTCCTTAATTGGACTTCTTTCCATAGCCAAAAGATAATCTTCTTTATCTACCTGGCTCCAATCCACAACTTGTCCAATTTCTTTTTTCAGCATTGCATCTAACCAGATGCGGGTACTTCTTCCGTTTCCCTCTCGAAACGGATGCGCTACATTCATTTCCACATATTTTTCGATAATTTCATCGAAATTACTTTGTGGCATATGGTCTATATTTTCGAGAGCTGTTCTTAGATACATTAATGGTAAGCGCTTAAATCTTGGGTAGCTTTACTGTCTACGCTTTTAAACTCATAATGA
>ERZ773217.1946-NODE-1946-length-14862-cov-14.718039_pt1 | contig 14862 bp, 10 predicted proteins | sample MGYA00580995_ERZ773217 | MGnify/ENA primary metagenome ERZ773217 (study PRJEB29015, sample SAMEA2737772) | human gut metagenome | biome: human gut; feature: human-associated habitat; material: faeces | place: China | collected 2012 ...
GAGCATAACCTTGCCAAGGTTAGGGTCGCGAGTTCGAGTCTCGTTTTCCGCTCCAAATAGAACAAGGTTGTCAGTCGATAAGATTGACAACCTTTTTTTTGTATTATATCGGAAGTTTACCGGACTATTTTATCGATAGATTGAATAGAAAAGCGTAATTTTGCAATTGAAAAAATCAGTGTACTTCCCCCAAAAAGAGTGTCATTGATTCACACAGGCCTATAATTAATTTAATAATAGCGATATGTTAACACAAATCATTAATGCACGCATCCTGACGCCTCAAGGTTGGCTGAAAGATGGATCAGTGCTTATTCGCGACAACAAAATTCTGGAAGTAACCAATTGTGACCTTGCAATTATTGGAGCTAAACTTATCGACGCCAAAGGAATGTATATCGTTCCCGGAGGAGTGGAAATCCACGTTCATGGCGGCGGTGGAAGAGACTTCATGGAAGGCACGGAAGAAGCTTTCCGGGTAGCTGTCAAAGCTCACATGCAGCATGGTACGACCAGTATTTTCCCCACTCTTTCTTCTTCTACCATTCCTATGATTCGTGCAGCCGCAGAGACTACCGAGAAGATGATGGCGGAACCGGACAGCCCTGTATTAGGACTTCATCTGGAAGGACATTATTTCAATATGGCTATGGCAGGCGGACAGATTCCCGAAAATATCAAAAACCCCGATCCGGAAGAATATATCCCGTTACTGGAGGAAACTCGTTGTATCAAGCGTTGGGATGCTGCGCCGGAGCTTCCGGGAGCCATGCAATTCGGTAAATACATCACGGCGAAAGGAGTGTTGGCTTCCGTAGGACATACGCAGGCGGAGTTTGAGGACATACAGACTGCCTATGAAGCCGGATATACCCATGCTACTCATTTCTATAATGCAATGCCGGGATTCCATAAACGGAAAGAATATAAATACGAAGGTACGGTAGAAAGTATTTACCTGATTGACGACATGACGGTCGAAGTGGTGGCTGACGGTATTCATGTACCACCTACTATTCTGCGTCTTGTTTATAAGATAAAAGGAGTGGAGCGTACCTGCCTGATAACGGATGCACTGGCTTGTGCGGCCAGTGACAGCCAGACTGCTTTTGACCCGCGCGTGATTATTGAAGACGGAGTATGCAAGCTGGCCGACCGTTCTGCTTTGGCAGGAAGTGTGGCTACTATGGACCGCTTGATTCGTACCATGGTGCAGAAAGCAGAAATACCTTTGGCGGATGTGATACGCATGGTATCCGAAACGCCTGCCCGCATAATGGGAGTACTTGACCGCAAAGGAACGCTTGAACGTGGTAAGGATGCCGATATTATTGCCCTCGACAGAGACTTGAATGTGAGAGCCGTATGGGCAATGGGGCAATTAGTGGAAGGTACCAATAAACTGTTTTAAATCTAATAAATAAAGAAGACTATGTTAACTCAGATAATTAACGGTAGAATACTTACCCCGCAAGGCTGGCTGAAAGACGGTTCGGTATTGATTTGTGACGGAAAAATATTAGAGGTGACCAACAGTGACCTGGCAGTTATCGGTGCAACGGTTATTGACGCCCGGGGAATGACAATCGTACCGGGATTTGTCAGTATGCACGCGCACGGAGGCGGCGGACATGATTTTACCGAAGCTACGGAAGAAGCATTCCGCATGGCAACTACCGCGCATTTGAAGCATGGCGCCACCAGTATGTTTCCTACTTTGTCATCCACATCGTTTGAAAAACTTTATCAGGCTGTCGATGTGTGTGAGGGATTGATGCAGGAACCGGATTCTCCAATTCTCGGTCTGCATATTGAGGGACCTTATTTGAATCCGAAAATGGCAGGAAGCCAGTATGAAGGTTTTCTGAAAACTCCTGATGAGAATGAATATATTCCGTTATTGGAACATACTACTTGTATCAAGCGTTGGGATATCAGCCCGGAATTACGTGGAGCGCATGATTTCGCCAAATATACCCGTTCAAAGGGAATAATGACGGCAGTTACACATACAGAAGCCGAATATGATGAGATTAAAGCGGCGTATGCGGTGGGCTTCTCACATGCTGCTCATTTTTACAATGCAATGCCGGGTTTCCACAAACGCCGTGAATATAAATATGAAGGGACGGTGGAGAGTGTATATCTGACAGACGGAATGACGGTAGAAGTTATTGCGGACGGCATTCATTTGCCTGCCACTATTCTGAAACTGGTTTATAAACTGAAAGGAGTGGAGAATACGTGTCTGGTGACTGATGCGCTGGCTTACGCTGCTTACGAAGGACATGAACCGATTGACTCGCGTTATATTATTGAAGATGGAGTGTGTAAAATGGCAGACCATTCCGCGCTGGCCGGTAGTTTGGCTACAATGGATGTGTTGGTGCGTACAATGGTAAAGAAAGCAAATATTCCTTTGGAGGATGCAGTGCGCATGGCTTCCGAGACTCCCGCCCGTTTGATTGGAGTCAGTGACCGGAAAGGTGCATTGGCTAAAGGGCTGGATGCAGATATTGTGATTCTCGATAAGGAGTTGAATGTACGTTGTGTGTGGTCAATGGGAAAGATTGTTCCGGGTACTGATGTTCTTCTGCATAAATAATAATTGCCGGATGAGCGATGTTTGATAGATAACATCCGGTGTTTTAATGAAAATAAAAGTCCGAATCTGAGGTTTGCCTGCAAAGCAAATCAGATTCGGACTTTCTTTATAAAGAAAAGTCGCATACAATTAAGTGTTTCTTCTTTATGGATTGTATTATATATAAACAGATAATTGTACTATGAAAGTAAAGCATTTAGTTGTAGCTTTTCTGTGTATGCTGGGATGTTGTGCGTGTAGCAGTCCGAAAACAGAAGTAAAATCACCGGACGGTCACATCAAGATGACGTTGACGGTAGATGAGAATGGTACTCCGTTTTATAATGTGTCGGTAAATGGTTCATTGCTGATAGAAAATTCAAAAATGGGTTTTGTGGAGGGAAACGGTGTTATTTTGGGAGGAGGCTTCCGGATAGAGAAAACCACATTCGACAGCAAAGATGAAACATGGACGCAGCCGTGGGGAGAAAATAAAACCAACCGGAACCATTATAATGAAATGGCTGTCAATCTGATTAATGAGGATCAGGTGCAGTTGACCCTTCGTTTCCGGGTTTTCAATGACGGAGTAGGGTTCCGTTATGAATATAATGTTCCCAATGTGGATTCTCTGATGATAACTGATGAACTGACTACTTTCCACTTCCGTCAGGACGGTACCTCATGGTCGATTCCTGCGAGTGCCGAGACTTATGAATTGCTTTATAAGCAGCAGCCTATTTCCGAAGTGGAGACAGCCAATACTCCTTTTACCTTTAAGACGGCGGATGGTGTTTACGGAAGTATCCATGAAGCGGCATTGTATGATTTCTCCGAAATGACGCTGAAACAAATCGGAGATTACACTTTGAAGGCGGAACTTACTCCCTGGCCGGACGGTATCAAGGTACGCAAAAGCAACCATTTTACAACTTCCTGGCGTACTATCCAGATTGCTCCGGAAGCTGTCGGATTAATCAATTCTTCCCTGATCCTGAACCTGAATGACCCTTGTGTGTTGGAAACTACTGATTGGATTCGTCCTTTGAAATATATCGGTGTATGGTGGGGGATGCATCTGGGTGTAGAGACTTGGAAAATGGATGAACGCCACGGTGCTACCACTGTCAATGCCAAAAAATATATCGACTTCGCTGCTGCCAATAATATAGAAGCGGTATTGTTTGAAGGCTGGAATGAAGGTTGGGAAAGTTGGGGCGGTATGCAGAATTTTGATTTTACGAAACCTTACGCTGACTTTGACATAGATGAAATAGTACGTTATGCCAAGGAAAAAGGAATCGAAATCATTGGACACCATGAAACAGGAGGAAATATCCCGAATTATGAACGGCAAATGGTTCATGCAATGCAATGGTATACCGACCACAGCATCCACATCCTGAAAACAGGTTATGCAGGAGCTTTCCCGAACGGGCTTTCACATCATGGACAATATGGAGTCAACCATTATCAGAAGGTAGTGGAAACAGCTGCGGAGCATAGAATGACATTGGATGCACACGAACCGATTAAGGATACCGGTATCCGCCGTACATGGCCTAACATGATGACGCGCGAAGGAGCCAGAGGTATGGAATGGAATGCATGGAGTGAAGGAAATCCGCCGTCTCATCATGTAATGTTGCCGTTTACCCGCTTGCTGTCCGGTCCAATGGACTACACTCCGGGAACTTTTGATATTTTGTTCCAGCAAACCAAAGACTCTCCCCGTCGTCGGAAATGGAATGACCAGGATAAGGGGAACAGCCGTGTCAACACAACATTGGCGAAGCAGATTGCCAATTGGGTGATTCTATATTCTCCCTTACAAATGGCTTCTGATATGATTGAGCATTATGAAGGACATCCTGCTTTCCGGTTCTTCCGCGATTTCGACCCAGATTGTGACGAATCCAAGGCATTGGCAGGAGAACCGGGAGAGTTTGTAGCTGTTGTACGTAAAGCGAAAAATAATTATTTCTTCGGAGCAGCTACCAATGAGGCTCCCCGAACACTGGAAATAAAACTGGACTTCCTGAAACCGGGCAAACAATATCAAGCTGTTATCTATGCCGACGGTGAGAAGGCGGACTGGAAAACGAATCCGGCAGATTATCAGATTACGGAACAAACTGTCACAGCTGAAAATACGCTGACTGTACGTATGGCTGCCGGAGGAGGACAGGCTATTTCGTTCATACAACTTTAAGAAAAAATAGGTTAAGATTTAATAGAGGTTTATTGTGTTAGGGATAGGTTTGGTTTTAAGGTAAAAGATTGTTGAAAGATGATAGATTAAGGAAATAAAGTTGGTTAGGTTAGAAAAAACGGTGAACAAGTACAGGGGTTTGTTCACCGTTTTTATTTATCTTGTCTTTTGTATACGAAAAAAATCTTATCCTTTTGCTTCCTGATACATGAAACGTTTGATTGATTTCTTCGCTGTCTTTTCAAATTCCTCGAAATGGATTTTAATTTTGCTGATCTGGCAGTAGTTAGGCAATTGTTGATTCAGTTCGACACGGTTGACTTCCATAGCTTTCTGGATATCGTTTTGCTGCAATCCGTGAGCAAATGCATCGTCAAAATCCGGATAGATAAGCGCCACCAGTTTGTCGTGTTGCAATACGATTAATGATTCCGCCACATACGGCATATTATTCAGTTTGCTTTCTATCTCTTCCGGATAGATATTCTGTCCGCTGGAAGTGAGAAGCATATTCTTGCTACGTCCGCGAACAGTTACATAACCTTCTTCATCCATAACGCCCAGATCTCCTGTATGCAACCACCCGTTTACATCAATGATTTGTGCGGTAGCTTCCGGATTCTTATAATATCCGAGCATCATATTCGCTCCCCTGCAAACAATCTCTCCGGCATGAGTTTTAGGATCCGGGGAATCAATGCGGACTTCCATTCGGGTGGTGGCCTTTCCGCAGGAAGCAAGTTTCAATGTATCCCAACGGCTGGAGCAGATAATCGGACCACATTCTGTCATGCCATAAGCAATGGTGTAGGGGAAACCTATCTTTTTGAGAAAAGCTTCTACTTCGGCATTGAAAGGAGCGCCGCCGATAATGATTTCGTCGAAATTACCTCCGAAGATTTCCATAGCTGCCTGGCGGGCCAACGATTTGATTTTGTCATTGACGATAGGTACTTTGAGCAATAACTTTCCGATTTTGCTATCCACTTTAGGGAGGATATCTTTCTTGATAATCTTTTCTACAATCAAAGGTACGCAAGAGATAACTCTGGGCTTAATCTCCGAGAAAGATTGTGAGATGATTTTCGGAGACGGCATACGTGTCAGGAAATAGATATGCGCACCTGCGGAGAAGCCATATAAGAAATCGTATACCATACCGAAAACGTGTCCCATAGGAAGCATGGAAACGATATGGTCGCCCGGTTTGACGGGAAGCATTTCAAAACAATAGGCCACATTCGACCAGATACTGCGATAGGGGAGCATGACACCTTTTGAATAGCCTGTAGTTCCTGAAGTATAGTTGATAATAGCCAGTTCCTCGGGCCTGTCTTTCCGGTAACAGATATGCTCCGGGCGGAAATTCTTCGGGTAACGTTGACCGTATATCGCATTCCGGTGTTCGAAAGCATACGTCAGTTTTTCATTGCGTGATACCAATGATGAGAAATCGGTGAGTGACGCTATTCCTTCCAACAGGGGCATGGCGTCTTCATTCAGGTTTTCCCATGCCTGGTCGCCGACAAAAAGCAGTTTGGCTTCGGAGTGGTTGACAATATTATGGATATTATCCGCTTTAAATTCATGGAGAATAGGAACAATTACGGCTCCGTAAGTGATAGTAGCCAGAAAAGTGACAGCCCAATGGGCACTGTTACGTCCGCAGACTGCTATCTTGTCTCCCGGCTGAATACCGGCACTTTCTAAAACAATGTGGAATTTAGCTATTTTACGAGCCACATCTTTATATTGGAGGGTAATTCCTTTGTAGTCAGTCAAAGAGTCTTTATCCCAGTTCTTGATAATGCTTTGTTCAATATAGTCGATGAACTGATGTTCTTGTTCCATTCGTTTTTGCACATTTAGTTTAAAACTGCGCAAAATTAATACTTCATTAATGTAAACCGAATTTTACAATTAAGTTTTACGGTTAATTAACGGGGGATGTTTGAACATATTTCGTCCCCCGCCTTATTCGGATTCGTTCACTTCCTCTTTTGATTTTTCGGAGATAAGGAGCAACTTGTCTCCTACATGAAGTTTCAGTGTTCCGTTAGGAATTAAAAACTCATCTCCGCGTTTCACTATCATAACCAATGTTCCTTTGGGAAGATTCATATCCTTCAAGGTATCTGCTTCTTCCAGCATTTCCGTGGTAATGGTCATGTCGCTAAGGTCGGAGTCTATTTCTTCCGGCAGCTCCACTCCAAAGTCATTCCCTGTTTTCTCCAGTGGTTTAGAGAGGTTCAGCATGCGGGCAACGAAAGAAATCGTTGTTCCCTGCACAACCAACGAGACAATGGTAATGAAGAATACGATATTAAAGATAATATTCGAACCTTCCACGCCTGCAACTACCGGATAGGTGGCAAAGATGATAGGTACGGCACCGCGTAGTCCTACCCATGATACGAACAACCGTGATTTCATGGTAATCTTCCGGAAAGGGAGCAGGCAGAGGAACACGCTTAACGGACGCCCGATAAGAATCATAAAGACACCGATCAACAAGGCTACTACTGCTACTTCCAGCATTTCATGCGGATTGACGAGAAGTCCGAGGCAAAGGAACATGATGATTTGGAACAGCCAGGTCAATCCGTCCATAAATGTGTAGATGTCCTTGCGGTGCATGATTTTATTGTTTCCTACCATGATACCTGCGATGTATACGGCAAGGTAGCCGTTACCTTTCAGCAAGTCGGTGATAGAAAAGGTGAAGAATACAAAAGCCAGCAATAATATCGGATACAATGCCTGGTTGTCAATATTGAGTTTGTTCAGCATACGGATAGCCAGCTTTCCGAGTACATATCCGGCACCTGCACCTACCATAAACTGAATGACAAATGAACCGACAATAGCACCGACTCCCATACCTGCCGATTGGATAAACTGTATCAGCACAATGGTCAGCATATACGCCATAGGGTCATTACTACCACTTTCCAATTCCAACATGGGACGGAGGTTATGTTTCAGATTCATTTTCTGCGAACGCAGGATAGCGAATACGGAGGCCGAGTCGGTAGACGACATAGTAGCTGCCAATAACAATGAAGTCGTGATAGGCAGATAAATATTTGTCCAACTCATGCCGGATAGCCACCAGATAAACAATCCGGTGAAAAGGGCAGTGAGTAAAACTCCGACGGTAGAAAGCACGATACCTGGTCCTAAAATGGGTTTGATTTCTTTGAACTTCGTATCCATACCTCCCGAAAACAAGATGATGCTTAATGCAACCATACCAATGAATTGTGCATCTTTGGCGTCATGGAACTGGAGTCCGAGCCCGTCACTTCCGAATAGCATTCCTACTACAAGGAATAGTAATAAAGTGGGCACTCCGAAGCGGTATCCGGTTTTTCCAACAACAATGCTGACGAAAAGTAAGATAGAACCAATAAGTAAGGTGTTTTCTGCTGTAAATATCATAGGCAATATATTATTAAGTTATAAAATTGTCGTATTCGTTCTCACCGTGCGAAGTTACACATTATTAACAACAAATTAAAGGGCTTTTTGGATGTATTTTTGTGAAAAAAGGTAGTTAAATTGTCTAAAAAGATTAATTTTGCACTCAATTAATCTACATCATACTTATGGATTCAAATAATCTTACTCCTTTAAGGAAAGGGATAGTGGGAGTACAATTCCTGTTTGTAGCCTTTGGAGCTACGGTTCTTGTACCGTTATTGGTCGGGCTCGACCCTTCCACTGCTTTATTTACCGCCGGGATCGGTACTCTTATCTTTCACGCTGTCACTCGTGGGAAGGTTCCTATTTTCTTGGGAAGTAGTTTTGCTTTTATTGCTCCTATCATAAAAGCGACGGAACTTTACGGATTACCCGGCACTTTATCGGGCATGGTAGGGGTTGCGCTTGTTTATTTTGTAATGAGTGCGCTTGTCAAGTGGCAGGGGATAAGGGTAATTGAGAAATTGTTTCCTCCGGTTGTCATAGGTCCGGTCATTATTCTGATTGGACTGTCTCTGGCGGGAACCGGTGTGAATATGGCAAAAGAAAACTGGGTACTGGCCTTGTTGTCGTTGGTTACTGCGGTTATTGTTTCGATGAAAGCGAAAGGACTTTTAAAGCTGATACCTATCTTTTGTGGGATTATAGTAGGTTATCTGGCCGCATGGCTTTTCTATGATTTAGATTTATCCGGTGTCAGAGATGCGGCATGGATTGGTTTGCCTCAATTTGTTTTCCCTAAGTTTTCGTGGGAACCGGTGCTGTTTATGATTCCGGTAGCGATTGCTCCGGTGATAGAGCATATTGGTGATGTATATGTGGTCAACACTGTTGCCGGAAAAGATTTTGTGAAAGACCCCGGTCTGCATCGTACTTTATTGGGAGACGGTCTGGCTTGTTTTTTTGCCGGACTGGTAGGCGGCCCTCCTGTAACTACTTATTCCGAAGTAACGGGTGCCATGTCTCTGACGAAGATCACTAATCCGCAGGTAATCCGGATTGCCGCGTTTTCTGCTATCTTATTTTCTGTTATAGGTAAGATCAGTGCATTGTTGAAATCAATTCCGAGTGCAGTGTTGGGTGGAATTATGCTTTTACTCTTCGGTACAATAGCCTGTGCGGGTATAGCCAATCTGGTAAATAATTGTATTGACTTGAGTCGTACAAGGAATATTATCATCGTATCTTTAACATTGACTGTCGGTATCGGCGGAGCTGTTTTTACCTGGGGGGAATTTTCTTTATCCGGTATCGGACTGGCAGCTTTGGTAGGCGTACTCCTTAATTTGATTTTGCCGAGAAATGACTGACCGGAAAGAATAAGTTGATTCTACTATAAATTTCAGGCGCGGACGATACAAAAACATTGCATTGTCCGCGCCTTTATGTAAGATTCAGGTTCTATTAGTTATGACAGAAATTTCATAATATCTTCATCTACCGAACTGATACCACCGATTCCGAATTGTTCTATCAACACATTCTTTACGTTCGGAGAAAGGAAAGCGGGGAGGGTAGGACCCAGATGAATGTTTTTCACTCCCAAAGCTAATAAGGCCAGCAATACGATAACGGCTTTCTGTTCATACCAAGCAATGTTATATACAATAGGCAACTTGTTTACATCATCCAAACCGAAAATTTCTTTCAGTTTCAGGGCAATGACGGCTAGTGAATAACTGTCGTTACACTGTCCTGCATCCAGTACACGGGGAATACCGTTGATATCACCTAAAGACAACTTGTTGTATCTGTATTTTGCACATCCGGCTGTCAGGATAACCGTATCGTTCGGAAGTTTCCGGGCAAACTCTGTGTAATATTCACGACTCTTCATACGTCCGTCGCATCCTGCCATGACAAAGAACTTACGAATCGCACCGCTCTTTACAGCTTCTACTACTTTGTCTGCCAAAGCCGTCACTTGCGCATGGGCAAACCCGCCGATAAGAGTACCGTTTTCTATTGCTACCGGTGGCTGGCATTGCTTGGCGTGGGCAATCAGTGCAGAGAAATCTTTTGGTTTTCCGTCCTTACGTTCCGGGATATAATGTGCTCCTTCCAGTCCGCAAGCACCGGTGACATAGATACGATCCTTGTAGCTGGCGTTGGAACGTGGAGGAACAATGCAGTTGCTTGTAAACAGAATCGGCCCGTTGAAACTTTCAAACTCCTCCTTTTGTTTCCACCAGGCATTCCCGTAGTTTCCTGCCAGATGTTTGTATTTCTTTAGTTGGGGATAGTAATGGGCCGGAAGCATTTCGCTGTGAGTATAGATGTCTATTCCCGTACCTTCCGTTTGTTCCAGTAGTTCTTCGAGGTCTTTCAGGTCATGCCCGCTGATAAGGATACCCGGATTGTTGCGTACACCGATATTGACTTCGGTAATTTCGGGATTGCCGTAACTGCTTGTATTGGCAGTATCCAGTTGTGCCATGGCAGACACCCCATGTTGACCTGTCTCCAGTGTAAGTTGAACCAGTTCTTCCATAGTTATATCATTGCGGGTCAGTTCAGCTAATGCATGTTGCATGAAGGCGAAGATTTCCGGTGACTGGTAACCCAGGTTATGTGCGTGCTCTACATAGGCTGCCATTCCTTTCAGTCCGTAGTGCACCAGTTCTTTTAACGAACGGATGTCTTCGTCTGGTGTGCGAAGCACCCCCACTGTTTTAGCCTTTTCTTCAAATTCATCTTCATTGCCGTTCCAAAGACATTCGTCGGGAGCGTTTTTGATAGAAACCTTACCGCCCAGTTCTTTTTTCAAGCGTAGTCCTTCCTTTATTTTCCCAATAATGGCTGCTTTGTCAAAGTTGGCATTGGTAATAGTGATAAAGAGAGAATCATAGATAAATTTGTCCGCTTCTTCGGAGGAATGTCCTTCTTTACGCAGGTGTTCGTTGTACACGGCAATTCCACGTATTACAAAGAGTAACAGGTCTTGCAGGTTAGCCACTTCGGATGTTTTACCGCATACTCCTTTTAAGGTACAACCTGTACCCATTGCGGTTTCTTGACATTGATAACAGAACATACTCATAACATTTACGTTTTAATTAGTCTTCTTGATTAATGAACGCAAATGTAGCGCAAAGGTTGCGGGCAGTTCTGTAACTAATGTTACAACAATGAATATTTTTTTGTGGATACCGGCAAACTCTATTGGATAAGCCGGACAAGCTCTTCTTTTTGAAGGATAGTGATCTGTTTCCGGTCGGCAGTGAGTAATCCGTCTTCCTGCATGTGTGCCAATTCGCGTGCCAACGAAGGACGGGATACTCCGAAATAATCACTTAATTCCTGTTGCGACCGGTCGAGGGTGATATGTAACTGTTGTTGCTGCTTATATAGGCGAAGTAAATAAGAAGCAATCTTCTGCCTGATAGTCTTGAAAGACATGAAAAAGAGCTTGTCGGATAAAGTCCGTGCGTAGTTGGCAGAAAGGTTCATATAATTTTCGAGAAACTGCTCGTTCTTGCGGAACAATTCCAGAACACTTGTTTTAGGAATTTCTATAACCTCTGTCGGTTCGTTGGCTGTCACCTCCACCGGATAACGATTTTCTTCGCCAAACAGAAAAAGCGGGGCAATCGCTCTGGGGGCGGCAATATCTTCTACCTTTATTAATCTTCCGGAATAGTCTATCATTTCTCCGCGAACACTGCCTTTGGTCAGAATGACGAGGCGGTTGCATACATCCCCCTGCCGTGCCAGAATTTCCCCTTTCTTATAAGAACGGGTGTGGAAACTTATTTCTTCCAGATTGGCGGATAGTTTTTCCGGAGTTATCCCCCGGAATAACGGATTATTGATAAGTACGGGTATCATAGGCTACTCTGTTATTTGAATTTTAATATGAACTTAGTCTCTTTATCATCCGGAATCAATGTTAGGCTACCACCCGAAAGCCTCATAATCTGGCGGGAGATGCTTAGTCCGATTCCGCTTCCTCTTTCTTTGGTCGTAAAGAAAGGGATGAATATATGTTCCGCAATTTCAGGAGGGATAGCAGGGCCATTGTTTTTTATCTCAATCAGTACTTCTTCCGCGTCGTTGCAATGAGCCTGTATCGCAATGCGTCCGCCGGGCTGATTGCCGATTGCCTGCACTGCGTTTTTCAGAAGATTGATAACGACTTGTGAAATGAGATTCTCGTCTGCATGGAGGATCAGGTCGGCGGGAATAACCTCTGTATGGAAAGTAATATGATTACACGGATTCTGGTGCCGGGTCAGTTCGACCATTCGTTCGATGAATGCTTTCAAATAAAACAAAGAAGGCTCCGGAGTCGGGATACGTGTGAATTTTCGGTAAGATTCGACAAAAGAAAGCAAGCCTTTGCCGGTGGTACTGATAGTCTGCAAGCCATGGCTGATTTCTTCGTCTTTATCTTTCACCATGGACAAAAGTGTATCACTTAACGAGGTGATAGGAGTGACGGAGTTCATAATTTCATGGGTGAGTACACGAGTTAACCGAATCCATGAATCGATCTCTTTTTCATCCAGTTCGATGTTGATATCATTCAGAGCCAGGATACGCAAATGCTCTTTATGAACATTAATTTCCGAAACACGTATGGATAGATTGACTGTTCCCCGTTCGTTATGAAACATGACTTGTAGTTTATCCCCCGGGCGGCAGTTTTCCATTTTTTCCATGAGTGTAGCGTCTACTTTACTTAACTGGCGGATATGTGTGAATATGTTGAGTCCCAGAAGCCGGAGTGCTTCTTTATTCTTCTGATATACAGCTCCATTGTCATTGAGCACTAATAATCCCGTACTCACGAAGTCGAGTATCAATTCGTAATACTTCTCTTGTTGGGCTGTTTCTGCTTTTACATTGTATAAAATGTGTCCCACCCGGTTGAGTGCCTGATTGATCTGCCTGCTTTCCGGAGTACCGTATTCTTCAGGGAAGTGAAAGGAATTATCATTATTTTCCAATGCATCAATCATAAAAAGTACCTGTTTGACGTGGGTACGGTAAAGTCGGATTTGCCATAATATGCATAGGATTAAAAGGCAAATACAGACTCCAAACCATGTATAAGATTGAAGGATACCGAAACGGACGGTGACTGTACAAACGAGTACTGTCAATACGACTCTGAACCAGTACTGCCGTGTTATATATTGAAGATACCGGTTCATAATCCGAATTTTTTCATCTTGTTATAAAGTGTCTGCCGGGTAATTCCTAACTGGGTGGCTACTGCCGACAAATTTCCGGCACAAGCCTCCAATGCTTTCCGTATCATTTGTTTCTCCATATCTTCTAAAGTGGAAATGTTTCTTTCCGGAGATTCTATTTTCCGGGAAGATAATTGAAGGATCTCAGCAGGAATCAGCGGCTCATCGTTAATGATGACAACTTTCTCAATAACGTGCTCCAGCTCACGGATATTTCCGTACCAAGGATGTATTGACAGTTTTTCTTTTGCCGCAGAACTGAATTTCATCGGCTCTTTGTCGTATTGCTTGCAGAAGCGGATCATGAACCTTTCGGCAAGAGGAATAATATCTTCTTTCCGTTCCCGGAGCGAAGGTATCTCTATATGGATTGTATTGATACGATAGAGCAAATCTTCCCGGAATTCTCCGTTATCTACCATTTCTTGCAAATTACGGTTGGTGGCACAAATCAGGCGGATGTCGATCGGCATCGGGCTATTGCTTCCCACTCGCACGATGCTTCTTCGTTGAATGGCAGTCAGCAGTTTGGCTTGCAGATGATAGGGCAAGTTTCCTATCTCGTCAAGGAATAACGTACTTTTATCTGCGGCTTCGAACTTACCTGTCCGGTCGGTATGCGCATCTGTGAAAGAACCTTTCACATGGCCGAAAAGTTCACTTTCGAATAGTGACTCAGTGATAGCTCCCATATCTACGGCAATCATTTCCTTTTGTCGTCGATTGGAAAGCGCATGGATTTCTCGTGCCAGAATTTCTTTCCCTGTTCCGTTTTCACCTGTAATCAGGATGTTGGCATCTGTAACGGCAACCTTTTCAATCAACATTCGGAGTTGTTGCATGGCTTTACTTTCTCCCCAATATATCGGCTGGACACCGGCGGATTCCTTTCTTGCTCCTCCTTTTTTTTCGTTTCTCACAGACTGTGCGGCGGTTTGTAAAGTCTCTACCAGTTTTTGGTTGTTCCAGGGTTTCACGATGAAATCCGTCGCTCCTTCCTTGATTCCCCGGATAGCGAGTTCAATGTCGGCGTATGCAGTAAAGAGTACGATGGGAAGTTCCGGACGTACTTTCTTTATCTCGTGCAACCAGAACAAACCTTCATTACCGGTATTGATTCCCGAAGTGAAGTTCATATCCAACAATATCACTTCCGGCATTTCTTCCTGCATCACAGTGATGAGGGTGACAGGTGAAGAAAGTGTGACGACCTTTGAAAAATAACTTTTCAGCAAGATCTCTACGGCAGTCAGTACTCCTTTGTTGTCGTCTACAATGATGATTGTTCCCGATTTACTCATATTCGATTAAGTTTATCAGGTACAAACTTACGAAAAATCTCTGGAAAAGACGAATAAAAAGGGACAAATGTCTTCGTAATGCCTGTC
>ERZ773217.1955-NODE-1955-length-14795-cov-4.702782_pt1 | contig 14795 bp, 10 predicted proteins | sample MGYA00580995_ERZ773217 | MGnify/ENA primary metagenome ERZ773217 (study PRJEB29015, sample SAMEA2737772) | human gut metagenome | biome: human gut; feature: human-associated habitat; material: faeces | place: China | collected 2012 ...
TAAAATTAAAGAGGGGGTAAAATTCCATAATGGAGATACGATGACAGCCGATGACGTTGCTTACTCCCTTAACAGGGCTATCGGCCTTGCAACGAATGCCGATATATCTGAAATGATGGCGGATGCCGTTGTTGTCGACGATACCCATGTTACACTTAATTTAAAATATGCTTACGGCCCTGTTTTAAACATATTAACAAATCCTAACTTTGCTGTTGTAAGCCAGAAATATGTTGAAGAGTGTGAAGCTAATGGCACAAACTTCGGGCGCAATCCTATGGGTACGGGCGCTTATAAGTTTGTTGAGTGGATAAACGGTTCTAGCATAACGCTCGAAGCTTTTGAGGAATGGAACGGCGGGGATGTTCCTATTAAAAACCTTACATACAACTTTATAACAGATACAACAACGGCCGCGGTTTCGCTTGAATCGGGGGACGCCGATTTATTATATGGAAGCGACAGCGCCGATATGGTTCGTATGGTTGATAATCCTGATATTAACGTAATGGCTACGCAGAGCTCGGGTTTCTATTTCCTTACGCTTAACACAGAAAGCGAACTTCTCAGTGACGAAAGGGTTCGTAAAGCAATTGCTATGTGTATTGACAGGCAGGAAATTATAGACGGAGGCCAGGATGGTCTTGGATGGGCAACAGAATGTCCGATCACTCCGGGCATATTCGGTTATCAGGAAGATTTCAAAGCTACGGCAACAGACCCTGAAGGAGCTAAAGCGCTTTTGGCTGAAGCAGGATATCCGGACGGAATAACAATTAAGTTCATTTGCCCTGAAGCAAACTATTATTCAAGGCCTGCGCAGGTTATCCAGGAACAGCTCAGAAGAGGCGGCATCAATGCTGAACTTACAATTATGGAAAGGGGCGCGTTTGATACGGATCTTTCAAACAGGAACTTTGAGATGTCATATTCATTTATAGGCGCTTCATATCCGGATGCCGACAACATTGTTTATAAATTATTCCATAGCCAATATGCAAATACAACAGGACAGACAAACATGGCTAATGTTGTAGACGAGGAAGCTGACAGGATAGTTGAAACCGCAAGGAAATCTTCTGATAGTGAAGAAAGATATGCCCTTTACGGTGAGCTTTCAGCATTAAATGATGCGAACGCTTGGTATATTCCTATTTTGACAAGTACAAACTCAATCGTGGCTTCAGCTCAGGTCGGCGGTGTAACGGCTAACTCAGGTTCATTCTATTATGTATCTGACTATACTTACCAGCCGGAGGCAGAATAGTGGTTTGTTAACAAATATTTTGCCGTCAGGCATGGTTAAACGTATCTTATTTTGATATGAAAACTAACATGCCTGACCATTTTAAAAAGCACATATTTACAGTTAGATGGGGTTACGGTAAAAGCAAATTGTAACCCCGTTTGTGTATAGGAAGGAGAGTGGATTATGCATAGATATATCATTAAACGATTATTGATGCTGATACCTGTATTGCTTGGAATTTCTGTCTCCGGATGTGGGAAAACCAGGGAGGCAGATGAAACGTCCTCCAAAGTGATCCAGATCAGTGTTGCACCGGAAGAGACAAGTCCCACTCCGGCACCGGATCAGGTAGCTTCCGCAGCAGTTACCACCAATGGTAATCTGACAATGGTAAATACGTATCTGGCAGAGCAGGATGCAGCAGGTATCTCATCTGCGGAAAGTTCAGACAGCCAAAGTGATGCCGACAGTACAGATAACAGTGTCGACTCAGCAGATAACAATGAGCAAGACAGCAGTACATCAGATACTGAGGAATAGAAAACAGGTCATAACAGGAGCAGATTACAATGGAGAGAAGGAATATCACAGATTCTCCCATGGAAATCTATATCCACATTCCATTTTGCAAAAAAAAATGTGATTACTGTGATTTCCTTTCCGGTCCGTCAGGTCCAAAGGAGCAGGCTGATTATGTAGATGCTCTGCTTGAAGAAATCAATGCAGCAGAAGAAGGAAAAGGAAGGAGTGTATCCTCTGTATTTATTGGAGGGGGCACTCCTTCTGTTTTGGATGAGAGATTCATAGGAGAAATTTTAAATCATATAAGACGAAATTTTCAGATTGGGGATCATGCTGAGATCACCATAGAAGTAAACCCGGGGACTGCAGACAGAAACAAACTGCAGGCATACAGAACATATGGAATCAACCGCCTGAGTATAGGCTTACAGTCACCGGATGACAGGGAATTGAAAATACTTGGAAGGATCCACAATTATGAGCAGTTTCTGGAGACCTACAGAAGTGCAAGAGAGGCAGGGTTCGACAATATCAATATTGATCTGATGAGTGCGATCCCGGATCAGACTTATGAAGGATGGATTCACAATCTTCGCACTGTTGCAGGACTGGATCCGGAACATATTTCCGCATACAGCCTGATCATTGAGGAGGGCACACCTTTTGCATCGCGGACGCTGAAGCTGCCGGATGAAGATACGGAGTACAATATGTATGAGGCAACAGCCCAGATTCTGGGAGAATATGGCTTTGAGCAGTATGAGATTTCCAATTACGCAAAGAAAGGCAGAGAATGCAGACATAACGTGGGCTATTGGATCCGACAGGATTATCTGGGGTTTGGCCTGGGAGCTTCCTCCCTTTATGGAAAGGAGCGTTTTGCCAATACACAGGATATGAAAAAATATCTGGAAAACAGCAGAACTCCGGAAAAAATAAGAGAAAAAGAGCCGCTTCTCACCAGGGAGGATGAGATGGCGGAGTTTATGTTCCTGGGACTTCGAATGACCAGAGGAATCTCAAAAGCTGAGTTTGAGCGGCAGTTTGGCAGTGAGACAGATGCAATATACGGGGATGTTCTGAGAAAATATAAGTCAATGGGACTGCTTTTGGAAGAAAACGGAAGGATTTTTCTGAGCAGAGAGGGAATCCACGTAAGTAATTCCGTTATGGCGGATTTTTTGCCGTAAACGCCTTGACGAACAAATGTTCCTGTATTATACTGATGCCATGAGGATTGCGGGGCAGCGAAACTGTGCAACAATCCATGAATATCATAACATACGACAAAGGTATAACTGTCAAGGTAAGAAACAGTTATTATTTATAAATGAGAAACAGGAGGCCCACGATGGCAGCAGATACAACGAAGAAGCACTTTATCAGGATCAGAGGTGCCAATGTTAATAATCTTAAGAATTTAAGTGTGGATATTCCCAGAGACAAGTTTGTGGTATTTACAGGACTGAGCGGCTCCGGTAAATCTTCACTGGCTTTTGATACCATCTATGCAGAGGGACAGCGCCGTTATATGGAATCTCTCTCTTCCTATGCAAGACAGTTCCTGGGTCAGATGGAGAAGCCGGATGTGGAGAGTATTGAAGGTTTGCCACCTGCCATTTCCATTGATCAGAAATCTACCAACCGCAATCCACGTTCCACAGTAGGAACAGTGACAGAAATCTATGATTATTTCCGACTTCTGTATGCCAGAGTGGGAATCCCTCATTGTCCGAAGTGCGGAAGAGAGATTAAGAAGCAGACAGTTGACCAGATGGTAGACAGTATCATGTCTTTTCCGGAGAGAACGAAGATCCAGCTTCTGGCTCCTGTTGTGCGGGGCCGCAAGGGAACTCATGCAAAGCTTCTGGAGCAGGCAAAGAGAAGCGGATATGTACGTGTGCAGATTGATGGAAACCTGTATGAGCTTTCCGAGGAGATCAGTCTGGACAAGAATATCAAGCATAATATAGAGATTGTGGTAGACCGTCTGATCGTGAAGCCCGGGATTGAGAAAAGACTCTCAGATTCCATTGAGACAGTGCTGGATCTGGCAGAGGGCCTTCTGATGGTAGATACTATGGATGGAAATATCCACAATTTCAGCCAGAGTTTCTCCTGTCCTGACTGTGGTATCAGTGTAGATGAGATCGAACCGAGAAGCTTTTCTTTTAATAATCCTTTTGGTGCCTGCCCGGATTGTCTGGGACTTGGGTATAAAATGGAATTTGATATTGACCTGATGATCCCGGACAGATCTCTGAGTATCCTGGATGGTGCCATTGTGGTCACAGGATGGCAGTCCTGCACAAATGAGGGAAGCTTTTCCAGGGCAATCCTGGATGCTCTTGCCAGAGAATATGATTTCAGCCTGGCAACACCTTTTGAGGAATATCCGGAGAAGATACAGGACATTCTGATCAACGGAACCAATGGGCATTCTGTAAAGGTTTACTATAAAGGGCAGCGCGGAGAGGGCGTTTACGATGTGGCGTTTCCGGGGCTGATCCGAAATGTGGAGCAGCGTTACAGAGAGACAGGCTCTGATGCCATGAAGCAGGAGTATGAATCTTTTATGCGCATTACTCCATGTAAAACCTGTAAAGGTCAGAGATTAAAGAAGGAATCACTGGCTGTGACTGTAGCGGATAAGAATATTTATGAGGTCACCAATCTTTCCATAGAGAAGCTGAAAGCCTTTCTTGCGGATATGCAGCTTTCCGAGCAGCAGCAGCTTATCGGCAGGCAGATTCTGAAGGAAATCAGGGCAAGGGTAAGTTTCCTGTCAGATGTAGGACTGGATTATCTTTCATTGGGACGTGCGACAGGAACTCTTTCCGGCGGCGAGGCGCAGAGAATCCGTCTGGCTACCCAGATCGGTTCCGGGCTGGTAGGAGTTGCCTATATTCTGGATGAACCAAGCATCGGACTGCATCAGAGGGATAATGACAGACTTCTTGGTTCTCTGATGAAGCTGCGTGATCTTGGAAACAGCCTGATCGTTGTAGAGCATGATGAAGATACCATGCGTGCCGCAGACTGTATTGTAGATATAGGTCCCGGTGCAGGGGAGCATGGTGGACAACTGGTTGCCATGGGAACTGCAGAGGATTTGATGAAGAACGAGGATTCCATCACAGGAGCTTATCTGAGCGGGAAATTAAAAATTCCGGTACCTTTGGAGAGACGGAAGCCAACCGGTTTTCTTACTGTCAAGGGGGCGGCAGAGAATAATCTCAAGAATATTGATGTGAAGATACCTCTTGGGATCATGACCTGTATCACAGGAGTTTCGGGCTCAGGTAAGAGCTCTCTGATCAATGAGATTCTTTATAAACGCCTGGCAAGAGATCTGAACCGGGCAAGAGTGATTCCGGGAAAACATAAGGATATTCTGGGAACAGACCAACTGGATAAGGTTATCAATATTGACCAGTCACCTATTGGCCGTACTCCACGTTCCAATCCTGCGACTTATACCGGGGTATTTGACCAGATCAGAGATCTTTTTGCAGCAACAGCAGATGCCAAGGCAAAAGGATATAAGAAAGGACGATTCAGTTTTAATGTAAAGGGCGGAAGATGTGAGGCATGCAGCGGTGACGGTATTATCAAAATTGAGATGCATTTCCTTCCGGACGTATATGTACCATGCGAGGTCTGCAAAGGTAAGAGATATAACAGAGAAACCCTGGAAGTAAAGTATAAGGATAAGAATATTTACGATGTGCTGAATATGACGGTGGAGGAAGCACTGACTTTTTTTGAGAATGTTCCTTCTATCAAAAGAAAGATACAGACTCTTTATGATGTAGGACTTTCCTATATCCGGCTGGGACAGCCGTCCACAGAGCTTTCCGGAGGAGAGGCACAGAGGATCAAGCTTGCCACAGAGCTGAGCAAGCGCAGCACAGGTAAGACTATCTACATTCTGGATGAGCCTACCACAGGACTGCATTTTGCGGATGTGCATAAGCTGGTGGAGATTCTGAAACGATTATCGGAGGGCGGTAATACAGTAGTTGTGATCGAGCATAATCTGGATGTGATTAAGACCGCAGATTATATCATTGATATCGGACCGGAAGGCGGAGATAAAGGAGGTACCGTAGTTGCTCAGGGAACTCCTGAGGAGGTGGCACAGTCACCGGTTTCCTATACCGGAAAATATGTAAAGAAATATCTGAAATAATCTTGAAATCATATTGCAGGACTTTCTTTTTAAATGGAAGTTGTATATAATAGAAGAGATTATTTATAGCAATTCTCGTAAATAATATATTTTGATCCGGCTTATCAGGATGTGAAGCCCTGTTGGACTGTTTTGATCGCATTATTTTATGGAGTTGTTATAACTAAACCGGATAAGTCCCCGGTAGAGACTGTAAAAAGCAATGATCAGTTGAAGGGGATGAAGAAAACGTAAGAACAGAAAGGGGATTTCCATGCCGGCAAGTGATATTGGAATTGACCTGGGAACCAGGAACAGTCTGGCTTATTCTACAGGAAAGGGGCTTGTGCTAAATGAGCCTTCGATCGTAGTTTATGATAAAAATACAGAGAAGATACGTGCAATCGGTGAAGAAGCCCGTCTGATGGAAGGGCGCATTACTTCAGATATGGAGATCATCCGTCCCATCAGACAGGGCGTGATCGTTGATTATACAGTTACAGAGAAGATGTTGAAATACTTTATATCCAGAGCAATAGGAAGAAGAGCTTTCCGCAAGCCCAGGATCAGTATCTGTGTTCCCAGTGGAATTACAGAGATTGAGAAAAAGGCAGTGGAGGAAGCAACCTATCAGGCTGGCGCCAGAGATGTCTATATGGTGGAGGAACCTATAGCTGCGGCAATCGGAGCCGGGGTGGATGTGACCAAGCCCTTTGGAAATCTGGTCGTAGACATTGGAGCCGGAACTTCGGATGTTGCGGTTATCTCTCTTGCGGGGGTTGTGGTTTCCGCTTCTGTGAAAGTTGCAGGGGACACTTTTAATCAGGCTATACTGAACTATGTGAGAAAGAATCATGGACTTTTTATCGGAGAAGATATGGCAGAGAAGATCAAAATTCAGATTGGTACGGCTATAGAGGAATCAAATCCGAGAACAATGGAAGTAAAGGGGAGAAATGTGATCACCGGTCTGCCGAAGACAGTGACACTTACCTCAGAAGAAATACGTGTGGCGTTAAAGGATGCTACAAGTCAGATTGTGGAGACTGTTCATGGAATTCTGGAAAAGACACCGCCGGAACTGGCTGCGGATATTGTAGACAGAGGAATCGTACTTACAGGCGGCGGTGCCCTTCTTCATGGGATGGATACACTGATCGAGCAGAGAACCGGAGTAAGTACACTGACTGTGCAGGATGCAATGAGCGTGGTCGCAGTGGGAACCGGTAAGTATGCAGAGGTAATGGCACGTTTTGACGGATAAAGCAGGAGGTACTGCACAGTGCAGTGCCTTTTTGCGTTGTCAGAGGCTCAAAGAAGCAGGAGGTGTGGAGAAAAGCACATGAGTGAAACTGTCACAGGATACATAGATCATGTTATTTTCAGAAATGAAGATAACGGATATACAGTTATGGTACTGAAAGGTACAAAAAAAGAGGAAGAGCTGACCTGCGTGGGAAGTTTCCCTGCGATCACACAGGGGGCATCTATTGAAGCAACCGGAGTATATATCCATCATCCGGTATATGGCAAACAGTTTCAGATCAGTTCTTTTACAGAGAAGATGCCGGAGGATACATATGGAATAGAACGTTATCTGGGTTCGGGCGCCATCAGGGGAATCGGTGCTGCACTGGCTGCCAGGATCGTGCGGAAGTTTGGAGATGACACACTCCGTATCGTAGAAGAAGAGCCGGAGCGGCTTGCAGAGGGAAAGGGGATCAGTGAGAAAAAAGCCCGGGAGATCGCTGCGCAGGTAAGTGAGAAGGCAGAGATGCGAAAAGTAATGATCTTTCTGCAGAAATATGGGATTTCCCTGAACCTGGGCGCAAAGATTTATCAGAAATATAAGGAATCTGTCTATACGATCCTTCAGGAGAATCCTTACAGACTTGCGGAAGATATTTCCGGTGTGGGATTTAAGATTGCTGATGAGATTGCTGCCAGAGTCGGTATTCACGCAGACTCAGATTACAGAATCCGCAGCGGAATGCTGTATACTCTTCTGCAGGCTTCGGGAGAAGGACATACTTATCTTCCGAGGGAACAGTTATTTACAAGATGTGCCAGACTTCTGGGAGTGGATGAATCCTATATGGAGAAACATCTTATGGATATGGTTATTGACAGGAAGCTGGTGCTGAAAGAAAAAAGCGGAGAAACTATCGTTTATCCGGCACAGTATTATTATCTGGAACTGAACACTGCCAGGATGCTTAATGAACTGAATATTGTGTGTCCTGAGGATAAAGAGCTTGTCAGGCACAGAATCGAGCTGATCGAGAAAGAGACAGGAACTGTTCTGGATGAAATGCAGAAGAAAGCAATCACTGAAGCAGCGGATCATGGACTCTTTATTCTTACAGGAGGCCCCGGTACAGGTAAAACGACAACGATCAATGCGATTATCCGCTTTTTTGAGGGAGAAGGTGCAGAGATTCGGCTGGCTGCACCTACCGGACGTGCTGCAAAGAGAATGACAGAGACTACCGGATATGAGGCGCAGACAATTCACCGTCTGCTGGAACTGAATGGAATGCCGGAAGAAGAGAGGGACGGGCATTCAGCTAAATTCGAGAGGAATGCGCAGAATCCGCTGGAGGCAGATGTGATCATTATTGATGAAATGTCTATGGTGGATATTCATCTGATGCATTCTCTTCTTCTTGCAGTGGTAGCAGGAACCAGACTGATCCTTGTGGGGGATGAGAATCAGCTTCCGAGTGTAGGCCCGGGCAATGTGCTGAGAGATATTATCCGAAGCAGATGTTTCCCTGTAGTGGAACTGACTAAGATATTCAGACAGGCATCAGAGAGTGATATTGTTGTAAATGCTCATAAGATAAATAAGGGAGAACAGGTTCAGATCAATAATAAGAGCAGGGATTTCTTTTTTCTGAAGAGATATGATGCAGATATCATTATAAGAGTAGTGATCGCGCTGATCCAGGAGAAACTGCCGCGCTATGTAGATGCCAAACCCTTTGAGATACAGGTACTGACACCTATGAGAAAGGGACTTCTGGGAGTAGAGCGGCTGAATCAGATCCTGCAGAGATACCTGAATCCGCCGGAAGACGGGAAATCCGAGAGGGCGGTTGGAGACCGGCTGTTCCGCACAGGGGACAAGGTCATGCAGATCAGAAATAATTATCAGATGGAATGGGAAATCCGGGGACGATATGGGGTTGTCATTGAGAAAGGCGTGGGAGTATTTAACGGAGACACCGGAATCCTCAGGGAAATCAATGAATTTGCTGAGACAGCAGAAGTGGAATTTGAGGATGGACGTTTTGCAATGTACTCGTTCAAACAGCTGGAGGAACTGGAACTTGCATATGCTATTACAATCCACAAGTCTCAGGGATCTGAGTATCCGGCAGTCATACTTCCATTGCTTTCCGGACCACAGATGCTTTTAAACAGGAACCTTCTTTATACCGCAGTTACCAGAGCAAGAAAATGTGTGACGGTTGTGGGAAACGAGGAGACCTTTGCAGAGATGATACGCAATGAAAAACAGCAGAAGAGATACAGTGCACTGGATGAACGGATCAGAGAACTGAGTGAGACTACAGGGGATAATAATACAGATGGTGAAGAATGATATTGCAGACTGTGATCTGATGACTGAATAATAACAGAGAAAAAATTTATTCCGATAATATGAGAAAAACAGAAATACAGAGGATAGCAAAACAAAGAGTAAAATAGTGGAAGGAAATGGAAATGAAACGGTTTCTGAACATAGTTGCTGATATTTTTTACCCGAGATGCTGTCCGGTCTGTCAGAAAATACTGGCAGATCAGCGAAGGATGATCTGTCCGGAATGCGAGAAAGAACTTCGTCCGATTGGTCATCCCAGATGTTATAAATGTGGAAAACCCATAGAAACAGGGGAATACTGCAGAGACTGTCAGAAACACAGGCATATGTATGAACAGGGAAGAGGTATTTTTGTTTATGATGGCATAATGAGAAGATCTGTTACCAGATATAAGTACTATGGATGCAGAGAATACGGTGATTTTTATGCCAGAGCAATGTATCGATATGCACAGAAAGAATTGCGGGAATGGAAGCCGGATCTGATCGTGCCGGTTCCGGTACACAGGTCGAAAGAGCGGCAGAGAGGTTTTAATCAGGCTGCATATCTGGCGGAGAAACTCGGTCATTATACCGGGATTTCCACAGATGTCAATATTGTGCAGAAAGTTTTAAAGACAAAGTCGCAGAAAAAACTGAATGCTTTGCAGAGAAGAAAAAACCTGGAAAAAGCGTTCTGCGTGACCGGGGATGTCAGGGGAAAGAATATCCTGGTGATAGATGATGTGTATACAACAGGAAGTACGATCGATGCAATGGCCGGATGCCTGAAGAGAAAAGGTGCCGGAAATGTTTATTTTCTTACGGTTTGCATAGGCAGGAGATAAGAAAAAACACTTTTCATACATAATGATATATGTTACAATTAATCTGTATGATTATATGAATGATATCAGGTTGTTGCTGAGAACAGAGTGAACAGTAATAGCGGATTATAGCAAAAGGAAAAGCATACAGTAAGGAGTAATTTATGTTAAATGAAGAGAAGATAAAAATCATGAATAAACTTGCCATGTATGAACAGGGTGAAGGAAAGAAATATCTTCCGGTCAGCAGGTACTACCGTAGTGATTATATCGGACTTGCCATGATTAAGAATTTTTTCCTTGTTACGATTGGGTATTGCCTGATTCTGGCCGGTATCGCAGCATATTTTGCTGAATATCTGATAGATAATGTTCATAAGATGAACCTTGTTTCACTGGGCGTGGAAGTTATTCTGGGGTATGTGGCAGTGCTGGTACTGTTTTCTGTCCTGACATATATCCAATATACGGTGAAATACCATAAAGCAAAGAAAAGTGTGAAAAATTATTATGAAGAACTTACACAATTAAGTAAAATCTACGGTCGCGAAGATAAAAAATCTTCAGCCAGAGGAGTTACAGGAGGATATAAAAAATGACAGCATTACTCGAATTAAAACAGCGAATAAAGAATTTATACAGCCAGTATGAGATTTATATCCTGCCTGTCTTACGTTTTGTTCTGGCAATGGCTTATTTCATATGGATCAATACCAATATGGGATATATGAAGCAGATCGATAATATATTTATTGTTCTGATCCTTGCACTGATCTGTTCCATTCTTCCTTCGGGTGTAATGATTTTTGTAGGATTTGCCCTGATGGTCGCACATGGTTATGCACTGGGGATAGAAGTTGCAGGTTTTATGCTTGTGCTGATCCTGTTTATGGCAATTCTCTTCCTGAGATTCAGTTCAGACAATAATTTAGTACTTGTATTTACACCGCTTTCCTTTGGGTTCAGTGTTCCGACGCTTCTTCCTATCGGAAGCGGACTTTTGTGCAATGCGTTTTCTGCACTTCCTGCAGGCTGCGGAGTGATTATTTACTATTTTATCCGTTTTATACATGTACAGCATAAACTTCTGGAAAACCCGGATGTTGCCATAGCTGACAAATTAAAACTTCTGACAGATGGAATCGTGCAGAACTGGGGAATGTGGATCACAGTGATTGCCTTTATCGCAGTGATTCTGCTGGTGAATCTGATACGTACCCGCTCTTTTGACTATGCATGGAGAATTGCCATTATTGCAGGTGGAGTTGTGTATGTTCTGATGATTATTGCAGGTGGATTTTATTTTAGACTGGATATTGATGTTGTTACGCTGATCATTTATACAGTGATCTCTGTGGTGATAGGATTACTTCTTGAATTCTTTGTATTTGGTGGTGACTATACCCGTACCGAGAGACTGGAATATGAGGATGATGAATATTATTATTATGTAAAAGCAGTGCCGAAAGCCTGTGTCACAACATCTGAAAGAAGTATAAAGAAGATTAACGGAAGTTCTGCAAAGGATGAAAGACCGGCACAGGATAACGTTGTTTCTTATGCGAATCCTATTTTTCATGGTGATGAGAAAGCAGTGACGACAGATGAGGCTGCAGCACCTGTAGAGAGAAAGAAAGATATTGACAGCGTGGATTTTGAGAAGAAACTGGAAGAATCATTAAAAAATCTGTAAAAAGCAGTTTCCGGTAACGATGAGACATACGAGCCAAAATTCCATTGCCGCAGGCAATCTGGAATGAATTTTGGCTACGTTACTGTGAACGGAGTGAACAGTAACACAAAATCCACTGAAAACATTTTCAACGATAAGATATATAAAAATGATAAGGAAAGGAGAGCCATATGCAGGATTTTTCAGGAAATTTGATAGAAACATTATCAAGACTGGCATTTCCTAAGATTGGGATTATAGATATCATACAGATTGCACTGATCGCTTTTGTTGTATATCAGTTCATGGTATGGATCAAATATACTCATGCATATACACTTCTGAAAGGAATACTGGTCGTTCTCCTCTTCATTCTGATCGCGTATATTTTCAGGATGAATACGATTCTGTGGATTTTTTCAAATCTGGCAAGTACACTGATCGTAGGTGTGATCGTTATTTTTCAGCCGGAGCTCAGAAAAGTTCTGGAACAGCTTGGACAAAAGCGAATCATGGCTTCACTGATACCTTTTGATGCAGGTAAAGAGGTGAAGGAAAGATTTACGGATAAAACCATCAGTGAGCTGGTCAAAGCATGTTTTGATATGGGAGAAGTTAAGACCGGAGCACTGATCGTAATTGAGCAGAATGAGCTGCTGACCGATTATATAAGAACAGGTATTAATCTGGATGCAATCCTTACCAGTCAGCTTCTGATCAATATATTTGAACATAACACACCACTTCATGACGGAGCTGTTATTGTAAGAGAGAACAGGATTGTGGCTGCAACATGCTATCTTCCACTGTCTGATAATATGGAACTGAGCAAACAGCTTGGAACGCGGCACAGGGCAGGTGTGGGGATCAGTGAGCAGACAGATTCTGTTACGATCATTGTATCAGAGGAAACCGGTCAGGTATCTGTAGCGCAGGGAGGAAAGCTGACCAGAAGTGTAAACAGTGCAAAACTCAGAGAAATCCTGGTCAGAGCGCAGAATAAGCAGGTTGTAGACAACAGCAAACTTCGCCATTTACTGAAAGGAAGAGTGAAGCATGAAGAAGCGAAAAATAACAGATAATATACCTCTGAAAATCATGTCTGTCGCAATAGCTGTTGTGCTATGGCTGATCGTTGTAAACATAGATAATCCGACAGGAACCAATTACTATACGCTCAATGATGTGGAACTGATCAACAAGGAATATGTGGAATCTTCAGATACCATCGGTAAGATGTGTATGCCGGAACAGAACCAGGATTCCATAAAAGTTGCGATCACTGCAACCAAGAAGATCAGAGACAAGATCAAAGTCACAGACATCTCTGCGGTAGCTGATCTTCAGCAGGCGGTAAGCCTGGATACAAATCCGGTTATGGTTCCTATTACCGTTACCTGTTCTGTACCGGGGGTATCTCCCAGTGATATCAAAGTTACTCCTCAGAATCTCAGTGTAAATCTTGATGAAAAAGAGACACAGGAGTTTGTGGTAAATGTCAGCAGAGGTGATACGAAACCGGGCAAAGATTATGAAGTAGGAAGTCTGACTGCCAGTCCGGAGAAAGTAAGGATTACAGGCCCGAAGACGCTGATCAATAAAATAGATAAGGTAAATGCTTCCATTGAACTGGATGGGAATACAGAGGATTTTACACAGGATGTAAACCTTACGATCATTGATAAGAATCAGGAGGTACTTACCGATTCTGAAATGAATTCATTGCGGATTGAGAATAATGCAAAAGTAACAGTGACTGCAAAATTATGGAAAATCCGTCAGGGAGTGCAGATATCTGCAGATTATGTAGGGACACCGGCTGAAGGATATCAGGTTGGGGCTGTGAGAACAGTGCCGGATACGATCAGTGTAGCAGGCAGTGCAGAAGGTCTTGAAAGTCTTGCGGATAATAATAATGTGATCACTATACCGGAAGACAGTATTGATATTTCCGGTGAATCCGAAGATGTGGAGAAAAAAATCAGTCTTACGAATCTTCTGCCGGACAATGTGAAACTTACCAGTGACTCCAGTGAAGATGTATGGGTGACTGTAAGTATTCTTCCGGCCGGAAGCAGAGAGTTTGAATTTCCGACTAAGAATATAGAGGTTAAGAATAAACCGAAAGATCTGCAGGTAACATTTGAGACTGCGCAGATAGAAGTGAGAATCAAATCAGATAACAAAGATCTGGATGATCTGAATAATGACAAAGACATTAAGGCATCTATAGATCTGGATGGCAAAAAAGAAGGAAGTTATGAAGTCCCGGTTGAGATAGTCTTGCCGGATGGTTATGAGACAGTGGAAGATGTGACTACGGAAGTAGTGATTTCATCAGGGACTGCTGTTGATGACAGTAAGGAAAACAAGGAATAAAAGAATTCTCCACTTACAGAAGGGGTAGTAACAATATAAGAGGAACAGTGAAATGGTCAGTAAAAAAGTGACAGTTAAAAATCCCACAGGTCTTCATCTGAGACCTGCGGGGATTTTGTGCAATGAGGCAATGAAATACCAGTCACAGATAACATTTGTCTACGATGGGGGCATGGCAAATGCAAAGAGTGTACTGAGTGTACTTGGTGCATGCGTAAAATGCGGAAATGAGATAGAACTTACCTGTGAAGGTGTTGATGAACAGGAAGCCCTGGATCATCTTGTTGCTGCTATTGATAGCGGCCTTGGCGAGTAGAAAGCTGCTGTGCACAAACAGAGTGAACAGTAACCATAAAGTAACATGAATAAAAGAGGAGGAACTTATTGTG
>ERZ773217.1968-NODE-1968-length-14731-cov-2.911965_pt1 | contig 14731 bp, 12 predicted proteins | sample MGYA00580995_ERZ773217 | MGnify/ENA primary metagenome ERZ773217 (study PRJEB29015, sample SAMEA2737772) | human gut metagenome | biome: human gut; feature: human-associated habitat; material: faeces | place: China | collected 2012 ...
ACCGGGTTAATGGCAGCTTTTCCCACTTCGCAGCTCAAACCGCACTGGGTTACCCTTCCCACTCCCACTCCTCCGGATAAAATCAGCCGCAATCCGTCTTTCTCATACACATAATCCCCACAGGCATTTCTGTCATCTCCGGCCTCTGTGTTATCTCCGGCCTCTCTCGCATCTCCGGCCTCTCTCGCATCTCCGGCGCCGCCGCTGTCCGCATCCGGCAGCCGGACCTGTGAATACACCATAAGCCCGTCCGTCACATCCGGGTCGTCACCTGCATCCTTTCTGACACCGCAGCAGACACAGTTCTTCCCCGTCTCCATTTCCTCCACCTCCAGGTCCAGCCGGACTCCCTTTGGCGTTGTCAGGGACACCTGCTCCATTCTCCTGCCCCGCAACAACATAACGGCAGCTGCCAAGGAAGCCGCTGCCGCACAAGTACCTGTGGTGTATCCCCATCTCAATTTTTTCTGATTCTTATAGATGTACGAATCTCCCATAGTCTCACCTGCTGTCCAACATCTGACTTTTAAACTATGGAAAAGTATATCATATCCAACTGCATTTCTCAATGTCTAATTTCCCTGCAACCGGCTCTATGGCTGCCGCCACCGTCACCCCTTTTCCGGCCTGCTTATGTATTAAAAGTCTTCCTCCCCTGGCTGTACAGGACCTTTCGCAGACATTGCCCACACCCACTGCGGATCTTACAAAATCAGATTCCTGAAACTCTCCTTCCACAGCCAGCAGCTCCCTGGATGTAAATGTACGCAGCTCCCACCCGTACCTGCGGGCCAGCCTGGTTACCGCCTCTTCCCCTGCCTTTATGTCTATGGTGGATAATGCCTTTACCGCCGCCGGGTCAATGCCTCCTCTTTCCAGCGCTTTTAGGACACGGCCTTCCAGGATATCCGGCGAAGTTCCCTTCCTGCAGCCCACGCCCACCACCACCACCTTTGGAACCAGGCGAAGAAAGACCGCCTCCTTGTCCGGAGAAAGGGTGGGCCTTTCACTGTTACGGAATGTGATCCATATGTTATGCCTGCACACGCTGTTCATACATATATTATGCCTGCATATGCCCTCAGTACCATCCCCAACGTTCTCTGCTCCTCTGCCTGAACTCCCGTTTTTTGTGGTTCCGGCTCCAAACGCTCCCTCCGCCCTGCGGCACTCCGAATCGCAGAAAAATCCCACCTTCCCGCCATCCAGCAGCCAGGCAGAAATTTCTTTGGCCTTTTTTCTGTCTGTTATACAAAGGCCCCTTCGGGCCGCAAAGACATCCACCGCAAAGATGCCATTGATATCCGTGGCAGTGGTTATGACCGGTATTCCCTGAAGCCAGCACGCCATTCTTTCAGCCAGCTCATTTGCACCTCCCACATGTCCTGACAGCAGGGGGATGCAGAAATGCCCGGCTTCGTCAACCGCCACCACAGGGGGATCTGTCATCTTATCCCGGACAAAGGGCGCAATGGCCCTGACTGCAATGCCGGCCGCCCCGATAAACACCAGCGCCCTCTTCTGTCCAAACATGGATCCGGTCCATTCCGAAAGGGACTTGTCCTGAGGCTTGATTCCCTCCGCCTCCCATTCCGGCTTCCAGAAGCGCTGCGGCACATATCCCGTGCACTCTGTCCCTGTATCCCTGAACCGGCGGCACAGAAGGCGGCATATTGCAGTGCCTCTTGCCGTAAAACAAATCATACCTATCTTCATTCCCGTCTCCTTTGTATTATTCCTGATTACAGATATAAAACAGTATATCGGAAAATTATTCCTGCTGCAATGCCTCTTTCTTAAGTTCCCGTTTGCGCTTTGTGATAAGGCCTCCTATCTTGCCGCTTTCCTTGGCTGTCAGGCTCCTCCATCCTCCCTCTATGACCTTTGCGTCCAACCCCAGTTCCTGGGCAATCTCAAATTTAAGCTGGTCCTGCGCACTCAGATTATGAGGATCAAATGCCTCATTCTTCTTAGACTTTCCCATGTAGGTTCTTGCTCCTTTCTTGCTGATACAAATTAAGTACAAATGGATTATACCCAGGCAGGGGCCTGCCTATACCGCGCTTACAACTTATTCCAATTGCCCTTGCAATTTAATTTGTTGTATATTATACTGAACCTATATGGATTGTTTCATAACGTACCGTTACAGGATAATTTATAAACCTTTTGTTACCCTGTAACCATACATAAAGAAAGGAAGGGCACCGTGAACATTGCAGTCATCGACGACTCGATAGATGAGGCCCGTCAGTTAGCCGGCTTTATATCCACCTATTGCTCCGACACACATACCTGCCAGCAGACGACCATCTTCAATACCGCCGCCGACTTCCTTCGCTGCTGGCAAAGAGGCAGCTTTGACCTTATATTCATAGATATTTTTCTCCGGAATGAGACCTCCGGTATCAGAATCGCTGAAAGGGTCCGCAGGGATGATGATTCCTGTACCATCGTGTTCACCACCAGCAGCACCGATTTTGCCCTGAAGGGATATGAGGTCCGTGCTCTGGATTACATGGTAAAGCCTATCCGCTACGACAAGTTCAGCCAGACCATGGAGTATTTTTTGTCTGTATCCCGCAGGAAGCAGAGTCATTATATAGAGGTAAAGGAAAGCCGCATCATGCAGAAGATTCCCATTGACTCTATCCTTTACACCGATTATTCAAACCACTACATACAAATCCATCTTCCAGATAAGACGGTCCGCACTTACATGCGGTTTGAAGATTTTTCCGGTATGCTCCTTATATACTCCCAGTTCATATGCTGCTACCGGAATTGCATCATCAATATGGACAAGGTTTTTTCTATGGAGAAATCAGAGTTCATTTTGACAACCGGAGAGCATCTGCCTATTACCAGGACCATGCGGTCGCAGATTCACCAGCAGTATGCAGATTACCAGTTCTCCAAGTTAAACGGAGGCATCGGATGAGCTTTGCACAGATACAGCTGATAAGTGTGATTTTGGCCGAAATCATATTCATTATCGTTCCCTTTTTGGCGGTATTCCGAAGGGAATGGCGGTACTCTATGTCAAAAACTACAGGTATTCTTATGGGATACCTGTTTTTTGTATACTTTTTAGGCCTTACATGCTTCAGCCCTTTCCTGTCCCGGCCCTGGCTGGAGCTGGCGTGGTCCTGCACCACCATGACCACCAACATACTTGTCTGTAAATGGATGGTGCGCACAGACTGGCCTGTGAACATCTATTCCCTTTTCCTTTTTAAGAACTTCACGGATACCGCCGGATACTGCGCGGACCTGTCCAATGCCTCTGCTTCCCTTAATAAGAGCAGTTCCCTTATCACAGGAGACAAATTATTAAGCAATCTTATTTTTCTGTTTCTCATGGTCTGGGTGGCCTATTACATCCTGCACAAATATCTGACCAAAGCAGTGGAATACACACGGCTTCTTCCGGTCTGGAAATATCTGGCCGCCATCCCGGTGCTCTTTTTCATCATGTTCCGCCTGGCATCCCGTTCCCTGGCACCCGCACGTATGCTTCAGCATCATCCTGACATGATTTTTTTTGCTGTCTGCTGGTTTGCCTGTATCTACACGGTCCACTATGTGAGTCTGAGGATTCTGTCCCGGCTGTCTGAAAGCTATGCGGCCAAGGAGCAGTATCGGACTACCCGGCTGCTGGCCAGTGTCCAGAAATCCCAGATGGCTACGCTCCAGTATAATCTGGAACAATTCAAAAAAGCGCGCCACGATTACCGCCATCATCTCATCACGCTCAAGGGGCTTTTGGAGCAGAAGGAGACAGAGTTTGCCCTGGAATACATAAATGACTATCTGGGCACCTATGCAACCCTGGACACCACCCAGTACTGTCAGAATCCTTCCTCCAACGCGCTGCTCAATTACTACATACAAACAGCCCAGTCCCAGGGCATCGCGGTGAACTCATCCATTTCCCTGCCTCAAAGCCTTCCTGTGCCGGAGATAGACTTCTGCACTATCCTGGGCAACCTTCTCTCCAATGCAGTGGAGGCATGCCAAAGGCAGACCCAGGGAACGCCCTCCATCACCATCAACATCGGACAGGCCGGCGAATCCATGATTGCCCTGTCCATACAGAACACCTATTCCCATCTCATACGTATGAAGGACGGACGTTTTCTTTCATCCAAACGGGAGGACATGGGCACCGGTACTACCTCTGTGCGTTATCTGGTGGAACGGTATCACGGCATACTGAAATTCGATTACAGCAACGGAATATTCGAGGCATCCCTGCTTCTGAACCCAGCCATGAAATAGACGCTCCGGCCTGCCAGACCAGCGCTTTTCTTTTTTGTTCCAGTATAGCACGGAACCATGCATCCTCACAAGCCGTTCTGGAGACAAACAGCATTTAAGCAAAAAAACCGGTTATGGGCCAAAGCCCATAACCAGTCCTCATGAATTCAAATCTTATTCTTCTGTGTACTGTGACATGGCATCAATGTCCACGTCAGCCACATCCGCATCCTGTGCAGCAGGTGCCAGCATAGCCTTGATGCTTAAGCTGATCTTGTGGTCAGCCTCGTTAAAGTCTACCACTCTTGCCTCAATCTCCTGGCCAATTCTTAAAACATCAGCAGGCTTTTCAACATGCTCCCTGGAAATCTGGGAAACATGAAGCAGTGCGTCCACACCTGGCTCCAGCTCAACAAACGCGCCGAAATCAGTCATACGTGCCACACGGCCGTATACCACGTTGCCAACCGCATACTTGTCAGCTGCGTTGACCCATGGATTAGCCTCCGGGAACTTAAGGCTCAGGGCAATTTTCTCTCCCTGGATATCCTTAATCAGTACCCTTACCTGGTCCCCTGCCTTGAATACCTTCTTAGGATTCTCAACACGGCCCCAGCTCATCTCGGAAATATGAAGAAGTCCGTCTGCACCGCCCAAATCAATGAATGCGCCGAAGTCGGTTACGTTCTTAACGGTTCCGTCAACGGTATCGCCCGGCTGGATTCTTGCGAACAGTTCTTCTTTCAGCTTCGCCTTCTGTGCAACCAGAAGCTGTTTCCTGTCGCCGATGATTCTTCTTCTCTTAGGATTGAATTCTGTGATAACAAAATCAATATCCTGTCCTTTATTCCCAAACCATCAAATGCTATTGCCGCATCAGCTTTTTTTTCAAGGAACGAATTAAATCTTTCAAATGAATGTTCTCCTGATCGTGACATATCACGCAAATCAAGTACAAAACATTCATGATTCTTTTTATTTAATTCCTCAACAATTCTATCTGTAAAATAATTAAACGACTCTACATCTGAATAAAATAAAACAAAACGCATTACTTTAAAAATCACTCCTCGTATAAAACATACTCTTTTATCTTTGCATTAATAGCTTTCTTCAGCTTCGTAGAGCTTGTACTCTGTGTATATGGGAAAAATACCATTGTTGAACCATGCTCTTCAAGAAACTCCTTCTGAGCAAGCCAATACGCATCATGCTCATAATCACTTCCTGAAAACTGAACATCAAAATGATATACATATCCTGTGTTCCACAAAAATTAAGCGGAAGCTTTACAGTCTCATCAACATAACGGCATGAACGCACCATTTCAATTCTTTCTTCAAACGGAACAAACGGCTCAGCCTGCTTATTAAGCCTTACCCCCTCATCTGACACGACCCCGACAATCAGATAGTTACACTGTTCTTTTGCTCTTTTAAACATATTAAGATGTCCGATATGAAAAAGGTCAAAAACACCAGCTATATAACCTATATTATACGGTTTTTTCTCATTTTCTCCATCAGTGCCAGTATTTCCTGAATTCTCAGCAATCATGCCTGCCGCACGTTTTTGTGCAATCTCTCTTCTTTTATTCGGATATTCATTTGAAGGGTCATATATATGATACTTTGAAATTCCCATTTCCTTTAACTGCTTTACAACACCATAATATTTTTTTATACAAATAATCAAATGAAGTTCATCAGAATCTATATCTCTTAAAACATCAGGAGAATTAACCGGTACATTATCCATCATTGTTCCCCATTTCGACTGATTGTTATCTATAATCGAAAAAATATCGTAACAACCTGCAAATTCATCAAGAAATCTTTTTGTAAAATTGCCCGAACCAAAAAGAACAAGTTTTTTATTATTTCCATCTTTCGTTTTATCGTCAAGTCCTTTGAAAATATCAACAAATATTTCCTGATAATCAGAGGCACTGTAATTAATCTTTTCCCTGTTACTGTAGACTACTCTTGCGTCACACGTTCTTTCCTGTTTATAAAGCTGTAATTCCTTTTCATTACGTAATTCGCTTGTAAATCTGTAGGATATACGCTGCCACAATTCTTCAAGCTCTGCAAGGTCGAATCTTTCAAGCACCTCTTTTCTTGGAATCAGTCTTTCAAATTCCATATCAGCACCATCATATATAACTGTTACTGAACGATAAAATATAGCTTTAGCCGGACAGTTTTCAAAATAAAACTCCTGGTCATAAAATATAAATCTTTTCTTCGGTTCTTCTATCGTCTCATCATAAAAACAGTTAAGTGCCACCATATCAATATATCCCTTTGAAAGGATAACTCCCATATCTTTCCCATTAGCACTATTCCTGTCCTTTTCATTCACAATATCTGTATGCTCGGATGATGATAATATCAATTCATACAAATCATTCAATGCATCAAAAAATGCTTCTTTATCTTTCTTTGCAATTTCTCTTAACGCAACCAATGCAACTGGCTTGTCTACGTATGGCATTACAAATTTGTCGTTTTCAATCTTAGATTGAACGACACTAATACCTCCTCTCCTCAATTCATCAAGATTATCCTGCATTTCATACAGTTTCTTCATTCCTTCGGAATATACAGCCTTTTTATAAACGCTCCTTATTCCATCATGCTCATATATTCCTGTAACCAAAGCATTTTCCGCTCCACGGTCAAGTGAAAGCGTTACATGCATCGTCTCATCAAACTTTCCATCAGAACTACATTCAATAAAATATGAATTAGCCATTGTATGAAATAAATCATTATCAGCCAAATCCTTATACATAAAACGCTCATCCAGAAAAACACTGTCAGGATAATTATAAAAAGGGAAATATCTGATTGCCAGATCTTCAACCGGTGTATAACCATCAGCATATATAAGCTGTGCCTCTTTCAAATTCGGCATAACTGAATAAAATTTGTCATTACAAAACCCTGCCATACATAACATATCATTAAGTTCTGCTCTGGAATAACATCTTCCATCTATATCTTTCTTATCCGCTGCTGTTATTCTTCTATAATCTTCAATTCCATCAAAGCTATGATTAGTATATGGATCCCTGTCCCCACAAAAATACTTAATTCCGAGCCTATTCTCTGTTCCTAATAGAAGCCTGCCATCATCATTTAAATGACTCCTGCAAAATGTAAGCAATTCTACCGGCGATTCACTCTCTTCTAAAACATCAACACCAACAATGTAATCAAATTTTTTAACATCATCAATATTTTCATTTCCTTTTTTTATATTACATAATGTTACATTTCCTTTATTTTTAAGAAATGATTCTATTTCTTTGTCTTTATTTATCGAATACAAATATAAAATTGCTGCATTTTCCTTAAAATTGTACCAGACAAATATTCCTGTTGAGAACTTTGCTACTATATCTTCAATCTGCATCTTAATGCCTCCGTATAAACCTAACGCCTTTAAAGCTATTATACTCTAAAGGCGTTTACATTAGCAAATATTAATTCTATTTTATAAAATTACATTAATCCATACTCTTTTAAAAGCTGTATCTGATATTCCCTGTCAGATGCAGATTTCTTCAAATCTTCTGTTCTTCCATCAGATAACAGCAATGTAATCAACTGATTAACAATATCTCGTTCTTCTCTACGCCCCTCTTCACGTCCTTGTTCGAGTCCCTGTTCACGTCCTTGTTCACGTCCTTGTTCTCTTCCCTCTTCGAGCCCTTCCTCGAATCCTTCCTCTCTCGCATCTTCCCTCTCAAGTTCCAGCTGCCTGTCAAACGTATAATCAAGCTTCATACTCTTTGTCACCTCATTCCTTCGTTTTATCAGGAAATCCCTTAATATATTATGCTCTATGCAATAATCTATTGCCATTTGTATATCAACAAGCAGGTCTTCATCCGTTCTTCCATAATGCAATTCCCTTACCTTATTTACAAAAATCATGTACTCATCAAGCCATCTGCAAGAATGTCTTATCTCCTCATTCCTGCCATTATTGATATTATACACCATGCACTTTAATTCCAGTCTTGGATCATCAGTTGCCTTCTCATATGCATCTGATAGCTTTAACTCCTGTACCTCCGGCTGCTTCTCTTCTCCATTATAAAAGACTACAAACTGTGGTACCGGAATCTTTACAAGCTTTCTTCCATACAAATTGCGTCCTATCTTTCTTTCCCTGCCTTCTCCGCCTCTTCCGCTAAGCATATCCGATAAAATTGTCGTAAAATATATCAGGCTTCTCACAGGCATATTAGGACACACTGTTGACTGGTGCTCATATATGCTTAGTCTTGCATCAACCACAAATGCTGCATCATTCCTTACAGTTAGGGATATTCCTCCGTCAAGCGTCTTAATCTCGACATCATCCGGGTTGTCATACGACGAACCATTCATTACATTATAAAGCTGAAGTGCACGCCTCTTGTCTTCCATAAGCATGCTGAACACATCACTCTTATACTCTCTGTTACCATTCATAATTCCTTCTCCTTATCTTATCCGATAAAGCAGGAATATGACCAATACTTTAAGCATTGAATATACACCTATGCAATACATCCCATGCTGGCTAAACACTATTGCATCCTGTAAAACACAGGCATGAACCATGTAAATATAATAATCCTGCTTTATACCTTATTTTAAAAGCAGAATTTCAATGAAATACAGACAAAAACCAAGATAGACAGACCCTGTACCGCCCCATTGCCATGTGCCTGAAAATGATACTATCAAAATATAGAATACCATCAATTATACAAGTCACACAGCAACCGTACAGGTAATATAGAAAACTGCTTTTTATTAAAATATCACAGAATTATAAATATTGCAATAATATATATTGAACTACAAATTCAATTTGTTAACAAAGTCAAATATATCTTTTTCAATTATTCTATAATAACTCTATCATTAAATATGTCATTCGCAATACAGCACAGTTTCATTAACAAGATTTGTATAATGTCTTAAATACATTTTATAATCAGGATTAAGCGATAATATATATTCAGGAATTTCAAATATATCTTCCGGCTTATGATATACACAAATAGCCAGCTTAGGTTTATACCTGCTAATTGTTTCTGCACATCCCTTTAATGCAGCCAGCTCAGCTCCCTCTATATCCATCTTTATAAATGTGGGTGCTTCATGTGCCTTGAAGAAATCATCAAGTTTTATTACATCAACTTCTATATCGCCGTCATTACTTATCTTGGTACTGCTGCTGTTTGAACTAAAATATAATTTTGAATTATTATCATATACTCCATAATTATATATGTCCCAATTCTGATATCCACCTTTTTCAATTATTTCTTTACAATGTGCATATTGATGTGGTTCGGGTTCAAAAGAATATATCTTTTTATAACCTTTGTTTGCATAATTAAAATACTGTAATATAGATTCACAATCAAAGCAGCCAACATCTGCTACTACTTCATCTTTATCGAATGCAAACACATCATAATACTGCTTAGGATCTGCTTTTGTATATTCGGACAGGATTTTTCCCATATTTATTATATTTTTAACACCTAAACATATTAATTCATTTTCTATTTCACTACCATATAATATAGAACTTATAACAAATACTGCCTGTGGATATTTCATCACTGCTTCATTCCTTGTTAATAAAGGTATATCCCAATATTCGCCACCATCTACCCTTCGATCACATATGCAGGTCCATTCAACATCAGTTAATGTTGCTTTTATACTCTTTCCATAAAAACCTGCCCCATCAATTATTAAATCATACTTATTAATATATGGTTCAAGCATTTTGCGTAACCTGCAAAAGACATCCACACCATCTTTTGTAATAGCAGTTATATATTTATAGTCATATGTTAATGTATTCATTATTCTACAGTCATATATTTTCCTCGATAAATCATCCTGCATACGACCTCTAACTTTATTAGTACTTTCAATTATATCATTAAATTCCATCATCTTTTCTACTCTCATATATTATTTTCTCTGCTTTTCTAATAGCTTCCATCATATATTCACCCCTACGGAGTCGTTCTCCAACCATTCTAACATTATTTTTCATAATATTGTAATCATTATAACTTACAGTTGCTAATCTTTGTGGCAACTCATATAATGATTTAACCGTAACCCCAACATTTTCTTTCAATACAAATTCCGCCTCTGCTGCCTTTTCCCATATAATAACCGGCAGCCCTACTGCAAGATATAGTGACAATTTATGTGGATTATTAATTTTTAAATATTCACCTGTAAGACCACTACATGTATCAAGTGAATCACCATCCCATACAAGTCCATATTTTCCTTTCAAGTTACTAATCAATTCATCCGGTAAAAATGTTCCAAAATAATTTATATTATTATAATGATTTATATTATTATAATTAGCACCATATAAATTAAATGTGACATTCCCAATTTCATTAAGATGATAAATATATTGAGATTTAGCAACATCAAGATTTCCCGCAATTATAATCCCATCATCTTCTTTCACTTCAACTGATTTTTCGATTAAATAATCAAATATTCCTAATGACACTATTCTATTTGCTGGAAATCCTTTTGATATAAGAAATTTTTTCATGCTATTATTATGTACAATCCATATATCTGCAAATGTTTTCAACATATTGTATTGTTCAATATAATCTTCTCTGGCATTTCTCCTTAAAATTTCTATATCATGTACTACACATATAATTTTTATATTTTTTTCTTTCTTTAAATTACTAAGTCTGTTTACACCACCTGAAATATCAACAATAGGAAATTGAACTAATACTATAGAATCATTATCTATCTCTTTACATGCTTTAATCCACTCTGATTCCGTCTGCTCTTTACCATTTCTTATTGTCCCCCTAACAATCGACAAAGCCTTATATCCGCTATTGACTGCTATCGTTGCAACATCCAATGGAGCTTTATGTCCCGCATTGTAATCCTGCATTCTAAACTCTGTAATCTGGTATTTTCCTGACATTTGTTTTACAGAAAGATCTTTTTGGACATTCATTTGACAATATACATAATATGGCACATTATCTAATTCACAAAAATGATTTAATTGTTCCTCAACTTCTAAATAATCTAAACATGTAATTAATAATATAGAATTATCTGACTGTTTTATAAAAGATTCTATCGAAATCACTGGTATTTTTTTATCGCATATATCTATACATGTGTTTTCTTTATTTATATCTATTACAGATTTTACTTTAATACGCGGATATGAATTAATGAAATCCTCAAAAATCCTTCCAGCACCATAACAGAACAATTTTTTATTCTGTATTTCATCCAAAAAATCAGATACAACTGCTGTTCTTTTATTCATTAATAAATACACTCTCCATTTCCTAAAATCAAGAATAAAATTCATCAATTGATAATGGTTTCATAACAATTATTTTTTCATTATCTATTCCTAATTCAACTAATTCTTCCTTTATTTCATTCATAAGTTTTTCATCATTTACAGCTATAATTACATAATCCAATTGAAAATTTAACATCTCTTTGGGTGATTTCACATTAACTCCTAGCCATTTTTCTTTTAATGCGTACCCCTTATCTACCCATATATAATTATTACATAATTTTTCTTTTTGTATTTGTCTTATATAATCTTTACCTACATTACCTGCACCATAAACAACAATATTTTTATTGCATATTAAAGCCTTACATGGAATAATAAAATTAATACTATTTATCCCTATTCCCATTTTCTGTGGTGCTATCTTTATATGCATGTTAATCCATTTTTCTAATTGTGGAATTAGCATTTCTCTATATTGACTTTTTTCAAAATTTTTCTTTAATGATAAATATAATTTATTAACACTAATTAAAAAATCATCATGTATAACATGTGTTATAGACATATTATTTTCTCTATAAAAATAGCCTTTATATTTAGTAATAGTAACAATCATGCAATTTAATATATATTTATATATAAACTCTGCATCTTCTCCATAGTATACACACTCATCTACTGTATCTATTACTCTTTTTGCAATATCTGTTTTAAATAATTTAGTTGTAATATGGGTTACTAATCCATTGTGTGAAGTTCCCTCTTTATAAATCATATTTTTTATTACTTCTGTTGTTTTAGACAAATCATATACACCCTCAGCAATTGCATCTTCCCACACTCTATTATTTATTATCAGACTTGAAGTAACTACATCAGAAATACCTATATTATTAAGCATTGTTTCAAAATACTCTTGTGCTATATAATCATCCGCATCAATAAAAGAAAGATATTCTCCATGTGCATTTTTAATACCTTGTTTCCTTGCAAGTACAACACCTTTATTTTGTTGGTTAATAACTGTCACTCTTTTATCTTTTTGTGCATATTGATTACATATATCAAGGCTATCATCCGTTGAGCCATCATTTACTAATATTATTTCCAAATGTTTATACGATTGATTAATTATACTATCTAAACATTCCGGCAAATAAAGTTGTGCATTATACACTGGAACAACTACACTGATTAGATTTTCCATTATATTACTTTTCTCCTAAATATTTATTAACAATGTATTGATAAATTGAATTTTCCGAATAACTTTTCCCATGTCGTGTCAATTTTTGTATAAACCCACCAGATGTATATTCCAAATAATTATCATAATCAAATGATTCATTTAAATGCTTTGCCAACTCTAATGCCTTTATATTATTACATGGGACACTGTTTAACTTATTTTCCACTTCTTTTATTTCATTACTTGCTATTGCTGTTAAATAATCAATCATTAAATAATAAGGTATAGTATCATTTTTCTTATAAAAATAGAAAAAAGCTTCCATCACAAATTTAAATAATTCTTGTCCTGCAAATTTTGAATACAAAAACCATCCCGCCCAACATGATTTTGAACCAAATTCATGTGTTTTTATATTTCTTGTATAAATATCATATTCAAACACGTCTATAGGAATATCATCATTCATATAAATAGTTGCATCCAGCCACATTCCACCATACTTATATAGCAATGAATGTCTTATAATATCCGAAAGTGTTGCTAACGATATGCTTCCATTATTGACCTTATCCAAAACATATTCAGGAATTTCTATATATTCACTATAATTATCTTTTGTTATCACAACTATTTCCATTTCCAAAGGAACATGTAACTTCCAACTATTCCAACAGGCTTTTATGAGCTCTGGTGCGAAATTTTTTCCTTGCCACCAACATGTCCATATCGTTTTATTTCTTAATTTAGGATTATTAATATTTAAGCATTGTTTAGGATATGTACTTACAAATGGCTCTATCATTTGATAAACCTTTTGTAATGGAAATGCATTTATCATTGCATAATCTATTGCATATATATTAACTGAACAAAATTTAGACTCTAATAAAGCTACGATTTCATTAATATAAAGTTCTGATACTGTCAACAATACTACATCATCTTTATCTATATGATATTCATCAACATCAATAACTGGTATTCCACTTATATTCTCTGGATTTCCCGATTTAGAGGTAACAATAATACTTTTAATATCTAATTTAATATTTTGTTCTTTTACCATTTCTAAAAAATAATTAAGTCTTACACCAGCCCCGTATAAATATATGTTTTTATACAGTAATTTTATATCAATTAAATTTTCAAGTGTTCTTATGAATTTTATATTTTCCATATTTCATTTCCCCTAAAATCTATATCGCATATAAAACTGTATCTGCATCACAAAATGTATAATGTCTTAAATAAAAAGTATATGAATTATCCATTTCCAATATCATCTTAGGTATTTCATAAATATCATCATTACGATGATATACACTGATTGCCATTCTTGGATGATATGTCGAAATTAATTTTTTAGCTCCCATTAATGCCTCCTGTTCTGCACCTTCAATATCCATTTTAATAAAAGTAACTCTTTCATCTTTAACAACATTATCTAAATCAACAACATCAACAACAATATTTCCATTCTCATCCATTTTAGATGCACATGAACCATCTGATTTAAACTTTAGTTGAGTTGTTTTGCTCCAACACCCCGCTTTTATCAATTTAGTCCAACACTTACATTTTTGAAGATTGTCATTACACTTAGCAATATTATCTTTGTCCGGCTCAAATGCATATATTTTTGCATTCTTACTTGCATTCCATTCACTAAACAATACAGATGTCGAACCATCGTAACTTCCAACATCTAAAAACACCTCATTATCAACCGGCTTTAATTGTTGAAGATCAAAATACTGGTTATGATACATTGGACCAGAAAAATCAGCAATATTAATTATGTATTTTTCATCTATTCCACTATCTAATAACTGTTGTTTCATATCTTTATAATAATCTAATGAAGAAATAACTATCAAATCTCCAGTCTGATATTTATATTTATTATAATGAATAACAGGAATCCCCTTA
>ERZ773217.1977-NODE-1977-length-14659-cov-2.947959_pt1 | contig 14659 bp, 14 predicted proteins | sample MGYA00580995_ERZ773217 | MGnify/ENA primary metagenome ERZ773217 (study PRJEB29015, sample SAMEA2737772) | human gut metagenome | biome: human gut; feature: human-associated habitat; material: faeces | place: China | collected 2012 ...
AATTACCTATTGAAACAACAGTATCGGGAATTTGAACATCAAGCAAATTATCCATTCTTGAAAATGCCAAATCACTTATTTTAGTAACTCCGTTATGAATTACAATATGCTTAATTGATGATTTATAAGAAAACCAAGGGTTTTTAGAAAAGTCAGCCTCAGTTCTGTCAATCATGATATCATCGCTGAAAATTCCAAGAGTATCCGTATCGCTTGTATATTTATATGTACCGTTAATATCGGTATCATCGCCGAAAGCTATCAGTGAAAAAACGGAAAGGCAAACGGTAAGTGCAAGAAAAGGACAAAGAATTTTAATCAACTTATTTTTCACAGCTTTTTCCCCTTATACATATTATATATAGTTTTAGCCTTATCACGTACCATTTTAGCAAGCTTTTTAGGTGAAGTGACCTCTACACCGTCGCCGTACTGCATAAGCCAAGAGATGAAGCCGTCAGACATGGTAGCGGTAACGGTAGTTTCAAAATGATTGCCGTCAACAGCGGTAAGCGGAATATTTTTGCCAAAGCGGTCAAGCATTTCCTCCTGCAATTGAATATTACATTTAAGCGTAACCTTACATTCGTCGCCCGAAAACATATTAAAACGTTTTGACACATAATCGTGTTCGTCAAACTTATCTTTATAAGGGCTTACTTCGCTGAAATGACGTGACGGCTCGTCGAGAACTTCAAGCTTTTTCATTCTGTCGATACGAAGATTCATAAGATTATCGTATTTTTGATTGTTGCAAACAAGGTAATAATGGTCGTCCTTCCAAATAAGAGCATACGGAGAGACGGTAAACGTTTTTTCAGTATGTTTTTTACGGTTTTGCACGTCAACGCTACGCCTGCGATAAACGAATTTAACCTTTTTTTCATCAGCAATTGCGCTATTAAGGCGGTCGATAATAATATAAATTTCTTCATTATCGCATTTAGCGCAAGAAGTATCAACATAGACTTGACTTTTCATTGTCTTTGCCTGTTCGACAGACACAAGGGTTTCAAGTTTTTCAATAAGCGATGCCGTTTTTTTAGGAGTAATAAAGCCGGCACTTGAAACAGCGTCGATAAGAAGCATTACTTCAGGAATTTCAAAAGTCCTTGAAGCCATAAAAAAGCCACGTTTTGGACTTGTTACGGTAATAATATCACAACCGATATCATTAAGAGCGGCAATATCGGCATAAATAGATTTTCTTTCGCATTTAACACCTTTTTCCTCAAGCATTGAAATTAAATCCGTAGTTGACAAAGGGTGCTCTTCATCGCTGTATTTTTCGAGAATATTATAAATCAGCAAGGTTTTAAGCTTAGAATATTGCATAATGTTATCCCCTATTATTTAATCAACAACATTATACTACATATTATCAATTTTTTCAACAATAGTCCTAAAAACAGGACAGCAATCGCCGGCACCGCTTTTGCCGCCCTCACGCATAACAACTATTGAATATTTAGGATTATCATAAGGGTAAAAGCCGACAAACCAAGTATTGAGCTGCTCTTTACCTTCAACATAAATTCCGCTTTGAGCCGTTGCGGTTTTGCCTGCCGTTTGAGATTTATATTGAGCGTTAAAGCCTGTACCGTTTTCAACAACATTTTTCATATAATTCCTGAGAACAGCGCAGGTTTTAGAAGAAATAACTTGATTTGAAGCAGAATTTTTAATATTCAAAGTCGGTGAGTTATAATATCCGCCGTTTGATATAGCCGCCACAATGCTTGCGAAATGGACCGGAGTGTCGGTAAGTTTACCTTGGCCAAAACCCAAAAGTGCAAGTTGACCGTCGGATTTAAGTTCCTCTACGGTAGGAAAAGAGGCAGCGGATACAGGAAAGGTATTATCATAAAGATTAAAAGAATCGCCGAAACCGAGGGATTTAGAAAAATTATAAAGCTTATCTTTTCCTATTTTTAAAGCAAGATTTACGAAATAACAATTGCAGGAATTTGCAAGCGCCTGTTTAATATGCTGTTTGCCGTGCTTATGTTTATTTTGGCAATGAAACGTTATATCGCCGACTTTGATTTTACTTTTGCACGTATAGGATGGATTTATATTATTTTCAAGTGCACAAGCGGCAACAATAAGTTTAAAGATTGAGCCGACAGCATATGATGAAATGGAGCGGTTAAGATAATCGCCGCCGAGGCTGACAGCGGCTAAAATTTGAGAAGTTTTTGTATCAAGCACAACAACACTTCCCTTATCAAGTGATTTTGCACTTTCTTCTGCAATTTTTTGAATATTTTCATCAATAGATATTTTAATTCCGTCAGTGGAATTATAGTTTTTATTAATCAATCTGCCGTTATCGCCGTCAAGCACTCTGCCAAGAGCGTCGACATTATAATTTACCGACAAGGTGCCGATTTTTTTATCCGTATATTTTTCAAGGCCTGCACAGGATTTATCTAAAAAATGGCGGCATAGCATATTTTCATCGTTTTCTTTAACTGTTTCAACAAGCCGAATATATTTTGTTTTAGAATATTTTTGAACAGGCATAATAACAGGATATCCCTTTTTCAACTCATCGGTAATTACTTTAATTTGTTCATTTGAATAAAGGAGTTTCAGTTCACTCATTGCCTTTTCATTTGGTTTAATTACAGCATAAACGGATTTTGAATTGTTATTTAGCAGTTCACCGTTTCGTGAATAAATATTAGTAAAAAGAGTTGAAATATCAATAGTAACGCTATTGTATGAATTATCAACTTTATAAGAATTACTGAAATTAATATAGCCGCATCTACCGAGTGCCACGCTGAGAAGTATCGCAAATGCAACTCCCAAGGAAATAACTCTTTTTCGCATAAAAATACCCCCTGTGTAAAGTTTTCACAAGGGGGTTAAATTTTATTCAGTTCTTTGACGTCGGAATATGGCGTCTGACGATACAGGTTTATCACATTTAAATGAATAGGTATCGGTAGCCTTATTTGCAACATCAACCTTTTCGTCATCATCGAGATTATACAAATCCTCAACAACTAATTTATAGGGTTTTTTACCCGGCTCAACAACCTCAAGTTCATCACCCTCGAAAAATCTGTTGCGCTGACTTACAATAAGCCTGCCGTTTGAATAATCTTTAAAAAGAGCACATACGTCCCAATTTCTGATATATCCTCCCGTATCTGTAACCTGACCGTTTTCAATCGGGCCGAAATTAAATCCCGTTGTATATTCACGATGGCTCATTTTTTCCATTTCGTCAAGAATCCACTGCGACGGCTTGAAATCATCGGTAGGATTTTTAAGATATTCATCAATAGCGTTGCGATAAGCGTAAGTTACAATTGCTGTATAATACTCGCTTTTTGCCCTTCCCTCGATTTTAAACGAATCAACGCCTGCATCAACAAGTTCAGGAATATGCTCAATCATACAAAGGTCACGAGAATTAAAGATATATGTGCCGTTCTTTTCCTCATTAATTGGGAAATATTGACCCGGACGAGTTTCCTCAACAAGATGATATTTCCATCGGCAAGGCTGAGCGCAATCGCCACGGTTAGCATCTCTGTGAGTCATATAATCAGACAAAATGCATCTGCCTGAAAAACTCATACACATAGCGCCGTGAACAAATACCTCTATTTCCAAATCATTTGGAGTTTTATCACGAATTGTTTTAATTTCATCAAGCGAAAGTTCACGAGCGGTAACAATTCTGCTTGCGCCCATTTCATAAAGTGTATTAGCCGTTTGATAATTAACAATTCCAACCTGAGTTGACATATGAATATCAACATTTGGAGCATATTTTTTTGCCAACGCCATTACGCCGATATCAGCAATAATAAATGCGTCAATACCGATATCCTGAGCATATTTCAAAAATTCAGGAAGCTTCTCGATTTCCTCATTTCTCGGCAAGGTATTGCATGTTAAATAAACTTTTTTACTGAGTGAGTGAGCAAGTTCAACAGCTTTTTTTAATTCATCCGCACTAAAATTTGACGGATTTGTGCGCATACCAAACATTTCACCTGCAAGGTATACTGCATCAGCGCCAAATTTAAGTGCAAGTTTTAATCTTTCAAAATCACCGCAAGGTGAAAGTAATTCAATATTTCTCATTAGTTCACATTAAGATAAGGAGCATAGGTTGCTGCCTTTTGTTTAAATTCAGAATAAGTTTTTGCCGTATACATATTGCCCTTAGTATCGTGGAAGAAATAGTAATAATCTACATTTGCAGGATAAAGAGCTGCTACTATTGCATCAATTCCCGGATTGCAAATCGGGCTTGGCGGTAAACCTACAACGGTTGATGAGCCTGTGGTACTATAGTATGTTTTATAATAATCAGCAGTATGCGCAGAAGTTGACGTAAGTGCAGGAGCAACTTTATTAGTAATATAATCCCCTGTTGAATCAACACCCAAAAGCGGGAAATTAGCCTGGTCCTTTAAACGATTATGAATAACGGCAGAAATGGTTTTCATTTGTTCCTTATTACCAGCCTCACACTGAATAATCGAAGCAATTTTCATAATATCGTTCATAGAATATCCAAGTTCTTGAGCACGTGTTCTGTATTTTTCTTTAATCTTGGTATCCCCGTTTGCAAGGAATTTTTTGATAACAGAGTTTGCACCATTGAGGATTGCCTCAACAGAATCCTTGGCATCGTCGTTTGCTGGAATCACGTAGTCGATGTTGCGTGGGTCTGAGTTGGTATCAACAATACCAAAAACAGGAATACCAAGAGAATATGAAAAATCAGCTGATTGAATAACCGAAAGCAAAGCAGTCTTATCGCAAACCTCGTTATCTGCTAATTTTTGAACAATTTCAGGAACTGTTGTACCTTCCGGAAACATAAGGCTTACTGTTTCGGCAGTAGCATTATTACCCTGAAAGGCAACAAGCATACCCTCAACGCCCATTTTTCCGTTAAGATAGTAAATTCCTGCATCGTATTTATAGTCTTTATTATAATATCCGTTTTTAATATTAGGACCGATATTACGCTCTCTGTATTTAGCGAAAAGCTTGCAGAAATTTTTGCATTTAATTAAACCGTTGTCAGAAAGAACATCAATTGCATCATCAACATTATCGATTGATTTATCAAGGTTGACAGTAACAGTTGAAGTCGTTTTTGTGATACCAAACACATCATTCATACAAAAAATCGCATAAACTGAAATTAGCATAGAAAGCGCAATAACAACAATAAAAAAGACATACGTCGAGGTTACACCTTTACCTTTTTTTACCGGAACACGCTTTTTAGGGATATCGTTTCCGTTATTTTGCACAGTATGGGCGATATTTTCACGTCTGTTTATATCTGCCTTTTGTGTTTTAACATTAGTAAAATAGACATCGTTATTTTCGCTTGCCGTATTAACAGGATTTATGCCTGTTTCGTTAAGCTTAAATTCATTATTATCCATTTTTACCTCCTTGTGCGGTAGAAAATACACCGCTTTGAGTAACTATATAGTCAACAGGAATATCAAAACTGTCAACACAAAGTTTTTGAGTTATACATTCATCATAGGAAATACCGATTGATATTCCGTCAAAATTACATAAAAATCTATCATAGTATCCCTTGCCGTAGCCAAGGCGATATCCCGATTTATCAAATGCAATCGCAGGAACAATACAGATTGCATCGGTATAATCGTCAACCAAGGTGCAAAAATTAACATCAGGCTCACGAACACCGAAAGCACCGATTTTAACATCGTCAAGTGACCTTATGTAATAATATTGCATTTTACCGTTATTGTCAATACAAACAGGCAACGCTACTTTTTTACCGTAATCAAGCGAAGCTTTGATTGATAAATCCAAATTAACCTCATCATCAAGTGCGGCATAAAAAAGAACCATGTCACAGCTTTTATAACACTCCATATTGCAAAGAAATTCGTTAATCAATTCGTCCTTGCTTCTTTTTTCTGAAATATTTTTGCGTGCTTGTTTATATTTTTTGCGAAGTTCATTTTTTATTGACATTGGATAGTTTCCCTGATTTTATTTGAAAGTTCACTGCCGCCGAGCGCCTTGACAATTTCAAGACCGAAATCAACGGCAACGCCTGCACCACGTGCGGTAATGAAATTGCCATCTGAAACAACATATTTTTCAGAAATAATTGCGCCGCATAAATCTTCCTCAAAACCCGGAAAACATATCGCATTCCTGCCCTTCAATAAACCCTTATGACCGAGAATTGAAGGTGCGGCACAAATAGCACAAATATATTTTTTGTTTTCAACGCAGTAATCAATAGAAGATTGAACAACACTGTTTGCTTCAAGATTTAAAGTACCCGGCATACCGCCCGGTAAAACAATTGCATCTGCATTACTGATATTTAATTCATCAATTGTAATATCAGCAACAACTTCAATATTATGTGATGATTTAACAGTTTTACCTGTTACTCCGACAGTTTCGTTATCAATCTTTGCTCGCCTTAGCATATCAACAACGGCAAGCGCTTCGATAGTTTCAAAGCCGTCTGCTAAAAATACGTAAACCATTATTAAATCTCCATTTTTTTATAAATTGATAAAAGCGGCTTCGTAAGTTCATAGCCTTCAAAAAGGTATTCTTTTATATCGTCGCTTTCATTAAAAATAATATTTTTAATTTCACTCCTACCCTTAAAACCACGCTTATCATAATAAGTAACAAGCTTATCATTTGCGGGAATTAATGACAGCAAATCATATTTCCTTTTGCAAAAGGATAAAAGATTGGTCATCTGACCGTTTTTCTGTTTATTTTGATATGTGCAAGCGGCATAAATATATTTTGCATTATTGCCGTTAACCTTACAATCAACTAGAAAAAGCATAGAACAAAGCTCATCGTCCTCAAAGAAGCCCAAACATTTTTTATGCTTGCAATTTTTCAAAAAGAAAACGATGTCCTCATCGCTGTCGCCAAAAGCTTCATGCCATAAGCGAATAATCAAATTTTCATCATCAAAATATTTAATCATATTATCAGTCTTTGTAAACAGCTATGCATTTTTTAAGAAAAATTTCAGGACAATAGGATTGCTTAGCCTTTCTGAGGCCCTCAAGTCCCAAATCCTCTTCCCTGTTTACATATTTATAATTCATCAAACAATTTTTAGTAAACTCCTGATTAATAATTGGATAGGCACCCTGAATATCCGGCGGGGCTTTTTCAAAATGAGTTACAAATGTTTCATCGCTGATAGGCTCACCGAAAGTATAGGCAACAGCTTCACCGTCTATTCTTATGATTCCGCCGATAAAGCCCAATTTGTCATAATTCTCAAACGCTTTTAAAACAGCTTCAAATTCAAAAGAAATATCACTGTCATCAACGTGAGTGTTTATCCATTTAGCATGAAGATTAATACAATCGTCAATATTATCTTTGTTAATCGTTTCAAAAGACCAATTAGGATTGTTTTTCTTAAAGTTCGTTATATGGTTGCGCTTGCCGTGGTATTTTTTGCCTTTAAGCGAAGCCATTTTTTCAACCTCGTAAATATAATCTCCATAACTTTCATCATATAAAAATTGAAAAGCATCGGGAAAATTTTCGTTTAGCATCTCAACATAAGCTTCGGTAACACCGTAAAAGCGTGGCATAATATCATTAGCCTTAGCATATTTGATAACTTCCTCAACGGCTTCTTTAAAATCACCTTTACCGACAGGGATTCCAAAATTGGTTTCCTTGCCCATACCCCAACTGCAAATAAAAAAGTCTTTAAACCTACAAATCTTGGTGCTGTACTCGGTGCTCCACACAAACATATTGCCAAATGTGTAATCGCAATTCATTGTTTTTAAATGCTTAAAGCATTGGTCAACCCATGCCTTATCCTCAATTTGCGGTGTTTTAAACTCTAACATTTTATTTTTCCTTCAATTCTTTTTTTACAAAATCAAGAATAGTATTATGTATTTCTTCAATAGGAAGCGGTTTCTCGCCGTCAGAACAAGGTATAACCGCCCAGCCTTGCTTAGAAGCGGTATAAAGTGCTGATTTTCTGCATTTATTAAGAAAATCAACATTAGCCTCGTGAACGTCTTTTTTACTTTCATCACCGTCATAGCGAGCAGTCATAAGCCTTTGTGACACTTCGACGGGCATATCGAGAAAAATTACCAAATCAGGCTTAGGAATACCTATTTTGTTATATTCAAAATCAGCCGACCAATCAAGATATTCATCCCATTTAGATTCATCAATCTTTTCCATTTGATAAATTGAATTAGAAGTGGCATATCTGTCAGCTAAAATCAATGTTCCGTTATTATAATCCTTGCCCCAATCAAGTTTATAAGACGCAAACCTGTCAACTGCATAAAAAGCGCCGGCAGCATAAGCATTTACATCAGCTGCATCTTTGCCAAATTCACCGGCGAGATACATTTTAACAAGCGTACTCGACTTGCTGTCATAATCCGGAAGCTTGATTTTTTTAAAATTAATTGAATTTTTTTCAAAATATTCTTCAAGTAATTTTGTTTGCGTTGATTTGCCGCACCCGTCAAGACCTTCAATAATTATAAGCTTTCCCATTATTTCTTTTTTACCTTTTTCTTATTGCCGTTTTCGTCAACTATATATGTATTTTCAAGTTGACCTACAAGGCTTGCTCTGACTGAAGCAATATACTCCTGCCTAAGCTTCGATTGTTCTTCCTTTTCTTCATCGGTAAGACCGACCGCCTGCTGCTTATGAGCAAGCGCATTTATTCTGTCAATTTTTTCTTCTGTCATAATCAGTCTAAAAAGTCCTTTAATTTTTTACTTCTGCTCGGATGGCGAAGTTTTCTGAGAGCTTTCGCCTCAATCTGTCTGATTCTCTCTCGTGTAACATTAAACACCTTGCCTACTTCTTCAAGTGTTTTCGGATTTCCGTCATCAAGGCCAAATCTTAGTGAAAGAACTTTTGCCTCTCTCGGAGTAAGAGTTTTTAAAACATCTGCAAGTTGCTCTTTAAGAAGGCTCATCGAAGCCGCATCGGCAGGTGCAAGTGCATCGTCATCAGGAATAAAATCACCAAGGTGTGAATCTTCCTCCTCGCCGATTGGAGTTTCAAGTGATACAGGCTCCTGCGCTACTCTTAAAATTTCTCTTACCTTATCAACAGGCATTTCAAGAAATTCTGCAATTTCGTCAGGTGTGGCTTCTCTGCCGTTTTGGTGGAGAAGCTGACTGTTAGCTTTTTTAACCTTATTGATGGTTTCAACCATATGAACAGGAATTCTTATAGTTCTTGCTTGGTCTGCTATAGCACGAGTTATAGCTTGTCTTATCCACCATGTAGCATAAGTACTAAATTTGAATCCTTTTACATAATCAAACTTTTCAACTGCTTTTATAAGACCTAAGTTACCTTCTTGTATTAAATCTAAGAAAAGCATTCCACGCCCAACATATCTTTTAGCTATACTTACAACTAATCTTAAGTTTGCTTCTACTAATCTTTGTTTAGCTAATTCATCACCTTCATGCATTCTTCTAGCTAACTCTACTTCTTCATGTGGCTTTAATAAAGGTATTTTTCCTATTTCTTTTAGATACATTCTAACAGGGTCATCAATACTTATTCCCTTTGGAAGAGATAAATCTATTTCTTCTATTTCCATTGGTGTATCATCTTTTACTATGCTTTCATCTAAGTCATCTAAATCTAAATCATCTTGTGCAAAATCTATATCAACTTTATCAGTTTTATTTTCTATAACTTCTATGCCTAAGTTACCTAATGTTTCATAAAGATTTTCTACTTGATCTTTATCTAACTCAGTTTCTGAAAAAGCTTCCATTATTTCAGCAAGAGTAAGAGATCCTTGTTTTTTACCTTTTTCAATTAAACCTTTAGCTGTCATTTTTTTCGATTCTTTTTTGTTTGATTTATTCTCCATATTTAGACCTCCTTCCATTATAACCTTTGTAATTGTCTTCTTAATTCAACTATTTTTAAAGCTATTTCCATAATTTTAGAATCTACCTCTTTCACATCTTTAACGTCTTTATTCTTTTCAATATCTATTTGCTCTTTTAATAGCATATTAATTTTTTCATTAAGACTATTTTTCCTTATATTTTTAATTATCTCATCTATGTTCTTTATATTATTTAAATCAAGATTATCTAAAGATATACTTTCTAATCCTTTAATATATTCTTCGGATATGTTTAAACTTTTAATTTTGTCAATAGTTATTTTATCCAAATCTTTATTTTTAATTAACCAATTTACAATTTCTTTGCTATCTTTTTCTAAAAAGTCCTCTCCACTTATCTTTAATAATATTATTTCTCTATGTTTTTTACTATCTAACATTATTTTTATAAGATTTTCTTCTACCAGAAGTTTATCTTTTTCAATAGCTTTTGGTTTTTCAATTATCTTTTCTTCTTTCTTATATATATATTTATTATTTTTGTTGTTTTTATTTTGATTCCCGTTGTAATATTTACCATAGACTTCTTTCTTTATAGATTCAACACTTATATCGATTTGTTCACTTAAGTATTTAGTATAATAATCAACTTCTACCGGGCTTTTTATTTCTTTTATTATTTTTGATGCTTCTTTTGCAAATTTTACTCGTTCTTCATCTTTTTGTATGTTAAAGTTTCTTTTTAAATTGTCTATTTTATATTTTATATAATGAGTTGAATTTTGGATTTCTTTTTCAAATTCCAAAACTCCATATTTTCGTATAAATTCATCAGGATCTTTACACTCCTTTAAATTTAATACTTTAACATTAATATCTAACTTATTAAGTATTTCTATAGCTCTTAGGGTTGCTTTAATACCTGCTTCATCCGAATCATATGATATAATAACTGTATCTGCATATCTTTTTATCAAACTTCCTTGTCCATCAGTTAAGGCTGTTCCTAGAGTAGCTACTACATTTTTTATTCCATATTGATAAAGTGATATTAAATCCATATATCCTTCTACTAGTATAACACTTCTATCTTTTATCTCTTTTCTAGCAAAATTTAATCCATATAAATTTTGTCTTTTGTTGAATATTAGTGTATCTGGAGAATTTAGATACTTAGGTAAAGAGTCATCTAGTACTCTTCCACCAAATCCTATTACATTTCCCCTATAGTCAAATATAGGAAACATTACTCTATTTCTAAACTTGTCATAAATCTTTTTAGTCTCACTTTTATATCCAAATAAACCGCACTCTATTAAATCTTCATTTTTATATCCTATCGATATTAGATAATTCATAAGTGAGTTCCATGAATCTAGCGAATATCCTAAACCAAATTTTTTTATGATTTTATCATCTAATCCTCTTTTTCTTAGATATTCATATCCTGGATTTTTACTTTTTATAAGATTTGAAAAATAAAACCTTGCTGCTTCTACATGTATGTCTTGAAATTTTTTAGATTTTTCCATTCTTTCCTTTGTGGATTCATCTACATGAGTATTGATTTCTATCCCACATCTATTAGCTAATAATTTCACTGCATCCATAAAATCTAAGTTTTCAATTCTCATTACAAAATTTATAACATCTCCACCTTCACCACATCCAAAGCATTTATAAATTTGTTTTGATGTGTTTATGTAGAAAGATGGCGTTTTTTCACCATGGAAAGGACATAATCCTTTATAATTTGCCCCTGATGGTTTTATGTTTATATAGCTAGATATAACATTTGCTATATCACATCGACTTTTTATTTCTTCTATAATATCTTTTATATCATTCATATTATCACCTTCTGGTGTTTTTTTATCTTAACATATCTATTTTACATTATATTCTAAATTTGTCAAATGCTCATTATTCATAATTCGACTTTTTTTGGTAAATTCCTTCTTTTTTTTAAAAAAATATATTTTAAAATACTTAAATATTTTTATATATATAATTAAGTATTTACATTTTTTTTATTATTTAATACTTTTTTAGTCATAAAAAAAGAGGTAATTTACCTCTTTTTATGATTTATTTTATAGAATTTATTAAATCTTCAAATTCACTAAAATTAAGGGATTGCATACCATCTGATAGTGCATTTTCTGGTTCTGGATGTACTTCTACCATAATTCCATCAGCACCAACTGCAAATGCTCCTATAGACATCGGTTTTATTAAGTATCTAACACCAGTACCATGAGATGGATCAACTACTACAGGAAGTCCAGTTTCTTTTTGTATAATAGGTACTGCAGCTAAATCTAATGTATTTCTAGTATAATCATTATACGTTCTTATACCTCTTTCACACATTATAATTTTACTATTTCCTTCTACAGCTATATACTCAGCAGCACCTATCCATTCTCCTATAGTTGCCGACAGACCTCTTTTTAACATAACAGGCTTATCTTGTTTTCCAACTTCTGTTAATAAATTAAAGTTTTGCATATTTCTAGAACCTATTTGAATTATATCTGTAACCTCATATAATTTATCAAGCTCTCTTATATCCATTAACTCTGTTATAACAGCCATCCCCGTTTCTTTTTTTACTGCTTTTAATATTTCAAGACCTTCTTCTTTTAGCCCTTGGAAAGAATTTGGAGATGTTCTTGGCTTATATGCCCCACCTCTTAGGATATTTGCACCTTTACTTTTTACAAACTTTGCAGTTTTAAGTAATTGGTCATAACTTTCAATAGCACAAGGTCCTGCTATTATAATTTTATCTTCTTTTACAGTTAACTTTTTATTATCTGTAGTAATTTCTATTTTTAAGTTTCTATCAAATAGGTTTTTTTTCATCACCTATATACTCCTTTACTAGTTCTTGCTATCCTCTATATATAGCATCAGCCATCTTAGCTGCTCTTAAATTTTTCTCTACGTCATGAACTCTTACTATATCTACCCCATCTCTTATTCCTAAAACAGTAGTTGCTATAGTTCCTTCTACTCTTTCTTGTGGAGGTAGATCTAGCGTATTTCCTATTACTGATTTTCTAGATGTGCCAAGAAGTATAGGATATCCTAACGTTTTTAACTCACCTAACCTTTTTAATACTTCTAGGTTTTGTTCATAAGTTTTTCCAAATCCTATACCTGGGTCTAAAACAATTTTATTTTTATCTATTCCAGCTTCTATAGCTATATTTATACTTTCTAGTAAGAATTCTTTTATAGATTCCATTATATCCTTATCATACTCAGTATCATCTTGATTATGCATTATACAAACATAAGCATTGTGCTTTGCTATTACACTTGCCATATCTTTATCTTTTGTAAGACCCCACACATCATTTATCATTTCTACACCTAATTTTAAACTTTCATCTGCAACTTTCGCTTTATAAGTATCTACAGATATAGGTGTATCTAACTCTTCTTTAAGCTTTTTTATAACAGGTATTACTCTTCTTAATTCTTCATCTGCATCTACATAGCTATGCCCTGGTCTTGTTGATTCTCCACCTAAATCTATTATATCTGCGCCTTCTTCAACCATTTTAATAGCATGCTTTAAAGCTTCATCTACGCTATTAAATTTACCTCCATCAGAAAAACTATCAGGAGTAACATTTAATATTCCCATTATATAAGTTCTTTTATTATAATCAAACATATTGTATATCTCCTATTTTATTATTTCATAGTTATTAAACTCATAGCTTCAGCCCTTGCAGCTATATCTTTTTCAAATATACCTCTAACTGCTGACGTTATAGTTTTTGATCCAGGCTTTTTAACCCCTCTCATAGTCATACACATATGTTCTGCTTCAACAACAACTATAACTCCATATGGATTAAGTTCTTCCATTATTATATCTGCTGCATATTTAGTTATTCTTTCTTGTAGTTGTGGCCTTTTAGCTAAAGTTTCTATTACTCTAGCAAGTTTTGAAAGACCAGTAAGCCTTCCTTCTTTTGGTAAATAAGCTATATGTGCTTTTCCAAAGAATGGAACTAAATGATGCTCACAACATGAATAAAATGGAACATCTCTTACTAAAACTAACTCTTCATGTTCTTCATCTTGGAATATTACTTTTAAATGTTCTCTAGGATCTTGATGAATACCTGAATATATTTCTTCATACATTCTAGCTACTCTATCTGGTGTATCTAATAATCCTTCTCTATCTGGATCTTCTCCTATTGCTTCTAATATATCTCTAACTGCTCTTTTTATTTTATCTTTATCTACATTGCTCATTTAGTTAGCCCCCTTGATTTATAATTTATTATATGAATATATACTTATATACATTTATCAAGTCTTTATACTCATAGGTTTCAATGACTTTTTTGCATAATCTAAATAATTCTATATTTTCATCTTTCAAGCTTTTGAATAACTTTTTATCTTTAGGTAGCCATTTATTATTTATAATAAAATACCCAACTATTATATCTTTTAAATATAAATTAGTCAAAAATTCATATTCAAAAGCATCAAATTTTTCTTTACTCTTTAGATCCTCTATTTTAGCATAAAGATTAGCTTCTAATAAGTTTATATCTCCTTTTGATAATTTACCTGGACCTTCTATGAATTTTTCTTTACATAAACTTATTATATCATTTGATATTCCCGACTTATCATATATTACCTTTGGATTTTTCATCTCTTTTAAGAAAAAATATTCTTTTTCGTTTAGGGTAAACCGAAGATGAATCGTTATATAAATGAAAACGA
>ERZ773217.1987-NODE-1987-length-14608-cov-6.609496_pt1 | contig 14608 bp, 16 predicted proteins | sample MGYA00580995_ERZ773217 | MGnify/ENA primary metagenome ERZ773217 (study PRJEB29015, sample SAMEA2737772) | human gut metagenome | biome: human gut; feature: human-associated habitat; material: faeces | place: China | collected 2012 ...
CTCTCGAGTGCTTGTCTATAATATCATCGAATATCTCTTCTGTCAACATCTTTTTCAAATTTTCTTAACATTTTCTTATTATCAGTGTTTCCTTGAGTAATTCTTCCATACACTTTAACTCAACTAAGACGCAAAAAGCTGATAATTCCTGCATCTAAATGCAGAAGTCATCAGCTAAGATTAGAGATTTTAGTTTTATAACTAAGGGAGAACTTCATTCCCTCTATCACCTCAATTTTGTAACCCAATCCAGTATTACATTTTTCTCATATAAGAAGGTCAAAAATTCACTGTTTTCTATGCATCGGAAACACTCTTTTCCTATATCACTATTATACAATAGTGTAATAATAAGAAAAGCAATCCACACAAGAATAACCGCTATCAACCCTCCTACCGCTATTCCCGCCACGCGATTTAATCCATTGATAACCGGCAGCGCCGTTATAATATCCAAGGCAAATATAATCGCCCGTATAAAAATGGTAACAACAAGAAACGTAATCAGGAAGGAAATTATCTTAACAATAATATCCGACACATAGGCGCCTATATAATCCATAAAATTAGAAACACCCAACTGTTTATATGCCTCGTTATTATTATTTTCCATCAACCCTTTTTTCAAAAACTCCGGTATATCCGCCTTTTCTAAAATTTCCATCTGTTTTTGTCTCGGAAGTTCTATTTTATCCAAAGGAATTTCGCTTATATCTATATCCACACCTTCCGGTATCATCATAGAAATACATTTCTCCTTCACCATCTCATCAATGGGTGTCATCGCTACAATCGCCTTGCCTGTGTATGGTGTGAGAAAAATCACAAGTGCAAGGCTCGCAATCGTCGTACCAAATGACACAATAATTTTAATAAATCCTTTGGCGTAACCTATCGCCATACAGATGAAAAAAATAATCCCTACTCCAATTAACAACCAATTCATATTTTCTCCTAATTTGCAAGCCTGATTTCTTCTAAACCGTTTGCATTTATCACTAAGTATTTATTCACTCCAAATACAGAAATGATATTCGCTATATCATTTTCCATTTCTCCGTCAAATAAGCGTACTCCCGCTTTTGTAAGAATCTGACACTTCTTCCCGTCATACATGATGACCTGTCCGTCTTCTACTTTCACATTTTTATATTCCTGTTCAACTGTTTTCGACAGCAATTCTTTGCCGTTTTTATCATACAATTTTACGATGTAGTTTTTTTCATTTTTTAAAAGCATACCAATATACTCATCATCGTGAAATACATTTTGAATCTGCTCTTTGATCTGAACCGTCTGCTTTTTCTTCGGTTTTTCTTTACCCTCATAAATATGTAACTGATTATCAGAGACTACTGCCGATGTTTCGTTATCAAGGAAGAACACACTGGGCGCTATGGTGTTTTCATATTTTTCTTCCATAATAAGATGATTTTCCTTTTTCTCAGTTTTCTCGTCAAAACTGTAATAGGCAACTTTCGTGGTCATTTTGCCCTGCTCAATAAACAAATACGAAACTAAAAGTGTGTATCCGTCATCAGAAATGGCTGCGTCCAACGGATACCCTGTAGTTGTCGGTGATGTCACATGCTCTACGAGAAGATTTCCTTCCGCATCATAGCAGACAATTTTTGCGGAGACACCGTCTCTTAAAATCGCACTGACAATTCCCTGCCGTGAAACTTCCGCTTTCTCCACCGGAAGGCTTGTGTGAATCTCCCCCTTCACACCTTTACTTTGTAAAACAACTAAATCATTCGCTCCCTTATCTGCGATAACTGCAGATTTTTCACTTACACTGACAACCGGATTCTGCATCTGATAAGAAAAATTCCACCGTTCTTTTCCTTTCCTGTCTAAGAGTGCAACTCCGTCTTTACTGTATTTTAAAATACCGTCCGCAAATTCCGCATACTTCTCGCCATTGTCGCGCTCCAGAGTCACCGTGTTCAGAACACGAATGTTGTTATATGTTCTGTGTGTCAGAAAAATATAAATGCCAATTGCAGCAAAAAGAATCAGAGCGGCACCAATCAGCAGCAACTTTATTAAAAATTTTTTCTTTTTCTTCCCTTCCATTTATTTTCTCCCCTTTTGCTTTTGTATTTTATGATTATAGCATATTTTTTCTTTATGGCAGTAATAATTTTTGCCCGATATAAATTAAGTTTCCATTTTCCAAACCATTCATTTTACTGATTGCCTCTATATGTTGAGTATCGCCATATGCTTTTTTGCTGATTTTTTCTAATGTATCTCCCTTTTCTACAATATAAACGTTTTGCGCTTCCTCTTTCTTCTCTTCAGTTTTTTCTTCCTTTTTATTCTCTTCCTTCGCATGTACCTCTTCTTCTTTTCCCACTGAATTGGAGATAGTCTCTATCGCCGTCTGCACGGATTTCATTCGGTCATAATTATTAATCATCGTCACGCCGATAACCAGTATAACCAAGACAAGAAATGTTGCCGCTCCGTATGTCCACTTGCTTATTTCTTTTTTCTCCTGTTGCAGCATTTTGGTCTGCACTAAATCACGAAAACTCTTTGCAGCCCTATCCACAACAATTTCACTGGGTGTCACGCCAATCTTTTTGCGTGAAGAAATCATATAATTTTGCATGGACGGATTTTTTTCATAATAAATATAATGTCCGTTCATCTGCATTAAATCGTTAAATTTAGGGGCAAAATACATTTCATCTTTGCAGACAGGGTCTTTCAAAATAAAAATCCCCTTATCTTTCGCAAATATTTCCTGATGCACTTTCTTCAGGTTCCCGTTCATCGCAAAAGGAATGCCCGGTATGGCGGCAAACCAGCCGATAATTTCTCCGTTTTCAAAGAAAGTCTGACACACTTCACAGGCATTTCTCCACGTTTCTTCATTGACAAAGACACCATTTTCATCTTGTCCCAGTTCTTCCATCTGTATCGCACCATAAATATACTGGTACTCCAGTTCTTCCTCCCTGACAATATCTCCTATCAGAAATGCTCCCACCGGAATTTCCGCCTCTTTTTCACAGAGTTGATTCAAATATGTATCGACATAATCTTCCACATAAATTTTCAGAGAATCACTGACATTTCCTATCTGCCTTACATTTTTAGGAATTTTTCTTTCCATAACTATTCACCTCGTCCGCATATTTTTCTTCATACTAGCATATAGGAAACGCTGATTTTATCACATATTGTCATCTCTCCCCTGAAAAGTTTCGACTTTTTCATACAGAAAAAGACGGGATTTTTATTTTTCCCGCCTTTTCTCCCTTTTTCTTCTTTTACTGCTCTCGCATGCACCACAATACTTGTCGGTTAATGTCGTAATAAACCCTTCCTTTGTCTTCGGAAATCTGAAGAAAGTCACCGGCCACATGTGAGAATAAATAATATCTCTTTCTATATCATTCAGTTCAAAAAACTTTTCCGCATTTTTCAGCGCAGTCTTTGGGTGTGTCAACCCGTGAAACTTATCCCCCGTTTTTTTTGCGTGGGTGTGCCAATCATATAAAAACAAATCATGCAGCATTGCACCCCTTGCGGCAGATTTTGCGTCCAAGTGAAAAAATCGACACCATTGGTAATTGTAATACGCCACATTCATGCAGTGTTTGTAGCAACTTGTCGTTCCGTGATGAGGATATAATTTCATACGCAACACTACCGGGTGTTCCGCAATATCCTGTACACATTCATAGAAATCATATTTCCACTCTTCTCTTAATTTATATATTTTTTGAACTAGTTTTTCCCTTTTCATTTCGCCCTCGTTTACTAAAAATACACCTTAAGACCACGCCTTAAGGTGTATTTTCTTTATACAAATTCTTTTACTTTTTTATAAATGCTCTCCGCATCTAAACCATATTTTTTAATCAATTCCAATGCCGGACCTGATTCTCCGTACACGTCATTGATTCCGATTTTCATTACTTTTGCAGGCGCTTTTTCTGCGACAACGTCACATACCGCACTTCCAAGTCCGCCGATAACAGAATGTTCTTCTACCGTAACAAGTTTTCCTGTTTCTTTAGCCGCTTTTTCAATGATCTCTTCATCTAACGGTTTGATTGTGTGAATGTTAATCACTCTTACGGAAATTCCGTCTTTCTCCAACATTTCTGCCGCCTCAAGCGATTCAGAAACCGGAAGTCCCGTAGCGATAATCGTCACATCTTTGCCGTCTTTCAAAGTGATTCCTTTACCTAACTCAAATTTATATTCCTCATTGTCATTAATAACAGGCACTGCAAGTCTTCCAAAGCGAAGATACACCGGTCCGTGATGTTCGTAAGCCGCTTTTACCGCTGCTCTTGCTTCCACATCGTCCGAAGGATTGATGACAACCATTCCCGGAATTGTTCTCATCAAAGCAATATCTTCATTGCACTGGTGTGTCGCTCCGTCTTCCCCTACGGAAATTCCCGCATGAGTTGCCCCGATTTTTACATTTAATTTCGGATACCCTACAGAGTTACGAATCTGCTCAAATGCACGTCCTGCCGCAAACATGGCAAACGAACTGGCAAACGGAACCATTCCCGTTGCCGCAAGTCCCGCTGCCACGCCAACCATATTACATTCCGCAATGCCGCAGTCAATATGACGCTCAGGGAAAACTTTTTGGAACATCGCCGTCTTTGTCGCCGCCGCCAAATCCGCGTCAAGCACTACAAGATCCTCATGTTCTTTTCCTAATTCTACTAAAGCATTACCATAACTTTCTCTCGTTGCAATTTTCTTTACATCTGACATAATGCTTCACCTACTTTCTCTAAATCTGCCATAGCAACCGCATACTGTTCCTCATTCGGAGCAGCGCCGTGCCATGAAGCCTGATTTTCCATAAAGGAAACATTTTTCCCTTTAATTGTTTTTGCAATGATTGCCGTCGGCTGTCCCTTTGTCTCTCTCGCTTCTTTGAACGCAGCGTCAAGAGCATCAAAATCGTGTCCGTCCACATTGATTACATGGAAATTAAACGCTTCAAACTTCTTGTCAATCGGATATGGCGAGTTGACTTCATCAATTGAACCGTCAATCTGAAGGTTATTGTTATCCACGATAACAACTAAATTATCTAAGTTGTGGTGTGCCGCAAGCATAGCCGCCTCCCAAACCTGTCCTTCCTGAATTTCTCCGTCACCTAACAATGTATACACACGGTAGTCTTTCTTTCTCAATTTTCCTGAGATTGCCATACCTACCGCCGCCGAAATTCCCTGTCCAAGCGAACCGCTTGACATATCCACTCCCGGAATATGTTTCATATCAGGGTGTCCCTGAAGATATGAGCCGACTTTTCTCAACGTTTTTAAATCTTCTACCGGAAAAAATCCTCTATTTGCCAATGCCGCATAATATCCCGGTGCTGTATGTCCCTTTGACAACACAAAACGATCCCTGTCATCTTTCTTCGGGTCAGCAGGATCTATATTCATCTCTTCAAAAAACAAATATGTGTAAATATCTGCAGCGGACAATGAACCGCCCGGGTGTCCCGATTTAGCATTATAAACTGCCGTTACCGCACCTTTACGAACTTCATTAGCAACTTTCATCAATTCTAATTTGTTCATTAGACTTGCCTCCTGTTTTCTTTCTATTCTATCCTATTCTATCCTACTTTTATGCCGGACGCAACTCCTATTCTCCAAATACCGCCCTGTAATCTGCCTGAAATTTCTCAATACCCTGGTCTGTAAGAGGGTGATGGATCATCTTCTCAAGCACTTTGTACGGCACCGTTGCAATATCCGCTCCCGCTAAAGCACAGTCCGTAACATGCATCGGATTTCTCACACTCGCCGCAATAATCTGTGTATCTATTCCCGCCACTGCAAAAATCTCCGCAATCTCCGAAATCAGGTCAACTCCCCTTACGGAAATATCGTCCAGACGTCCCAGGAATGGGGAAACATAAGTCGCTCCCGCTCTCGCTGCCAACAGCGCCTGATTGGCAGTGAAAATTAAAGTGACATTCGTCTTAATTCCTTCCAAACTCAAAACTTTGCACGCCTTCAGGCCCTCTTCCGTCATAGGTATCTTCACAACCATGTTTTTGTGAATCGCAGCAATCTTCCGTCCCTCTTCAATCATACCTTCTGCATCAACAGTTGTCGCTTTTACTTCCCCGCTAATCGCACCGTCCACAATAGTCGCAATCTCTGCCAGCACTTCCTCAAACACGCGACCTTCTTTTGCGATAAGTGACGGGTTTGTCGTCACACCACAAATAACACCCATGTCATTTGCTTTTTTAATCTCTTCTACCTTTGCCGTGTCAATAAAAAATTTCATCGTACTTCCTCCTTAAATACATTTGACTGCACATTTCGTTTCTTTGCTTATAACGTTATAACATAATAAAAAAAAGGTCAATAGACCTAAAAATTATTAATAATTTTCTTTATTAATAATTTCTATTATCTATAAACCTTTCTCTCTTTATACAACGAAAAACAGTTATTTTTCTCCTGTTCTTTTCACTTTCACCGGGAATATTATTAATAATCTTCTCAAAACATTAATTTACTTTTGCATAAGAAGTTGTTCCCCGCGGAATAACTTTCGGTTCGTATTCCACATGATATATACTCACAGGCTGTATTTCTGAATATTTTCCCGCCTGCGACAAAATCTTCTGCATAATAATATCACAGGCATCTCTTCCTTTATAAATCGCAAAGTGTTCTATCGTCGTCAAAGAAATCTTTTTCATTCTTGCAAACAGGGTATTGTCACACCCCATAACCGACATATCATTCGGAACTTTATATTTTTCTTCTTCCAACGCCTCCAAAATACCAAAAGCAATCATATCATTTAAGCCCACAATGGCGGTCAAATCTTTCTCTTCCTTCAGCAACTCCTTAGTCAGTTCATATCCTATGCGATATTCTGAATCAATGTCCTGCACATTCCTATCAAACTCCTCAGCAGCCGCTTTAACAATAACCGACCGGCTCAGTCCCCTCTTTTCAAACTCTTTTAAAAATCCATCTACACGTTTGAATCTCTGTTTCTGCCTTCTCGTCAAAGGAGGTGCAATGTACGCCACTTTCCTATGGCCCAATTCCAACAAATGTTTCGCCATCATTCTTCCCAGCTTCTCATTGTTCAACTCCACCGCATCTACTTTTAACTGTTCATTCTGATTATTAATAATAACAATAGGCACTCTTTCAGCCAACTGTTCCACCTGCTCCATGAAACAACTGCTCGGATTACACATATAAATAATTCCGGAAGGCTGTAACGTAGGCATCATTTTCAGATACCGTTCTTCCATTTTTAAATTCCTCCGGGTGTTACAGACAAAAAGTCCATATCCCTTTTCATTTGCTCTGGATTCAATTCCCTGAAGCAGCATAACATAATAAGGGTTTGTCAGATTTGGACAAAACGCTACCAGCATTTTTTCTTTTCTGCTGTTTTTCCTTATTTTCCGCTTAGGAACAGCATACCCGAGTCTGTTTGCCGTTTCTTCAACTCTCTTTACCGTTTCTTTGGAAAAAGATACATTGTACTTTTTATTTAGTATCATGGATACTGTCGATTGGGATACCCCCGCCTCTCTGGCAATATCAGAGGAAGTTATTTTCCTGTTCCCCATAACCGCTTCTCACTCCTACAGTTCTGTTCGTCCTTCCAACGCCCTTAGCAATGTCACCTCATCAATATATTCCAAATCTCCCCCGACAGGGACTCCGCTTGCAATTCTGCTCACCTTAATCCCTGTGGGTTTAATCAGTTTACTGATATACATAGCCGTCGTTTCTCCTTCAAGACTGGAATTTGTTGCAATAATCACTTCGTCCACATCACCCTGCAGACGTTCCATCAGTTCTTTCAGTTTAATGTCGCCCGGTCCGATTCCAAGCATGGGAGAAATCGCACCGTGAAGTACATGATACACTCCCCGGTATTTCCCCGTCTTCTCATAAGCAACTAAATCTCTCGTTGTCTCCACAACCATAATCGTCTTTTCATCTCGGCTGTCGTCACTGCAAATCGGACAAACTTCCCTGTCCGTCAAAGTATAACATTTTGAACAATAACGGACGTTGTTACGAGCCTCCACCATAGCATTCGCCATCTGTTCCACCTGTTCTTTCGACATATGAATAATATGGAATGCCAGACGCTGTGCAGATTTTGCTCCTATTCCGGGAAGTCTTGAAAGTTCCTCTATCAATTTGCTTATCTGACTGCTATAATAATCCATTTCTATTTCCCCTAAACTAGAACGGCATTCCCGGCATTCCTCCGCCTAATCCGCCTGTAAGTTTTGCCATTGCAGATGAAGATTCCTCATCTACTTTGCGGAGCGCTTCATTTGTTGCCGCCATAATTAAATCTTCCAACATTTCAATATCATCAGGGTCAACTACTTCTTCCTGTAATTTTACTTTCGTAACCGCTCTTGTCCCTGATACAGTCACCTCTACGGCGCCTCCCCCGGCAGTTGCCGTAAATTCTTTTGATTCCATCTCTTTCGCCTGTTCTTCCATCTGACGCTGCATCTTCTGTGCCTGTTTCATTAAGTTCGCCATATTTCCAGGCATGCCTCCCGGAAATCCTCCACGTTTTGCCATATTAAAATCCTCCTTAATCTTCTATTGTAATGTCCATATGCACTACTTGTTCTATATCCACAAAACTTTCCTCAAATCTGCGCCCTTCCTCTATCTGACGCACCTCTATTGTAATCGCTTTGCCGATTCTGTTTTCAATCAATTCCGTCAACTCCCGCTTATGCTGTTCCTGTCTCACAAAATCTGCCGACAGTTCGTCCGGCAAAATAACGAGAAGTTTATTTTCTCCCCCAAGGCTTAGTCTTGCATTTTTCAAATATCCCTTCAAAAGCCCTGAAGTTTCATTCACGATTGAGCGGAAATTTTTCACAACCGCTTTTATCTCTTCCGGAATCGCTTTTTCCAACACCGGTTTCGGCATCGGTTCTCTCGTAGGTTCAGCCACTTCTCTGACAACCTGTATTTCCCCTGCCTGCTCCACCTTTTCTTCCACCGCACGAATGCGGTCAAGCAATGTATCCGGATTTGTCTCCATGGCAGGTTTACATAATTTAATCAATGTCACTTCCAACAAAATACGTTTCTGTACCGCATATTTTATCTGATTGGACAAATCCGAAAAAATGCGGATATAACGAAGAAGTATATCGACTTCTATCATTTCAGCCTCTTCTTTTAATTGCTGTAAATTTTCTGAGGAAACGTCAAGAACTTCCTCCATATTATCGGAAGTTTTTGCCAAAAGCAGATTTCTCAAATACCATGTGAAATCATTTACCATCTGTGTCAGTTCCCGCCCCTGCATCACCAGTTCTTCCACACTTTTCAGCACTGCAGGAACATCTCTTTTTAATATCTGACGGAGAAGCCGGCTGAACACGTCTGTATCCACCGCTCCAAGCACCTCAAGCACATGGTCATATGTCAGTTTCTGCCCGAGATAAAAAGCAATACACTGGTCCAAAAGGCTTAACGCATCTCTCATAGAGCCGTCTGCCATTTTCGCCACATAGCGAATTGCCTTCTCTTCCACTTCGACATTCTCTTCTGTCATCAGTTCCCTTAATCTATCTGCAATCGTATCAATACTGATTCTCTTAAAATCATATCTCTGACATCTGGACAGAATAGTAATCGGGATTTTATGCGCCTCCGTAGTCGCCAAAATAAAAATAACATACTCCGGTGGTTCTTCCAATGTCTTTAACAGTGCATTGAACGCTCCTATGGAAAGCATATGCACCTCGTCAATAATATAAACTTTATATTTTCCCTCGGTTGGCCTGTATGCAACTTCTTCACGGATTTCACGGATATTGTCCACACCGTTATTCGATGCCGCATCTATCTCAATCACATTCATCGATGCACCCGATGCGATGGAACGGCACATCTCGCATTTGCCACAGGGACTTCCATCTTCTGTATGCTGACAATTTACCGCCTTTGCAAAAATTTTGGCTACCGTTGTCTTTCCCGTTCCTCTTGTCCCGCAAAAAAGATAAGCATGTCCGATACGGTCTGCTTTTATCTGATTTTTTAATGTTGTCACAATATGGTCCTGCCCTTTGACATCATCAAATTCACTTGGACGAAACTTTCGATATAATGCTGTATACGACATATATCTTCTCTCCTTCCATGCTGACGCAAAATTGTCTGATTGACAACTCATTATAGCACGAATACAGGAATACAAACAAGATTTTTAATTTTCATTTTACCCGTGCCTTCTCGCAAAAAATGTTCTATAATAGAATAGAATGAAAAAAGGAGGAGTTAATATGGAAAGAAATGATGCCTGCTGGTGTGGCAGCGGTAAAAAATATAAAAAATGCCATATGTTTATTGATGAGAAAATCGCTTTACTGGAAGAGCAGGGGCATATCGTGCCAACCCGCGATATATTGAAAACTCCTGAACAGATTGAAGGAATCAAAAAAAGCGCTGAGTTAAATACTGCCGTACTGGACCACGTTGCAAAACATATTTGCGCAGGAATGAGTACCGCTGAAATTGATAAACTTGTATATGATTACACAACCGAACACGGTGGAATCCCTGCACCTCTTGGCTATGACGGTTTCCCAAAAAGTGTTTGTACATCGTTAAATAACGAAATCTGTCACGGAATCCCTGATGAAAATATCATTCTTGCGGAAGGAGATATTATCAACGTAGATGTTTCCACTATTTTAAACGGCTACTTTTCTGACGCTTCAAGAATGTTTACAATCGGAAAACTTTCCGAGCGGGCAGAGAAAATCGTTCGGGTTACGGAAGAATGTGTGGAAAGAGGCCTTGAAATGGCAAAACCTTGGGGACACTTAGGTGACATCGCAGATGCAATCAACTCTCACGCACAGGCTAATGGCTATTCTGTTGTAGAAGATATTGGAGGACACGGAATCGGACTTGAATTTCACGAAGACCCTTTTGTTAGTTACGTTACACCAAAAGGAAGTGAAATGGTACTCGTTCCGGGTATGATTTTCACTATTGAGCCAATGATAAACGAAGGCAGCCCTGATTTCTTTGTCGATGAAGATAATGGTTGGACAGTTTACACGGAAGATGACGGTTTATCCGCTCAGATTGAATATATGGTATTAATTACAGAAGACGGTGCTGAGGTACTGACGAAATAAAATTGTGGAGCATATCAATGATATGCTCCACAGTTTATAACAAGAATATTTATAGTAGTTTTCCGGTCTTTATTATCAACACTACCTGCAAAATCAAAGCAACAAACAATGCAAGAAATGAAATAAAGGTTGAAATTTTCCTGTTTTCTTTCCACTCACGAAACTCATCAAACGTTATCTTTGGTAAAAGAATGAGAAGAACAAGATTTATTGCTATCCAATTGCGAACCAGACCAACTCCAATAATAATATAGATTATAATATCAATGATATAAGGGAAATATTGTTTTATATTTTTCATAGCAATCCACCTCGCTTGTGTATGTAACTCTTGTTCTAATAAGGAACAAAATTGATACGCCTTATAACTAAAATATTTATAATTTTACGTTCCTGATTATCAACATTAACACAGTAATGAAATAAAGCAGTGTAACAAAAACTGAAAGATAATTTAAAAATGTCTTTTTTTCTTTCCGCTCACAAAACAAATTAAACAACAGCCCTAGAAAAATAATAAAAAAACAGCATTTTCCGGCAGCCAGTGATAAACTAAAATAGTTCCAATAATAATCACAACTATTAGATTAACTATTAGAGATAAATATTGTTTTTTATTTTTCATAGCAATCCACCTCTCCTCGTATATGAAACTCTTGCTTTAATAAGGGACAACTTTCACTCCACCGTTTATAAAGTTAGACTTATTTTATATGGTCATTTCAATAATTGCAAGAAAATAATGTGTTTGAATTGCATTTTATAAAAACAATTTTAATTTTATTTCCAATATATGAATAAACACTTATTTTTTTCTTAAGAAGAATTATAATTTCTTTGTACATTTACCACCTATAATCCAAATAACACTATTAGCAGTTAAAATTTAAGAGGGCATATCGAATTTGATATGCCCTCACTTTATTATCCGTCAAAAATATTTCTCAAACTTTTTATATGTTTCTTTCGGAATCTGATACAGTTCATCATCTATCTTAACTTTATCCGGATTATAAAAATAGAGTTTTTTTGACACTATTTCTTTTTCTACTTCGCACTGTATCTCCATATGATAAATCGAACCCTTGATACTATCATTATTCATTTTCTTATACGATATATTTTTCAAATCCTCCAACAGCGCTTCAGAAGCATTCTCATCTAAAACAATATATTCAGCCCCATGTCTTATCATTTCCTCATCAGCCATTGAGATTTTCACAAGATTATCTTTGTTTACACCTTCCAGTGGGCTTACATCTTTTTTACAGGAAATAACAGAAAGGGATAATGCCGTTACAACACTCACATTCAAAAGCATAATTTTCCATCGTTTATTTTGCAAAATATATCACCCCATCTAGATTAGTATAATTTTCCCGAACCCAAACATTATTTTGTCCCCAGCCATTATTTACAATCACATAATTTCCATTTTATATTAACAATTTTTTATATTTTTTCAACCTTATATTTAAAAAAATATATTTTTTATTTATTTTTTTAGTTTTATTTTTTTATAAATTTTCTGTTTTTAAGTTGTTACTACTAACAAGATTATAAAATAAATAAATCTTCTTTTGGTAGACATTTACTAATCTAACAAAAGAAGATCATTCCCAAAGAAATATCAATATATCCCAAACACATTATTCAGTTAATAGCAAGATTCTATTTTTTCTATAATACACTCACAAAACATATCTTATATATTTTTACGTAGCAAAAAAGCGGGTGATGGGAATCGAACCCACGTATCTAGCTTGGAAGGCTAGTGTTCTACCATTGAACTACACCCGCATAATCAATCTTATTCAACTATGCCCAGAGCCGGAATCGAACCAGCGACACGAGGATTTTCAGTCCTCTGCTCTACCGACTGAGCTATCTGGGCTTATGTCATTTGATAACTTATCTCTGACACGTTTAATATCATATCAGATATTCCAACCATTGTCAACAACTTTTTTACATATTTTATCTTCTTTCTTTTCCGAAAAAGAAGGGCATATCCTATCAATAGTCTACGCCCCTTTATCACCTTATGCCATTAATTCATCTGCCATTTTTTCCATAACTTCTACTGTATCATCGTTCATTACAGATTTGATTGTCACTACAGTGTCACAAATTGTTATGTCTTTCATACTTTCAAATACTGCCTTCATCTGTCTTGCCGCTGTCGGAGCCCATGAACCATTTTCCATAATCGCCACTTTACGTTTTTGGAAGTTTTTCGCTTTTAAGTGCGTTAAGAAGTTTTCCATACATGGAAATACTCCGTTATCATAAGTTGCCGCAGCCACAACTAATTTATCGTACTTAAATGCGTCCTCAATCGCCTCAGACATATCATCTCTTGACAAATCCATTACAGCAACTTTTTTCGCACCTTTTTCCCCAAGGATTTCTACCATTTTCTTTGCCGCTGCTGCAGTATTTCCGTGAATGGAAGCATATGCTACCAAAACCCCTTCTTCTTCCGGTTCATAACTGCTCCATGTATTATACTTATCTATATAATACGCTAAATTTTCTTTCAATATCGGACCATGAAGCGGACAAATCATCTCTATATCCAATGCCGACGCTTTCTTCAAAAGATTCTGCACCTGCATACCGTATTTTCCTACAATATTGAAATAGTAACGTCTTGCCTCGCAAGCCCAATCTTCATCTGTATCTAATGCCCCAAATTTTCCAAATCCGTCTGCCGAAAAGAGAATCTTCTCAGACTGCTCGTAAGTCACCATAACTTCCGGCCAGTGTACCATCGGTGCCATAAAGAACTGTAATGTATGACTTCCGATATTTAGAGTGTCTCCTTCTTTTACGAGAACTTTTCTTCCTTCCAAATCCACATTAAAAAACTGTGAAACAAGATTAAATGTTTTCGCATTGCCGACTACCTGCATACTTGGGTACTTTTCAATTAAATTTTGAACATTGGACGCGTGATCCGGTTCCATATGAGAAACAACAAGATAATCCACTTCTCTGCCGTCCAAAACTTCTTCTAAATTAGCAAGCCACTCTTCTGTCGCTCTTGCATCTACTGTATCCATAACAGTTACTTTTTCATCAAGAATGACATATGAGTTATAGGAAACTCCATTCGGAATCACATACTGACTTTCAAACAAATCCAACGTCTTATCATCTACACCTACATACTTAACTGTATCTGTGATTTTCATCTCTTTCATCTCTTTCTCCTCAATCTATCTTCTCTTTCACTTCGTGCAATTATTATACCGTAGTTCTCTGCAATTTCCTAGTATGTTTTTCTAAAAATGCACTGCCAACCTAAAACAAGAAGAGAGAAACCTCTGTTTCACAAAGATTTCTCTCCCACTGCTTCTCACTGCCGCAGACCGGAATCGAACCGGTACGGGAGTATAAGTCCCGCAGGATTTTAAG
>ERZ773217.1995-NODE-1995-length-14563-cov-14.051420_pt1 | contig 14563 bp, 8 predicted proteins | sample MGYA00580995_ERZ773217 | MGnify/ENA primary metagenome ERZ773217 (study PRJEB29015, sample SAMEA2737772) | human gut metagenome | biome: human gut; feature: human-associated habitat; material: faeces | place: China | collected 2012 ...
AGCAACTGGGCGACGGCCTGGGGGTTGTAGAGCAGGTTGTTGATGACAATATTCACCTGGCGTTCCACGCCATCATTCACCTGTTGCAGCTCGCTTGGCATACTTTCCAGCCAGCTCAGCCAGTCTCTGGCCTGGGAAAGTAGATGCTCGCCAGCCGCTGTCAACGTCACGCTGCGAGTCGTACGGAAAAACAGCGCTACTCCGGTATTCTCTTCCAGAAGTTTAATGCGATAACTGATCGTCGCCGTGGTTTTACATAATCGTTCTGCCGCTTTTGAAAAACTTCCTGTTTCAGCAACCGCAATGAAAGTCCGCAAGGTTTCTGGATCGAACATCTTCAGGTATCCCCTTTTAAATCTGCAAGTTGCGTGATTTTCTTATCCTCTGATTTATCAGTATTTTTACATGATAACCCTGTTCAATTTGTGTACTAAATCTAGTTTTGGAAAAATATTCCAACTTTTGTATTGATGTTGTTCTCTTAAGGTTTTAGATTGCCTGTTATTGAAACCAAGCTGACCGGTCGGCGGTGGTTGAACGGAATTATGTTACAAGGACAAAAAGATGAAACTTCAGGTATTACCGTTAAGTCAGGAAGCCTTTAGTGCTTATGGCGACGTAATCGAAACGCAGCAACGGGATTTTTTCCATATTAACAATGGCCTGGTGGAGCGTTACCACGATTTGGCGCTGGTTGAGATTCTTGAGCAAGACCGTACGCTTATCAGCATTAACCGCGCGCAACCGGCGAATCTGCCGCTGACCATTCACGAACTCGAACGTCATCCGCTGGGTACTCAGGCCTTTATCCCGATGAAAGGTGAGGTGTTTGTGGTGGTCGTGGCGTTAGGTGACGACAAACCAGACCTGTCAACGCTGCGGGCGTTTATCACCAACGGCGAACAGGGAGTGAATTACCATCGTAACGTCTGGCATCACCCACTTTTCGCCTGGCAGCGCGTCACCGATTTTCTGACCATCGATCGCGGCGGCAGTGACAACTGTGATGTTGAAAGTATTCCTGAACAGGAACTCTGTTTTGCGTGACGCCTGCAACCGACTTGCATAAGATAAACTAATTGTTCATTGTTTATGCTCACTTGTAGGTCGGAGTTAACGTAGGTATGACGGAAGTTAGACGGCGCGGCAGGCCAGGACAGGCGGAGCCTGTGGCACAGAAGGGCGCACAGGCGTTAGAGCGGGGAATTGCGATTCTGCAATATTTGGAAAAAAGTGGGGGAAGTTCGTCGGTTAGCGATATTTCTCTCAATCTGGATTTGCCGCTCTCCACGACCTTTCGCTTGCTGAAGGTTTTACAGGCAGCGGATTTTGTCTATCAGGACAGTCAATTAGGCTGGTGGCATATAGGATTAGGTGTCTTTAACGTCGGTGCGGCGTACATCCATAACCGCGATGTCCTCTCCGTCGCCGGGCCGTTTATGCGCCGCCTGATGTTACTTTCCGGCGAAACGGTCAATGTCGCGATCCGTAACGGCAATGAAGCGGTATTAATTGGTCAGTTAGAGTGTAAATCGATGGTCAGGATGTGTGCGCCACTGGGCAGTCGTCTGCCACTGCATGCTTCCGGTGCGGGCAAAGCGCTGCTTTATCCGCTGGCGGAAGAGGAGTTGATGAGCATCATTCTGCAAACCGGTTTGCAGCAGTTTACGCCAACTACGCTTGTGGATATGCCCACCTTGCTGAAGGACCTGGAACAAGCGCGTGAACTGGGCTATACCGTAGATAAAGAAGAGCATGTTGTAGGTCTGAATTGCATAGCTTCAGCAATTTACGATGATGTCGGTAGTGTTGTTGCCGCTATCTCCATCTCCGGGCCTTCATCAAGACTGACAGAAGATCGTTTTGTCAGTCAGGGTGAGCTGGTCAGAGACACCGCCCGCGATATCAGCACGGCGTTGGGACTGAAAGCACATCCATAATGTCTGTCGCATCCCGCTCTGCGGAGCGGGTTTTTTTGACAAAATTTGAAAGTTGGAAAAATTTTCCAATAAATAGAGGTAGGAATAAAATGGCAAAAATGAGAGCCGTTGACGCGGCAATGTATGTGCTGGAGAAAGAAGGTATCACCACCGCCTTCGGTGTTCCGGGAGCTGCAATCAATCCGTTCTACTCAGCGATGCGTAAGCACGGCGGTATTCGTCACATTCTGGCGCGTCATGTGGAAGGTGCTTCGCACATGGCGGAAGGTTATACCCGCGCAACGGCAGGAAATATCGGCGTATGTCTGGGGACTTCCGGTCCTGCGGGCACGGACATGATCACCGCGCTCTATTCCGCTTCTGCTGATTCCATTCCTATTCTGTGCATTACCGGCCAGGCACCGCGCGCCCGTCTGCATAAAGAAGATTTTCAGGCCGTAGATATTGAAGCAATTGCTAAACCGGTCAGCAAAATGGCGGTTACAGTTCGTGAAGCGGCGCTGGTGCCTCGCGTGCTGCAACAGGCATTTCACCTGATGCGTTCTGGTCGTCCGGGTCCGGTACTGGTGGATTTACCGTTCGACGTTCAGGTTGCGGAAATCGAGTTTGATCCTGACATGTACGAACCGCTGCCGGTCTACAAACCTGCTGCCAGCCGTATGCAGATCGAAAAAGCTGTAGAAATGTTAATCCAGGCCGAACGTCCGGTGATTGTTGCCGGGGGCGGGGTAATTAATGCTGACGCAGCTGCACTGTTACAACAGTTTGCTGAACTGACCAGCGTTCCGGTGATCCCAACGCTGATGGGCTGGGGCTGTATCCCGGACGATCATGAACTGATGGCCGGGATGGTGGGTCTGCAAACCGCGCATCGTTACGGTAACGCAACGTTGCTGGCGTCCGACATGGTGTTTGGTATCGGTAACCGTTTTGCTAACCGTCATACCGGTTCGGTAGAGAAATACACCGAAGGGCGCAAAATCGTTCATATCGATATTGAGCCGACGCAAATTGGTCGCGTGCTGTGTCCGGATCTCGGCATTGTCTCTGATGCTAAAGCGGCGCTGACACTGCTGGTTGAAGTGGCGCAGGAGATGCAAAAAGCGGGTCGTCTGCCGTGTCGTAAAGAATGGGTCGCCGACTGCCAGCAGCGCAAACGCACTTTGCTGCGCAAAACCCATTTCGACAACGTGCCGGTGAAACCGCAGCGCGTGTATGAAGAGATGAACAAAGCCTTTGGTCGCGATGTTTGCTATGTCACCACCATTGGTCTGTCACAAATCGCTGCGGCACAAATGCTGCATGTCTTTAAAGACCGCCACTGGATCAACTGTGGTCAGGCTGGTCCGTTAGGCTGGACGATTCCGGCGGCGCTGGGGGTTTGTGCCGCTGATCCGAAACGCAATGTGGTGGCGATTTCTGGCGACTTTGACTTCCAGTTCCTGATTGAAGAGTTAGCCGTTGGCGCGCAGTTCAACATTCCGTACATCCATGTGCTGGTGAATAACGCCTATCTCGGCCTGATTCGTCAGTCACAACGCGCTTTTGACATGGACTACTGCGTGCAACTCGCTTTCGAGAATATCAACTCCAGTGAAGTGAATGGCTACGGTGTTGACCACGTAAAAGTAGCGGAAGGTTTAGGTTGTAAAGCTATTCGGGTCTTCAAACCGGAAGATATTGCGCCAGCCTTTGAACAGGCGAAAGCCTTAATGGCGCAATATCGGGTACCGGTAGTCGTGGAAGTTATTCTCGAGCGTGTGACCAATATTTCGATGGGCAGCGAACTGGATAACGTCATGGAATTTGAAGATATCGCCGATAACGCAGCGGACGCACCGACTGAAACCTGCTTCATGCACTATGAATAAGGGAGATAAATAATGTTACGTTTCTCTGCTAATTTATCGATGTTATTTGGAGAATATGATTTTCTCGCCCGTTTTGAGAAAGCTGCGCAGTGTGGTTTTCGCAGCGTTGAATTTATGTTTCCTTATGACTACGACATTGAAGAATTAAAACATGTGCTGGCGAGTAATAAACTCGAACATACGCTGCACAATTTACCGGCGGGTGACTGGGCGGCGGGGGAGCGCGGTATTGCCTGTATTCCTGGCCGTGAAGAAGAGTTTCGGGATGGCGTAGCAGCAGCGATTCGTTATGCCCGTGCGCTGGGTAATAAAAAAATTAACTGTCTGGTCGGTAAAACGCCGGCTGGTTTCAGCAGTGAACAGATTCACGCAACGCTTGTAGAAAACCTGCGTTATGCCGCGAATATGCTGATGAAAGAAGATATTTTATTACTGATTGAACCTATTAACCATTTTGATATTCCTGGTTTCCATCTCACCGGAACTCGGCAGGCGCTGAAATTGATTGATGATGTTGGTTGCTGCAATTTGAAAATTCAGTATGACATTTATCATATGCAGCGGATGGAAGGTGAATTAACCAACACCATGACTCAGTGGGCTGATAAAATTGGTCACCTGCAAATTGCCGATAATCCGCATCGCGGCGAACCGGGAACCGGAGAAATTAATTATGATTATCTCTTTAAGGTAATCGAAAATTCTGACTACAACGGTTGGGTTGGGTGTGAATATAAACCCCAAACCACCACGGAAGCCGGTTTACGCTGGATGGATCCGTACCGTTAAAACGTAACGCTATTCAGACAATGCTTTTTTAGGCCGCTAAGTTGGCAGGGGATCGTGTTGTCTGAATTCAGGAAAAGCGAAATTTAAAAGAGGTTAATTATGAAACTGGGATTTATTGGCTTAGGCATTATGGGTACACCGATGGCCATTAATCTGGCGCGTGCCGGTCATCAATTACATGTCACGACCATTGGACCGGTTGCTGATGAATTACTGTCACTGGGTGCCGTCAGTGTTGAAACTGCTCGCCAGGTAACGGAAGCATCGGACATCATTTTTATTATGGTGCCGGACACACCTCAGGTTGAAGAAGTTCTGTTCGGTGAAAATGGTTGTACCAAAGCCTCGCTGAAGGGCAAAACCATTGTTGATATGAGCTCCATTTCCCCGATTGAAACTAAGCGTTTCGCTCGTCAGGTGAATGAACTGGGCGGCGATTATCTCGATGCGCCAGTCTCCGGCGGTGAAATCGGTGCGCGTGAAGGGACGTTGTCGATTATGGTTGGCGGTGATGAAGCGGTATTTGAACGTGTTAAACCGCTGTTTGAACTGCTCGGTAAAAATATCACCCTCGTGGGCGGTAACGGCGATGGTCAAACCTGCAAAGTGGCAAATCAGATTATCGTGGCGCTCAATATTGAAGCGGTTTCTGAAGCCCTGCTATTTGCTTCAAAAGCCGGTGCGGACCCGGTACGTGTGCGCCAGGCGCTGATGGGCGGCTTTGCTTCCTCACGTATTCTGGAAGTTCATGGCGAGCGTATGATTAAACGCACCTTTAATCCGGGCTTCAAAATCGCTCTGCACCAGAAAGATCTCAACCTGGCACTGCAAAGTGCGAAAGCACTTGCGCTGAACCTGCCAAACACTGCGACCTGCCAGGAGTTATTTAATACCTGTGCGGCAAACGGTGGCAGCCAGTTGGATCACTCTGCGTTAGTGCAGGCGCTGGAATTAATGGCTAACCATAAACTGGCCTGATACCCGCAATAAAAATGGCCGGTATCAGAAAATGAATCGGCCAGCAATATTAAAAAAGAAAGCAGCCAAAGATGTTGCTTCAGTATTAAAAATAATATTTTTATTTTATTTGTTCCTCATAGCTAGATTAAAACAACGTTATTCGATACGTGAAATTAAGAGGGATTTATGGAACATCAGAGAAAACTATTCCAGCAACGCGGCTATAGCGAAGATCTATTGCCGAAAACGCAAAGCCAGCGGACCTGGAAAACATTTAACTATTTTACCTTATGGATGGGTTCGGTTCATAACGTTCCCAATTATGTGATGGTCGGCGGCTTTTTTATTCTCGGCTTGTCTACCTTTAGTATTATGCTGGCAATTATCCTCAGCGCCTTTTTCATTGCCGCGGTAATGGTATTAAACGGTGCTGCGGGCAGTAAATACGGTGTGCCTTTTGCCATGATCCTGCGTGCTTCTTACGGTGTACGTGGTGCACTGTTTCCCGGATTATTAAGGGGCGGAATTGCCGCCATCATGTGGTTTGGTTTGCAATGTTACGCGGGGTCACTGGCCTGCTTGATTCTGATTGGCAAAATCTGGCCGGGATTTTTAACTCTCGGTGGTGATTTCACTCTGTTAGGCCTTTCTCTACCGGGCTTAATTACTTTCTTAATCTTCTGGCTGGTCAACGTTGGTATAGGTTTTGGCGGTGGCAAAGTTTTAAATAAATTCACTGCCATTCTTAACCCGTGCATCTATATCGTTTTCGGCGGTATGGCGATTTGGGCGATTTCACTGGTCGGGATCGGTCCAATCTTTGACTACATTCCGAGCGGTATTCAGAAAGCAGAAAACGGTGGCTTCCTGTTCCTGGTGGTGATTAACGCGGTAGTTGCGGTCTGGGCGGCACCGGCGGTGAGCGCATCCGACTTTACGCAAAACGCCCACTCGTTTCGTGAGCAGGCGCTGGGGCAAACGCTGGGTTTAGTTGTGGCCTATATTCTGTTTGCGGTCGCCGGGGTATGTATTATTGCCGGAGCCAGTATTCACTACGGCGCTGATACCTGGAACGTGCTGGATATTGTTCAGCGTTGGGACAGCCTGTTCGCCTCGTTCTTTGCGGTACTGGTTATTCTGATGACAACTATCTCCACTAACGCGACCGGTAATATTATTCCAGCCGGTTATCAGATTGCCGCCATTGCACCGACAAAACTGACCTATAAAAACGGCGTACTGATTGCCAGTATTATCAGCTTGCTGATCTGCCCGTGGAAATTAATGGAAAATCAGGACAGCATTTATCTTTTCCTCGATATTATCGGCGGAATGCTTGGTCCGGTAATTGGTGTCATGATGGCGCATTATTTTGTGGTGATGCGCGGACAAATTAATCTTGATGAACTGTATACCGCACCTGGCGATTATAAATATTACGATAACGGTTTTAACCTCACTGCGTTTTCAGTAACTCTGGTGGCCGTTATTTTATCTCTTGGCGGTAAGTTTATTCACTTTATGGAACCGTTATCGCGTGTTTCATGGTTTGTCGGCGTCATCGTCGCCTTTGCGGCCTACGCCTTATTAAAGAAACGTACAACAGCAGAAAAAACAGGAGAGCAAAAAACCATAGGTTAATTAATCCCGATATTGAACATTGAGTTAAAAACCAATCTGTATTTTACAAGGAGTTTGTTATGTCTTTTGATTTAATCATTAAAAACGGCACCGTTATTTTAGAAAACGAAGCTCGCGTTGTAGATATCGCCGTTAAAGGCGGAAAAATTGCTGCTATCGGTCAGGATCTGGGCGATGCAAAAGAAGTTATGGATGCGTCTGGTCTGGTGGTTTCGCCGGGCATGGTTGATGCGCACACCCATATTTCTGAACCGGGTCGTAGCCACTGGGAAGGTTATGAAACCGGTACTCGCGCAGCGGCAAAAGGTGGTATCACCACCATGATCGAAATGCCGCTCAACCAGCTGCCTGCAACGGTTGACCGCGCTTCAATTGAACTGAAGTTCGATGCCGCTAAAGGCAAGCTGACTATTGATGCGGCACAACTCGGTGGCCTGGTGTCTTACAACATCGACCGTCTGCATGAGCTGGATGAAGTGGGCGTTGTCGGCTTCAAATGCTTCGTTGCGACCTGTGGCGATCGCGGTATCGACAACGACTTCCGTGATGTAAACGACTGGCAGTTCTTCAAAGGTGCGCAGAAGCTGGGCGAACTGGGTCAGCCGGTGCTGGTGCACTGCGAAAACGCGCTGATTTGTGACGAACTGGGCGAAGAAGCGAAGCGTGAAGGTCGCGTAACCGCTCATGACTATGTGGCTTCGCGTCCGGTATTTACCGAAGTGGAAGCAATTCGCCGCGTACTGTATCTGGCGAAAGTTGCTGGTTGCCGTCTGCACGTTTGCCACGTCAGCAGCCCGGAAGGTGTTGAGGAAGTGACTCGTGCACGTCAGGAAGGTCAGGACGTTACTTGTGAATCCTGCCCGCATTACTTTGTACTGGATACCGATCAGTTCGAAGAAATCGGTACTCTGGCGAAGTGTTCACCGCCGATCCGCGATCTGGAAAACCAGAAAGGCATGTGGGAAAAACTGTTTAACGGTGAAATCGACTGCCTGGTTTCCGACCACTCTCCATGCCCGCCGGAAATGAAAGCCGGTAACATCATGAAAGCATGGGGCGGTATCGCCGGTCTGCAAAGCTGCATGGACGTGATGTTCGATGAAGCGGTACAGAAACGCGGTATGTCTCTGCCAATGTTCGGCAAATTAATGGCGACTAACGCAGCAGATATTTTCGGTCTGCAGCAAAAAGGCCGTATCGCCCCAGGAAAAGATGCCGACTTCGTCTTCATTCAGCCGAATAGCAGCTATGTTCTTACCAATGACGATCTGGAATATCGCCACAAAGTCAGCCCGTATGTTGGCCGTACCATTGGCGCGCGTATCACGAAAACCATCTTACGTGGTGATGTGATTTACGACATTGAACAGGGCTTCCCTGTTGCGCCGAAAGGTCAATTTATCCTTAAACATCAGCAGTAATCTGGCCCCTGCAATGCCCGTCCTTGCGGCGGGCATTCTCCGGTTAAGGTGTGTTTATGTTCAATTTTGCAGTCAGCCGCGAAAGCCTGTTATCAGGATTTCAGTGGTTTTTCTTTATTTTTTGCAACACGGTTGTGGTTCCTCCTACGCTACTTTCTGCTTTTCAGTTGCCGCAAAGTAGCCTGCTTACGCTCACGCAATATGCTTTTCTTGCTACCGCACTGGCCTGCTTCGCTCAGGCGTTTTGCGGTCATCGTCGCGCTATTATGGAAGGGCCAGGTGGCCTGTGGTGGGGAACCATCCTTACTATCACCCTTGGTGAAGCATCGCGCGGGACACCGATCAACGATATCGCCACCAGCCTGGCAGTGGGGATTGCACTCTCCGGCGTGCTGACGATGTTGATTGGTTTTAGCGGATTAGGCCATCGCCTGGCACGGTTATTTACGCCGTCGGTGATGGTCTTGTTTATGTTGATGCTGGGCGCGCAGCTGACCACTATCTTTTTCAAAGGTATGCTCGGGCTGCCGTTTGGCATAGCCGACCCGAATTTTAAAATTCAGTTACCGCCGTTCGCGCTCTCGGTGGCGGTGATGTGCCTGGTACTGGCGATGATTATCTTCCTGCCGCAACGTTTTGCCCGTTATGGCCTGCTGGTCGGCACCATAACCGGCTGGTTGTTGTGGTACTTTTGCTTTCCTTCTTCGCACTCGCTCTCCGGTGAGTTGCACTGGCAGTGGTTCCCGCTCGGCAGTGGCGGTGCTTTGTCGCCGGGAATTATTCTGACGGCGGTGATTACAGGTCTGGTAAATATCAGCAATACCTACGGTGCGATTCGGGGCACGGATGTTTTTTATCCGCAGCAGGGCGCAGGGAATACGCGTTATCGTCGTAGCTTTGTGGCGACCGGATTTATGACGCTGATAACCGTACCGCTGGCGGTAATTCCATTTTCACCGTTTGTTTCATCCATTGGTTTATTAACCCAGACTGGCGATTACACGCGGCGTTCGTTTATTTATGGCAGCGTTATTTGCCTGCTGGTGGCGCTGGTTCCTGCACTCACGCGACTGTTTTGCAGTATCCCTTTACCCGTGAGTAGTGCGGTCATGCTGGTTTCTTATCTGCCTTTACTCTTTTCCGCGCTGGTGTTTAGCCAGCAAATAACGTTTACCGCTCGCAATATTTATCGACTCGCATTGCCGTTATTTGTCGGCATATTTTTAATGGCATTACCGCCTGTGTATCTGCAAGACCTTCCATTAACGCTTCGTCCTCTGCTCAGTAACGGCTTATTGGTCGGGATTTTACTGGCTGTTCTTATGGATAACCTTATTCCGTGGGAACGCATCGAATAATTTGTTGAAAAAGGATTGATAATGAAGATTGTCATTGCGCCAGACTCTTTTAAAGAGAGCTTAAGTGCAGAAAAATGTTGTCAGGCAATTAAAGCCGGGTTTTCGACCCTCTTTCCCGATGCGAACTATATCTGTTTGCCGATAGCGGATGGCGGCGAAGGGACGGTGGATGCGATGGTCGCCGCGACGGGCGGCAACATCGTGACGCTTGAAGTCTGCGGGCCGATGGGCGAAAAAGTGAATGCTTTTTATGGCCTTACCGGCGACGGGAAAACGGCGGTGATTGAGATGGCGGCAGCAAGTGGCCTGATGCTGGTCGCGCCTGAAAAGCGTAATCCGTTGCTGGCCTCCAGTTTTGGTACGGGGGAGTTAATTCGTCATGCGCTGGATAACGACATTCGCCATATTATTCTCGGCATTGGCGGCAGTGCGACGGTCGACGGCGGTATGGGCATGGCGCAGGCGCTCGGTGTGCGTTTCCTTGATGCCGACGGTCAGGCGCTGGCGGCAAACGGTGGTAATTTAGCGCGCGTGGCAAGCATTGAGATGGATGAATGCGATCCGCGTCTGGCGAATTGCCATATTGAAGTAGCATGTGACGTTGATAACCCGCTGGTAGGGGCACGCGGCGCGGCGGCGGTGTTTGGCCCGCAAAAAGGGGCAACGCCGGAGATGGTCGAAGAACTTGAACAGGGGCTGCAAAATTACGCCCGTGTTTTACAACAGCAAACTGAAATTAATGTCTGCCAGATGGCGGGCGGCGGCGCTGCGGGCGGTATGGGTATTGCGGCGGCGGTATTTCTCAATGCGGATATTAAACCGGGCATTGAAATTGTGTTGAATGCGGTCCATCTTGCGCAGGCAGTGCAGGGCGCAGCACTGGTGATTACCGGGGAAGGGCGCATCGACTCGCAAACGGCAGGCGGTAAAGCGCCGCTGGGTGTGGCGTCGGTGGCGAAGCAGTTTAATGTACCGGTGATTGGGATTGCTGGCGTATTGGGTGATGGCGTGGAAGTGGTGCACCAGTACGGCATTGACGCGGTATTCAGCATTTTGCCTCGTCTGGCACCTTTAGCCGAAGTGCTCGCCAGCGGTGAAACCAATCTCTTCAACAGCGCGCGAAATATTGCCTGCGCCATTAAAATAGGTCAGGGAATTAAAAACTAACCCTTACCTTTAAAGCGGATGCGATTTATATCGCATAAGAGTGCAGTACTCATGCCGGATGCGGCATGAGTACCATATCCTTCCTGAAAATCGCGCAAATTCTATATATTGCAGAGATCATGTAGGCCTGATAAGCGAAGCGCATCAGGCAATGTTACAAAAAAAGCCACGGTATAAACCGTGGCAAAATCCAACATAGCTAAAAATAATCAGGCGAGTGGTATGACTTAAATCTCTACGTCGCGGTTACAATCTTTCGAGTAAATATAGCTGAACGCTTCACCACGCCCTACACCATAACCAGCCTGTAAAGAATAAGCGCCCATAAAGATGTAATCGCCTTTTTTCACCGGGATCCAGTTATTGTCGAGGTTATAAACCCCCTGACCGGAAAGAATATAGGCACCGTGTTCCTGAACGTGTGTTTCGATATAACCGTGGCTGGCACCTGGTGCAAAAGAGAGGATATGCATGTTCATATCAAAACCTAACTCTTTGGGCAGAAAATCCAGCAGAATAACATCGTCCATGCCTTCATAATGAATGCGTTCCAGTTCGCTGGCATTGCCAGAAACCAGCCACGGTGCATAGCCTTCTACCGGAACATAGCGGCGCTTATATAAAAAGATTTGGCTGTCTTCGGCCTGGGCGTTAACAAACGTCATTAAGGAGCCTGGCGGGCAATAAAGATAGCCACCTTCGCTTAAGGCAAATGTTTTGCCTTCGGCTTTGGCAGTGATATTTCCAGAGATCACATACAGGAACGTTTCAATGCCTTCGCCACCGAAGCCCTGTTGGTTGCCACCGTTTTGATGCAGTGTGACCAGATAATCAACAAAAGAGGCACCCAGCTTTGGCGTGGAGAGGATTGTCGCGTCACAATTTTCAAAGCCCGGAATAATATTTTTTACCAGACCATCCGGGGTTAACAGTGCGAAATTACCGTGTTTAACAATCGCACGGTTAGCCAGTAAATCTTCGCGGTAACCGGTGACGTTATTTAAATATCCCATTTATGACTCCTTATTTCTGCCAGGCAAGTTGATAAAGCATGAGTGCCAACGTTTTGACCCCTTCGGCAAGGTCGGTAATATTGGTGCGTTCCGCCGGGTTATGGCTGATCCCGTTGATGCTGGGGATAAAAATCATGCAGGTTGGTACGCGAGGCGCGAAAATTTGCGCGTCGTGCCCGGCACCACTGTGCATCACCCGGTAATTCAGTTTTTCTCTTTCACACAATTCTGTCAGGGTGGCGACCAGCTCCTTATTCATCGGCACGGGTTCTTCGTCCATCCATAAATCGATATCAATACCAATGTCCATTTCATCGCAAATCGCCCGCATGTCGTTTTCTAACTGTTGGGTGAAATCGCGCAGCACGGCAGCGTCGGTATGACGACAATCAATGGTGAACGTGGTTTTACCCGGCACCACATTTACCGTATTCGGGCGCGGCTCTACTTTGCCAAAGGTCAGAACCAGCGGATCGCCCATCCTTTTCGCTTTTTCGACCGACTGATGGCAAATGCGACTGAAAGCGTAAACTGTATCACGACGATAACCCATCGGCGTGGTGCCTGCATGGTTTGATTCGCCGTTCAGCGTTACCGTATAACGACGCTGCCCGACAATTGCATTCACCACGCCAATTGATTGCCCATTACTTTCCAGCACACAGCCCTGTTCAATATGCAGTTCAACAAAGGCTTTAATATCCTGACGCGGAGTTAGTGGGGCGTTCGGAAGAGTAAATCCGCAAGCCTTCATCGCATCGACAAAACTATTTCCTTTGGCATCACAGATATTCCGCACGTCGTCAGGATTCGCCAGCCCAAAAATATTTTTACTGCCCCAGAAGACATACGGGAAGCGGCTGCCTTCTTCTTCTGCCATCGCCACCACTTCGACCGTACGTAGCGGCGCGCCGTATTGCGTTTTCAGCCAGTCAATTGCCAGCCACGCCGCCAGCGCGCCGAATTGCCCGTCAAGGTTACCGCCGTTAACCACGGTATCGATATGCGAACCGCTCAGAACCACTTCCTGTGGATATTCGGTGCCATTCAGGCGACCGTATAAATTCCCCACTTCATCGAAACGTGTTTCCAGCCCGCTTGCTGCCATTCTTTTTTTAAATTGCTGCTGGGTTTCCAGCCATTCCGGCGAATAAAGTAAACGGGTCATCCCACCCGCTGGGTCAGCGCCAAAAGAGGAAAGCCAGGGCAGCGTTTCTTCTATAGCTTGACGGAAATGTGTAATCATAAGAAAGTCCTGTCTCAATAATTATTGCGCAAAGGGATTTTTCGTTTCGTATGACGTGTTATAAAGCGCGTCGGAAATTAAATACTGGTAAATATCATCAACAATTTCGATGCCTTCGACGGCGGCTTTGCGTTGTTTAATATCCTGATCCTGTCCGGGATAATAAACCTGATTAAAACCGGGCGCGGGGGTAATGGCATTTAATTCGCGCATGGTCTGGCTAAGATGTTGACGGAATAATTCGCTGGAGGAGAAAAAGTTCGGATTAATAACTATATGTAATTGCCCCAAATTACGCCCTGCGTGTAAATCGTCATACATCGAACTAACCTGTCGCCCGAACGGTAAGCCGAGTAAGACGCCTGAGAGGACGTCAATCATCATCATCAGGCCATACCCTTTTGGCCCGGCGGCGGGGAGCAGAGCATGTACCGCGAACGGATCGGTTGTTGGTACACCGTTTTTATCGACCGCCCAGGTATCCGGGATAGACATATTACGCGAGCGGGCGTCGAGCACTTTTCCCCATGCCTGTACGGTAGTCGCCATATCAAAGGTAAGGATCTCGTCGCCTTCTCCCGGCGCGGCAAAGGCCAGGGGGTTAGTACCGTAGTAAATTTCCGCGCCGCCAAACGGCACCACCATTGGATCGGACTGGCACATCGAAATGCCAATGAATCCGGCGCGGGCTGCCTGCTGCACAAAATAAGAGATTGCGCCGCTGTGACCCATCCGGCTGATACCGACCACCGCAACGCCATTTTGCTGGGCGGTTTTGATGGCATGTTCCATACCCATTTTCGCCGCGACCTGTCCGGCGGCATTGTCGGCATGTAAAATTGCCGAGCACGGCCCGGTTTCCTCAAGACGAAACTCCGGTTCGCGGTTGGTGCCGCCTTTTGAAATGCGTTCCGCGTAGTATTCCACGCGCACCGCGCCATGAGAGTGGATCCCTCTGGCATCGGCGTAAACCAATACTTCAGCCACGGTTGCAGCGTGCTCACGTTTTAACCCAGCCTGGCAGAGTTTATTCTCAATTAGCTGGTGGAGTGTTTCCCGACTGATTTTCATCTGTCTTCCTTTTTAACGACGGTGTGAAGCATGACTGCAATTAACATACAGGGAAAATATCTGGATTATGTGATCCAGACAGGCAA
>ERZ773217.2010-NODE-2010-length-14421-cov-16.817555_pt1 | contig 14421 bp, 12 predicted proteins | sample MGYA00580995_ERZ773217 | MGnify/ENA primary metagenome ERZ773217 (study PRJEB29015, sample SAMEA2737772) | human gut metagenome | biome: human gut; feature: human-associated habitat; material: faeces | place: China | collected 2012 ...
GAGGTTTTTTGACAAGCTGAAGGACCGCCGCGGCAAATGCCGCGGCGGTCCTTTGCGGTTGATCGTGGCTGGGGCTCAGTCAGCCAGCTTATCCAGCAGGGCGGCCAGCTCCTCCAGCTTCTCGTCCGGCGCGCCGGAGGCGACAGCCTCCCGGACGCAGCAGTCCATGTGGGCCTTGAGCACCATGCGGTTTGCTTTTTTCAGGATGGACTGGGCGGCCATGATCTGGCTGGACACCTCCAGGCAGTAGCGGTCCTCCTCCACCATCTTCAAAATGCCGTCGATCTGTCCCCGGGCGGTCTTTAAAAGCCGGGTCACCTGGGTGTGGTCTGCCTTCACTGGATGGACACCACCTCGTATCCGGCCTCGGTGACCGCATCCTTCAGCTCCTGATCGGAGACCGGGGCGGCCAGGGTGACGGTGGCGCATTTGCCCTCCAGGTCGGCCTTGGCGGCGGTCACGCCTCCCAGGGCGGACAGGGCCTTCTCCACATGGGCCACGCAGTGGGCGCACATCATGCCTTCAATATTCAGGGTCTTGGTCATAGTTTTTTCCTCCTTGTGTTCTTCTGGCAGTTCCGTGGTGATGTCAACGGGACAGCTCCCCTGGCAGGGAGACTGCTCCGGCGGGGCAACAGATTTGAATTTGCTTTTGAAAAAGCGCAGGCGCAAGGCATTGGATACCACGCATACCGAGCTCAGGCTCATGGCGGCGGCGGCAAACATGGGGTTGAGCTGCCAGCCCAGCAGGGGGTAGAATACGCCGGCGGCCAGGGGGATGCCGATGGAGTTGTAGAAGAAGGCCCAGAACAGGTTCTCCTTGATGTTCCGGATGGAGGCCCGGCTGAGCTCCACCGCGGCGGCGGCGTCCAGCAGGTCGGACTTCATCAGGACGATGTCCGCACTCTCGATGGCCACATCGGTGCCCGCCCCGATGGCAAGGCCCACGTCGGCCCGGGCCAGGGCGGGGGCATCGTTGATGCCGTCCCCCACCATGGCGACCTTCCGGCCCTCCTCCTGGAGCTGGCGGACCATGCGCTCCTTGTCCTGGGGGAGGACCTCGGCCATCACCTGAGTGACCCCCAGCTGACGGCCGATGGCGTCGGCGGTGCGCTGGTTGTCGCCGGTGAGCATGACCACCTCCAGCCCCAGCTGGCGGAAGGCGGCCACCGCGTCGGCGCTGGTGGGCTTGGGGGTGTCAGCCACGGCGATGAGGCCCAGCACCCGGTGCTCGTCGGCAAAGTACAGGGGCGTCTTGCCCTGCTCGGCCAGCGCCTCCGCCCGGGCAGGGAAGGGGCCGAACTCTACGCCGGCTTCCTCCATCATAGCCCGGTTTCCGCCCAGGAAGGTCCGGCCGCTCAGCACAGCCCGGACGCCCCGGCCGTGGACGGCGGTGAATCCGCCAACGGCGGTGATGGGGAGGTCCCGCTTTCTGCTTTCTTCCACAATGGCGGCGGCCAGAGGGTGCTCCGAGGGCCCCTCCAGACAGGCGGCCAGGATGAGCAGCCCCTCCTCGTCCATGTCCTGGCCGGGGAGGATGTCGGTGACCACCGGCCTGCCCTGGGTGAGGGTGCCGGTCTTGTCCAGCACCACGGTGTTGACGGTGTGCAGAGTCTCCAGAGCCTCGGCGGATTTGATCAGGATGCCGTTCTCCGCCCCCTTGCCTGTCCCCACCATGATGGCTACGGGGGTGGCCAGGCCCAGGGCGCAGGGACAGGAGATGACCAGGACTGCCACCCCGGCGGTGAGGGCCCGGGTGACGTCATAGCCGCTGGCCACGAACCAGACCAGGGCGGTGACGGCGGCGATGGCCATGACCACTGGGACAAAGACTCCGGCCACTTTGTCGGCCAGCTTGGAGATGGGGGCCTTGGAGGAGGAAGCCTCCTCCACCAGACGGATCATCTGGGCCAGGGTGGTGTCCTCGCCCACCCGGCTGGCCTCAAAGGTGAAGGAGCCAGAGCGGTTGATGGCGGCGGCGGCCACCGTGTCCCCGGGGCCCTTGTCCACCGGGATGGACTCACCGGTGAGGGCGGACTCATCCACGGCGGAGCTGCCCTCCACGATCACGCCGTCCACCGGGATGGATTGGCCGGGGCGGACCACGATGCGGTCGCCCACCCGGACCTCCTCCACGGGGATCTCCACCTCCTGCCCATCCCGCAGGACGGCGGCGGTCTTGGGGGCCAGATCCATCAGACGGGTGATGGCCTGGCTGGTCTTGCCCTTGGAGCGGGTCTCCAGGAACTTGCCCAGGGTGATGAGGGTGAGGATCATGCCGGCGGACTCAAAATACAGGTCCATGTGGTACTGCGCTGCCAACTCCAGATCTCCGTGTCCCAGCCCGTAGCCCATCTGATAGATGGCGAACACGCCGTATACCACGGCGGCGGCGGAGCCCACAGCGATGAGGGAGTCCATGTTGGGCGCCCGGTGGAGCAGGGTCTTAAAGCCGACTTGATAGTATTTGTCGTTGAGATACATAATTGGCAGGGTGAGCAGCAGCTGGGTCAGGCCAAAAGCCACCGCATTTTCCGGGCCCAGGAGGAACCCGGGCAGGGGGGCACCCATCATGTGCCCCATGGAGATGTAGAACAGGGGGACCAGAAAGACGAAGGACCAGATCAGCCGGTGCTTCATGGCGGAGAGCTCTTCCTCCAGACGGGCCTCGGGCCGGGCAGCGGCGGCCTTGACGGCGGCTGTCTCAGGCAGGGAGGCCCCATAGCCCGCGTGGATGACGGCGTCGATGATGCCGCCGGGGGAGAGGACGTCCTCGTCGTACTGGACGGTCATGGAGTTGGTCATCAGGCTGACCTCAGCCTTCTGCACGCCATCCAGCCTGCTGACCGCCTTTTCCACATGAGCGGAGCAGGCAGAACAGGTCATGCCTGTGACGTTAAATTTTTGTTTCATTGTATCACCTCGTGATTTCTGTCTGCTCCGCCCATGAAGGGTGCTGTGCGCCCCGCCGCGAGTGCGGCGCAAATTCGGAGCAAAGCGGAGAATTTCCGGAGGGGCGGCTTTGCCGCCCTCGTAATGAGATCCACAGCGATAACACCCCCCGGGGGAGGGGTGTTTCTATTATAGATCAGACTGGTAGGTTTGTCAAGCGGAGGGACAGGATTTTACTGGGAGGGGGCGGCGAGCTGCTCCGGGGGGATCCCCAGCAGCAGAAGGGCCCCGGCCACTGCCAGCGCCGCCTGGGGGGAGGCCCCGGGAGAGAGACGCCAGGGGAACTCCTGCCGCTCCACCACCTGTCCCTGGACGGTGACCAGCTCCCGCTGAAGGGCCACCCAAAGCCGGTCCACGGTCCGGCTGGAGATGGTGAGGGTGTTGCGGGGGCCTGCGCCATAGCTGACGGCGCTGGCGGCCTGGAGTTCCAGCTCTGGCAGGGGCGGATCCCCGGGCAGCAGGGCGGTGCGGCAGGCGGCTGCGATGGGACCGCGGAGGGCGGCGCGGGGGGAGACCACCAGCAGGGCGGGCCGCTGACCGGCAGAGCGGGCCTCCGGCCTGCCGCCCAGACCGGCGAGCCGGCGGAGAATGTCTGCCTCGATCCCCTCATGGTCCTCAAACACCTGAAAACAACCCATTTTTTGCCCTCCTTTGTGGTACAGTTTTGGGTGGAATCATAGATTTTATACCCTGTGGTTTGGGAGCAGGCTGGGGTTCCTTGACTTTTCCCCGGAAAATGAGGTATCATTATTCTGTTATCGTATGGATTTTTCAAGGAAGCAGTGAGGAAGAGGAAGCTATGGCGCAGAAGAAAGCAAGTTACGGCAATGAGTCCATCTCCGCCCTGAAGGGGGCGGACCGGGTGCGGAAGCGCCCGGGGGTGATTTTCGGATCAGACGGCCTGGAGGGCTGTGAGCACGCGGTCTTTGAGATCATGTCCAATGCCATCGATGAGGCCCGGGAGGGTCACGGCAGTCTGATCACCGTCACCCGGTTCCTGGATCGGTCCATCCAGGTGGAGGACCAGGGACGGGGCTGTCCGGTGGACTGGAATGAGAAAGAGCAGAAATATAACTGGGAGCTGGTGTTCTGCGAGCTGTATGCCGGCGGAAAGTACGGCGGGGACGGGGACAACTATGAGTACTCCCTGGGCCTGAACGGCCTGGGCTCCTGCGCCACCCAGTACGCCAGCGAATATTTTGACGCGTCCGTCTGGCGGGACGGTTTCAAATACACCCTCCATTTTGAAAAGGGAGAAAATGTGGGCGGCCTGCATAAGGAGCCCACAGACCGGGGAAAAAAGACGGGCTCCATCTTCCGCTGGAAGCCCGATCTGGAGGTCTTTACCGACATCGACATCCCCGTGGACTACTACACCGACGTGATGAAGCGGCAGGCGGTGGTGAACGCGGGGGTGACCTTCCGCTTCCGGGAGGAGACCTCCGCCGGGAGGTTTTCCACCACGGATTTCCGGTATGACAATGGGATCCTGGACTATGTGACCGAGCTGGCGGGGGAAGAGCCCCTCACCCAGCCGGTGTTCTGGCAGACGGAGCGGAAGGGCCGGGACCGGGCGGATAAGCCGGAGTACAAGGTGAAGCTGTCCGTCTCCTTCTGCTTCTCCAACCGGGTGTCGGTGGTGGAGCACTACCACAACTCGTCCTGGCTGGAGCACGGAGGCTCTCCGGAGAAGGCCATGAAATCGGCCTTTGTCTCCGCCCTGGACGCCTATCTGAAGCAGCAGAACAAATATCAGAAAAATGAGGCGAAGATCAGCTTCAACGACATCCAGGACGCCCTGGTGCTGGTGTCCAACAACTTCTCCACCCAGACCAGCTATGAGAACCAGACCAAGAAGGCCATCAACAACAAATTTGTTCAGGAGGCCATGACCGACTTCCTCCGCGCCCAGCTGGAGGTCTATTTCATCGAAAATCCCCAGGATGCACAGAAGATCGCCGAGCAGGTTTTGATCAACAAGCGATCCCGGGAGACGGCGGAGCGCACCCGGCTGAACATCAAAAAGAAGCTGTCCGGCTCCATGGACATCTCCAACCGGGTACAGAAGTTCGTGGACTGCCGCACCAAGGATGTGTCCCGCCGGGAGCTGTATATCGTGGAGGGCGACTCCGCCATGGGCGCGGTCAAGCTCAGCCGGGACGCGGAGTACCAGGGGATCATGCCCGTGCGGGGCAAGATCCTCAACTGCCTGAAAGCTGACTACGCCAAGATCTTCAAAAGCGAGATCATCACCGACCTGCTGAAGGTGCTGGGCTGCGGCGTGGAGGTGAAGGATAAGCACGTGAAGGACCTGGCCGCCTTTGACCTGGAGAATCTGCGCTGGAACAAGGTTGTCATCTGTACGGACGCCGATGTGGACGGGTTCCAGATCCGTACCCTGATCCTCACCATGCTCTACCGCCTGACCCCCACCCTGATCCAAAAGGGGTATGTGTATATTGCTGAATCCCCACTGTACGAGATCACCTGTAAGGAAAAGACCTGGTTTGCCTACTCCGACAAGGAAAAGATGGATATTGTGGCCGGGCTGGAGGGGAAGAAGTACGACATCCAGCGCTCCAAAGGCCTGGGCGAGAACGAGCCGGATATGATGTGGCTGACCACCATGAACCCGGCCACCCGCCGCCTCATCAAGGTCATGCCCGAGGATGTGGAGCGCACTGCCTATTTCTTCGACCTGCTCCTGGGGGACGACCTCCAGGGCCGCAAGAGCCACATCGCGGACAATGGGTATAAATATCTGGAATTGGCGGATATTTCGTAATAAATGAAATAGTATGCACCAAAGAAACTTTATTGTGTGCCTATAGAATGGAAGTGTTGCAGGATGCAGTTTTCAAAGGTGGAGTCTATTTTGCCTAAAATTAAACCGAAGCTTGCGCAGTATCAATATATCATGAGAGCACTACATTCTGTGAACACAGCCACTGATCTGGATTTTCAGCATAGATATAATGGATTTTATCGTGTTCAACGCAGAAAACCAGAATTTTACGCTGTATATTACGGCTTGTTAGAAAAATATAAAAATCAAACGGTATCTTTCTCAGATATTTTGCAGGAAATATATAATAATACTGGGCGCATGGAAGCATCATTCAGCAGTAAGATGCTATCTGTGATTGATCCACACTATCCTGTGTGGGACAAATATGTACTTGAAAATCTTGGTATGAAGGCACCATATACTTATGACAAAAATAGAATGAAGAAAATCCTCCATATATATCAAGAAATTATAGATTGGTATGACTATTTCCTAAAGACAGATGAAGCAATAAGTGTAATTGAAAAATTTGACAGATATTATCCTGACTCAGGAATCACAAGTTTGAAGAAAATTGATTTTATTATATGGCAGACCAGGTAATTATTTTTAATGTATATGGAATTTAAATGAGGAAGGAATCCCATGGCAAAAAAGAAGACTCCCCAGGAGGGAAAGAAATTTGATAACCCCAACGTGATGGGGCTGCACGCCGAGGTGCTGGAGCAGCCCATTACTGAGACGCTGGAACTGAACTACATGCCCTACGCCATGTCGGTCATCGTCTCCCGGGCCATCCCGGAGATCGACGGCTTCAAGCCCTCCCACCGGAAGCTGCTGTACACCATGTACGACATGGGGCTGCTGACCAAGGCGCGGACCAAGTCGGCCAACGTGGTGGGGGCCACCATGAAGCTCAACCCCCACGGAGATGCGGCCATCTATGATACCATGGTCCGCCTGTCCCGGGGCTATGGCGCGCTGCTCCATCCCTTTGTGGACAGCAAGGGCAACTTTGGTAAGGTGTACTCCCGGGATATGGCCTGGGCGGCCAGCCGGTACACCGAAGTCAAGCTGGACACCATCTGCGGCGAGCTGTTCCGGGACATTGATCAGGACACAGTGGACTTCGTGGACAACTATGATGGCAAGCTGAAGGAGCCCGCCCTGCTGCCCACCACCTTCCCCAATGTGCTGGTGAGCGCCAACCAGGGCATCGCGGTGGGCATGGCCAGCAACCTGTGCGGCTTCAACCTGGGCGAGGTGTGCGATACCACCATCGCCTTTCTGAAAAACCCGGACCACGACATCCTCTCCACCCTGAAGGCCCCGGATCTCCCCACCGGCGGCGAGCTGATATACGACGCGGCCGCCCTGGGTGAGATCTACCGCACCGGGCGGGGCTCCTTCAAGGTGCGGGCCAAGTGGCGCTATCTCAAGAGTGAGAACCTGATCGAGGTCTATGAGATCCCATACTCCACCACCTCGGAGGCCATTATGGACAAGGTCTCGGAGCTGGTCAAGGCGGGCAAGATCAAAGAGATCGCCGATATGCGGGATGAGACCGACCTGACCGGCCTGAAACTGGCCATCGACCTGAAGCGGGGGACCGACCCGGACAAGCTGATGAGCAAGCTGTTCCGCATGACTCCGCTGATGGATTCCCAGTCCTGCAACTTCAACGTCCTCATCGCCGGGATGCCCCGGGTGATGGGGGTGCGGGAAATTTTGGAGGAGTGGACCGCGTGGCGGGCGGACTCGGTCCGCCGCCGGGTGTACTTCAACATGAAGAAGAAGCAGGACAAGCTGCATCTGCTCCAGGGCCTGCGGCGCATCCTGCTGGACATCGACCGGGCCATCCAGATCATCCGGGAGACAGAGGAGGACGCGGAGGTGGTCCCCAACCTGATGATCGGCTTCGGGATCGACCAGGTCCAGGCGGAGTATGTGGCCGACATCCGCCTGCGCAACATCAATAAGGAGTACATCCTGAAGCGCACCCAGGAAGTGGACTCCCTGGAGGCGGAGATCGAGGACCTCCAGGCCACGGTCAACGACCCAAAGCGCATCCGAAAGATCATCATCGGCGAGCTGACCGAGGTCAGGAAGAAGTACGCCGTGCCCCGCCGCACCGACATCCTCTATGAGTACGAGGCGGAGAACGCCCAGGGGGAGGAGGACGACACCCCCGACTATCCTGTGCACCTGTTCCTGTCCCGGGAGGGCTATTTGAAGAAAATCACGCCCCAGTCCCTGCGGATGGCCAGCGACCAGAAATATAAGGAAGGGGACGGCCCCTTCCTGTACTGGGAGGGAAATAACCGGGATGAGCTGCTGGTGTTCACCGACCGTCAGCAGTGCTACAAGACCCGGCTGAGTGAGTTTGACGACAGTAAGGCCAGCGTTCTGGGCGACTACCTTCCCACCAAGCTGGGGATGGATGGGGAGGAGCGGGTCCTGTGGGCCTGCATCCCGGGGGACTACTCCGGCCAGCTGCTCTTCTGCTTTGAGAACGGCAAGACGGCCCGGGTGGAGCTGTCCGCCTATCAGACCCAGACCCGGCGGAAGAAGCTGACCGGGGCCTATTCCGACAAGTCGCCCCTGGTGACGGCCTTCCTGCTGCGGGAGGAGCTGGAGCTGGCTTTGTACTCCAGCGATGGGCGGTGCATGGTGTTCCACACCGCCGTCCTGGCCCCCAAGACCACCCGCACCACCCAGGGAGTGAACGTCATGGCCCTCAAGCCCAAGCGGACGGTCACCCAGGTCCTGCCCCTGGCAGAGACCGCCATCGTCAACGCTGCCCGCTACCGGGCCCGCAGCCTGCCTGTGGCCGGGGCCATCCTGCGGGAGGAGGACCGGGGGGAGAAGCAGCTGTCCCTTCTGGAGTAACAGCCGGTCCGGGCTTGGAGTGATAAAACAGAAAGCTGTGTCTCTGTGATAAGTTGGAGTGGAGATCCCGCGGCTTGGCCGCAGGGGAGGAGAGGAAAGGATGATGCCTATGAAACAAGCAATGTTAAAAAAGACAGCAGTCTCTTATTTTTGGATCACGGTGGGTTCCATTTTATACGCCATCGGCTTTGACTGGTTCTATACCCCCAACCTCATCGGCTTTGGCGGGATCACCGGCGTGGGTCAGGTTGTCAACGCCTATCTCCCCGTCATCCCCATCGGCGCCTTTGTGTTTGTGCTGAATATCCCCCTGTTTATCCTGGGCTGGAAGTACATCGGCGGACATCTGCTGGTAAGCTCCCTATACTCCATGGTCCTGTCCTCCGCCGCGGTGGACGTGCTGGCCCTGATCCACTATGAGCCCATGGATCAGATGCTGGCGGCGGTCTGCGGCGGGGCCATGATCGGTTTGGCCCTGGGCATCATTTTTGCCCAAGGAGCCACCACCGGAGGCACCGATCTGATCGCCCGCCTGGTCAAGCTGAAGCTGCCCTGGGCCTCTATGGGCAAGCTGCTGCTGGTGGTGGATATGGCGGTGATCCTGCTGGTGGCCGTGGCCTTCGGCAACATCACCACCGCCCTGTACGGCATCATTGCCCAGGTGGTCTCCGCCTATGTCACGGACGCGGTGCTGTATGGGCTGGACACGGCCAAGGTTGCCTATATCATCAGCAACTTCGACCGGGAGATCTCTGAGGCCATTGTGCAGCAGATGGACCGGGGCGTCACCATCCTGAAGGGCGAGGGCGCATACTCCGGGGACAAGAAGCGGGTGCTGATGTGCGCCTTCAAGCAGAAGGAGATCGTATCCCTGAAGGAACTGATCTTCGATGTGGACCCCAACGCGTTTATCATCGTCTGCAACGCCCATGAGGTGACCGGAAACGGCTTTAAGACCTATCAGAAAAACGAGATCTGAGACAGAAAACACAGGGCCCCTGGCCCGGAGAGGAGCAGGACATGGCAGACATTGAGAGGCTGAGAAAAAATTTGGAGGACCGCGGCATCCGGAGCAGCTATTTTGCCACCGCACAGGCGGCGGCGGATTACCTGGACCGGCAGATCGATGGGACCACGGTGGGGATCGGCGGCTCTATGACCGTCAAAGCCATGGGGCTCTATCCCCGTCTGTCCGCCCACAACCGGGTGGTGTGGCACTGGGAGGGAGGCAGCCTGGAGGATGCGGCCGGAACTGAGGTCTATCTGACCTCCGCCAACGGCGTGGCAGAGACCGGGGAGCTGGTCAACATCGATGGGACCTGCAACCGGATCGCCTCCTCGGTGTACGGCCACAAGAGGGTGTACTTTGTGGTCGGGGTCAACAAGATCGAGCCGGATTATGACCGGGCCTTGTGGCGGGCGCGGAACGTGGCCGCTCCAAAGAACGCCCAGCGCCTGGGGAGAAAGACCCCCTGCGCGGTCAAGGCCGACCGCTGCTATGACTGCAAGAGCCCGGAGCGGATCTGCCGGGGCCTGTCGGTGATCTGGGGCCGGCCCACGCCGGTGGAGACCATGGAGGTGGTCCTCATCGGCGAGGAGCTGGGAATGTGACCGCACTGGGAGGAGACGCATGAAGGGAACGATCCTCTCCGGAGTGCTGGCGGCGTCCCTGCTGCTGACCGGCTGCGCTTCGATGCTGACCCGGGAGTACGGCTCTGTCGAGCCTCACAGCGCAACTCTGGTGTCCGAGGGGGATGCCAATACCCTGCGGGCGGAGAGCTATCAGGATGTGGTCAACGGCTTGATCTACTTCATCAACCGGGGGGCGGAGAGCGGCTCCATCCGCTTTGACGGGGAGGAGCCGGACGTGCGGGCCCTGCTGGACGAGGCCTGCCTGGAGGTGGTCCAGGAGGATCCTCTGGGGGCGTATGCGGTGGAGTACATCAAATATAATGTGGCTCCCATCGTGGGCAGCTATGAAGCGGACGTACACATCACCTACCGCCGCAGCCGGGAGCAGGTGGCTGCCATCACAGACGCCACGGGAGCCTCGGCCATCCGCAGTGAGCTGAGCGAGGCCCTGGCCGCCTTCTCCCCGGAGGTGGTGCTGCGCATCAGCTATTTTGAGGAGGACGAGGCCTATCTCCGGCAGCTGGTGCGGGAGGCCTACCTCTCCGACCCGGCCTCCGCCCTGGGAATGCCGGAGGCGGAGATTGCCATGTATCCGGAGAGCGGGCCGCGCAGGATCGTGGAGATCCTGCTGACCTATCCCAAGTCCCGGGAGACCCTGGAGAGCCAGCGCAACTCCCTCCGGCGGGAGGCGGAGCGCCTGGCGGAGGAGTGTGCCGGCACTTCTGTCCGGGAGCGTCTGGCGTGTCTGGCCGGACTGGCCGGAGCATACGACCCGGCGGGAGGCTCCACCGCCTATGACGCGCTGCTGGGGAGCGGGGCGGACAGCCAGGGGCTGGCCCTGTCCTTTGCCCTGCTGTGTGCCCAGGCGGAGCTGAACTGCGTGGTGGTGGACGGGCAGCTGAACGGAACGGCCCACCAGTGGAACGTGGTGGAGACGGACGGCGGCTGGCGTCATGTGGACCTGACCCAGGAGGGGGACCTCCGCTTCTGGACGGACGGGGAGCTGACCGGGGCGGGGTATTCCTGGCGGAGCGATCTGGTCCCCCAGTGCGGAGAGGCGGCCTGATCCCGGTCCACCCACAGGCCGTGAGACTGTGGAAGCGAAAAAATAAAAAAAGTATTGACAGCGGGGAGAAAATCTGCTAATATAAACCCTGCTGTTGCGAGTGTAGCTCATCTGGTAGAGCGCCACCTTGCCAAGGTGGAGGTAGCGAGTTCGAGCCTCGTCACTCGCTCCAAAAAGGGAGGCTAAAAAAGATATTGGGGGTAAAAGCCCAGTGTTTTCAAGGCTTCCGAGGCCCGTAGATCAGTAGATCTACGGGCCTTATTTTATCGATATTTGACCTCGCGCTATTCACTCAGACGGGAGTAAAACCCGCAGGTATTAAATGATATAGAGGACAGAAAAAGAGCGGCGATATTTCCTGTTGGAAAATATTCGCCGCTCTTTCTTTTTGCCGGGGCCTCAAAAGAGGTCCCGGCTTTTATCTTTTGGGGAGATGATTTTAACATGGATACTTTTGAAAAGCGCAGCCACTATTTTCGAGAACTATCCCTCTGTCTACAGCGTAATGGCTTTACCACTCAAAACAACCTGGAGCAAATGCTTTCGGTCGAATGGGAGGAACGGCCTCTATGCCGGATCACAGAGGCAGCATCCGTTCTATACCAGCAAGAGGATATTAAAAATTCCAGTACGATCAAACTCTTTGAACATTTCTGCAACTTCTTCCGATACTTCCATGAAGTAATCTGATGTATAGAATGGGTAATAGTCCCGCAAATTGATAATAGCCATATTGACCTCCGTTTCGGTTGTTGGTTGACGAGTGACCGAAACGAAGGCGGCGGGGAGCGGCACCGGGGAATGACTTCGGGCCAACATGACCCGAAGCAGCCCCATAAGAACACAAAAGCGCCCGGGCGGCATGAAGCCACACGGACGCATGAAATGACATATTCATTTATGTATTGTCTGATTTCACATCTATAACCAGACTGTCCCAGAGGGGGAGCTACGCTTTTTTTAGCTGGTGCAGGTCATGGGTACTGTGAAAAAAGACAAAAATAGACACGGCGGCAATCCTCCTATATGCCGCCGTGGATTTACACGGTGTTAGGTCGTCGTTGGTTTAGGATAGACGAAAAGAAACGGCGGCTCTGAAAATCAAAGCCGCCGCTTCATAGGCGCATGAAAATGTATCTGCTTTACGACGGCTTTTTTCTTTTGCCGTCGTGCGGCAGAGTATAAGGGATAGATTGTTTTTTTATGTCTTATACCCTTTGGCGAAATGTATCAGTTGAATATTTCCTAACCAAAGATATGGCAATAAAGTAGGTGCCTATGTCCACGGGCCGCTGGGTGGAATAATAGCGGTAAACGCCCTCCGGTCCCAGCTCGGTATGCTTGACCGCCGCATGGTAAAGCTGCTGATAGTCGTCCACCCGGCGGTCAAAGTCCCTCTGCGCCCACGCCTGACTGTTTCCATAGCGGCCCCAGTAGTAATCCCGATGGCCGTTTTCCCCCTCGGTATGCCAGCAAGCAGGAACTGGAGGCGGACATCGATGCCCATATCCGTGATCAGGCGGCAGTTCAGGCAGAAACCGCCGACACATCCCCTGCTCCTACAGGCGGTGACCCGCAGAACGACAAAAACGATGCGGAGCAGCCGAAACCGGTCGACCTGCGCACGGATACAGAGAAGGAGCGTGACCATGGGGTATTTTGAAAAGATCTACCGCTCTGACCTGAGTCATCGGGCCAGAGCGGTCTATATGTATCTGAAGGACCGGGCAGACAGCAGCGGGAGCTGCTGGCCCGGGATCAACACCATTGCGGTGGAGCTGGGCTTGTCCCGCTCCACCGTCAAGAGGGCACTGGCGGAACTATGCCGGGAAGAACTGATCGCCAAACTGCCCAGGCAGCGGAGCAACGGAGGATGTACCTCGAATCTCTATCGGCTCCTGTGACTGCAAAAAACGGACGCTCCCGCCAAGGGGAGCGTCCGCCTATTTTTAGAACCAGGGTCCGGTCCAGGATGGCCCCACAAGAAGGACCCACTCTAAGGAGATCAAGACAGAGAAGAAACATACTTCCTTTAAGGGATCGTCCTGGTACATGAAAAGTAAGCTACAAGTCGTTTACTCATATCGTCTCCGTCTCCTGACCGTTTGTGACTTGGATGGGAAGCCCGTTGACCTGGATATCATCCGCAGGGAGCAGAAGATAGGCGCGGCCATCAATCACCCTGGTGGTAACTGCATAGCTGAATTCCGGGTCGACCTGGATCGTGGCCTGGGCGGTCTTGACTTCATACTTGCCAGGGTCGATCAAGTTGGCAGGATCGAGGACGGCACCGACACCGAACCGCTCCCCGCACTGCACCTGGAATGCTGCAACATTTTCCTCCGTCACGCCACACTCCAGCAGGACTTTCCCGATCTCACCCGCGGTCATGATCAGGGGCTCGGCACTCTTGGACTCCTTATGCTCCCTGATCTGGCTGGAGAATTGATCGTGGATCGCCTGAGCGACCTCAATGCTGCAATCTGCCCCCAGCGTATCCTCCAGGATCGATTCAAAGACCTCACGCTGTTCTGCGGCGGACATAGGCGGTTCCACATGGAAGACCGCATCGATAAACTCCTGATGGATCTCGCTGGGCTTTCTGGTGTAAAAGAGAGCGTTGTAGATATTTGCTGCCCGGTCATCAAAGGCTGGGAACAGAAAGCCAAGCTCCGGAGGAGCAACGGTTTGTCCGGCAGCACAGTGGAATTCATTGTCCCCAGGGAAATATCCCAGCTCTACCTTGCCCTCCTTGATGGGGCACACAACAGAGACGATGTAGGTGAAGACCTCATCCGAGGCATCCGCTTGCAGGGAATCATCCTTGCCCCGATGGGGGACATCGTAGCTGTCACAGGCCAGAAGCAGCAGGTAACTGCTGTCCCCCATATCCAGACTATCGATCACCTTGCGGTAAAAGGTCTGACGAGCCTCGTTGTCCTTCAGCTGAGAATCCCGCAGTGTGGTGAGCAGGCGGTGCTCCTCGCTGTCGGCCACCTGCTGGGTGGAGAATACGATGTCGATGAGGTTTTTTCCCAGAGAACCGGACAGTCCCTTCTTCAAAAGGCTCAAATACTTCTCGGACTCCTCCTGCG
>ERZ773217.2014-NODE-2014-length-14412-cov-3.264749_pt1 | contig 14412 bp, 10 predicted proteins | sample MGYA00580995_ERZ773217 | MGnify/ENA primary metagenome ERZ773217 (study PRJEB29015, sample SAMEA2737772) | human gut metagenome | biome: human gut; feature: human-associated habitat; material: faeces | place: China | collected 2012 ...
TGTTTAATTCCCCCTCCGAATCTGCTCCCTATTCCTGCCGCCATTATAACCAATGTCGCTCTGCTCATCTTTTTCTCCTCTTTCTTCAATCACACGATATTATATTCAAATAAGTTCATTTTCTACAACTCGGATCATCTCCTGTAAAGCTTCTTCTTCATCTTCGCCTTCACAGATGATTTCTATTTCATCTCGATCTTTAATACACGCCCCAAGTACGCTGAGTACACTCTTGGCATTTGCAGTTACATTTTCATTTTTTGTAATTTTCTGAACTGTGATTTTGCTCTCGAACTGAATCGCAGCTTTACAGAATGTTCCTGCAGGTCTCAAATGCAGTCCTGTAGGATTATCGATCACTATTTTTTTTCTTACCATTATTCCGTCTCCCTTTATGCTGCTGCTTTTTCTCTGTTTTCGCCTACTTTCCATTCATAACAGCCATCTTCCGTTCCAAAAGCAGCTTACTGTCCTTTTTGTTCTGTATTCGTATCGCTTTCGTTGCCGCCTTCCTGCTCTTTCTCCGCAACAGTAAGCTGAACTGTCACTTTCTTCATCAATGTAATTCCTTCCGGAATATCCACATCTACATGCACATCATATACTCCCGGCACTACATATGCAGACATATCCACAGAAACCGCATTGCTGATATCCAGCATTTCCAATGCTTTCTGATCACCGCTAAAACGAAGCGCTATCTCCGCATCCGGCTCATAAGATACTTGCAGACCCTCTGCCAGATTATTGATCTGGATCGAACTTACCATAAAATTGATCGTTCGCGTTCCTTCTTCTTCCACCATTGCAGTAACTGTTATATTGGCAGTTTTCTCATCTACCAGCTGAACTCCTTCCGGCAGATATTCTGAGATATTGACAGATTTCTGAATCGGTTGTGAAGCTCCGCTGACATCAATAACAGGAACATCTATTTCCTCAATTTTATCGACCACATCTTTTTCCCCGTAAATCTGAACAGTTTCCGGTTCACTGCTGTACCCTGTATACTTATAGCCTTCTGCCGGAGTTCCCGAAACACTGAGTGAAATCGGAACGCTCTTGATCTTTAACACTTCAACAGACACAGTAATGCCGCCCTCGCCAAGATTATTTCCCAGCCGTGTCTGACTGATCGGGTTGCCGCTGATATCATACAACCCAAGTTTTGCTGTCTCCTCGCTGTCCTTTGCCAATCCCTCTACATCAATAAGAGCAACCGCCCGATCAATCTGGTCAAGGATCGACTCCGGTCCTGTGATCGTCACTTTATCCGGATTAACCGTCATATCACCTAAAATATACCCATCTCTTACTTTAGAATCCCCTGTGCTTACCGTAAGGGAAAGGACTTTCTTTCCCGATTTTTCTCTCTGTATCTGAAGATTTCTCGGCGCCGCCTCCGCAGATTCATATTTTCCGGCATAATTCGGTATGGAAATCTTGATCGGAACAAGTCCTGTACTTGTATCCATCTCCTTTATATCCGCTGTCGCGACAATATCTTCTTTTGTCAGTTTCTGCCGCACTTGTCTTGTCGCCGATACAACAACACTTACTTTTTCTTCCCCAAGCACCTGATAGGTATCGCCTGCCGATAAAATAATATCCTCATTTATAATCGTTACCGGAACCTCGCTGAAAGTCTGTGTACTTACGGGATTATCAAGATTCACAACAATAAGCCATAAGAACGCCGCAAAAATAACCGCTATGATCTTTAATCCCAAATTATCCGTAAACTTATATTTTTTCATTTTCTGCGCCATCCTTTCCGCAAGAAAAACCGCTTTGACTCGGCATTTCTATACTGAATCTGACTAAGACGCTTTCTCAATTCTTCCCTTGTAATCCCTCTGTCAAGCTGACCGCCCATAGCTACGGAAACAAGACCTGTTTCCTCCGACACCGCGATTACAAGAGCATCACATACCTCACTCATTCCCAAAGCCGCCCTGTGCCTCGTTCCGAGATCTTTGCTGATGCGCATATTATCAGAAAGAGGAAGGTAACATGTAGCCGAAGTAATCCGGTCTCCTCGTATAATAATCGCTCCGTCATGAAGCGGTGTATTATGTTCAAATATATTGATCAAAACCTGAGGTGACACCTTACAGTCCAATTCAATTCCGGTCATTTCATATTCTGTAAGCTGAATCGCCTGCTCTACTACGATCAAGGCTCCTGTACATACTTTTCCCATTTCAAAACATGCCGTCACTATACCTTCTGCTGTCTGATCAGAAAAACGTTCATTCTCTCTGTTTTTATCAAACGGATTAATATTGCTAAGCAGGTTTTTCTCTCCGAGTTTTTCAAGCGCACGACGCAGTTCCGGCTGAAACACCACTACAGCCGCAATAGCCAGTACGTTGATCGACTGCGCCGCCAAATACAAAATCGTATGCATCTGAAAAATCCATGCCAAAAGAATAAATACCCCCAGCATAATAATTCCTCTAAGAAGCATCCACGCTTTTGTATTCTTGATCCAAAGCATGATCTCATACACGATTACGGCAACGATCAGTATTTCGATCACATCTTTAATATGGATGTTAGGAAAATACATTCCATTTGTATAATTGTCTAAAATACTTTTTATCCAATCTAACATACCGTAATCACCACCTTACCGTTTACTTCGATTTACTCCGGTCTTTGTTTTTCCAAACCGAGTTCTTTACTCAAACTTCTTGTCAAAAGAATATCATCCGCATCATTCTCTGTATTTATATTGTTCAAATCCGCATCTTCTCTGATCACCGTCGTTTCCTGAGGCTGGTTTTCAGTAATCCGTTTTACCTTCTTTTCCGGAACGGCTACTCCGACTTTAGGAACGGCTTTTACATAATAATAGTATTCATCATCCTCAAACTGGATATTCTCCGTACGAGAATAATCTACGGAAAAGAAAAGAAGTTCCAGCACAAGTCCTGTCACCGCGCCAAGAACCGCGCTCAATATAATTTCTATATAAGATATATTTGTACTTAATACAATATTACCTGCCGCTGAAACAACAACCGTTACTGCCGCTCCCGCTGCCGACGCAATTTTCCAAGAATGATCCACACCTCTTGTACGGACAAAATTCACAACAAGAATTCCTATCGTCACTGCCATGACCATAAGCCACATTTCTTTACTTGCAAGCACTTGCTTTGTAAAACTCATCAAATTAGCCGCTATACCGGATGCATCTGCCTCCTTTAGCGCTGCCGCGGATACTTTCACATAATCTGTCATATAATAGGTGATAATTCCGCATGATGCAGGAACAATCCACACCGGCGATCCAAGCAGACCGAATGCAATCGGGATTACAAACGGGATTTTCAAACTAAACGCAAGTCCCGAAATCAACACAAGCCATGCTTTTTTCGGGGTAAAACGAAAATAGAAAATATACATTAAAATAAAAATGACGAGCGCCACAAGCGCAATCGGAAGCGACAACGCATAAAAATGTGCGAGTATCAATGCTGTCGCCGCTAAAACGGTAATTGTCATCGGAAGAAATGTACAGATCACTGCCAATCCCAATGTGCAAAAAACTGAAGATGCCGGCTTCATAAAACCTATGTTAGAGTTGATAACCCAAAACAAAACCAGCCCTGTCACAAACTGCAGCCCTTTTTGAATATAAATTGAATATAACGCATATATTCTCTGCAGCTTTTCTCTCCAAACAAGCAATGTACTCATGATTAATTTATCTCCTTCTTATTGTTGATCTTCTCGATTCTGGAAAGGTCTCTCAGATACTTTTTCACTCTCTGTTTTGCCTTGATATGCTTATTTTTATAAAAGCTTCCCGCACCGATTCCATATGCTATCAGTAGCGACACATAAGCGCCTATCGCCACCGCGGCAAAAACAAATAACTTTGCAAGCGTGATGCCTTCCATCGCAGCCTCTCCCCAACCGAGAAACAGCACTGCAACCGCCAATCCATAACCGACTGTGATCCAAATAAGCGTGACCCATGTATTTAAACTCGAATAATCTTTCTTATAATAGCTGCTGATCTTAAAATCTTCTTCTCCATAGTTTTTTTCATAAATAGCAGCCCGAGTCATCAAACGTATTTTCCTCTTATCTAACATGACGTCTTCCCGTCCTCCTATGTATTTTCCGAAATCCATATACTATATTCCAAATACGGTAAATAATTACATATGTATGATTATTATATCATATATTTAAATACCTTGTCCAATGCTTATAGTCAAAAAGTACACATTTTGCGCCCCTGCCTTTTTTAATATTTTTGCTGCCTGCTCTACTGTCGCTCCCGTTGTATAAATATCGTCGATCAGAAGCACATTCGCCACAGGTTTCCATCTTTCTGACAAAGCAAATGCATCCCTTAGATTTCCCATTCGTTCCTGCCTGTCCAACTTTTTCTGCGCCGTCGTTTTTTTCACTCGAAACAAAGCATCTGACACTAGAGACACTCCTGTCTTTTCCGACAAACATTTTGCTATAATCTCCGCCTGATTATACCCTCTTTTTCTCTTTCGAGATTTGTGCAGAGGAATGGGGATAATTTCCTCAATTCCCCATTTTATAACTTGATCTTTATAAGCTTGTGCCATTTCTGCCGCAAACAATTCTCCCCAACTGCGCTTATTATTATATTTGAATTTATATATCGCCGTTGATACCGGTTCTTTATGAAGCCACAAACTTCGCCCCTGGGTAATATGCGATGTTCTTTTTGCACAATCCGAACAATATTCTTTATATTCATCTTTTATCGGCTTCCCACATCTCATACATCTTGGCTGTCTGACGTATATAATCTTCTTTTTACACTCCGCGCAAACCCCTTCCGGCGAAATTTCCCCGCAGAAAGGGCATACTTTCGGATATAGCAGATTTAAAATTCTTGTATACGTTCCGCCAAACTTGTATACCGCGCCTGTTCGTTTTTGTTTTGTATCATTTCCTGAAATACTGCCTCACTCCCTACAATCGTCAAACATTTTTTTGCCCTTGTCACCGCAGTATACAACAGATTCCGGTTATAAAGAAGCTTCGGGCCCGGCAAAAGAGGAATGATAACTGCCGGATATTCGCTCCCCTGTGACTTATGTACGGTAATTGCATATGCCAGTTCCAGTTCTTCTGTCATATCAAACCCATATTTTACTTTTCGAGATTCGTCAAATTCTACCTCTATCGTTTCCGTATACTCGTTAATCTCTGTAATCACTCCCATATCTCCGTTAAACACACCGGTTCCTTTGTCTACCGTCAGACCGAATTTTGTAGATACTTCCCACTCGATTTGATAATTATTTTTAATCTGCATTACTTTATCGCCTTCTCTGAACAGCCTGCCGTTAATCTCACGCTGCGCCTTTTTCGGTTCTTCCGGATTCAAGTATTTCTGAAGGATTTCATTTAAACGTTCTACCCCAAGAAGTCCTTTTCTCGTCGGCGTCATAACTTGGATCTCGTTTTGATCTGCCCCTACATACTTCGGAAGCTTTTTCTGGATAAGCATGATCACAATACCTATGATCGTATCTGCATCCTGTCTTCGTAAGAAGAAAAAATCTCTGCTCTTATTATCGGGAATAACCGGCTCTCCTGCATTGATTTTATGTGCATTTACTATAATATCACTTTCTCCTGCCTGACGAAAAATACGAGTCAGTGTCACAACAGGAAACCGATGCGATGCAATGATATCTTTCAATACGCTTCCCGGTCCCACAGACGGAAGTTGGTCTACGTCTCCTACAAGTATCAGTCTTGTCCCCGGTATAACTGCAGACAAAAGCGCATGCATCAATGTCAGATCAACCATAGACATTTCATCAATAATAATCACATCCGCTTCAAGGGGATTCTGCCGATTTCTTAAAAATCCTCCCGAATTTTCCGCTTCTTCGGGATTTACATTCACTTCCAAAAGACGATGGATCGTCTGCGCCTCATATCCGGTAGCTTCTGTCATTCTCTTTGTCGCCCTTCCGGTTGGCGCTGCTAAAAGAATGCTCATCCCTTCGCTCTCAAAAAAACGGATCATTGTATTAATTGTCGTTGTTTTTCCCGTTCCCGGTCCTCCGGTCAACACAAGCAAACCGTGTTTGATCGACTCAATCACCGCTGTATGCTGCTTAGGATCCAATTTGATCTCTTCTGCCCGCTCCACTTTACAGAGCCGTCTTTCCATCATTTCCTCCGGCATATCACAATTTATATTCAAATCATGAAGCATTTTCGCCGTATTCAATTCCATATAATAATAATGTGCCGGGTAAATCCTGATTTCATTTTCATTTTTGTTTTCATTGACACATTCTTTCATAACCACTTTTTTCTCAATGCACAGATCCATCACATGCTTTTCTATATCGTCAATCTCCACTTCCAAAAGCGTTCTTGCACGACGTAAAAGTTCCTCCTGAGGAAGATAGATATGCCCTTCTCCTACTGCCTGCTGCAATGTATAAAACAGTCCGCTTTTAATCCGGTAATCGGAATCTGTATGGATTCCGATGCGTGCCGCAATCTCATCTGCGGTACGAAATCCGATCCCCTCAATATTATCCGCAAGTTCATACGGATTTTCTTCCATCACTTTGTATACACGCATACCATAATGATTATATATCTTTGCTGCCAATTTCGCAGAAATTCCATACTTTTGAAGATAGATCATTGCCTTTCGCAAATCCTTTTTATCTTCTAACTGTGATGAAATCTCTCTTGCTTTACGCTCGCTGATTCCTTTGATTTCGGCAAGACGCTCCGGTTCTTCTTCTATGATACGAAAAGTATCTTCTTTAAACTTCCTGACAATACGTCCCGCCAGAGCCGCCCCGATTCCTTTAACGGCTCCCGATCCAAGATACCGTTCTATGGATACGAGATCTTCCGGTTCTTTCACAACGTGAGACATTACCTTCAACTGATTTCCATACACACTATGAGTCACATACTCCCCCGTTATTTCCAACAGTTCCCCTTCTGTAATGTAATTAAAATTCCCCACACAGGTCACTTCTCCGTCATCATTTTCCAAATGAAACACTGTATATCCGTTTTCTGCATTCCGAAACACAATGTGACCTACATATCCCGTAACTTTTTCCACAGATCTTTCCTCTTTCCGTTATTGTTTTCCACAATATTTCGCTTTATATCCACATTATAACAGGGATGTGCCGTATTGCTCACATCCCTGCTCCTTCTCTCTCTTTGCCAAATCAGCTCTTCACGTCAGACTTCGCCCCGTCCGCTCATAAATTCAACAAATTGTCCTGTTCCGATCGCAACAACTTTCATCGGATCTTCCGCTGTCATCGTGTTAATGCCTGTCCTCTCCTCGATCAATTCCTCTAATCCGCGAAGCATAGAACCTCCGCCTGTCAAAACGATTCCACGGTCAAGTATATCTGCCGACAACTCCGGCGGAGTCTGCTCCAATACCGCTATCACAGCTTCAACAATCTGCCCGGTGGCTTCCCTCAAAGCCTCCTCTGTCTCCGAAGAAGTTACCGTAACAGTTTTCGGTAATCCTGTTACAAGGTTTCTTCCCCTAACCTCCATAGTCTCTTCCTCTACAAGAGGATATGTTGTTCCTATCTTTATCTTTATATCTTCCGCCGTTCTTTCACCGATCAGAAGATTATGTTTTTTACGCATATAACGGACGATTGCCTCATCAAAATCATCTCCCGCCACCTTAATCGATGTATTCACAACAGTGCCGCCCAGTGAGATTACCGCAATATCCGCAGTACCTCCGCCGATATCTACAATCATATTCCCACATGGCTTTGCAATATCAATTCCCGCGCCAATCGCGGCCGCTACAGGCTCTTCAATCAAGTGCACTTCCCGCGCACCTGCCGCATAAGTAGCCTCTTCTACCGCTTTCTTTTCCACTTCTGTGACACCACTGGGCACACAGATACTAATACGCGGTTTTTTGAATGTTCTCTTACCAAGCGACTTTCGGACAAAATATTTGATCATCTTTTCTGTCACTGTATAATCCGAAATCACGCCCTGCCTGAGAGGACGAACCGCAACGATATTCCCAGGCGTCCTTCCGAGCATCAGTCTCGCTTCTTCCCCGATCGCTTTGATTACATTCGTATCTCTGTCAAACGCGACAACTGATGGTTCTTTCAAAACGACTCCTTTGCCGCGGACATAGACAAGCACACTGGCTGTTCCCAGATCTATTCCGATATCTACCGACATATTCCATTCTCCCTTCTAAATCTTTATACTCTTTTCCCGCTGACATCTCCTCAAAAACGAAAATGTCTGTATCTCTCCCCAAACAGGTCTTATCATTCACATATTTCCAGACCGGATGATACCCCTGCATCCAATCTGCATTCTTTAGTATAATCGACTCAACAAAAAATGAAAACCCTTTTTTTTAATTACATGATACTTTTTACAACTTTTTTATAATTTTTATTGTAACAGTTCAGCCCTACAGTGTACGGAAAGCACAAAACATGCTCTCATGTTTTCGCTAACGGACATCTGTATGCGACAAGCGCACATTTATGAGCGAAACAGTGGCGCCGGCCACAATAAGCACACAGCGTGATTTTATGAATGGCGCAGACTGAACTGTTATTTTTTATAACTACAGTGTTTTCTACAGCATCTTCTTTATATACTTCCCTGTATAGGAATTTTCATTCTCTGCCACATCTTCCGGTGTTCCGTGTGCAACGACCGTACCACCGCGTTCTCCGCCTTCCGGACCGATATCAATAATGTAATCTGCTGTTTTTATAACATCCAGATTGTGTTCGATTACAATAACCGTATTTCCGTCATCTGTCAGACGCCGCAAGATCTCCGTCAATTTATGCACATCCGCAAAATGAAGTCCCGTCGTTGGCTCATCCAGAATATAGATTGTCTTTCCGGTGCTTCGCTTACTCAGTTCCGCAGCAAGTTTGATTCTCTGTGCCTCTCCTCCGGAAAGTTCTGTAGAAGGCTGTCCCAGACGAATATAGGAAAGCCCGACATCATACAGTGTCTGTATCTTTCTTTTAATAGAAGGAACATTTTCAAAAAATGTCAATGCTTCCTCTACAGTCATATTCAGTACATCATAAATGCTCTTATCTTTGTATTTTACTTCCAGAGTTTCTCTGTTGTATCTCTTACCTTTGCAGACTTCACAAGGCACATACACATCCGGAAGGAAATGCATTTCTATCTTGATGATACCATCGCCGCTGCATGCCTCGCATCTGCCACCCTTTACGTTAAAGCTGAAACGGCCTTTCTTATATCCTTTTGCTTTGGCGTCTGCTGTTGCGGCAAAGAGATCACGAATCTGATCGAACACACCTGTATAAGTCGCAGGGTTTGAACGCGGTGTACGTCCGATCGGCGACTGGTCAATATTGATCACTTTATCCAACTGGTCTACTCCCAGAATATCCTTATGCTTACCCGGAATCACTCTGGCGCGGTTCAGATCTCTTGCCAGATGCTTATACAGAATCTCATTGATAAGTGAACTCTTACCAGATCCTGAAACACCTGTGATACAGGTCATAATCCCCAGTGGGATCTTCACATCAATATTCTTAAGATTATTCTCTGCTGCCCCCTTGATTGTAAGGAATCCTGTCGGTTTACGTCTCTCCGTTGGTACCGGAATCTTTAACTTTCCGCTCAGGTAAGCTCCTGTGATAGAATTCTCATTCTTCATCAGGTCCTCTGCTGTTCCCATGGCAACCAGTTGTCCACCATGTTCTCCCGCTCCCGGACCGATATCCACAATACAGTCCGCCGCACGCATGGTATCCTCGTCATGTTCCACAACGATCAGACTGTTTCCAAGATCTCTCAGTTTCATCAGGGAACTTAACAATCTGTCATTATCTCTCTGATGAAGACCGATACTTGGCTCATCAAGAATATATGCAACACCTACAAGCCCCGAACCAATCTGGGTTGCAAGTCTGATTCTTTGTGCCTCGCCGCCCGAAAGCGTACCTGTTGCCCTGGAAAGAGAAAGATAATCAAGTCCTACATCCATAAGGAACTGTATTCTTGACCTTATCTCCTTTAAAATCTGGCTGCCTATGGCAAGTTGTCTTTCTGAAAGCTTCATATTCTGAAGAAAATCCTGCAAATCAAGAATCGGCATATTGGTAATCTCATAAATATTCTTATCAGCAACCGTAACAGCAAGCGATGTCGGTTTTAATCTCTGTCCCTTACATGACGCACACGGAGTAATTCTCATAAATTCTTCATACTGCTGCTTAGATGCCTCTGAAGCTGTCTCCCTGTAGCGTTTTGCAACATTCCTTACAAGTCCCTCAAATGCAATATCATATACACCCTCACCTCGCTGGCCTCTGTAATAAACCTTAACGCTGTGACCTTTGGTTCCGTTGATAATAATATCTTTAATCTCGTCCGGATAATCCTTAAATGGTGTGGAAAGGCTGAAATTATACTCATCTGCAAGTGCTTTCATAATCGCTCTTGAAAAACTTCCCTCATCTGTTACAGACTGCCAGCCCATAACAACAATGGCACCCTCATCAATACTAAGTCTTTCATCGGGTATCATAAGCTCGGCGTCAAATTCCATCTTATATCCAAGGCCAAAACAATCAGGACACGCACCAAAAGGATTATTGAAAGAAAAGCTTCTCGGCTCAATCTCATCAATACTTATCTCACAGTCTGGGCATGCAAAGCTCTGGCTGAAGTTTATCGGCTTTCCGCCGATAACATCAACAGTCATTATTCCATCAGCAAGCTTCAATGTCGTCTCAATCGAATCAGTAAGTCTTTTTTCGATTCCCTCTCTTATAGAAAGACGGTCAACAACTATCTCAATATTATGTTTTTTATTCTTATCAAGTTTAATCTCGTCTGTCAGCTCATACATGCTTCCATCAACCATAACACGAACATATCCACTCTTTTTAGCCTGCTCAAAGAGTTTAACATGCTCACCTTTTCTTCCTCTTACAACAGGAGCAAGAAGCTGAATCTTTGTCCTTTCGGGAAGTCCCATAATAACATCAACCATCTGGTCCACAGTCTGTTTCTTAATCTCTCTTCCACACTTAGGACAATGCGGAATTCCTATTCTTGCATATAATAATCTTAAATAATCATAAATTTCAGTAATTGTTCCAACTGTAGACCTTGGATTTTTGCTAGTTGTTTTTTGATCTATTGATATTGCTGGTGATAAACCTTCAATATAATCTACATCAGGCTTATTCATTTGCCCTAAAAATTGTCTTGCATATGCTGAAAGCGACTCCATATATCTTCTCTGTCCTTCAGCATAAATAGTATCAAATGCAAGCGAAGACTTACCTGAGCCTGAAAGTCCTGTAAGCACAACAAGCTCATTTCTTGGTATATCAACAGATACATTTTTAAGGTTATGCTCATTAGCTCCCTTAATCCTTATAAACTGCCTGTAATCTCCTTTTTTCATCATTTACCTCTTTCACTTCGTCTCATATAAAAACTTATTAACTTCAATCATCTTATCCCTGAGAACTGCTGCCTCCTCAAAGTTAAGCTCTGCCGCAGCCTTGTGCATATTCTTCTCAATCTGCTTCTTAACCTTTTCAAGTTCTTTGCGGCTCATAGACTCATAATCTTTCTCAAGAGTCTCACCATTGCCGGATGATGCATCTGCTGCCTTGGAAATGCTTATCAGATCCCTCACAGCCTTCTTTATAGTCTGAGGAGTTATTCCATGCTCTTCATTATACTCCTGCTGAATCTTTCTTCTTCGTTCTGTCTCTGAAATAGCCTTTTCCATAGATTCAGTAATCTTGTCTGCATACATGATAACATGTCCCTCTGCATTTCTTGCAGCTCGACCAATCGTCTGTATAAGCGATGTCTCTGTTCTTAAGAAGCCTTCCTTATCAGCATCAAGTATTGCAACAAGGCTGATTTCAGGAATATCCAGACCTTCTCGTAGCAGGTTGATTCCAACAAGAACATCAAATCCATCAAGACGCATATCTCTTATAATCTTCTGACGCTCAAGCGTATCAATATCTGCATGAAGATACTTAACCCTGATTCCTGCCTCTTTAAGATAATCAGTAAGGTCCTCCGCCATTCTCTTGGTAAGTGTAGTAACAAGCACCTTGTTCTTCTTGGCAGTTTCCTTATTAATCTCTGATATAAGGTCATCAATCTGTCCTTCAACCGGTCTTACTTCAACTTCCGGATCAAGCAATCCTGTAGGTCTTATAATCTGCTCTGCACGACCTAATTCATGTTCCTGTTCATAAACATTCGGCGTTGCAGATACAAACATCATCTGGTCAATCATACTTTCAAATTCTTCAAAATTAAGTGGTCTGTTATCCTTAGCCGAAGGCAGTCTGAACCCATAATCAACTAAAGTAGACTTTCTTGACTGGTCACCGGCATACATTCCTCTAATCTGTGGAATCGTAATATGAGACTCATCTACTATTATTAAGAAATCATCTCCGAAATATTCCATTAATGTATGAGGTGTGGCTCCCGGCTCCAAACCTGCCATATGTCTTGAATAGTTCTCTATTCCTGAACAAAAACCTGTTTCTCTTAGCATTTCCATATCAAAATTAGTTCGCTCGGCAATACGCTGTGCCTCTATTAATTTGTCTTCTGATTTAAAATATGCTACCTGTTCCTCTAACTCTTTCTCTATATCCTTAATGGCACGCTCCATCTTTTCAGGTGGCACAACATAATGAGAATTAGGGAATATTGCTACGTGTTCAAGCACGTTCTTAATCTGACCCGTTAAAGCATCAATCTCTGAAATTCTCTCGATTTCATCATCAAAAAATTCAACTCTAACTGCACTATCCGTATACGAAGCAGGAAATATTTCCAGATTCTCTCCACGAACCCTGAAAGTTCCACGTTTAAAGTCCATATCATTTCTGTCATACTGTATTTCAATAAGCTTATGAATAATCTCATCTCTATCTCTAATGGTATTCGGTCTTAAAGACACAACCATGTTCTTGTAATCTATTGGGTCTCCCAAACCATATATACATGAAACTGAAGAAATAATAATTACATCTTTACGCTCCATTAAAGCCATTGTTGCCGAATGACGTAACTTATCTATTTCATCATTAATTGATGAATCCTTCTCAATATATGTGTCTGTGCTTGGAACATAAGCCTCCGGCTGATAATAATCGTAGTAGGAAACAAAATATTCCACAGCATTATTAGGAAAAAACTCCTTAAACTCACCGTAAAGCTGAGCTGCCAAAGTCTTATTATGAGCAATAATAAGTGTAGGTTTATTTAATTGTTCAATAACATTCGCCATTGTAAAAGTCTTACCTGAACCTGTTACACCAAGCAAAGTCTGGAATTGTTTTCCTTTCTTAAAACCTTCAACTAACTCTTCAATAGCCTGCGGCTGGTCCCCAGTAGGCTTATACTCTGAAACTAATTCAAAATGATCCATATGATTTCTCCCAATTAGCTCTAATCAATATTTGAGTATTTTCAAACCCAAATCATTTATCAACTACTTTTCTTAGTATTGTTACTTGTCAAGTATATCATTCAAAAGAACAAAAGTACAGAACAAAATCGAATGTTTGTTCTGTACTTTTGTTATTCTTTTATTATTCCTCTATTAACTTTTCATATTCGTCCGTAGGTATTGGCTTTGAGAAATAATATCCCTGAATCACTTCTGCTCCAATTGATTTTAAGAAGTTAACCTGTTTTTCTGACTCAACACCTTCTACTACTACCGAAATATTTAATTTCTTGGACAATTCTACAATAGACTCAACAATTATGTTGTTTCTTTCATTTTCATTATCCAAATTTCGCATAAACGCCATATCCAATTTAAGTACGTCTATAGGCGCATCCTTTAACATATTAAGTGATGAATATCCGCTTCCGAAATCATCCATCAAAATCTTAAAGCCTGCTTCCTGCAATTCACTTATTATTGAATATATTACCTGCTTTTCCTCAGTATATACTGTTTCCGTAATTTCAAGTTGCAAATCCTTTGGTTCCAAATTATATTTTTCAACCAGTTCCAAAAGATTTGATACCAGATTAGTTCTATAGAAATTTACTCTTGAAACATTAACAGAAATAGGAAGTACACTTCCGTTTTTATCCTTTAAATAACGCAATAACTGACACGTTTTCTCCCAAACATAATAATCAAGCCTTGTTATGTAATTATTCTTTTCAAGTACTGTTATAAATTTAAATGGTGGTATCATCCCAAATTTCGGATGTAACCATCTTACCAACGATTCTCCGCCTACAATCTTTTTATGAACAACATCATATTTCGGCTGAACATATATAACAATCTGACCCTGTTCCATTGCTCCATTTATGTCATTCAGTATGTTCTGTTCA
>ERZ773217.2062-NODE-2062-length-14152-cov-3.456125_pt1 | contig 14152 bp, 9 predicted proteins | sample MGYA00580995_ERZ773217 | MGnify/ENA primary metagenome ERZ773217 (study PRJEB29015, sample SAMEA2737772) | human gut metagenome | biome: human gut; feature: human-associated habitat; material: faeces | place: China | collected 2012 ...
AGATTCTGGGACTCGATTATGGTGCCGATGACTATATCACAAAGCCGTTTAATATTCTTGAGGTGAAAGCGCGTATCAAAGCGATCATGCGTCGTACCGCAGGACCGAGAGAAAAGAAAGAAGTTTCTTCGATTGTGGAGAAAGGGGATCTGCGTCTGGACTGTGACAGCAGACGGCTGTTTATTTCAGGCAGGGAAGTAAACCTTACCGCAAAAGAATTTGATCTGCTGGAACTTCTTGTGAAAAATGAAAATAAAGTATACAGCAGGGAAAATCTGCTCGGACTGGTCTGGGGAAAAGATTATCCGGGAGACGTGCGTACAGTGGATGTGCATGTACGTCGTCTGCGTGAAAAGATCGAAACCAACCCAAGTGAACCGAAATACGTGCACACAAAATGGGGTGTGGGATATTATTATTACCAGAAATAGACGAGAAGGCAGAAAGGTTTTTCCATGCAGAAGAGTAAACAGTTTCTTCAGTTCTTAAAAAGTTTAAAATTTCGGCTGATTCTTTTGATCGTTGTGATTGCGGTCGTACCGAGTCTGATTCTTTCGGCAGCAGTTTTAAAATATTACGAAAAGCGTGCCGTTTCTATCCGGGAAAGTGAAATCTTAAGCCAGGCAAAAATTCTGGCAAATCAGATAGCGACAAGTGAATATATGAAGCTGGGGGCAGATGTATCGTCCAGCAATATTCAGACACAGATTGATATGCTCACGACCATCTATGATGGTCGTGTCATTGTTGTGGATGACAACTGCAAAGTTTATTATGACACGTATAATCTCGATGACCATAAGCTGATCATTGCAGAGGAGGTCATGCGCAGTTTCAAGGGCGAGGATATTGTGCATTATGATTCGGAGAACCATTACATTGAGATGACGATCCCGATCAGCGATCCTGATGATAAAAGTGAAACGGTGATCGGAGTTATGCTGATCAGTGTTTCTACGGACAATATTGTGATCAACCAGTCATATATGCGACAGGTGGCGGTGATCGTTATGGTCATGGTCGGAATTGCAATTGTGTTTTTTGCAATCCTTCTGCTTTTGTATTTCCTGAAGCCGTTGCAGAAGATTGAAGAGGGAATCGCTGCAATCAAAAACGGATACGGAGAGTACAATCTTCAGGTCAATGATTACACGGAGACGGCGGGAATCTGTGAGAAGATCAATCAGATGCTTGGCCGGATCAAAGTCATGGATGATTCCCGGCAGGAGTTTGTATCGAATGTGTCACATGAATTAAAGACACCGCTGACATCCATGAAGGTGCTGGCGGATTCGATCAATAGCATGCCGGATGCGCCGAAGGAACTGTATCAGGAATTTATGGAAGATATCACCAACGAGATTGAGCGTGAGACAAAGATCATCAACGATCTGCTTTCTCTGGTGAAGATGGATAAGTCTGCAGCAGGGCTGAATGTATCTTCCGTCAATATCAATGAACTTTTAGAGCAGATTTTAAAACGTCTGCAGCCGATTGCGGATAAGCAGAAAGTGGAACTTGTCCTTGAGAGTTTCCGCCCGGTTACCGCAGAAGTGGATGAGGTAAAAATCACGCTTGCGATCACAAATCTTGTGGAGAATGCAATCAAATATAACCGGAATGACGGAGAGGGCTGGGTACACGTATCGCTGAATGCGGATCACCAGTATTTCTACCTGAAAGTAGAAGATTCCGGAATCGGTATTCCGGAGGAGTCTCTGGATCATATTTACGAACGATTTTACCGGGTGGATAAATCCCATTCCCGTGAGATCGGAGGAACCGGACTGGGACTTGCGATTACAAGAAATTCCATACTGATGCATCGCGGCGCAATTAAAGTATATTCTGTGATAGGCGAGGGAACAACTTTTGATGTTCGTATTCCGCTCAACTATATTGCATAGGAGGAAAAAGATGAGAAAAAAAATAATTTCAATCATACTCCTTGTGGCAATGGTACTCACAATGGCTGCCGGATGTGGAAAAAAAGAAGATAAAAAAGACTATTTTGTATTTTATGTAAACAATGAGCTGACAAAGGTTGTTGCGAAAAAGATTACCCTGCAGCATACTTCATCCGGCAAAGCACAGGTGAAGGAACTGCTCAAAGATCTGCAGACACAGCCGGAGGATGCAACGCTTCGAAGAACCATTCCACGCAAAGTAAAAATCCAGAATATAGATCTGATCTCTTATCAGATTACGGTGGATTTCAGCAAGGAATATTACGATATGAAACCGACGGAAGAGATTCTGACCAGGGCTGCAATTGCAAAGACACTGTTGCAGCTGAGCCAGTATGTGACCTTTACTGTGGATGGAAAACCACTTGTGGATGCCTCGGGAGCAAATGTAGGTGCCATGAATCTGGACAGTTTTGTGGAAAATCCGGGAGAACAGATCAATTCCAGCCAGAAAGCAACACTGAAACTTTATTTTTCAAATAAGGCGGGTACCAGACTGGTTCCGGAAACCAGAGAGGTACATTACAGTTCCAACATTTCACTGGAAAAACTGGTGATGGAACAGCTGATTGAGGGACCAAGAAAAAGCGGACTCCTGGCAACGATTCCTTCGGAGACGAAACTGATTACGATCACAGTGGTGGATGGGGTCTGCTATGTCAATCTGGATGAAATGTTTTTGAATCAGAATCAGGAAATCTCAGAACCTGTTGTTTTATACTCTATCGTGGATTCCCTGACGGAACTGACGGGAATCGATAAAGTACAGATTTCCATCAACGGAGACACCAGTGGCAAATGCCGTTACACGTATAAACTATCAAAGATGTACAAGGCAGATGACCGGCTGGTCACAAAAGAAAGCGATGAGAAAGTAGAATCTACGGAATAGGAAAAGAAAGCGTGAGGAAAAGACCATTTCTTTTGCTTGCCACAGAGTTTCTGCTGGGGATTGTGTGTGTCAGAGAGCAGCTGCCGGCATGGGGTGTGCTGGCAGTTCTGTTACTGGTATATACCACTCCATGGAAGGAACGGGGGATGCGGAAAGTTCTGTTTGCGGCAGGACTTCCCGGTATGTTTCTTTTGGGGATGCTGCAGATGCAGCGACAGATCGATTTCAGGCAGCAGTACCTGCAGAAACTCACAGATGGCCAGGAGGTTCGCCTGGCGGGAAAGATTGATCGGATAGAACCGAAAACCAGATGCGTTTATTACTATTTAAAAGATTGCACGGTGGAAGCAGAATCGCAGACACTGCCATGCAATGATGTAATCGCATATGTTTCTTCTGCCAGCCATTCGGCTGGACAAATTCTGAATATTGAGGGTACAATTTCATTATTTACAGAAGCATCCAATGAAGGGATGTTTGATGCCCGGCAGTTTTACCAGAGTCAGAAAATTGATTTCGGCATATGGGTCACAAAGATCAGCCGGGTCTATGGAAAACCGGATCGTTACCGGTGCGCACTACAGAATATGAAAAAGCGTGCAAATGACGTGATCCGGCATTCTATCCGGGACGATGGCGTGCTTTCTGCGATGCTGTTAGGGGAAAAGGGGGCTCTGGATGCAGAGATAAAATCTTTGTATCAGAGAGCGGGGATCGCCCATGTGCTTGCTATTTCCGGACTTCATATTTCCCTTCTGGGGATGGGACTGTACCGTCTGCTGCGGAAACGACTGCATACCCGGTATGTGACAGCAGCGCTGGCAACGACCGTTTTTTTGATTTCCTATGCGGTTTTAAGCGGAAACGGGGTATCTACACAGCGGGCGGTGGGCATGTGTCTGATTTATTTGTTTGCGGATGTGACAGGATATGCCTATGACATGTTAAATGCGCTTGGAATTGTTGTGCTCGTACTTTTGTGGGAAAATCCGTTTCTGCTATCGTATTCCGGATTTGTGTTTTCCGTGATGGCGGTGATTGCCATCGGAGTGGGAGCCAATGTACTGCTGGAATGGGAACATTCATGGAAATGCAGACAGCAGGCCGGAGAGGAAACCATCAAAAAAACATTTTTCTCAAGACAAAAAGAAGGAATTCTGGTAAGTTTTGCAATCCAGTTGTTTACAATCCCGCTGGTCGCATATTCTTATTATGAAATTCCCGTGTACGCGATGCTGATAAACCTGTTTGTACTTGCGGTGGTCAACGGATTACTGGGGCTTACTGTGCTTGGGGTGATTGTGGGGATGGCGTTTTTGCCTGCGGGGCGTGTTCTGTTTGCGCCCTGTGGCTGGATGCTCGACAGTTACCGGTTTCTGTGTGAGGTTTCCTTAAAGATTCCGGGTGCGCAGAGGATCACAGGGAAACCTGCGCATATGCGGATCTTTTGGTATTACCTGGGGCTTGGAGTGTTTCTTCTGGCGATCTATGCCTGTGCACGCAGAAATGAAAAGCATAAAGACTGCAGGGAAACGGCAGATCTGTGTGTAAGCCGAAGAAAGAAACGTCTGCAGGGCATAGTTTTTTCCTGTTTTATTGCGTTTCTTCTGCTTTTTCTTCTTTTTCCACAGAAGAAATCGTTTGAGATTGATTTCCTTGATGTGGGACAGGGAGACGGTATTTATCTGTGCACGGGCGGCGGGACTTCCATGTTTATCGATGGTGGGAGCACCGATGTGAAACAGGTGGGAAAGTACCGGATTCTGCCGTTTTTAAAGGCAAAAGGAGTGTCAGAGATTTCTTACTGGTTTGTCAGTCATACGGATACCGATCATGTGTCCGGTCTTAAGGAGGTTCTTGTGTCCGGATACCGTGTGGAGTATCTGGTGTTTGCAAAAGCAGTGGAAAAAGAAGCAAAGACAAAAGAGCTGGCAGAACTGGCCCGCAGCCATGGAACGAAAGTGTTTTATATGCAGGCGGGGGATACGGTAAGAAGCAAACGTGCAGCAATGCGCTGCCTGTATCCCAAAGCTTCGGATAAAGCGGAGGATGTCAATGATCTGTGTCTGGTACTGCAATTTGAAGAGGGGGATATAAGCGCTCTGTTTGGTGGAGATATCTCCACAGATGTGGAAGAGCAGCTGATCCGGCGCAGAAAATGGGATAAGGTTTTGGTTTTTAAGGCGGATCATCATGGATCGCGCTATGCGAACGCAGAAGCGTTATTGCAGTGTATTCGGCCGGAAATTACGGTTGCTTCAGCCGGAAAGGATAATCGTTACGGACATCCGAGCCCGGATGCCGTACAAAGGATCAAAGAGAGCGGCAGCAGATTTTTTTGCACCATCGAAGGTGGACGGATACGGGTGCGCGTCATCGAAAATAAGCTGGTGTGCGAAACTTATGTGAAATAGAGAAAATTATTTTCCGGCACTGTACTGTACCAGAAACAGTTCAACGGCCATCTGGTCATTCATGTGTCCGGTTTTTACTGCAGTTTCGTATTCCACACCATCGCGGATCGCCTGTTTGAGCTGATCCATGGAAAAAGCACGGCTCTGCGACTGGTATTTGCGGACTGCCCACTCCGGGCAGCCGGCTTTTAAAGCAATTTCTTTGTTGCCAAATCCCTGATTGGTCATGGATTTGACAATCATCAGACGCTGAAACTGGCTGGAAAGCAGAAAAAGAATACGCATCGGAGCTTCTTTGAGAGCAAGAAGATCATAATAAAGATCCAGTGCCTTTTTCTGCTGGTGCAGTGCCACTGCGTCAATCATGTCAAAGATTTTATTCTCGGTCTGTTCGGTGGTGATGGCTTCCACATCGGAGACATCAATATAGTCTTTTTCCAGTGTGTAGCAGAGAAGTTTTTCCAGCTCTTTGTCGATATTTTCCATGTCATCGCCGGTTTTACGGATAAAGAGCGCATAGGCATCTCTTGTAATATTTTTTCCGTTTCTGCGGATTCTTCCCTCGATCCAGCGGGAGAGAGTCGTCTCATTCTGACGCGGAAATTCCACGATGCTTCCGTTTTTTTTCACCTGCTTGTACATCTTTGTTTTCTTGTCTATTTCTTTTTCCGCAAAGACAAAATAAGTGGTTTCCGGAATGGAAGACATGTAATCGGCAAGTTCTTCGGCGCTTTTTTTAAACAGACCGCTGTCTTCGATCAGAATGAGTCTGCGGTCGGCAAAAAAAGGCAGTGTCTCTGCCAGATCGATGATCTCTTTCTGGTTGATGTCGCTGCCGGAGAAAGCAGAAAAGTTCATGGTATCATCATCCGCTGCCAGTGCATGCTTTAATTTGTCCCGGTACTGGCGGATCAGATACTGTTCTTCTCCGTATAACAGATAAATCTGTTTGAATTGTCCTGTTTTGATGTCGTTATCAATCGTTTTCATGTCTACATTATATACATATTGGCAGACTTTTACAACTTTTTTTCAATTACATCTTGACAGAAGGGACAGCTTGACATATTATATTCTAGTATGTTTGCGATGAAGCGTCCGTGTCTGTTTCACCGCAGGAAACAAATTACAGTTTGATATGGAGGTGTACAGATTGGCTAACATTAAATCTGCTAAGAAGAGAATTTTAGTTACAGAGACAAAGACTGCAAGAAATAAAGCAATCCGTTCTGAAGTTAAGACTTCAATCAAGAAGGTAGAGGCTGCTGTTGCTGCAAAGGATAAGGCTGCTGCAGAGGCTGCATATAAGGATGCTTCTTCAGTTATCGAGAGTGCCTGCTCTAAGGGTGTATATCACAAGAACAACGCAGCTCGTAAAGTTTCCCGTTTAGCAAAATTAGTAAACGGAATCGCTTAAGATCTGAATATTATAAAAGAAGAAGGACTGCCAGTACCGTCATGCTGGCAGTCTTTTTTGTTTACAAATACGTGGGAGAATGATACAATAAACAGAGGAACTGATACAGCGGAGGAAAAAATGTCTGGATTATTGTTGGAGCTGCGCAGACAGATTGCGCACAATCGTCGGAAAGCTGCATATGAAGAACGGATGCGTGCATCTGCTCAGGAAAAACCGCAGGAGGTTTTTTCGCAGAAGACAAAAGAGACAAAGCCGGACACGGAAATACAGCCCGCAGTACAGGAAAGGAAAGTTAATGTTGTGAGCAGGGAAGATTTCTTACTTAGTCAGATTGATGAATTCAGAGAACGCGCCAAGCAGTTACAGTCATTGCTTGATTCCAGAGAGACGGAGGCACAGGAACTGCAGACGTTAGTGGATGAACGTCAGGAGAAAGCAGATGCTCTGGGGCAGATTCTCGAGGAGCGTCAGAAAAAAGCAGATGGATTCACTGCGGAAGTGGAAAAGCAGATTGATCGTCTGATCGGCAAAGTGTCTGCCAAGATGGAAGAAATCGAAGTTTCCATGAAGGAAGATGTGGCAGACGGCAAACGCTTAAATGAAGAAAAAGCAAAGGAACTGAAAGATTCTCTTGCGCAGATCGAAGAACAGCTGACCACGGCAAAAACAGAAATCTCCGAGAAAGTACATACAGAAAATGTAAAATGCTACCGAAATATTTCGGATCTGTTCCGCAGCATGGATGAACGCCTGGACAAGCTTACCGTTATGGAAAGCAGAATGCATCCGGTCCGTATTTTTTCCCTGACGGGAATGATACTTGGAATTGTGAATCTGGTGGTGTTACTTTTGGTCCTGCTGGTTAGTGTGGGCGTGATTGCGTTTTAGAATAAGGATATGCAATTCTCAAAAGAATGAGGATTGCATTTTTTGTCTCAAAAAAGAGATAGAACAATTCGAAAAGAGAAATGTGAATAGGAGAATCTGATATGGCAAAAAAGAAAGTTTGGGTTGTAGGACATAAGCATCCGGATACAGATTCCATATGTGCAGCGATTTCTTATGCAAACCTGAAAAATGAAATAGAAAAAAAGAATCCCAAAACAGCTACGGGAATGACCTATATTGCAAAGAGAGCCGGATCTGTAAATGCGGAGACGGCGTATGTTCTGGAAAGGTTTCATGCAGAGGCCCCGGCAATGATTTCGGATGTCGGAACACAGATCAAGGATATTCAGATACGCCGTACAGAGGGAGTAAACAGTCATATCTCTATGAAAAAGGCATGGGAGATGATGAAGATCCTCGGGGTTGTTACGCTTCCGGTGGTGCGGGAAAATAAGCTGGAAGGACTGATTGTAACAGGAGATATTGCAAAATCCTACATGGATGTATATGATAATACCATCCTTTCTACCGCACGTACCCAATACAAGAATATTGTAGAGACGCTGGACGGACAGCTGCTGACAGGAAATGAACATGCGTATTTTGTTCACGGCAAGGTGGTAATCGGAATCGGTACACCGGAAGGAGTGACTTCTGCCATAGACAAGGATGACCTGGTTATGATCGGGGACGGGGAAGAGTCGCAGATGCTTTCCATTGCATCAAACTGCAGCTGCATGATTGTCACTAACGGATATGAAATCAGTCAGGAAGTGATCGAGGCGGCAAAGGAACGCGAAGTCGTTCTGATCAGTACACCGTACGATACGTTTACCGCGGCCCGTCTGATCAACCAGAGTATGCCGATCAAGCATTTTATGACAAAAAAAGGAATCATTCATTTTGATCTGGATGATTACGTGGATGAGGTAAGAGAGACCGTAGCCAATATACGGCATCGGGATTTCCCGGTTCTCGATGAAAACCAGAACTATGTGGGTATGTTTTCCCGCAGAAATTTGATGAAAGCAGAGAAAAAGAAACTGATCCTTGTGGACCACAATGAAAAATCACAGGCAGTATCCAATATTGATGAGGCGGAAATTTTGGAGATTATCGATCATCACCGGCTGGGCAGCCTTGAGACCATGTCTCCGGTGTATTTCCGCAATCAGCCGCTTGGATGTACATCCACCATCATTTATCAGATGTATCTGGAAAAGGGAATTACGATCACCTCGCAGATGGCAGGACTGATGTGCGCAGCCATTTTATCTGACACGCTGATGTTCCGCTCACCGACCTGTACACAGATAGACAGGGAAGCAGCACTCCGGCTGGCAGAGATTGCAGAGGTTAAGGTCGAGGAGCTTGCCTCAGCAATGTTTCAGGCGGGAAGCAATTTTGATAATAAAACAGAAGAAGAAATTTTAAATCAGGATTTTAAAATTTTCCATGCCGAGGATGTGAGTTTTGGCGTGGCGCAGATCAGCGCGATGGGACGCACCGAACTGGATAAGGTGCAGGAACGTATCGAGCCGAAACTGGAACAGATGATGGGAGAAAAACAGATCCAGATGATTTTTGTCATGCTGACGGATATCTTAAATGAGTCTACTTATCTGATTTATCGCGGTGCGGATGCATCGCAGCTGGTTGCGGCAGCTTATAATTGCGAGCCTTCCGATCAGGGGATTATGCTGGAAAATGTGGTATCTAGAAAGAAACAGCTGATTCCTGCGCTGATCAACACACTTGCAGAGCGCAAAATGTAACAGGCAGACAGATCAATTGCGCTGTTCTCTGGGAGAACAGCCAAAATGTTTGCGGTATGCCCGGGAAAAGGTGGAATAATTGTGAAAACCACAGGCATAACAGGCGGTGGTGATGGATTCCCCCTGGGCGATCTGATCTCTTGCCAGCAAAAGGCGCTTCGTGGTCAGATAGTTTCCGATCGTATAACCGGTTTCTTCCTTGAAGGCATGCATGAGATGATACCGGCTCAGATAGAAATGTTCGGCAAGAAAGTCGATGGTGATGTCATCTGTTAAATGTGCATTTAAATAATCTATCACATTGATCATTTTATGATTTGAGGCTGTGGTAGAAAGATATTCAATGCGGTTGGAGAGAGCTGCACGGTTTAACTGCACCATCAGCTCCAGAAAAAGAAGTTTATGATAAAGTTCGTTTGCGTATTCTCTGGAATCCAGAGATTGTTCCAGATCGTGGATAATTCTTGCAATCTGTGTTGTCTTCAGTGCCGGAATACGCAGTACATGCGATTTTTTCTGATGCGCTTCTTTTAAGCAGAGTGAGAGATCGTCGGAATCATGACAGGCATCCAGGTAGTGTCTGGAAATATAGATGATGATGCGCTCATAAATTTCAGAACTGTGCAGAACCGGACGGTGGACCGTACCTGCGGGAACGAATACGATATCCCCCGGTATCAGATCATAGGTACGTCCTTCCACATTGTAAGAAATATTTCCTTTGCGAAAGATCAGAATTTTATGAAAATCGTGGTAATGAAAGTCAATCGGGCGCATAGAGGTATCTTTTAAGTGAAAAATCTTAAAATCGTCATGAAGATATCCTGTTTTTTCATAATGTGAGAGTTCTGACATTGCATAAATCTCCTGTAAATATTAATTAGATTCAGTGTACTATGTTTCCACACAATTTGCAATATAAAAAGCACTGTAGTTGTTTTAGAAGACGGATCGTGCGGGTATACTTAGAATAGAAGCTCTGAATCGACAGGATGGAAAAGAAAAAAGGAGTGTAGAAATATGAAGTTTACAAAAATGCATGGGTGCGGAAATGATTATGTATATGTCAATTTGTTTGAGGAAAAGATAGCAGATCCTGCAAAGGTATCAATTGCAGTGAGTGATCGCCATTTTGGAATCGGATCGGATGGCCTGATCACTATTGGCCCATCGGATATCGCGGATTTCAGGATGCGGATTTACAATGCGGATGGCTCGGAGGCGGAGATGTGTGGAAACGGAATCCGCTGTGTCGCAAAATATGTATATGATCATAAAATGACGGATAAGAAAGAGATTACGATTGAAACCGGAGCCGGGGTAAAAACGTTGCAGCTGACGGTTGCGGATGGCAAGGTTTCGCTGGTTCGTGTGGATATGGGAGAACCAATATTAAAACCGGATTTAATTCCTGTAGATGCATCGGGAGAACAGGTGGTAGATGAGCCGATTGAAGTAGAGGGCAGAGAGTGGAAGATGACCTGCGTGTCGATGGGGAATCCACATGCGGTAATTTTTGTGGAGGACACCGAACATTTTGAACTGGAAAAATACGGTCCGGAGTTTGAACATCATCCACGGTTTCCAAAACGGACCAACACAGAGTTCGTACACGTTATTTCTCCGACGGAAGCATCCATGCGGGTGTGGGAACGCGGATCTGCGGAGACGCTTGCCTGTGGTACCGGAACCTGTGCCACGGTTATGGCATGTATCTTAAATCATAAGACAGAAAATAAAGTTCTGGTGCATCTGCGGGGCGGAGATCTGACCATCGAGTATGATCCGGATAACAATCATATTTATATGACTGGACCAGCGACAGAAGTGTTTCATGGAATTTGGGAGGAAAATTAAATGAAAATTAAAGAACTTATCAACGAAATGGAATATGAGATACTGGCGGGAAGCGAGGAGACAGAGATTACGACTCTGGTATATGATTCCCGCAAGGTTGAAAAAGGTTCTGTGTTTGTGTGCATCAGCGGAAGTGTGCGTGATGCACATGAGTTTATTCCGGATGTGGCAGCAAAGGGAGCAGCGGCCATTGTCGTAGAAAAGGATGTAACGCCGATCGATGGAATTACATATATCAAGGTAGAGGACAGCCGTCTGGCACTTGCCTGCATGTCTGCGGCATATTTTGGGCATCCGGCAAAAAAATTAAAGACGATCGGTATTACCGGAACAAAAGGAAAAACAACGACAACCTATATGGTTCGTTCGATTCTAGAGTCTGCGGGGATCAAAACCGGACTGATCGGCACGATCGAATCGATTGTTGGTTCTGAGCGTATTCCTTCTGCAAATACGACACCGGAATCTTACCGGGTACAGGAGCTTTTTGCAAAAATGGTAGATGCGGGACTCGATGCTGTTGTGATGGAAGTCTCTTCCCAGGCGCTGATGCTTCACCGCGTATCCGGATTTGTGTTTGATATCGGCGTGTTTACCAATCTTGAACCGGATCATATCGGAGAAAATGAGCACAAGGATTTTGCAGATTATATGCACTGCAAGAGTCTTTTGTTCCAGCAGTGCAGGCATGGAATTTTTAATGGGGACAGCGAGCATCTGCAGGGCATTTTACAGGGACATACCTGTACAGTTGAGACGTTTGGGTATGGAGCAGAAAATGATCTGATTGCGCAGAAGGTAGAGTTAAAAAAGGAGCATGGGGCACTTGGTGTAAAATATCATGTGGGAGGTTCCATGGATTTTGATGTGGAAGTCAATGTGCCGGGAAAATTTTCGGTGTATAATTCCCTGACCGCCATTGCAATCTGTCATCATTTTGGTGTCAGTGTTGAAGAAATCAAAAAGGCGATGCTTCATGTAAGTGTCAAGGGAAGAATTGAGATTGTACCGGTAACAAAGAGATATACGCTGATGATTGACTATGCACACAATGCCATGAGTCTGGAGAGTCTTTTGACCACGTTAAAAGAATATCATCCAAAACGTCTGGTATGTCTGTTCGGATGCGGTGGAAACCGTTCCAGAGACCGACGCTTTGAGATGGGAGAAGTGTCCGGCCGTCTGGCAGATCTGACGATCATCACTTCCGATAATCCGAGATTTGAAGAGCCGCAGGCGATCATCGATGACATCAAAGTGGGAATCGAAAAGACGGACGGAGCGTATGTGGAAATCATAGACAGGAAAGAAGCCATCCGTTATGCGATCACACACGGGCAGACCGGGGATGTGATCGTGCTTGCAGGAAAAGGGCATGAAGATTACCAGGAGATCGAAGGTGTGAAGCATCCGATGGATGAGCGGGTTCTGATTGCGGAGATCTTAACAGAACTGGAAGAGGAACAGAAAAAATAAGCAGGGGAAATGGATTGTTTGCAGATATTATTGTAGATATAAAACATGAAAAACTGGATCGGATCTTTCAATATCGAATTCCGGAGTGGTTAAAAGAAGAGCTGAATGTGGGAATGGAGGTTGTGATTCCGTTTGGGAAAGGCAACCGGCAGACGAAAGGCTATGTGGTAGGAATTTCAGAGACTTGCGACTATGATCTTTCCAAAGTCAAGGAGATCGAAGATATTTCCAGAAATAGTGTAGAGATCGAGGCGAAGCTGATCGCGCTGGCGGCATGGATGAAAGAACATTATGGCGGAACGATGATCCAGGCACTCAAGACGGTATTGCCGATCAAACAAAAAGAGAATGCCAAGATCAAAAAGTATGTCCGTCTGCTGCTTGGCAAAGAACGGGCAGAAGCGCAGCTGCATTATTATCAGCAGAAGAATCAGAAGGCGAGAGCAAGACTTCTGGAAGCACTTCTGGAGGATCCGGTCATTGAATACGAACTGATTACGAAAAAACTGAATATTACGCGCAGTGTCGTCAATGCATTGGAAGAACAGCAGGTGGCAGTTCTGGAATCAGAGCAGGTGTTTCGAAATCCGGTGAAAGAAAAAGAGCAGAGAGCAAAAACTCTTGTGTTTACGGCAGAGCAGGAGCATGCGATCGAGTGCTTCTGGCAGGAGTACAGCAGAGATGTGCGGGCAGCTTATTTGTTGTACGGTGTGACCGGCAGTGGAAAAACGGAAGTTTATATTGAGATGATCCGCCGGGTGGTCTGTGAGGGAAAACAGGCGATTGTACTGATTCCTGAGATTGCACTGACGTATCAGACAGTGATGCGGTTTTACCGGCGTTTTGGAAATCGGGTATCCATCTTAAATTCCAGAATGTCTGCCGGAGAGCGTTATGATCAGTTGATGCGGGCAAAAGCGGGAGAGATCGACGTGATGATCGGCCCGCGGTCCGCCTTGTTTACACCATTTCCGGAGCTGGGGCTGATCGTTATTGATGAGGAACATGAAACAACTTATAAAAGTGAACAGATACCAAGATATCATGCCAGAGAGACTGCCATAGAGCGGGCAAATCTGGAACATGCCAGCGTAGTACTTGGCTCGGCAACCCCGTCTCTGGAAGCAATGTATCGCGCAAAAAACGGGGAGTACCGTCTGCTGGAATTGAAGAACCGTTCGGGAATGCAAAAGATGGCGAGCGTCTATGTAGCGGATCTCAGGCAGGAGTTAAAAGAAGGCAACCGTTCGATCTTAAGCCGGCATCTGCAGGAGTTGATGGAAGACCGGCTGGAAAAACAAGAACAGATCATGTTGTTTTTAAACAGGAGAGGGTATGCAGGGTTTCTTTCCTGCAGAGAGTGCGGCCATGTGGTAAAGTGTCCGCACTGCGATGTTTCGCTGTCGTATCACAGAAACGGAAAGATGGTCTGTCATTACTGCGGATATGAAGAACCAAGGACA
>ERZ773217.2063-NODE-2063-length-14150-cov-13.001774_pt1 | contig 14150 bp, 8 predicted proteins | sample MGYA00580995_ERZ773217 | MGnify/ENA primary metagenome ERZ773217 (study PRJEB29015, sample SAMEA2737772) | human gut metagenome | biome: human gut; feature: human-associated habitat; material: faeces | place: China | collected 2012 ...
TATCGGGTTATTTGTCTGCTGACAGGCGAAACCCTACAGATTTATAAGAAAGCCTTAAGTGAGATATCTGTCAGATAAGAACAATTAGGAAAATATTTATATATATTTCATGAATATATGTTTCGATTGGTATAACGATGTCTAAATATTCCTCTGAACATCTTCCTGATACAAAAAACCGCCAGCGTTTCCGCTGGCGGTTTTCAATGTATTCAAAACTCAGCAATCAATAAAAATCACCAGTTGCCTTTTCGGCCTGATCCATCCACACCGGTTTATCGCTGGTTTTCGACCAGACGCGATGCAGGTAGCTGTAAAAGCGGGCGCGGTCTTTCCAGAAAAGCATGAAAGGCAGCGCCAGAACGCCCGCTGCAACCGCATAAGTACGGCGTAAAAAGATAAGCCATGCAGGATATTCTCTGTAGAGTTCCATACTTTTCTCCCCCTTTTGTATCTACCCGGTGAATGGCACCGGAAAAATGAATTTGTTTATCTGATGAAAATAGTACCGCCTTTTGTGTAATTTTACTACTCATCCGACCACTTATTTTTGCTTATTGATGGTTTATTTACATTCATCCTGTAATTAAGTTACACAAAAGTTAAATTAATACTAAACATTAGTTAAATCATGGCTTTTGCCATTTTTATACTTTTTTTACACCCCGCCCGCAGATTTTTGCGAAATCTTTGCAGCCAGAATTCTACCCTTCCGGTATCACTTTTAGGCCACTGGAGGTGCACTGTGAGTGCAGGCGTGATAACCGGCGTATTGCTGGTGTTTTTATTACTGGGTTATCTGGTTTATGCCCTGATCAATGCGGAGGCGTTCTGATGGCTGCGCAAGGGTTCTTACTGATCGCCACGTTTTTACTGGTGTTAATGGTGCTGGCGCGTCCTTTAGGCAGCGGGCTGGCGCGGCTGATTAATGACATTCCTCTTCCCGGTACAACGGGCGTTGAGCGCGTACTTTTTCGCGCACTTGGCGTCTCTGACCGTGAGATGAACTGGAAGCAATATCTTTGTGCCATTCTCGGCCTGAACATGCTGGGGCTGGCGGTGCTGTTTTTTATGTTGCTCGGTCAGCACTATCTGCCGCTTAATCCACAGCAGTTGCCAGGGCTGTCGTGGGATCTGGCGCTGAATACCGCCGTCAGCTTTGTCACCAATACCAACTGGCAATCTTATAGCGGTGAAACCACGTTGAGCTATTTCAGCCAGATGGCGGGCTTAACGGTGCAAAACTTTCTTTCTGCCGCCAGCGGGATTGCGGTGATTTTTGCCCTCATCCGTGCGTTTACCCGCCAGAGCATGAGCACGCTCGGGAATGCCTGGGTCGATCTGCTACGCATCACGTTATGGGTGCTAGTCCCTGTGGCGTTGTTGATTGCACTGTTTTTTATTCAACAAGGTGCGCTGCAAAACTTTCTGCCTTATCAGGCTGTGAATACCGTTGAAGGAGCGCAACAGCTGTTACCCATGGGGCCTGTAGCTTCTCAGGAAGCGATCAAGATGCTCGGTACTAACGGCGGTGGCTTCTTTAATGCCAACTCGTCGCATCCGTTTGAAAACCCAACCGCACTGACCAACTTCGTGCAGATGCTGGCGATCTTCTTGATCCCAACGGCGCTGTGCTTTGCCTTTGGTGAAGTGACGGGCGATCGCCGCCAGGGGCGCATGTTGCTGTGGGCGATGTCAGTGATTTTTGTCATCTGCGTAGGCGTGGTGATGTGGGCAGAAGTTCAGGGTAATCCTCATCTGCTGGCACTGGGCACGGACAGCAGCATCAATATGGAAGGTAAAGAGAGCCGTTTCGGCGTGCTGGTCAGTAGCCTGTTTGCGGTCGTGACGACGGCGGCTTCCTGTGGCGCGGTGATTGCGATGCATGATTCGTTTACCGCTCTCGGTGGCATGGTGCCGATGTGGCTGATGCAAATTGGTGAAGTGGTGTTCGGCGGTGTCGGTTCTGGTCTTTACGGCATGATGCTGTTTGTCCTGCTGGCGGTGTTTATTGCCGGGCTGATGATTGGTCGTACACCGGAATATCTGGGTAAAAAAATCGACGTACGCGAGATGAAACTGACTGCACTGGCAATTCTGGTTACCCCGATGCTGGTGCTGATGGGCGCGGCGTTGGCGATGATGACCGACGCCGGACGTAGCGCCATGCTCAACCCTGGCCCGCATGGTTTTAGCGAAGTGCTGTACGCCGTGTCATCCGCCGCTAACAACAACGGCAGCGCCTTTGCCGGATTAAGCGCCAACTCTCCGTTCTGGAACTGTTTACTGGCGTTCTGCATGTTTGTCGGTCGCTTCGGGGTGATTATCCCGGTGATGGCAATTGCCGGTTCGCTGGTGAGTAAAAAGAGCCAAGCCGCCAGCTCCGGCACGCTGCCAACGCACGGCCCGCTGTTTGTTGGCCTGTTAATCGGCACCGTGTTGCTGGTTGGCGCACTGACCTTTATCCCTGCCCTGGCGCTTGGTCCGGTGGCGGAATATCTCTCCTGATGATATTGAGTGAGCACTGAATATGAGTCGTAAACAACTGGCGCTATTCGAACCAACACTTGTCGTTCAGGCGCTGAAAGAAGCGGTGAAAAAATTAAACCCGCAGGCGCAATGGCGCAATCCGGTGATGTTTATCGTCTGGATCGGCAGTCTGCTGACCACCTGTATTAGCATCGCGATGGCAAGCGGTGCGATGCCCGGCAATGCGCTGTTTAGCGCGGCCATTAGCGGTTGGCTGTGGATCACCGTACTGTTCGCTAATTTCGCCGAGGCGCTGGCAGAAGGCCGCAGTAAAGCGCAGGCCAACAGTCTGAAAGGGGTGAAAAAAACTGCCTTTGCCCGCAAGCTGCGTGAGCCGAAATATGGCGCTGCGGCGGACAAAGTTCCTGCCGACCAACTTCGTAAAGGCGATATCGTACTGGTAGAAGCTGGCGATATTATCCCCTGCGATGGTGAAGTTATTGAAGGGGGTGCATCGGTCGATGAAAGCGCCATCACCGGGGAATCGGCACCGGTGATCCGTGAATCCGGCGGCGATTTTGCCTCCGTCACCGGCGGCACGCGTATTCTTTCTGACTGGCTGGTGATTGAGTGTAGCGTTAACCCCGGCGAGACATTTCTGGATCGGATGATCGCGATGGTGGAAGGCGCACAGCGACGCAAAACGCCGAACGAAATTGCCCTGACCATTCTGCTGATTGCCCTGACTATCGTCTTTTTACTGGCAACCGCCACGCTGTGGCCGTTTTCCGCGTGGGGCGGTAATGCAGTCAGCGTAACGGTACTGGTGGCGCTGCTGGTCTGTCTGATCCCAACCACTATTGGCGGCCTGTTGTCAGCGATCGGCGTCGCCGGGATGAGCCGGATGCTAGGCGCGAATGTGATTGCCACCAGCGGACGTGCAGTTGAAGCGGCAGGTGACGTTGACGTTCTGCTACTGGATAAAACCGGCACCATCACACTCGGTAACCGTCAGGCGTCGGAGTTTATCCCCGCGCAGGGCGTGGATGAAAAAACGCTGGCTGACGCCGCACAACTGGCTTCGCTGGCTGATGAAACGCCGGAAGGCCGCAGTATTGTGATCCTCGCCAAGCAGCGTTTTAACCTGCGCGAGCGCGATGTGCAGTCGCTCCATGCCACCTTTGTACCGTTTACTGCGCAAAGCCGGATGAGCGGGATCAACATCGACAACCGCATGATCCGTAAAGGTTCTGTCGATGCCATTCGTCGCCATGTTGAGGCTAACGGTGGTCACTTCCCTACCGATGTTGATCAAAAAGTCGATCAGGTTGCGCGTCAGGGAGCCACGCCGCTGGTGGTGGTGGAAGGTTCTCGTGTGCTGGGCGTTATTGCGCTGAAAGATATCGTCAAAGGCGGTATTAAAGAGCGCTTCGCCCAGCTGCGCAAAATGGGCATTAAAACGGTGATGATTACCGGCGATAACCGTCTGACTGCCGCCGCGATTGCTGCGGAAGCGGGTGTCGATGATTTTCTCGCCGAAGCGACACCGGAGGCCAAGCTGGCATTGATCCGTCAGTATCAGGCGGAAGGTCGTTTGGTAGCGATGACCGGCGACGGCACCAACGATGCTCCGGCGCTGGCGCAGGCAGATGTCGCGGTGGCGATGAACTCCGGCACCCAGGCGGCGAAAGAGGCGGGCAATATGGTCGATCTCGACTCTAACCCGACCAAGTTGATCGAGGTGGTGCACATTGGCAAACAGATGCTGATGACCCGTGGCTCGCTGACCACCTTCAGCATTGCCAACGATGTGGCGAAATACTTCGCCATTATTCCGGCGGCATTCGCGGCAACGTATCCGCAGTTAAATGCGCTGAACATCATGTGCCTGCATTCGCCCGACTCCGCAATCCTCAGTGCGGTGATTTTCAACGCCTTGATTATCGTCTTTTTGATTCCCCTGGCGTTAAAAGGCGTGAGTTATAAACCGCTTACCGCTTCTGCCATGTTGCGCCGTAACTTATGGATTTACGGTCTGGGTGGGCTGCTGGTGCCGTTTATCGGTATCAAAGTCATTGATTTACTGCTGACCGTTTGCGGTCTGGTGTGAGGTTTACCATGAGTGGATTACGTCCGGCATTATCAACATTTATCTTTCTGTTATTGATTACTGGCGGCGTTTACCCGCTGCTGACCACCGTACTGGGGCAATGGTGGTTTCCCTGGCAGGCCAATGGTTCGTTGATTCGTGAAGGTGATACGGTGCGCGGTTCGGCATTAATCGGGCAGAATTTTACCGGCAACGGCTATTTTCATGGTCGCCCGTCGGCAACGGCAGAAATGCCCTATAATCCACAGGCTTCTGGCGGGAGCAATCTGGCGGTCAGTAACCCTGAGCTGGATAAACTAATAGCCGCACGCGTTGCTGCATTACGGGCCGCTAACCCGGATGCCAGCGCGAGCGTTCCGGTTGAACTGGTGACGGCATCGGCAAGCGGGCTGGACAATAATATCACCCCGCAAGCGGCGGCCTGGCAAATCCCACGCGTGGCGAAAGCGCGTAATCTCAGCGTTGAACAGCTCACGCAACTGATCGCAAAATACAGCCAACAACCGCAGGTGAAATATATCGGCCAGCCGGTTGTCAACATTGTTGAACTCAATCTGGCGCTGGATAAACTTGATGAATAACGAACCCTTACGTCCCGACCCCGATCGTCTGCTGGAACAAACTGCCGCGCCGCATCGGGGGAAGCTGAAAGTTTTCTTCGGTGCCTGTGCAGGCGTCGGGAAGACCTGGGCGATGCTGGCAGAAGCCCAGCGACTGCGGGCGCAAGGGCTGGATATTGTGGTTGGCGTGGTAGAAACCCACGGGCGAAAAGATACCGCCGCCATGCTGGAAGGGCTGGCTGTTCTGCCGTTAAAACGCCAGGCGTACCGTGGGCGGCATATCAGCGAGTTTGATCTCGATGCCGCCCTCGCCCGCCGCCCGGCGCTGATCTTAATGGACGAACTGGCGCACAGTAATGCGCCAGGTTCCCGTCATCCCAAACGCTGGCAGGATATCGAAGAACTGCTGGAAGCTGGCATTGATGTTTTCACTACCGTCAACGTTCAGCATCTGGAAAGTCTGAATGATGTGGTCAGCGGCGTCACCGGAATTCAGGTACGGGAAACCGTGCCCGATCCTTTTTTCGATGCCGCCGACGACGTGGTGCTGGTGGACTTGCCCCCGGACGATCTGCGCCAGCGGCTGAAAGAAGGCAAAGTCTATATTGCCGGGCAGGCGGAGCGCGCCATTGAACATTTTTTCCGCAAAGGTAATCTGATCGCCCTGCGCGAACTGGCACTGCGCCGTACTGCCGATCGCGTTGATGAGCAAATGCGCGCCTGGCGGGGGCATCCTGGCGAAGAGAAAGTGTGGCACACGCGCGACGCGATCCTTTTATGCATCGGCCATAACACCGGCAGCGAAAAACTGGTCCGCGCAGCGGCGCGGCTGGAGTCACGGCTGGGTAGCGTCTGGCACGCGGTGTATGTTGAAACCCCTGCCCTGCACCGCTTACCGGAAAAAAAACGTCGGGCAATTCTCAGCGCCTTACGTCTGGCGCAGGAACTGGGCGCGGAGACGGCAACACTTTCTGATCCAGCGGAAGAGAAAGCGGTAGTGCGTTATGCCCGTGAACATAATCTCGGCAAGATTATTCTCGGTCGCCCGGCCTCGCGCCGCTGGTGGCGTCGGGAAACGTTTGCTGACCGACTGGCGCGCATCGCCCCCGATCTCGATCAGGTGCTGGTCGCGCTTGATGAACCACCCGCCCGCACGATTAACAACGCGCCGGATAACCGCTCTTTTAAAGACAAGTGGCGTGTACAAATTCAGGGATGCGTGGTTGCCGCCGCGTTATGCGCCGTTATCACCTTAATTGCCATGCAGTGGCTGATGGCGTTTGATGCCGCCAACCTGGTGATGCTGTATCTGCTTGGCGTGGTGGTGGTGGCGCTATTTTATGGACGCTGGCCTTCAGTGGTTGCCACCGTCATTAATGTAGTGAGTTTCGATCTCTTTTTTATCGCCCCACGCGGCACGCTCGCCGTCTCTGATGTGCAATATCTGCTGACCTTCGCGGTGATGTTAACCGTCGGGCTGGTGATCGGGAACCTTACTGCTGGCGTGCGTTATCAGGCGCGGGTAGCCCGTTACCGCGAGCAACGCACACGGCACTTATATGAAATGTCGAAAGCTCTGGCGGTGGGCCGCAGTCCGCAGGATATCGCTGCCACCAGCGAACAATTTATTGCCTCCACGTTTCATGCCCGCAGTCAGGTGTTGTTGCCCGATGACAACGGTAAATTGCAGCCGTTAACACATCCGCAAGGAATGACGCCGTGGGACGATGCCATCGCGCAGTGGAGTTTTGATAAAGGCCTGCCTGCGGGCGCGGGCACCGACACGTTACCCGGTGTACCGTACCAGATTTTGCCGCTAAAAAGCGGCGAGAAAACCTACGGGCTGGTGGTGGTGGAGCCGGGGAATCTGCGCCAGTTGATGATCCCGGAACAGCAGCGCCTGCTGGAGACGTTTACGCTGTTAGTCGCCAATGCCCTTGAGCGGCTGACGCTAACCGCCAGCGAAGAACAGGCGCGGATGGCAAGCGAACGTGAACAGATCCGCAACGCCCTGCTGGCGGCGCTTTCGCATGATTTACGCACGCCGCTTACGGTGCTGTTTGGTCAGGCAGAAATCTTAACGCTCGATCTGGCAAGCGAAGGATCACCCCACGCCCGCCAGGCCAGCGAGATCCGTCAGCATGTGCTGAACACTACCCGACTGGTGAATAATCTACTGGATATGGCGCGAATTCAGTCCGGCGGCTTTAATTTGAAGAAAGAGTGGTTAACGCTGGAAGAAGTAGTCGGCAGCGCGCTGCAAATGCTGGAACCGGGTTTATCGTCGCCCATCAATCTTTCTCTGCCAGAACCGCTGACCTTAATCCACGTTGACGGGCCACTCTTTGAACGGGTGCTGATTAATCTGCTGGAGAACGCGGTGAAATATGCGGGTGCGCAGGCCGAAATTGGTATCGATGCCCACGTTGAGGGCGAAAATCTACAACTGGATGTCTGGGATAACGGCCCCGGTCTTCCGCCAGGCCAGGAGCAGACGATATTTGATAAGTTTGCTCGCGGGAATAAAGAGTCGGCAGTACCGGGGGTAGGGCTTGGACTGGCAATTTGTCGGGCGATAGTGGATGTACACGGGGGCACTATTACCGCGTTCAACCGACCGGAAGGTGGTGCCTGTTTTCGTGTTACACTTCCCCAGCAAACTGCCCCTGAACTTGAAGAATTTCATGAGGATATGTGACAAACGTTCTGATTGTTGAAGATGAACAGGCTATTCGTCGCTTTCTGCGCACGGCGCTGGAGGGCGACGGGATGCGCGTCTTTGAGGCCGAAACGCTGCAACGCGGCTTGCTGGAAGCGGCAACCCGTAAGCCAGATTTGATTATTCTCGATCTCGGCCTGCCCGATGGTGATGGGATTGAGTTTATCCGCGACCTGCGCCAGTGGAGCGCGGTGCCGGTGATTGTGCTTTCCGCACGCAGCGAAGAGAGCGACAAAATCGCCGCGCTGGATGCCGGAGCGGATGATTATCTGAGTAAGCCGTTTGGCATTGGCGAATTGCAGGCCCGTCTGCGCGTCGCATTACGCCGCCACTCTGCCACCACCGCGCCCGATCCGCTGGTAAAATTTTCCGATGTTACCGTCGATTTAGCCGCCCGCGTGATTCACCGGGGTGAGGAAGAGGTGCATCTCACACCAATTGAGTTCCGCCTGCTGGCGGTGCTGCTCAACAATGCCGGAAAAGTACTCACCCAGCGCCAGCTCCTTAACCAGGTGTGGGGGCCAAACGCGGTCGAACACAGTCACTATTTGCGTATTTATATGGGACATCTGCGACAAAAACTGGAACAGGATCCCGCCCGCCCACGCCATTTCATTACTGAAACCGGTATTGGCTATCGGTTTATGCTTTGAATATTAATTTTAATACAGCCTGCCTTTTATTAATTAAAGCCGTAATAATAAATACGGCTTTTTATCTTAAACAACACACAAAAATAACAATTCAATATTTTATATTACTGAGTAAAAAGCTCATCATTAAATAAATTAAGATTGATCATTTTTTATTGATCACCTTCACAGTTCAACCGTATTTCCTGGATAGAATATCTTCACCTTCATTCACATCAGGAAAGGTAAATTAAATGGAAAATAACAGCCGCACTATGCCCCATATAAGGCGGACAACTCATATTATGAAGTTTGCTCATCGCAATAGCTTCGACTTTCACTTCTTCAATGCCCGTTAGTCTACCGACTAAGGGCACTTCAGCGTACAGGTCTTCCTGACTCTCTGTATTACAGGCATATGCCTGTATTCCGCAGTGCTCATTCTCTGTTAACCCTTGTATTATCAGCCACCTGACTGGTAAGGGTTTCTGCATTCTGAAAAAAGCAATCTACCTGATTTATTTATCAGCGGGGTAACTTTGCTTTTTTCCGGCACGATCGATTTCTCATTCGAGAAATTGAGGACCTGCTATTACCTAAAATAAAGAGATGAAAAATGTCAAAATTAAAAATTGCGGTTAGTGATTCTTGCCCGGACTGTTTTACCACGCAGCGAGAATGTATCTACATTAATGAAAGTCGTAATATCGATGTGGCGGCAATAGTTTTATCGCTCAACGATGTTACATGCGGAAAACTCGATGAAATCGATGCCACGGGTTATGGCATCCCGGTATTTATTGCTACTGAAAATCAAGAACGTGTACCCGCAGAGTATTTGCCCCGTATTTCGGGTGTCTTTGAGAATTGCGAATCGCGACGAGAATTTTATGGTCGCCAGTTAGAAACCGCTGCCAGCCATTATGAAACTCAACTGCGCCCACCTTTCTTCCGCGCACTGGTCGATTATGTCAATCAAGGTAACAGCGCGTTTGATTGCCCTGGTCATCAGGGCGGCGAATTTTTCCGTCGCCATCCGGCGGGGAATCAGTTTGTGGAATACTTTGGTGAGGCGCTGTTCCGTGCCGACTTGTGCAACGCCGACGTAGCGATGGGCGATCTGCTGATTCACGAAGGCGCGCCATGCATTGCACAGCAACATGCGGCAAAAGTGTTTAATGCCGATAAAACCTACTTCGTTTTAAATGGCACTTCATCTTCTAACAAAGTGGTTTTAAACGCCCTGCTAACACCGGGTGATCTGGTGCTGTTTGATCGCAATAACCACAAATCTAACCACCACGGAGCGTTGCTACAGGCTGGTGCAACACCGGTTTATCTGGAAACGGCACGTAACCCGTATGGCTTTATCGGTGGCATTGATGCGCACTGTTTTGAAGAAAGTTACCTGCGTGAGCTGATCGCGGAAGTCGCACCGCAGCGGGCAAAAGAGGCTCGTCCTTTCCGCCTCGCTGTGATTCAGTTAGGCACCTACGACGGTACGATTTATAACGCCCGCCAAGTGGTGGATAAAATTGGTCATCTGTGTGACTACATCCTGTTTGACTCAGCATGGGTCGGCTATGAACAGTTTATTCCGATGATGGCGGACTGTTCGCCGCTGTTGCTGGATCTTAATGAGAACGATCCGGGTATTCTGGTTACGCAATCTGTGCATAAACAACAGGCTGGTTTTTCTCAGACTTCACAAATTCATAAAAAAGACAGCCACATCAAAGGGCAACAGCGTTATGTACCGCACAAACGCATGAACAACGCCTTTATGATGCACGCCTCCACCAGCCCGTTCTATCCGCTGTTTGCCGCACTGGATATCAACGCCAAAATGCATGAAGGTGTCAGCGGTCGTAATATGTGGATGGATTGTGTGGTAAATGGCATTAATGCCCGCAAACTGATCCTCGATAACTGTCAGCATATTCGTCCGTTCGTACCTGAACTGGTGGATGGTAAACCCTGGCAGTCGTATGAAACAGCGCAAATTGCGGTTGATCTGCGCTTCTTCCAGTTTGTACCAGGGGAACACTGGCATTCTTTTGAAGGCTATGCAGAGAATCAATACTTTGTCGATCCATGCAAACTGTTGCTGACAACCCCAGGTATTGATGCACGTAACGGCGAATATGAAGCGTTCGGTGTACCCGCGACGATTCTTGCTAACTTCCTGCGCGAAAATGGCGTAGTGCCGGAAAAATGCGATCTTAACTCCATCCTCTTCCTGCTGACTCCGGCAGAAGATATGGCCAAACTTCAGCAACTTGTTGCCCTGCTGGTACGCTTCGAAAAACTGCTTGAGTCCGACGCGCCATTAGCAGAAGTGCTACCTTCCATCTACAAACAGCATGAAGAGCGCTACGCCGGTTATACCCTGCGTCAGTTGTGTCAGGAAATGCATGATTTGTATGCCCGCCACAACGTGAAACAACTGCAAAAAGAGATGTTCCGTAAGGAGCACTTCCCACGCGTCAGCATGAATCCGCAAGAAGCCAACTACGCCTATTTACGCGGTGAAGTGGAACTGGTTCGTCTGCCGGATGCAGAAGGCCGTATCGCTGCCGAAGGTGCGCTTCCTTATCCTCCGGGTGTGCTGTGTGTTGTTCCGGGTGAAATCTGGGGTGGTGCTGTTCTGCGTTACTTCAGCGCTCTGGAAGAAGGGATCAACCTGCTGCCAGGTTTTGCACCGGAGCTGCAGGGTGTCTATATCGAAGAACATGATGGTCGTAAGCAAGTTTGGTGCTATGTCATCAAGCCTCGTGATGCGCAAAGCACCCTGTTGAAAGGGGAAAAATTATGAGTCAGGCTAAATCGAACAAAATGGGCGTCGTTCAGTTAACCATACTGACGATGGTCAACATGATGGGCTCCGGTATCATCATGCTGCCGACAAAGCTTGCCGAAGTCGGGACAATCTCAATTATCTCCTGGCTGGTGACAGCCGTAGGCTCAATGGCACTGGCATGGGCATTCGCAAAATGCGGTATGTTCAGCCGTAAATCAGGCGGTATGGGCGGTTATGCCGAGTATGCTTTCGGTAAATCCGGTAACTTTATGGCGAACTATACCTACGGCGTCTCACTGCTGATTGCTAACGTCGCGATTGCTATTTCGGCGGTTGGTTACGGCACCGAACTGCTCGGCGCGAGTTTGTCGCCAGTGCAGATTGGTCTTGCGACCATCGGGGTGCTGTGGATTTGTACCGTGGCTAACTTTGGTGGTGCGCGCATTACCGGGCAAATCAGTAGCATTACCGTGTGGGGGGTCATTATTCCGGTCGTCGGTCTGTGCATTATTGGCTGGTTCTGGTTTAGCCCGACGCTGTACGTTGATTCCTGGAATCCGCATCATGCACCGTTCTTCAGTGCGGTAGGTTCTTCCATCGCTATGACGCTGTGGGCTTTTCTTGGTCTGGAGTCTGCGTGTGCGAATACTGATGTAGTGGAAAACCCGGAACGTAATGTGCCAATCGCGGTACTCGGCGGTACGTTAGGTGCGGCGGTGATTTATATCGTCTCCACCAACGTGATTGCCGGGATTGTGCCAAATATGGAGCTGGCAAATTCAACGGCACCATTTGGTCTGGCCTTCGCGCAGATGTTCACGCCGGAAGTGGGTAAAGTCATTATGGCGCTGATGGTGATGTCCTGCTGCGGTTCGCTACTTGGCTGGCAGTTCACCATTGCCCAGGTGTTTAAATCTTCATCTGATGAAGGCTACTTCCCTAAAATTTTCTCCCGTGTAACCAAAGTGGATGCACCGGTGCAGGGAATGTTGACCATTGTGATTATTCAGAGTGGATTGGCACTGATGACCATTAGCCCGTCGCTAAACAGTCAGTTCAACGTGCTGGTTAACCTGGCCGTGGTGACCAATATCATTCCGTATATTCTGTCAATGGCGGCATTAGTCATTATTCAGAAGGTAGCTAATGTGCCCCCCTCAAAAGCGAAAGTTGCAAACTTTGTTGCTTTTGTTGGCGCGATGTATAGCTTTTATGCGCTGTACTCATCCGGGGAAGAAGCCATGCTGTACGGTTCCATCGTGACCTTCCTTGGTTGGACACTGTATGGTCTGGTATCACCACGCTTTGAACTGAAAAATAAACACGGTTAATAAAACAAAGTAAAAAAGGGCGATTGAATGATCGCCCTTTCTGTTTGTTGGCAAATAGTTCGTTATTTATGCCGCATCCGGCAGATGTAGGGTCTAAACGCGATCGAACACAGCAACTATTTGCGTAATTATATGGGGCATCTGCGACAAAAACTGGAACAGGATCCGGCCCGGCCTCGCCATTTTATTACTGAAACCGGTATTGGGTATCGGTTTATGCTTTGAAAAAAGTGGCAATGTATGGATAAAGTCATTTTTTATTCAAATATAAGGAACTTAATATTTAAAAAATGTTCCATACAATTCCTCATCATAAATGACACCGTAGCACACAAGGAGCAAGTAGCGATGCGTGAAATGAATCAGTTAGTAAATACTGAAGATTCAGCCTGGCCAATAATCCAGAACTGGTTAAAAGACGCCACAAACCATACCGAACTCTTACCGGTTAATAAAGATTTAGCCGAAACCGCACTTTATCAATTAGAGGTGACAACAAAATCACCGATGGGTGCGCTTGTCTATGGCTCCGGAGGTCTGCTGATTGATAATGGTTGGTTACGCATAGCAGGATCTGGTCACCCCCGGTTGCCACGAGATCCAGTAAGTTGGACACAACGCCCTGAATTCGCAGGCGTGCGGGCTTTACCCATCGCTGACGATGTCGCAGGGGGAATTTTTGCTCTTAATGGTGGCGATCTTGGGGAAGATACTGGCTGCGTTTATTATTTTGCGCCAGATACGCTGAATTGGGAAAGTCTGGAAGTTGGATATTCTGAGTTTCTTCAGTGGGCATTATCCGGTGATTTAGATACCTTCTATGAAAATGTACGATGGCAGCAATGGCGAGAAGACGTAATAAAATTATCGGCAACGGAAGCCTTCACGTTCTACCCTTTCTTATGGGTACAAAGTGAAGAAGCAAGAACAAGAAAAGTTATTTCGCTTACTGAACTCTGGGAAATGCAGTATCAAATGAAAGAAACATTCACGCAATAAGACATGTTCAGGTCCGGGTTTCATTCCCGGACTCACTATTTTAATGTGTATTTATCGCTTTCAATTCTTGCTGGCAATTTTCTGACTGGCAGCGTCGTAACTCAATAATCCCGACATGCATCATCGAGCCAAAAAATCCGCTTTCGCTGACATAATCCTCATTGACTATCGGTCGAGTGCCGGGCTTGCCCTGGCAAACCCGCATAAAAAATGAGGTGTAGCATTGCCAACCGGGATTTAAACCGACCTTTTCTTGTGCTGACATATTATGAAGATAAGTAAGTTCTTTTTCGTTCCCGCCTGACAACTGCCAGCGGCGGGTATTATCAGGTAAGTTATCACCACGGCAATTTGTCTTACACCGGAAAGGTGCAATATTTACCGCAATGCTACCCGTTAATCCTCTGGTTTTATCTTTAGGGGTCAGTAACCAGTCGCCAGCTAATGATGATTGTTCAGGTTGGGCGCATGCAGTCAGCAGTAATGTGGCGGTAATTAGTGACACTATGACGACCAGACTCCTGTTGGTC
>ERZ773217.2066-NODE-2066-length-14138-cov-6.176028_pt1 | contig 14138 bp, 13 predicted proteins | sample MGYA00580995_ERZ773217 | MGnify/ENA primary metagenome ERZ773217 (study PRJEB29015, sample SAMEA2737772) | human gut metagenome | biome: human gut; feature: human-associated habitat; material: faeces | place: China | collected 2012 ...
GGGGGGGGGGGGGGGGGTGAAGCGCCGAAGGCACTTTGTTCTTGAGATTCAGTTAATCAATGGCGGAATCAACATTGCCGTTATACAGTTTTCGGTACTCAGTAGGAGAGTGGTGGACGGTTTTTCTGAATACGCGATTGAAATTGGAAATGCTTTGAAAACCGGACAGATAGGCAATTTCTGTTATTGGTATAGATTCTTCGCATAATAATTTTATGGCAAGTCGGATTCGTTCATTGGATAAGAAGTCGTTAAAGGATATGTGCATGTATTTTTTAAATAGTTTAGAAAAATAAAATTGGCTAAACCCAAAAATGTCCGCAATCTCCTTTTGTGTCAAATTCTTATTACAATTTTTGGAAATATAGGCACATGCATCTCTAATTTTAATGAAGTTGGGATTGTTGATATCGTAAGATAACTGTGTATTTTTAGCGTCTTTTAAAGCATGATTTCCTAAAACCAACAAAAGAGAATAAAGCTGTATTGTGCAGGCTGTTTCGGCAAAAGGATTCGAAGAAGAAAAAATGTGATAAGCCTCTCGGATTTTTGCGGTAAGCTGATGATTCAACTCAGGCATTTCTTTTGTTCCTATCTTGTGATAATTTCGAAGATAGGGATAATTTAGAGTAAGGTCATGATGATTGTATATGTAATGATCTTTAAATTGCATTACAAGAGAGGTATCTGCCGAGACACTGATGTTACTGTGCATTTCACCTGGCCAAACTAGGAGAAGATCTCCTTTGTCTAAGATGAATTGTTCATTAGCGATTGAGTAAAGATTGTTGTCTGTAGTTGCCAAAATAAATTCTACAAATTCATGCCAATGGTTGGGGAAAGTGGGAGGTGAGCTCAAATAGGAAAATTTGATGTTGTAGTCGCGCTCCATTATAACTTTTTCCTTTTTTTCTAATGCTTTCATTCCGTAATTCTCCTCAAAGTAACAATAGAAAACTTGTGCTAATTTATTGCTGAGTAAATATAAAATGTACGTCATTTGTATATTTTAATGTGTATTATGTTACCTGCTGTGCAAAAAAAGTCAATAGGTATATTAAATACTCAAACTCCCTACACCATTTTGTGTAATGAACCTTGAAAATTCAATACGTTAGTACATAAAAAGGCACAAACCCGACTTGCATAGTGTAATTGAATTGCCAAAAACAATCACACAGCAAGAAGATTTATGTCATGTCAAGTATACCACATAATCAGAATAAGGAAAACGAGGTTTTTGATTCTGCCGCAAAATTTATCAGCGAGATCCAAATAGGGAAGCTTCTCTTCAAATGTAATGCCGGCAAGGAAAAAGGAATTCCGGTTATGACCATCTTCCGGTATCTGCTATGCCTGCTTTTTTCTGGCCGCAGTGGTTACATGCAGCGGAAAACAAAAACTTTTGAAGAGGGATTCTCAAAAAATACTCTGTACCGCTTCCTGAACAGCGTGAAAACAAACTGGCAGCGTTTTACTGTGCTCTTGTCTTTGAGGATCATCAATGATTTCATGAAGCCGTTTACGGACGAAAACACGAAAGCGCAGCTGGAAGAATTCACATCCAGCTTTATCGGGCATCTTCCAAAATACATGCAGGATGCGCTTTCTGGTGTTCAGTCGGCTGCCTGAAAGCTATTTTGTGTTCTAAAGTATTGAGTTTTCAAGAAACAATCTCATTTTAGCTATGGGAAGTTTGAGTTTAATACACTAAAACTTAATGAAGGATAATGTTTTTTTGATGACAATGTCAACAAAAAAGTATGAGATTATAGCAATTTATTGGAAGCGTTTTGTAGAATATGCAGATATAATACAATTACTAAGCAAGCTTGTTTTGACAATAATACGAAAATACAAAAATACAATAGAGAGGAAAACAGCATGAAAAAGATGAAATTTTTAAGCGTAATGATGGCAGCGATGTTGACGGCAACAAGCCTGATTGGGTGTGGAAATGATGCAACGACTGCAGAAGTACAGCCGGTAACGGATACGGCTGCAACGGAAGAAGCGGTAAGTTTGGATAGTACAGGCAGTACAATAACCAAGACAGTAAAAATGGGAGCTAAGGATGTGAAAGTTGAAGTGACAGACATTGGAAAAGAAGGGACTTTCACTTTCTGGTCAGCATACACAGGCGATTCAGCTATATGGGAACAGAAAAGGGTGGATGCTTTTAATGAAGCGTATGCAGATCTTGGAATCCAGTGTGAACTCCAATTTGTACCGGACGGAGCAGGTATTAACAATGGAAAACTCCTTTCGGCAATTGCTGGCGGAACAGCACCTGATCTGATTGTAACAGATAACCCTACTTCTTGCTACCAGTATGTAGCAGAAGGTGCATTTATGAAACTGGATGGCTGCTTGGAAGAAATCGGATTGGATGTATCTTCTTTCTATGAGGGCTGCAAAGATATCATGTATTATGAAGATTCATGCTATTTAATTCCGCAGGATACAAACGTAATAATGCTTTATTATAATCCTGATATTGCAAAAGAATGCGGACTGGATTCAGCAAATCCGCCTAAAACAATTGAAGAATTAGATGCGTGGTCAGATGCGATGACTGTAAAGGCAGAAGACGGCACATACAGCAGATTAGGAATTGTTCCGTGGTTGGATTCCGGTAATGAAGCGTTTATCGTTCCTTATTTATTTGGAGCAGATCCTTATGACAAGGAAAGTGATAAAATTAACTTAACATCTGATGAAATGCTTGGTTATATGGAATGGATTCAGAATTATGCACGCAAATACGATCCGGAAAAGATTAATGCATTTACTTCAGGACTTGGACAGATGTTCTCTCCTGACCATCCTTTCATGACTGGTAAGGTTGGTATGACAATTACTGGAAACTGGTTTTCAGAAGCGTTAAGAGAATATGCACCGGATGTTCCTTATGAAGTTTGTGCAGTGCCGGTACCAGAAGGCGGACGAGTTAATAGTACTCCTTTTGGAACTAACGTATTTGCAATTCCGGCAGGTACAGATGCTGACAAAGCACAGCTTGCTGCATTGTTTATTAAATTTGCACAGCAAGGAAGTATTAACGAAGATAATTTCTCGGTATGGCGTTCCATTCCTGTTATTGACTCAGCATTTGATGATGTAAGTCTTACAAAGAATGGTGATAAAATGTATGCATTGGAGAGACAAATTGCTAATTCTCCAGAGAATGGCATCCCTGCACTTTGTTCTGTATCGGCAGAACTTTCGAATCAGTTTGTCGCATTGAGACAGAATTTAATATACAATCCTGATTTGGATGCGAAAGAACAGTTACAGACCCTGCAAGACAAGATGCAGGCTAGTATGGATGCAAAATAGTATTATTAAGTTTGATTCGGGTGGTATAAAAATCCACCTGAGTCATTTAAACAGGAGCATGCTTGTAATTCAGAAATAACGCCAATTGAATAAAAGAAACCTTGATGTAAGATTAAGGTGTTCCTCTTGGCGGATGAAAAAACATTTTGACCAACAGGAGGTTTTTTCATAATGAATTTAACAAAGAATGACAGATTAAATAAGTAAGTATAGAGAGGAGTAGTATGAAGAAAAAGATAAACAAGTATAATTTCGAATCGCTGTTGCGTAAATCTGTTTTATATTTTGTTTTACTATTTTTTGCGATGCTGTATCTTATCCCGTTTTTCTTTTTGCTTATGGGTTCTTTTAAGACAACAAGCGAATTGTTTCAGGTTCCGTTCAAATGGTTGCCTAAATCGTTTAATTTTAACAATTACGTCAACATGTTCAATCAGATACCGTTCCTAAGTTACTTGAAAAACACGCTGATAATTGTATTTTTCAGTGTTGTGGGAGCACTGGTTTCAAATTCGATAATTGCTTATGGATTTGCAAGATTACGATGGCCTGGAAGGGATAAGGCATTTATGGTTGTTCTGGCAACGATGATATTGCCTTATCAGGTAACCATGATTCCGTTGTACCTGATGTTTACAAAAATGAATTGGGTAGGTACTTTTCTCCCGTTAATCGTTCCCCAGTTCTTTGGCAATGCATTTTATATTTTCCTGCTTCGTCAGTTTTTAGTAGGTGTTCCAAAAGAAATTACGGAATCAGCAAGGATTGATGGGGCAAGTGAATTCCAGATTTTTCTAAAGGTCATCATACCGATATCTAAGCCGGTGCTTGCATCTGTTGCTATTATGGCATTTATTAGAGCTTGGAATGATTTTTTAGGACCATTGGTATTTTTAGGAAATGACAAATTATACACACTTTCCCTAGCAGCATCTATGCTCAAATCCAATTATGATCCAAATTGGGATTTGCTCCTTCCATTAGGTGTTGCAATGGTACTTCCGGTCTTAATTCTATTTTTTGTACTTCAGAAATATTTTATTCAGGGTATTACCATGAGTGGAATTAAAGGATAGGAGGGGCAGAGATGAAACATTTAATTGGTAAAGAATTTTATGAATATAAGCATTCTAAAACGAGAAGAGCAGAGGCGAAACAAGGACTTTTATTTATTATGCCATGGTTGATTGGTTTTTTTGGATTTACGCTTTATCCAATTGCGAGTTCTCTATACTATTCGTTTTGTGACTATAGTGTAATCAAAGAACCCGTATTTGTCGGAATGAAAAATTATTTAAATCTTTTGACAGATGATACCTTTTTGAAGGCATGTAAGAATACCGGGTACATGATTCTTCTGGGGGTACCACTTACCACATTATTTGCGATATCAATAGCGGTTATTCTGAACAGCAAAAGACTAAAATATACGGGTTGGCTGCGAGTCGTGTTTTTTATTCCAACGTTAGTGCCAACAGTAGTTGCATGTCTGTTATGGATCTGGGTAATGCAGCCTGAAACCGGGGTGGTAAATAATTTGCTTAGATATATTGGCATTGAAGGTCCGGGATGGCTTGCCAGTCCAACATGGGCAAAGCCGGCATTCATCATGATGATGATTTGGACGTGTGGTAATGCAATCATTATTTACTTGGCGGGATTACAGGATATTTCGGAATCTTTATATGAAGCGGCAGAGATTGATGGAGCGAGTTTTTTCAGGGAAACAATTTCTATTACGTTACCGCTGTTGAGGCCTACTATTTTATATAATATGGTAACGTTGGTCGTTGGTGTATTCCAATGGTTTGCAGAACCGTATATTATGACACAGGGTGGTCCTAATAACGCAACGATGTTCTATTCTTTGTATTTATATCAAAATGCATTTACTTATTTTAAAATGGGGTATGCTTCAGCACAGGCGTGGATTATGTTGCTTGCGGCGTTTGTTGTAATCCTGATATTGTTTAAATTTTTAAAATTTGGAGAATCCAATAATTATTGATAAAATAAAGTATTACATTTGGAAGAGGATATAAAGATGAAAATTGGAATCATGGGATGTGGAGTGATAAGCAATCAGTATATTAAAGATATACAGAGATTGTATAAGAACTTGGAAATATACATGGTTGCCGATATAAGGAAGGAAATAGCAGAGCAGACAGCCAGAGAGAATCAGATACCTTTTTGGGGAATGCCGGAACAAATGCTGGATAGTAGTGATGTGGAGCTTGTCGTGAATTTGACACCACCAACACTACATACGGAAATGAATAGAAAAATTCTGCTTGCAGGAAAACATGTGTATTGTGAAAAACCATTTGCCATATCATTGGAGGAAGCTTTGGAAATACAAAATCTTGCAAAGCAGCAGGGGCTGGCTATTGGCTGTGCACCAGATACTTTTTTGGGCAGTTCCATAAGTACTTGTAAGAAATTGATAGAGGACGGTTGGATTGGCAGTCCGCTGTATGTATGCGCTAATATGTTAAATTCAGGGGTAGAAACGTGGCATCCCAGACCTGAACCGTTTTATGAAAAGGGCGGCGGACCTTTGTATGATATGGGGCCATACTACTTTTCAGCATTAGTTACTCTGTTTGGTCCAGTAAAGAGTGTATTCGCATCAGCAAGAAAAGGATTTTTGGAGCGTACAATCTACACGGAAGAACGGTTCGGGCACAAGATTGCAGTGAATACGCCAACTCATTTTGCAGTAATTGTTGAGATGGAAAAAGGGATTCTCGCAAACATGAATTTCAGTTTTGATATTTTTAAGAGTACCATGCCGTTATTTGAAATATATGGAACCGATGGTACCATGGAGGTGCCAAACCCCAATATGGCTGGCGGGACACCTAAGATTTATCGGAGAGAGCAAATGTTGGCTGAGTGCTTTGGTGGGGCAGATCAGAGAGAAGGCAAATTCAGCAGTTTGCCTGAATTATATCAGAATATAGGAGTGTATGTCCGCGGAGCGGGCGTACAGGATATGGTATGTAAACTGCATCGCAATGAGAAAGAGGATGCACAACTTGCTGTCCATGTGATAGACATTATTACAAGTATATTAAAGTCAGCAGAAACAGATATGCCGCAGAACCTTGTGACATCTTGCAAAGAAAGGGGATAGATTATGAGATTGGGTATCTCTTCTTCTCTTTTACACCATTCACCGGAAGACTGGGCAGTGAAAATGCATGAGTTGGGATGCAGAGCGGTGGTTTTTCCGGTTGATTATACTGCAGATGAAAATTTAATAGCCGATTATGTATTGGCAGCCAAAAAGTATGATTTACTGATTGCCGAAGTGGGCATATGGAGAAATGTATTTGCACTGGATAAAAAGGAGCGATACGAGGCAAGAAAGCGAGCAGCGGGTCAGTTGCGCCTTGCAGACGAAATCGGAGCTTTGTGCTGTGTTAATTTGGCGGGAACTTTTGGTGGTCCTATTTGGGATGGCGGATACAAAGAGAATTACAGCCAGAGAGCATGGAACAGTATTGTGGAATATACTCAAAATCTGATTGATGAGGTAAAGCCTCAAAGAACAGAGTATAGCATAGAACCCATGCCGTGGATGTATCCAACTGGTCCGGATGAGTGTCTAAAATTAATGCAAGAAGTAGACAGAGAATGTTTTGGGATTCATCTTGATTTTATAAATATGATAAATACACCGGAGCGGTTCTTTTTTGCTGATGAATTTATGGATGAATGTTTTGATAAATTAGGATCTAAGGTGTGCAGTTGTCATTTGAAAGATATTAAACTTAGGGAAGAACTGACGTTTCAGCTAGTGGAAACTTATTGCGGAGACGGAAGCCTGAATATTGAAAAATATGTTACATTGACGGATCAATTTAATAAAGACATGCCGGTCATAATAGAACATTTGGAGACAGATGAAGATTATGTTTCGAGTCTTGAATATGTCAAAAGCAGATTGGATGCGGCTGGAATAAAATATTAAAACCTAAATCAAAAAATAGAGATATATTCTATTTCAATGAGGATTTGGGAAAGGAGAAGAATATGAACATTGTTGTTGTTGGTGCAGGAAGAGGGCTCGGTGCTGTTTTATCGAAAATGCTTGTGCAGAAAGGGCATAAGGTAGCGGCAGGACTTCGGACTATGGAGGGGCAGGAGAATAGTGAAAATTTAGTATATTTCCCAATGGATGTAACAAGGGAACAAGAGATCAAAGATGCAGCAGAATCTGTTAAGAAGTGGATGGGAAACGTAGATGTCATAGTAAATGTTGCAGGTGTGTTATTGCCATCAGACCGCACGAATACATTGCTTACAGAAAAATTGGAAGATGTGAGGCAGCAAATAGAAGTAAATGCTTTGGGTATTATTACTGTTTTCAGAGAATTTCTTCCTATTATAAAAGAAGGAGGGCTGTTTTTGGCAGTTACATCAGAAGGAGGCAGTTTTGCTAATTCGGGCGCTCTATTTCCTGCATACGGCGTTTCAAAGACAACGGCGAATAAGATTGTTCAGATTTTGCGAACAACTGTAGAAGATAAAGTGGAAGTGGCTGCGGTGCATCCGGGAAGAATGAATACGGATATGGGGAGGACTACTGCACAGATTGAGCCGGAGGAGGCAGCAGAAGGATTTTGCGATTTGATAGAAGGAAAAATCAAAGTGAATTATAAAGAGCAGTGGTTTATTGATTATCTCGGAAAAACGATGCCTTTATAAATAAATTAGGTAATTGCGAAACAAGTTCGCAACCAAAAGTCAAGTGTTTACATCTGCTAAAAAAACGTCTATTGAGTGATAATGTAGAGTTGTTTAATTTCCAGATTGGCAGAAGCGTGAGTTGGCATAGCCTCATACGCAGCCTTTTAAAGGTCATAGTTGTTATCAAAGTTCATCGCTTTTGCATAAGCTTTTAACTGTTTAATAATTCTGTTTGTATATTTGGAATCGAGTGAGGAGTTATTTGTTTTTAGTAACAAAAAAATGTCGTATTTATGTGGCTTATGGCGTTTCGCAAACGCCTATTATAAATAAATATGGAGAGGAGAAATAAAAATGGCACTTGGAACAAAGAAATTGGTTCATATCGCGTTTGCAGTAAATGATTTGGATAAAACGGTTGATGCTTGGACAGAACTTTTGGGCATTGAGAGACCAAGGGTATGGAATATTCCGGGACCGGAGGTCGCACCGGTACTGACACATGGAAAACCGGAACTGTATAAAAATTGCAGAATTAGTGTAATTCAGTTGGAGAATGTTGCGCTGGAACTTGTTGAGCCGGGGGAAGAGCCCAGCCCATGGAAGACATTTATTGAAAAGCATGGGGAAGGAATGATGCACATGGCTTTTTTGGTGCCGGATGATAAGGTAGCATTTGATACGATCAATCGTGCGTGCGGCATATCAGATTATTATCATATTGGTTATTATCCGGAACAGAGTTATTGCTTTGTAGATACATTTGATTGCCTGAAAACAGAACTCAATATCAAGGTGGACAGAGATAACAGTGAAATTATAGAGCGGATTCAAAATCAAATTAATAGTAAGTACTAAAATTAATATAAAATAAAATCTTAGAAAAGAGGAAAGATAATATGGATATTAAAAAAATTGTAGGACAATCAAAATTTGCTCAGGTGGGCTTTGTTGTGAATGATATTGAAAAAACAAAAAAACAATTTGCAATATTGTTTGGATGTGAAGAACCGCCGACTTGTGACTGCGGTACTTTTGATATTACGCAGACAAAAATTTATGACAGACCGGCACCGGATGCGGCATGTGTTATGGCATTCTTTGATATGTCACCAGGTGTTCAGTTAGAGTTGATTCAGCCTAATGAAGCCCCTTCCGTTTGGCGTGATCATTTAAATAAATATGGTGAGGGAATTCACCATATTGCATTTCAGGTAGAGAATGCGGATGAGACTTCGAGAAGACTGCAGGAGGAACTGGGCGCTGAATTTGAACAGGAAGGCAATTATGGAGATGGAAGTGGTAAATATGTTTATCTGCAGTTAAAAGATAACTTAAAATGCAGATTAGAATTGCTGCAGAGTTTTAATTAATTATCTCCCCTTTCTTCAAGTATGTTCAAAGGAGAAGATGTTTATTTAGATTTATGTTTCATTAGATTTATATGAATGTCTTCTCTTTTGATGTATTTATCATTATAAGAAAGGTTTGAAAAAATGATACGGCTCCGTTCAGGAAGAGTAATGTAAGCAGTAATTGTTTATTATTGGAGGACAGAGATGAAAATTTCGGTTTGTACTGATGCGGTATATATGGGAAAGAGTTTGATGGAAGCTGTAGATGAAGTAAAAAAAGCAGGTATAGATGCTGTGGAATTTTGGACTTGGCAGGATAAGGATATGGATTCTTTGTTTCTGTATAAAGAAAAAAACGGAATGCAAATAGCGGCATTCTGCACAGAGCTTGTTAGCTTAGTAGATAAAACGGTAAGACAAGAATATATTGAAGGGCTAAAACGCACAATTGGAGCCGCAAAAAAAGTTGGGTGTAAATGCATCATTTCACAAACAGGTGCGGCATTGCCTATTGACAGAAGAGAGCAGTACAACAGTCTGGTAGATGGCCTGAAAGCATGTGTTCCATATCTGGAAGAAAGTGGGATTGTTCTGGCTGTAGAGCCATTGAATACAAGGGTAGATCATGAAGGGTATTATTTATCCCGTTCTGATGAAGCATTTGCAATCATGAAAGAAGTGAATAGTCCATATGTAAAGATGCTGTTTGATATTTATCATCAACAAATTACAGAGGGAGATCTGATACGCCGCATCCAGGAATATATTCCATATATTGGACATTTTCACGCTGCGGGAAATCCTGGCAGACACGAACTGTACTACTCGGAAATTGATTATGGAAAGGTTTTTGAGGCTATTAAAGCAACTGGATATAAGGGGTATATCGGATTAGAATATTTCCCTTTGGATGTTCAAAGTAAAGGCATGGAATTTGCAAAGCGCATAATTTCATAAAAAGAATAATAACTGCCGTTGCAGGATGAAAAATAATGACCAATGTCTTATGATGCTGCTTGGAAGAAGACAGATTTGATTGCTGCATTCCGTTCAGGAGACGGCAGAATTCAATATATGGATTCAAATACGAAGGAGGAGAAAGTGTTATGAAGTTTGGATATTTTGATGATATTAACAAAGAATACGTAATTACATCCCCTAAAACTCCGCTCCCATGGATTAATTATCTTGGCTGTGAGAGCTTTTTTTCACTGATTTCCAACACAGGCGGTGGATATAGTTTTTATAAAGATGCAAAACTTCTGCGTCTAACCAGATATCGTTATAACAATGTTCCATGCGATAACAATGGGAGGTATTTTTATATCAAAGACAGTGGTACTGTTTGGAATCCAGGATGGCAGCCTATGCAGACGCCTCTTGATTCCTATGCATGTCGTCACGGTCTTGGTTATACCATTTTTGAGAGCAGCAAAAATGATCTGGCTGCAAGTGTAACTGCTTTTGTTCCGATTGGTGATAACTGTGAGATAAATAAAGTTACCTTAAAGAATAAAGGAAGCGAGAAAAAAGAGATTTCTTTATTTTCTTACATCGAATTTTGTCTATGGAATGCCGTAGATGATAGTACCAATTTTCAGCGTAACTTAAATACAGGTGAAGTAGAACTGGAACCATCCGTTATCTATCACAAAACAGAGTATCGAGAGCGTCGTAATCATTATGCAGTCTATAGTGTAAATGAACCCGTTGCCGGTTTCGATACAGATAGAGATTCTTTTCTGGGTGCTTACAGAAGTCCAGCGAATCCTGAGGTTATTGAAAGTGGTGCTTCCAAGAACACAGTTGCTAGTGGATGGTCTCCATGCGGTTCTTTCCATTTGAAGGCAAGTTTGCAGCCGGGGGAAGAAGTTTCTTATGTGTTTGTGCTCGGTTATGTTGAGAATCCTGTAGAAGAAAAATGGGAGTCTCTCGGTGTAATCAATAAAAGGCCTGCACATGCCATGCTGGAAAGATATAATACAGTGGCAAAAACGGATGCTGCTTTTGCCGCTTTGAAAGATTACTGGAATAATTTATTGAGCAAGTATACGCTAGAAACAGAAGATGACAAACTTTGTCGCATGGTTAATATTTGGAATCAATACCAGTGTATGGTTACTTTTAATATGTCTCGCTCTGCTTCTTATTATGAATCAGGAACAGGACGCGGAATGGGTTTTCGGGATTCTAGTCAGGATTTGTTAGGTTTTGTACATTTAATTCCGGAATTAGCCAGAGAGCGTATTCTTGATATTGCTTCTACACAGTTTGAGGATGGAAGTGCTTATCATCAGTATCAGCCTCTTACTAAAACAGGTAATATGGATATCGGGAGTGGCTTTAACGATGACCCGCTTTGGTTAATTGCAGGTACCTCTGCTTATATTCGTGAAACGGGTGATTACACCATCTTAGATGAAATGGTTCCTTTTGATAATAAAGAAGAACTGTCTGCACCTCTTATAGAGCATCTACGCCGTTCGTTTCATTTCTTTGACTATAATAAGGGACCTCACAAACTACCATTAATTGGACGTGCTGACTGGAATGATTGTCTGAATCTAAACTGCTTCTCTGAAACGCCCGGTGAATCATTTCAGACAACAGGACCAAATGAGGGGCCTGTTGCAGAATCCGTGTTCATAGCAGGTATGTATGTAAAATATGGCAATGAATATGCAGTTATGTGTGAAAAAATAGGCCTTGCAGAAGAGGCATCTGAGGTTCGTGATAAAGTTGCTGATATGTATCAGGCGGTTCTCTCGGCTGGATGGGACGGAGAATGGTTTGTGCGTGCGTACGATGCTAATAGTGATATCATTGGTTCTCATCAATGTAAAGAAGGGCAGATTTTCATTGAACCACAGGGAATGTGTGTTATGGCCGGCATTGGTGTGGAAGAAAAATTAGCTGAAAAAGCACTTGATTCGGTAAAAGAGAAACTGGATACCAAGTATGGCATTGTTCTGTTGCAGCCTGCATATCAGGAGTATCACGTAAATTTAGGAGAGATTAGTTCTTATCCACCTGGATATAAAGAAAATGCAGGTATCTTTTGCCACAACAATCCATGGATTTCCATTGCAGAAACTGTTATTGGACGAGGGAATCGTGCTTTTGAAGTATACAAAAAGACTTGTCCCGCTTATATAGAGGACATTAGTGAAATTCATCGTGCAGAACCATATGCTTACGCACAGATGATCGCCGGTAAAGATGCAAAAAATCACGGTGAAGCCAAGAACAGTTGGCTGACTGGCACAACTGCATGGACCTTTACCAATATTTCACAGTACATTTTGGGTATACGACCTGATTTTGATGGTCTGATTGTAGACCCATGCCTCCCAGATACTATCAAAGATATGACCATCCGAAGAATCTTCCGTGGTGCTGAATATGTAATTAAAGTAGAAAACCATGGTGGTCATCAGAAAGGTATCCGAAAAATAGTTGTAGATGGAAAGGAAATAGAAGGTAATCTAATACCAATTGAAAAAGGAAAGAAGTTTTATAATGTCATAGCACTCATGTAATAAATATAAATTCTGCCGTAACTATTCAGGACACAATGTCATTTATAGCAATTTTCAAAATTAAAGCAGATATCCGCATGATTTAAACCAATGCAGACAATCAGAAGCTGATACCGTATTGAAAGCTGAGCAGATTGCAATCGGCAATTTATTGATAGTCCTGACCTTGAATCTGCGCAAAAGAGCCTTTACCTTTGACCAGAGTTTCTCAATTGGATTCAAATCAGGATCATACGGCGGAAGATAAAGATAACGAATTCCGGCTTTATCCAGCAGTTCTCTTACAGCTTTTGCATGGTGAGATATTATACATGACCAGAACAACAGATTCATTCAGATGTGGTAATAAGTTAACTTCAAGATATTCTTTGAATCGTATATGGTAAATAACCAGTCCTTCGGACAAAATAATGCCAGACCAAAGGCTGGCACAGTGACTTTACCTTGATTTAGTTGAGAGTATCCCAAAGATTGTGTAAGCCTCTAAACTGATGTAAGATAAGCGAGGTGACCCCAAACGTTGGACACACAGACCAACGATTGGAGGTGCAGTTTTATGGGAAAAGAACTTTTCACAGAAGAATTTAAAAGGATGGTTGTTCAATATGTGCTGGATGGACATACCCGCAGAGAAACATCAGAAACGTTTGGTGTCTCTTGTACGCCGATTGAAAAATGGGTAAATCTTTATAAACTTCACGGTGCAGAAGGACTTTTGCGCCGGAATCTGACAGGCAGACAAAAAGGCTTTGATAGCGAATTTCGCTTGAAAGTGTTACAATACAAGCATCAACATAATCTCTCCTGTACACAGACAGCAATGCACGTTTGTCTTGATGTTGTAACGGTGTGCCGCTGGGATAAAAAATTCCGGGAGAAAGGCATGCAGGGACTTATGATGAATCAAAAAGCAGCAACGCCTGCAAAGAGGCAAAAAGCGCAGGAGCAGGCGGAGTTAAAAAAAGAAAACAAGCGGCTTGAAGAAGAAAATCTGCGGCTTCGTATGGAGAACGATTACTTAAAAAATTTGTTGATAATCAGACAAAGGCAACGCAGGGATCACAATATGAGCTAACACTACATCAAGATAGCAACTGGAGGTTTGTAGGATAACATAGTAAAAGTGTATGTGAAAGTTTTTCTGTAAATAATGTTTTATAAGGTCTTCTATGGTAAAATAAAAATCATAGGAGGCCTTTTATTATGG
>ERZ773217.2086-NODE-2086-length-14005-cov-2.897061_pt1 | contig 14005 bp, 10 predicted proteins | sample MGYA00580995_ERZ773217 | MGnify/ENA primary metagenome ERZ773217 (study PRJEB29015, sample SAMEA2737772) | human gut metagenome | biome: human gut; feature: human-associated habitat; material: faeces | place: China | collected 2012 ...
CAAAGGAAGCCAATTGTTCTGTGGCTTGTTTAAGCAAGGATTGGATGTGATTCAATTACCCGAGAATAAAGTTTGTCATTATACTCCTGAGGAGTTAAATATAGGAGAAGGAAGTGTTTATACTTTTTTTATAGATAATGAAGGATATAAGTGGATTGGTACAGGCTGGGGACTTTATAAAGCTGCTCCTACAAGTTTTCATTTTGACAAAGTGGAAGAAGTGGGATTTGATTGGATTTTTGATGTATTTCAAGATAAAGATGGAATGATGTGGTTCGCCTCCATGGGAAGTGGGTTATGGAAGTATGATCCCCATAAGAATCTTTTTAAAAAGTATACTCATGAGGAAGGTAAGGAAAATACATTGAGCTCTAATTCTGTGAGTTCTGTCATGCAGGATTGTAAAGGCCGTATTTGGATTTCTACGGATCGTGGTGGTATTTGTTGTTATAATTCTCAAACGGATGATTTTACTACTTTTTCTATCAAAGACGGTGATAAGGTTGTATTTACATACACCTGTTCATATAAAAAATAATTTCATATTAGGAGGTTAATAAATATGAAAAAATTAATTTCAGTTACACTTGCAATTTGCGTTGCATTGACTTCTCTTTTCACAGGGATTTATGCAATGGCAGACAGCAAGGTAACAAGCAGTGACGTTAAAACAAAAATTAATGAAAGCGCAATATATCTTATGTCTGTTAAAAAGGCAGGCTTTACTGTTGATAATGCCGGCAGCCTCAACTCATTTATACGTGCAGGCGTAAATATGAGCGACTATAAGGCTGAGTTTGCAAAGAGCGTTAAGGAAAATCTTGACTCAAACGGCGGCAAGATTCAATCAACTGTAGGATATGACGAGAATAACAACTGGGCTCCTATCAAAGGCGAGTCTGCAGGTGTTTATGCAAACGTTATTTTAGCGCTTGACAGCTTGGGTTACAGTGCAAAGAGCTTTGAGGGTTATAATATTGTATCTGCATTTGAAAATGTTAAACTTGTTAAGGATAACGAAAATCAATATCTTTTCTCTTCAATCTTTACTGTAGCAAATAAATACGGTCTTAAGGATTATCTCAAGAAGGCTCAAAACTTCCTTGTAAATAATTACTATGAGTTTGGTACAGGCTCAACATATTATACCAGCACAGACAGCACATCTCAGTTTGTAATCGCTGTTGCACCGTATGCAGGCTATCAGTCATTTGTAGATGATGCGCTTGCATCAATTGAAAACTTCAAGAAAGACGGCGGCTATCTTTATAATTTTGACAACACCTACGGTGAGCCAAAGGTAAATGCCGATTCAACAGCTCTTGCGCTTGCCGCTTATTCTGCCGCAAATAATCTTGATAAGGCACAGAAGATTTACACCGAGCTTTCTGCATTCGAATGTAAAGACACAAAGGGTGCTTACTATTACGAAGCTATCGATAAAAGCGAAAACCCAACTGCAACGGCAGATGCACTCACAGGTCTTATGTATTTCTATGATGCACTCAAGGCTAAAGAGGCTTATGACGCAACTACTACAACCACAACGACTACTGCTCCTTCAACAACAAAGCCGACAACTAAGAAAGCTACAACATACGCTAAGGACGGCAGCTATGTAAATAAAAAGCAAAAGAAAGTTTCAATCAAGAAGCTTAAAAAGGCAAGAAAAGGCTTTAAGGCAAGCTGGAAAAAGGTAACAGGCGTATCAGGCTATCAAATCCAAATTTCAACTTCAAAGAAGTTTTCAAGAGAAACTTCAACCTATTCTATTAAGGGCAACAAGAAAACTTCTAAGTCATTTAAGGGCTTAAAGGCTAAAAAGACTTACTATGTTCGTGTTCGTACCTATAAGAATGCAAAGGTAAACGGCAAGAGTGTTAAGGTATACTCATCTTGGTCTAAGGTTAAATCTGTTAAGACTAAATAAGTCGGTTGTGAATAAATAGGCACAACCGTGCCGGAATAAAAAAGGATTAGGTATTCGTATTAATTTACGAATATCTAATCCTTAATTTTTTATATCAATAACATTTGAACGTTTTGTCTTAATATCCTAAAGGATACGGCGACAAAACGTTGGGCACTTTGAATTTTTAGCAAAGGGGCAGTACCAACGTACAGCTCCCTTCACTAAAAATCCAATTCTGACTATTTCTTCGCAACCGCTTTTGGTGAGGTGCGGCAGATTTTGTATATTAAAAAGGGATTAGATATTTTAATATCTAATCCCTTTGTTTTGTTATATTTTAACTATTTTACTGTAATGTTTTTTGCCTGAATAAATGTGCCTTTGCCGCCGTCTGTTGTAATCTCAACGGTGTCGCCTTTATTTACAAGCATTACTTCCATACAGTCGCCTACGTTAATGTAATAATATTTTCCGTCAACCTTAAGGTAATAAACAGAATTGCCGTCGTTTACGCTTGTTTTGATATCTTCAACCGTGCCTGTAACTGTGCCCTTTGCGGTTTCCTCACTTGGCTTGGTTGTTGTTTCGTTTTCGGTATTATTTGCATTATCGTTTGCATTGTTATCGTCCGTGATATCTGCGTTGTTCGACTCGCTTATCTTGCTTTCGTCAACAATTATGTTTGATTTGTCAACATTGTCTGCAATGCCCTTTTCTTTAAGTGCGTCAATGTAGTTTTCAATAGCATTGTTAAGCGCTTTGGCATCACTCTTTGCAGTATCAAGAAGCCCTGTTCCGACAACGGTTTTATCCTTAAGGCTTACGAATGCATATCCCTTAACCGTGTTGCTGTCACCGTAAAGTGACATAAAGTAGGTCGGATTGCCGTCAATTCCCAAAAGAATAGGGAATGTTGCCTGATAGCCGTAGTTCTGTACTGCGTCGGTTGCCGACTCTTGAGCCGAAATTTCCGTTGCACCTGGGCTCTTGTAATATCTTGCTTCCTTGGTACGCTGATTGATAAGGATAAAGCCGAAGTTTGAAGCGTCAGTTTCGGCAGAGGTTACACCCGTGAATACCCAAACGTCATCGTCCATAGCAATGTTACCGCTGCCTGTTGAAGCAATGTTTACGTCATTTTGGAAAATTATTGAGTTCCAGAAGCCGTTTTGAAGCTTGCCGTGATAGTTGTACTGCTCAAGAACGAGCGCCTCACTGTAAACCACGTCAATCCAATTAAGGCTCTTGTCATTCTTTACTGTTTCAATATCGTAATATTTGCTTTTGCCTGTAAGCGCATCTGTAATGATTGCACCCTTAACGTCTGTACCGCCGTAAAGACCGATTGTCTTGTCAAGCACGGCTGTAATCCAATATGGGTGCATATTATCGTCAATTTCAAAGTTTGGCGTATCAAGAAGCTCTGTAGGATACTGGAAACGAAGGTGACGAATAAGCTTTTCGTTGAAAAGCTCGGCAGGTGAATACTTAATGCCCTCGCCGAATTTGTCAACACAGTTTACTGCCGTAACCTTTTGGCTTACAAGGTCAACGAGCATATAAGCCGGAGTGCCGTTTTTAGTATTGTTCATCCATTTGAAGAAGTCGGCATATTGAAGATATGCAACTCTGCAAGGAGTGTTTTTGTAGTTAATTTGTGTTGAATTGTCGCTTACAACATACTGGCTCTTGTATTCTTCAAGAGAGCCTAACTGCTGGTCGGCAAGCGCAATTGCACGGTTAGAGTCAAGACGTGGCACTTTGTCATAGCTGATATCTTCAAAGTCATTTTCAAAGTTGCCGTCGCTGATTGTAAGAAGGTTGCTGTACGATTTTGCACGGAAAAGGGTTACACCGGTAAGATATCCGACAGCCATAACAACCACGAGTACACCCACAATTATTACGGGTACTAACGATTTTTTCTTAACATATTCTTTTCTTTCGATTTTCTTGTTAGCTCTGCAAACAAGTGCAAATGAAAGCATAAATACAACTACAAGAAGAATTAAGAAAAGATACATCTGCGTGTCTTTAAAGTTTAATGCCGGGAGCATCATATAGTAAGCAATGCCGCCCACTACTGCTGTGATAAGGAAAGAAATGAGCAAGCGAAGCGGAATTTTTGTCGGCTTAACTACTGCCGTTACCTCGTCGCTTTTCGGCCATTTGATTTTTTCCTTAAATTCGTTGATAACCTCATCGGCATCATAATCCATATTAGGAATTTTGTTGTCCATATTTTATCTCCAATCTAAGATAGTTTAATTATTATACTATAATTTACATATTTAATCAATATATATTATATTGTATAAAATGTAAATTTTAGCCATAGTATTAGTGGTGGTATAAATGAAGATAAAAAATGTTACATATTCATTTTTTCAAACGCTTTGCTTGATTTTTCTTGCCGCTTTGTTTATCATTTTTTCAAAAGATACACGCAAGGGGGCTTATGACGGCTTAACTCTTGCAATGAATACAGTTGTGCCGTCGCTTTTGCCGCTTTTGATAATATTTTTAACCTTTATGAAATCGAGCGCAAATAATATTTTGATAAAACTTTGCGGAAATTTTTCAAGAGTATTTTTTAATCTGCCAAAGGCGGCTTTTTCGGCAATTCTTTTCGGTCTTGTCGGCGGATATCCCACAGGCGCACTGTTGAGTGAGGAACTTTTTGAGGCAGGGGAGATAGATTCAAATCAGGCAAAACGCTTAATGTGCTTTAATTTTTGCGGTGGCTGCGGCTTTATAATCACCGCTGTCGGCACAGTCACCTTTAACAGCACAAAACTCGGCGTAATGCTCTTTTTGTCAAACGCTTTGTCGTCAATTATAATCGGTTTCGTCCTTTCGTTTAAGGAAAAAAGGCTTGAAAAAAGCGAATACCCTCTTTTTTCTTTCACTTCTCTCGGCGACGCACTCACCCTTGCCACACCCAAGGCGGCTCAAAGCGTAATAGTGATAACGGCATATATCGTTTTGTTTTCAGCTCTCAGCAGTACAGTCAAAATTCCCGAACCGCTTTTGCCGATTATTGAAATAACAAACGGCGTTTGTAACGGCGATTTTTCTCTGCCGCTTACTGCCGCATTTCTCTCCTTCGGCGGAATTTGTATTCATCTTCAAATTTCAGGCGTGCTGAGAAAATTTAAAATGAGCTATTTTGAATTTCTGCTTTTCAGGCTCATTTCAAGTGTTTTGTCCTATTTTATTATGAAATTACTTTTGTACTTTTTCCCTGTTGATTTGTCTGTGTTTGCCAATGCTTCAACTCCCGTCAGGCTTTCAAGCGTGAATGTAACGCTGTCCGTTTTGCTCGTTGCAGGGTGCTTTGTAAGCGTGCTTGACCTCAACTCACGCCGTAAAGTTGTATAAGCCGTATAAAAGGAAAAAGTAGGAACAACAATGTTCCTACTTTTTTAATTTACTATCTTTTCAAACATTTTGTTCATTTGCTTTTTTAGGGCGGGGGAGTTGGAGAGTGAAAAGTCGGATTTCAAAATATCCTGTGCACATTCCTGCGCTTTTTTAAGTGTGTCCATATCCTCCACCATATCGGCAATTTTAAGCTCCGGCAAGCCGTGCTGACGAGAGCCGAAGAAGTCGCCGGGGCCACGAAGCTTAAGGTCTGTATCCGCAATCTTAAAGCCGTCGCTAAATTGCTTCATCGTCATAAGCCTTTCACGTGAGGTTTCGCCCTTAGCGTCGGACACAAGCACGCAGTAGCTTTGCTTATTGCCTCTGCCGACTCGCCCTCTGAGCTGATGAAGTGTTGAAAGACCGAAGCGTTCGGCATTTTCAATCACCATAATTGTTGCATTAGGCACGTCAACGCCAACCTCAACAACGGTGGTTGCAACAAGTATGCTCACCTTGCCGTCGGCAAAGGATTTCATAATCGCTTCCTTGTCCTTAGCCTTCATTTTGCCGTGAAGTATTCCGAGATTATAGCCCTTAAATTCACCGTTTGCAAGCTCCTCGGCAAATTCCTCTGCACTTTTTATATTGGTTTCGTTTTCCTCAACCGCAGGGCAAATTATGTAGCATTGCTCACCACGGGCAACGGCATCTTTAATAAATTTATACAGCCTTTTGTGGTATCTTGAATCAACCACGTCCGTGCGAACAGTCTGCCTGCCCGGCGGAAGCTCGTCAAGTACGCTGATATCAAGGTCGCCGTAGAGGATAAGCCCAAGCGTTCTCGGAATAGGGGTGGCGCTCATAACGATTGTGTGCACATTCTGCCCTTTTTGCGCAAGCGTTGCACGCTGATTTACACCGAAGCGGTGCTGTTCGTCGGTTATAACAAGCGCAAGTTTTCTGAATTCAACGTCATTTTGAATTAAAGCGTGCGTGCCGATAAGCAAATCAATTTCGTTATTAAACAGCGCCTTTTTTATCTCTCTTTTCTGTTTTGCGGGTGTTGAGCCTGTTAAAAGAGCGATTTTTAAATCCGATTTTGAAAACATTTTTGTAAGGCTTTCAAAATGTTGAGTTGCAAGTATTTCGGTCGGCGCCATCATAGCCGCTTGATATCCGTTTTTGATAACGGTATAAATAAGGCTTGCCGCAACGGCGGTTTTGCCGGAGCCTACATCGCCCTGAACAAGGCGGTTGCAGGGAAATTTGCTTTCCATATCAGCCACACATTCGCCGATTGTACGCTTTTGCGCATTGGTGAGAGTGAACGGTAAAAAGGTTTCAAATTCCTTGCTGTAATCTTTTGTAATTCTTAGAGAAGTTTCGCATTTTTTGTTGCTCTTAAGCTTTAATAAGCCAAGCTGGAGAGTTAAAAGTTCTTCAAATATAAGTCTTTTTCTTGCAGGCAGATAATCGTCGGCGCTGCTTGGAAAATGAATATCTCTTATTGCTTTATCAAGTGAAATCAAGCCGTATTTTTGCATGATTTCATCGCTCAATGTTTCGTCAATTTGATGAATTTCGTCAAGTGCGGTTTTCATAACTTTTGAAATTGCACGAGAGGTCAGCTTTTCCTTGGCAGGATAAACCGGCTGGATTGCAAGCACACCGTCTGCCTTTTCAATTTTCGGCGAGCTCATGGAAGCCGTTAAAAAGCTTTTGTCTATTTTTCCGTATAAAAAGTAATCTTCATAAACCTTTAGCGATTTTGCAAGGTATTTATTATTAAAAATTGTTACGGCAATAACATTTTCGCCGTCTGAAAATTTGCACTTATAAAGCGTTAAGCCACGCCTAATCACAGCCTCCTTAACGGGAGTAATAAGCGTTGCTTTAATGCAGATTGTATCCCCGTCGTTTACGTCATTTAGGGTTTTGCCGACAGTCCAATCCTCATATTTTCTTGGGTAAAAATGAATAAGGCTGTCAACGTCAAAGATGCCAAGACTGTTAAACAGCTTGGCTCTTTTTTCGCCGACACCCTTAATAAATTGTATATTGCTATCTAAATTCAGCATATCTTACTCCACCGAGATGATAAAATAATATATAGGCTGACCGCCGTTTACAATGCTGATTTCAACGTCACTGCCGTATTTTTCGTAAAGTGCTTTTTCAACAGCTTCTGCGTCATCTTCGCTTGCGCCTTCACCGTAAATAATTGTGATGAGTGAATGTTCGCCTTTTTTGAACAGCTTGTGAGCAGCTTTAACGGCAATGTCTGTAATATCATTGCCGATATATTTAATCTTTCCGTTGCAAAGGCCCATAATTTCGCCCTGCTTAATCGGCTTGCCGTCAACCTCGCTGTCCCTTGCGGCAAATGTAACCTGTGCGGTTTCAACATTTTCTGCGGCAGAAAGCATATTCATTTGGTTTTCGTCTGCACTTGCGGTTTCGTCAAACATAAGCATAGCGGAAATGCCCTGCGGAATGGTCTTTGTAGGTAAAACTCTTACATCTCTGTCCTTTGCAAGAGGAGCCGCCTGCTCAGCCGCCATAATAATATTTTTGTTGTTAGGAAGAACGAAAACAACCTTTGCCGGAGTTTTCATAATTGCATTTAAAATATCGTCTGTAGACGGATTCATAGTCTGACCGCCGCTTACGATTGTATCTGCACCGATATCACCGAAAAGTTCTTCAAGCCCATCGCCTGCGCAAACAGCAACGAAGCCGTATTCGTTTTCAGGCTTTGTAATTTCAGGCTCAACAACTTTTTCGCCGTCTTTAACACCAACGTCTGCATTGGCGTGCTGATATCTCATATTATCAATTTTAATATTAATAAGCTGACCGTATTTAAGACCTGCCTGAATAACATTACCCGGACAGTTTGAATGAACGTGAACTTTGATAATGCTGCTGTCGTCAACAACTACAACGCAGTCGCCTATTGATTCAAGATAAGCCCTGAGCTTAAGCGGGTCTTTTTCCTTTGCATCGTTGCTTTTTTCAATAAGAAATTCAGAGCAATAGCCAAATTCAATATCATCGCTTGCGGCGGCAACGGTTGCCTTTGACGGCATTGAAACAGGAGTTACACCCGAACCGTCAAGCGGCTGAACGATAACACCGTTTCTCCAAACACTTTCTATTCCCTCAAAAATGAGTACAAGTCCCTGACCGCCTGCGTCAACAACACCTGTTTTTTTAAGAACAGGCAAAAGCTCCGGAGTTTTTGCAAGAGCTTCTTTAGCGGCGGTGAGTGCGGCAAGACCTACTTCGAACGGGTCGTCCTGAGTTTCAGCCGCTTTCTGCGCAGCTTCGCTTGCCTTGCGGATAACGGTCAAAATTGTACCTTCCGTCGGTTTCATTACAGCCTTATATGCGGCGTCAACACCGTCTTTAAATGCATTGGCAAGGTCCTTTGCACCAGCTGAGGTCAAACCTCTGAAGCCTTTTGAAAAGCCCCTGAAAATAAGTGAAAGTATAACGCCGGAGTTGCCCCTTGCGCCTCTTAAAAGAGCCGAAGCACATTTTGCCGAAGCCTCCTCAACGGTGCAGTTATCGTCAAGTGCAGCCATTTCCTTGGCTGCGGCAGTAATTGTCATACTCATATTAGTGCCTGTATCGCCGTCAGGAACAGGGAAAACATTAAGCGCATCAACTGCCTGTCTGCTGTTTGAAATGTTATTTGCGGCAGAGATAATAGAATCTCTGAATAATAAACCGGTAATCATAAATAATTAAATCTCCTATAGCTTAGTTGAGTGCGTCAATATATACATTAACCTTTGACACCTTTAAATCGGTAGCTTCTTCAACGGTATAGCGAACTTTGTTTACTATGCTTTCAACAATTGCGCTTATGTTTACACCGTAGGAAACAGAAATGTGAAGCTCGATAATTAAATCGTCGTTTACGCTTCTGACTGTTACGCCCTGGTCTAAATTGTCTTTAGCCGATTTGTTTTTTAAAACGGATTTTAAGCTTTGATATGCGTTGGAATTAACCATGCCTGTAACGCCAAAGCAACTTTGCGCTGCCCTGCCGACAAGGTTTGCAAAATAGTTGTTCGTAACTTCAATATATCCGTTAGGATTTTCAAGCTTTATCATAAGTATTACCTCCGTAAATATTATTCAAAATACCAAGTGTCGATATTAGAAAAGTAATTGCTCCAATAGCCCTGCATATCGCCACTCATAGCTTTAGTATAGCATATCATTCCTTTTTTGTATATAAGCGGAATATAAGGCATTTCCTCATTAAATGCAAGTATGAATTTGCCAAGGTCAGCCTCGCCTGAAAGATAAGCGCAATAAAGGTCATCGCACGTTAAACTTTTGTTGTCTATTCCGTATCTTACACCGCCTGAGTTATCGTCAAAAAACGGATAAAGGCTCATATCATCAGAAAGTTTAACCTCACCGATATATAAATTAAATTCAACGCCTTTAACTCTTCTTGTATATTCCTTTGTGCTCACTTCGTCAATCGTGACCGTAAAGCCGACCGCTTCAAGCTGATTTTTAAGCAGAGCGGCACAGGCGGTACGATTGTCGTTTTTATTAACAAGTATATTCAGTTTTAACTCTTTTGAGTCAATTCCACTTTGTGCAATTGCTTGCTTAGCCGTCGACGTGTCCGCTTCGCTTGAAAAAATCTTTACATTTTGCGCAAGACTTGATTGCGGATTGAACGGTGATGTCGCAGCCGTGCCGTAGCCGTTGTATGCGCTTTCGGCAAAGGTGTTTCTGTCACACGCAAGGGAAATTGCTTTTCTTATCTGTGCATTCGCCGTAATACCCGAAAGTGAATTAATGCCGATGTAAACAAGATTATTCATATTGATAAGCTTTCTGTTGCAGGTCATTCTCTCTGCAACGTTTGAGCTTAAATCACGAAACGCATATGAAATGTTACCGATGTTTACCGCATTGTCTATAGAATCGGCGGCCGCAATATTTACAAGATTGATTGTTGTGATATATGGATTAAAATCCTTTGTTACAATTGCTTTTAAATATGTTTTGCTGTCCTTTTTAACGTATTTATATCTGCCGCTGCCGATGGGATAACCGTTTTCGTCATCATTAGTGCTTGCAATAGGAAAGGTTAAAAGATTAACTGCATTAGGATTTGCTTTTTTCAGATAAAAAACAATTGTATTGTCTGCCCCTGCCGACGCCGAGCCGATATATTTCAGACTGTTTTTATATGCCGGCGATTTTTTTGCCGCATTGAATGAGTAGATTATATCGTCACTTTCAATAGGTGAGCCGTCGGAAAACGTAAGCGACGGATTGAAACTTACCTTAAGCGTTTTGCCGTCGGAAAATTCATATTTTGTTGCAATATTAGGCACGCTTTCCCAGTTTTCGTCAATGTCAAACAGCGATTCAAAAACAAGAGATGAAAGCACCTGATTGTTTTGCGTTTTTGACTTGAACGGGTCAAGACTGTCCGCTTGCGTATAGCTCAATTTGAAGTTGGAATCGTCGGTAACTTTTTTAGTTGTGGTAATATTTTCTTTAGCGGTATCGGCATCTTTTTGCGCCGTGCATCCTGCCAAAGCAGTACACGCAAGAACCGCCGCCATAATAAAAGCGAATATTTTCTTCGCCATAGCTACCTCCTGATAAGCTTAGTGTTAACGGTTTTTCCGCTTTTTTCATCAATTTCAAAAAGGCAACCCTCAAGAGTGCAAACTCCGTCCTCGTTTATAAAACGAGTGGGAAGCCTTGTTTTTAACTTTTGAATGGCAGGCTGAACAGCAACGCCCAAAACGCTGTAGTACGGACCCGTCATACCGATATCGGTAACATATCCCGTGCCATTAGGCAAAATTTGATTGTCGTTTGTTTGGGTATGGGTATGAGTGCCGAATATTGCCGATACTCTGCCGTCAACATAAAATCCCATTGCTTTTTTTTCAGCCGTTGCCTCAGCGTGAAAATCAATAATTATTATGCCTGCACCCTCGCTTTTCGCCTTGTCAATCAATGAGTCAATAACCGAAAAGGGATTTTCAATCGGGTCAAGATAAACTGCACCCTGAAGATTGATTACCGCAATTTTGCAATACCCCTTGTCTATAATTTCAATTCCTCGGCCGGGTGCGCTTGAATGATAGTTCGCCGGCCTTATAATCGGGGCAGAGGAGTCAAGATAATCGTATATTTCTTTTCGCTTTAAACTGTGGTTGCCGAGTGTGATAAGGTCAACACCGCAGTCAAGTATATATTCTGCACTTTGAGGTAAAATTCCGTTTCCGACCGCCGAGTTCTCGCCGTTTGCAATAACAATGTCGGCTTCAAGCTCTCTCTTTAATGCGGGCAGGGTGCTTCTTAAATATTCGCATCCTTGTTTTGAAACAATATCTCCTATAGTAAGTATTTTCATTTTGCACCGCTTCTATATTAATATCTGCATTTAAGTTATTATACTATATATAAAAACTAAAAACAAGGAATTAATTATTATTTAAGAAAAAGTAAATAATATAAACAAAAAAAGAGGCGACCGATGGTCGCCCCTACGATAGTATTGCTCATTTAGAGTATCTTATATTAATCATTTGGGATAAAAGCCTTGTGTACTGCCGAAACGGCTCTGTCTGCGTTTTCTGCGTCAATGATAACAGAAATTTTAATTTCCGATGTAGAAATCATTTGGATATTGATATTTGATTCATAAAGAGCCTCAAACATTTTTGATGCTGTGCCAGGATGAGTTTCCATACCTGCGCCTACGATTGAAACCTTAGCAACCTCTGTGTTGCAAACAATCTTGCAGTTGTCAAGGAAGCTTTCAAGAATTTCAACAGCAACAGGGCCGTTATCCTTGCTTACCGTGAATACGATATCCTTTGTGCCGTCTCTGCCGAATGACTGAAGAATGATGTCAACGTTGATATTCTTAGTAGAAAGCTTTGAGAAAATTTTGAAAGCGATACCCGGTGTATCCTGCAAGCCGAGAATTGATACGAGTGCTACGTCCTTATCCTTTGTTACGCCTCTGATGAGCATTTTTTCCATTTTTGTTACCTCCTTAACGATTGTACCCGGAACTGGGTTTAATGATGATAAAACTTCAAGCTCTACGCCGTATTTTTTTGCCATTTCAACCGAACGGTTGTTGAGAACCTGTGCACCGAGTGTTGCAAGTTCAAGCATTTCGTCATAAGTGATTTCCTTAAGCTTTTTTGCGCCTTCAACCTTACGTGGGTCTGCTGTGTAAACACCCTCAACGTCGGTGAAAATCTGGCACTTGTCAGCCTTAAGAGTAGCGGCAATTGCAACAGCCGATGTGTCTGAGCCGCCCCTGCCGAGAGTGGTGAGGTCATCGTATCTGTTGATGCCCTGGAAGCCTGCAACCACAACGATATTGCGCTTTGCAATTTCAGCCTGAAGCCTGTTTGGCTTAATGTTTTTAATTCTTGCAGATGTGTAAATTGAATTTGTATTAAAACCTGCCTGCCAGCCTAAAAGACTGATTACAGGGAAGCCGAGCTTCTCAATTGCCATTGCAAGAAGTGAAATAGAAATCTGCTCACCTGCTGTTAAAAGCTGGTCCATTTCTCTTTTAGCAGCCTTTGGATTGATTTCGTTTGCCTTTTCAATAAGATCGTCTGTTGTGTCACCCTGAGCCGAAACAACAACCACAACGTCGTTGCCTTGCTTATATGTGTCTGTAACAATGCGGGCAACATTCATTACACGTTCGGCATTGGCTACCGAAGAACCGCCGAACTTCTGAACAATAAGTCCCATACGTTTGTAATCCTCCAAATTAATTTATATTGATAAACATTAATAGTTTGTAACCTTGATTGTGTTGATAACATTAATGCCGTCAAGCTTTTTGTTAAGCTGTTCCTCTTTTTTCTCAAATGAATCTGATTTTTTGTCAAGGGTTTCTTCTTTTTGGATCAACCGGCGTTCAGTTCTTTGAAGTTCGTTTCTTCTTTCACGAACTTCCCTTTCCAATTCATTCTTAGTACGTAAACTTTCTTCTTTTGCTTCAAGAAGAATTTCTTTTTTCTTTGCTTCCGCTTCCTTCTTGGAGTCTTCAACTATTTTTTCCGCCCTGCTTTCAGCTACGCCGATTTTTGCTTCTGCAATGTGTTTTCTATAGTTAAAGCCTATCAGTAAGCCTAGTACCACTCCAATAACTCCAATAATAATTGACATGATTAATGGGTCTATGGGAAACACCTCCTTAGTAAAATTCATAATAACGGCGCAAAGTACGCCTTTTTAATTTTAATTCTTTTTAATAGTCATGTCAAGGTTGATTTACGTCTTTTTTACCTTTATATCCAAATATGCACAAAAAATATACATTATAATTTGTATTTTTTATAATTATATATCAAAAAAAGCCCTTAAAAAATGGGCTTTTATTTTAAGGCATAATAATTTCTTTTCAGTCATCAGCGCCAAAAACAGTCTTGATTTGCTATTTTGAGCATCGGAAAAGTATATTTTAATATATTTTGTATGAATATGCGTAAAGTTAATGCAAATATGTTATTTACATAAATTTTGCAGTATCTTCAATAGTCATTCCGTTATGGACGGATATATTAATAGCGTCGGAAATAATTTTTGCAAGCCTGTCAATAACCGCGTCAACCTCTTTGGGCGTTACAAACATATTGCCTGCATATGGAGTCAAAGTATCATATATGAGCTGATATCTGTCCTCGTCATCTATGC
>ERZ773217.2093-NODE-2093-length-13967-cov-3.015382_pt1 | contig 13967 bp, 9 predicted proteins | sample MGYA00580995_ERZ773217 | MGnify/ENA primary metagenome ERZ773217 (study PRJEB29015, sample SAMEA2737772) | human gut metagenome | biome: human gut; feature: human-associated habitat; material: faeces | place: China | collected 2012 ...
TCTTTATATTCCAGAAAAATTCATTCTGCTGGAAACTGTCATGCAGATATACAGGTACAAGTCCTGTCTGCCAGTCATGGCAGTGAATGATATCCGGTCTGAACCCGATAACCGGGAGAACGGACAATACTGCTTTTGAGAAGAATGCAAATTTCTCCAGATCCCATGTTCCTCCATCATACGGTTTGGGTCCGCTGAAATAGTATTCATTGTCAATAAAATAAAACTGAATTCCTTCGTACTCCATGTGCATGATTCCTACATAGCAGTTCTTATATCCAAGATCCATGTAGAAATGTGTGATATAGTTCATTTTATCTTTCCATTCCTGTTTCATACAGGCATATTTCGGTAAGATCACACGAATATCAAAATATCGTTTATCAAAATATTTCGGCAATGAGCCAGCTACATCTGCCAGACCTCCTGTTTTGATAAATGGTACAGCTTCAGATGTTGCAAATAAAATATTTTTCATGCGAAAAACCCTCCTTGGTAGCCTTTATTGAATAATTATACTCCAAACTATGACTATTGGAAAGAGCGATTTTTATATTCCAGTCTGATTTTATCTGCAATCAGAGCAATAAATTCTGAATTTGTGGGTTTTCCTTTTCCTGTACTGACTGTGTAACCGAATAATTCATCTATTGTGTCCATTTTTCCTCTGCTCCAGGCAACCTCAATGGCGTGTCTGATAGCCCGTTCCACTCTGCTGGCTGTTGTCTGATGTTTCTTTGCAATCGTAGGATACAGTATCTTGGTAATGGAATTGAGCATCTCCATGTCATTAACTGACAGGATGATGGCGTCACGCAGATACTGATATCCTTTAATATGTGCAGGCACTCCAATCTCATGAATGATATTTGTCACGTCTGTTTCCAGATTTCTCACAGGTACCGGATTGTCTTCTGTCCTTTCAGGCTGCCGCCCGATCTGACGTATTCTTCTCTCGCCGGCTCTGCGCACATGTTTGATACGATTAAGCAGCATCTGATTATCGAAAGGCTTCAGGATATAATAATCTGCCCCTAAGTTAAATGCATTTTCTGTAATACGTTCCTGACCGACTGCCGAAACTACGATAAATGATGGGATCTTTTTGAGACTTTTGTCATTGGCAAATTTCTCCATTACTGCCAGTCCGTCCATTTTCGGCATAATAATATCCAGAACCACAACGTCCGGTTCCTTTTCACGTATAATATTACAGATTTCTTCTCCGTTATGCGCTTTTCCCACAAGTTCCAGATCTTTGTCTTCTTCTATTATCTGACCAAGTACTTCCACCATTTTCTCATTATCATCTGCAATTGCCACATTTAATTTTTCCATAAATTTCACTCCTCCCCCATTTTTCAATAAATCTCTTTTCTTTTTCGGTTCATCACATATTATAGAGGAATGCTTACGGAAAAATCAAGACACAGAGAGAAATTTGTCCTATTTTATGTCGACAGCTTTGGTGATTCTTTTTTCTTTATTTTCATTTTTCACAGGCATCTGATATATTTCGACAATAATCAGATTTTTGTTTCATAATCCTGATCATCCATTAAAAGAGTCTTTCTGTATTTTTCAGCATATTTTCAATAAAGATTCCATATCCGCTGGAAGCATCCTGAACAAATACATGAGTTACCGCACCAATGATTTTTCCATTCTGGATAACCGGGCTTCCGCTGACCTATGTGTCAATATATTGATAACATTTTTTTCTTTATTTTTGGAATTCTTTTTTAAAGAGTTATAAGATTGTGAGAAAGTATTGGCTTTTTTCACCAACACTTTCTTCACTTTAGACTTTCAGAAAATGTTTCGTTTTGCTGGAATTAAATTCCATATTCTTTATACATCTGTTTTCGTATTTCTGCATTTGTTACTACAGACTGGATCTCTGTACTTCTTCCATCCAGTATCAGACGATTAATCAAAACACTCAAACGTTCCTCACCTTTTGTTTCACCTTCTGCTTCACCTATCGCTTTGCCCTCTGCCAAAAGTCGTTCAGATTCCAGTTCAAGAACTTTTCCACCCATAATCTCACCTATTCCTTTCCTGACTACTTCTTCACTCTGGCATATGTAGTCTGCTATTTTTATGATAAGTTTGTTTAAATCCATATATAAAGTTGCCTTGTCTTCCCCTGACAGTTCTTTAATCAGGTTTGATCTGATTTCTTCATATTCATTCAATAAATTCTGGAATAATTCCGGATTCTCACTCATCTCATGAATATCATTTTCATACCTCATGATATAAAACGGCAGAAGCATCAACAGATCTTTCTCAAAAATACTGTCTTTCGTATATCCCTCCAGTTTGATGGTCGGAATCCGGTAAAGCAATGTATGCTCATCGGAAAGTGCCATTTCCACTTCCAGGAAATCCGGCGTATTGTTTCCGCTCCTTAAATATAATACGCAGGACTTTGGAAACTCTATCCTGTATCTGCGTCCCAGCTTTTGTGCATTCTCAACAGCAATTGAAAAATCATATTCTATCATCCGGATTGCCATGGTCGTATCATCTACGCTCTGACATTCAATATGATACAGTTTACCGCCAATCTTTAAGCAGGAATCCGTGATGATTTCTCCGTTTTCCTGCTGGTGCTCGTTACGAAGCTGCACGATCGGTACATCCTGCGGATATGAAGTATGAAATACTTCATTAATTAATGGAACTGCCAGGTATGGCATTTTCTCAATCATTGTACGAAATACATCATCAAATATTGTATTATTCATCTGATACCTCGTTTCTATTATAACATTTCCCTTGATGATTCTCAAACTATTAATTTTCTATATTGACTCATTTTTTGTTCCTATCCTGATTTAATTCATCTCGAAACTTCCATAAAATTTCAATTTTACCGTCAGGATACACTGTTATCTTTTCAACTAATGCCTGTAACATTTCCCTTGTTATCTCTTCCTGGTTATGAAACTGCAGTATAATTGAGTCTTTTCTTTGTTTCTCTTTATCCTGTTCTTCTTTTAGTTTCTGTTCTTCCAACTGTTTTTTTAAATCCTGTAACTGTTCTTCATATTTCTCTTTCAGATCCTGATTATCTTCTTTTTCAGCAAGATACTGTTCCCTTGTAAATTTTCCCTCTATATAGTTTTCATACAAAAATACCCCTCGATTTACAAGGTTTTTCATCTGTTTCTCCAGCTTTTCTATCTGCTTCTGAATGATCAGGCTTTCTCTTTTTCTTTTTTTCCGTAATTGTTTCATTTCCTTTTCCTTTTCTTCCAGAAACAATAATTGTACATTTACGGCGTTCTTTATAATGTCAAGCACCGTCTGTTCCCTTACACGTATTTGTTCACAATCGCTGCCAGGTATATATCTCCTGTTAACGCATAAAAAGTTTTTATTCTTCTTTTTACCTTTCAGCAGATTAGTTCCACAAGAGCCGCAAACAAGTATTCCAGTAAGAACACTATTAGATTCTTTTCCTCTTGTTCTTTCCCCAACAGGTTTTATCACATTTCTTGCCTGCCAGTATTCCTCCCGGCTTACGATTGCCTGATGAGTGTTAAGCACTACCTCCCGTTTCTTCTCCGGAATCACATTTACTGCATTACATCCCACACGTTTTACATGAGATTTATAACACTCTGTATCCCCGGTATAAATACGATTCTTCAATATATTCTGTATGGAATTATAGGTCCAGCATTCATTACTTCTATAATTTATCCTTTTCATATATGTGGATGGAGTAATCACCTTTTCCTCATTCAAAATCCTGCAAATTTGCGTGATTGTATTCCCCTCACATGCCAGATCAAAAATATGTTTTACTATTTTGGCAGCTTCTTCATCTGGCACGATTGTATTATGTTGTTTCCCTTTCTTGTACCCAAATGCAACTGCTCCGTAACAGTATTCTCCGTTTTTCTTCTTTATACGTGTTGAACTTGTTACTTTTTTGGAAATATCCCTGCTGTAGCATTCATTCATAAGATTTCTAAGGGCCATTTCCATACCACCGGTACTGCCTGACGCTTTCTGGGAATCAAAATTGTCATTAACAGCAATTACCCTGACCCCATAATAGGGAAATACATATTCCAGATAATAACCTGCCTCCAGATAATTTCGTCCAAATCTGGATAAATCTTTTACCAACAGGGTTCGTACTTTTCCCCCGCGAACCTCTGATAGAAGTCTCTGAAAACCGGGTCTTTCGAAATTTGTTCCGCTAAAGCCATCATCTACATATTCTTCCAGTTTTGTTCCCTGACCCTGCTTTTTCCAGAAATCCCAAATTCGTTTACGCTGAGAAGAAATACTTGTACTTTCATCCTTTCCATCACCATCCGCAAGAGAAAGCCTTAAATATGCCACATCTTTCTGTACACTATCCAATGTTTCGTTCTTTCCTTTCTGCTTCTCTTGCAGCTCCTGTTAACTCTTCTATTTCATTTTTAAACAAGAACACAATTTCCACATTTTTATTGCCATACACATAAATTGTGTCAATTAAATGTTCAATCAACTTTCTGTCAATATTTTTCTGTGGCATAAACTGCTTCATCAGCTTCACCCATTCCTCTATTGTCCGTAACTGCTTTTCCTGATTCTTTCTTTCTTTTTCTGCCAAAACAAGAATTCTTCTTAACTTTTGTTCCTCCTCATCATATTTCTGACGAATATACTTGTATTCTTCACTGTTGATCGTGCCATCATTATAGTCAATCAACAGTCGTTCTTTCTTCATTTCCATTTTTGCAAGTTCATCATTTATTTCTTTTCGTTTCTTATCATGTAGCGCCAGCATTTCTTTTTTATCATCCTGAATACGTTTTATGACTCTGTCTGACTCCGCAATCAATTTAAACTGTACATTCAGGGCATTTTTTATCTTCTCCAACACATCTTTCTGACTTATATAGTGATTAAAGCATCGGGTTCTGCCAGAGTACTCATAACCGCCACATTGATAAAATATCCGAGGTAATTCTTTGCTTGCAAGCCGCTGATTGCCTTTCCTTACTCTCATTAATGTTCCACAATCTCCACAATATATTTTTCCGGTCAGAAGCCGCCTTTCTTCCAAAGAACGTTTCTGATGTTTATTACACTGTGCCTGTTTTTCTCTCCCCTTTTCCTTTATCTGCCGTATTTTTTGGAAATCTTCCTCACTTATAAGTGCCGGATGTACATTATATACATACTCCCATTCATCCTGTGGTCTTCTTTTTTTCTCTGCTCCCAGACAGTCTCTCTTCACTTTTCCATGTACCCGGTGCCCCAGATATACTTCATTGGACAGAAGTTTTCTAAGTGTTGATCCAATCCAGACTGCATCTTTATACTTTTCTGCTTTCGTCATTCCACGTAAATACCTGATCTTTCCAGGTGATGGAATCTGTTTCCGGTTCAAAGTCCGGATAATCTCACCATCAGAAACTCCCTGCAGCTTCATTTTGAATATCTCCTGCACAACAGGGGCTGTTTCTTTATCAATTATATACGTGTTATTTTTTTCATCTCTTAAATATCCGTAGGGAATACTTCCTGATGGTGGTAAAAATTCTCCACATTTCATTAATGTTTTAATAGATGAACGTATTTTTCTTGAAACATCCTTTGCATACATATCGTTTACAATATTGGAAAACGGAATTACTATTTCCTGCTTTCCATCCAGCTTACGGATACTGTCGTATCCATTATTCACTGCTATGAAGCGGATACCTGCCTCCGGAAAAAATTTTTCCAGATATTCACTTGTTTCCAGATAATTTCTCCCCAGTCGGCTTAAATCCTTAACTACAACACAATTGATTCTGCCATTTGTCAAATCCTGCAGCATCCTTTTAAATCCAGGTCTGGAAAAGTTTGTCCCGGATGCCCCGTTATCTATATAAGAAGCTGTTACTTCAATTTCCGGCAATTTTTTTAAGTGTTCAAGACATATTTTTTTCTGATTTCCAATGGAATTGTCTTCTATGCTTCGTTCATCCTCATCCGAAAGTCTGAGATAAAGACATGCTTTATAAGGTTTCAGCTCCTCATCTGCAGAAACCACAGTTACAGCTATGTTTTTCCTTGATACTCGTGCCATATTTTCTCCTTATCCGGCCATATCCTCTTTTAACTTGTCTACGCATTCTTTCAGCTGTTTAAATTCATCCTTAAACCTGAATGTGATCTCAATACTTTTATCTGCCGAAACTTCAATCCTGTCTATCAAAGTCACAACCAGTTCCCTTGTCAGCTCTGTTACATTCCTGTTTTCTTTAAAAGAATCCATCCACGCCAGATCTGTTTTCTTTTTTGAAAATGCCAGGTCTTTTTCTTCCTCTATATGCCTGAGTATCTCCATGGTTTCTTCAATTTTATCAGAATACTTTTCTCTCATATAAAAATATTCATCATCTGTTATCATTCCCTCTACACGATTTTCATACAATTTCATACGAAATTCCCGCTGCTGTTCCAGCTGAGCCAGCATTTCATTCTCCTGGACCTTCAGACGTTTTAATTTCATGTCAAAAAACACTTCATCATTGACTGTATTTAAAAATTCCTCCATTTCCAGGATCAGATGGATCTGAAGCCGTATTGCATTTAATACTTTTTCATGGAGCCGGTTCATTTCCATGCTATGACCGGAACTGCAGATTTTCTTTCTATAACCAATGCACACATAATAATTAAACTCTTTTCCTCTCCTGACCACCTTTCTCTTATACATGGTAGAATGGCAGTCAGCGCAAAACAGGATACCACACAGAGGATAGGCAGTTTCTTTTGACGGTGCTGTATAGGCATCCATCTGCATAATCTTCTGTACCGTGTCAAACGTTTCCTCTGATACGATAGGATCATGCGCACCTTTCACAATGATCCAGTCCTCTTTCTTCTTTTCCTGCATCTTCTTTATTTTATAATTAGGTGTGCCTCTCTTTCCCTGTTCCAGATCTCCCACATAGACCCGGTTTGTTAAAATCCTCCTGACCTGCTTATCTCCCCATTTACTGACTGTATTCTGTTTAAAGCCGCACTTATAGTTGTGCCCTTTGCTGACTTTATAATCACTTGGGGACAAAAATCCCATGGTATTAAGATAACCTGCTATATTTTTGCAGGAATATCCTTCAATCCTTTTTGCATAGATCAGGCGTACTACTTGGGCCGCCTCCTCATCAATGATCAGCTTATGCTTGTCATCCGGTGACTTCATATATCCAAAACAGGCAAAATTTCCTATAAATTCTCCGTTTTTTCTTTGTGTTCTGTACTGGATACGCAGTTTATTGGATAATTCTCTGCAGTATGAGTCGTTGATAAGATTCTTAAAGGGAATCACAATTTCATCTGAAGAATCTCTGTTTAAAGAGTCCACGTTATCATTTAATGCGATAAAGCGCACTCCCATAGAAGGAAATACTTTTTCTATATATTTCCCTGTTTCAATATAATCTCTTCCTAAACGGGATAAATCTTTGACAATGACACAATCAGCCTTTCCCTTCTCCAGCATCTCCATAAGGTTCTGAAACCCTGGTCTGTTGAAATTGGTTCCGGTAAATCCATCATCCTGGAATTCACCGACTAATTTAATGTCCTTTGATTTTGATACATATTCCTGAATCAGTTTTTTCTGATTTGTGATACTGTTGCTCTCTCCTTTGTCACCGTCTTCCCTTGACAGACGAAGATATGCAACCGCATAATAGATTTTAGATTTTGGGCGTGCCATATTCTACCTCCTGTTTATTTTCGCAGGAAATTCAATATGACGTTCGTTCTTTACTCTTTTTATTGACCATTTTCACTATATCAGTTATCTGAAAATACGTCAACTGTTTTCCTGTTTCCAATTTTTCCCATCATATGATTGTTTTTTCGGAAGCATATGATATAAGCTGATCCGTCAATGTTTTTTCTGTATCAGAAAAACGGATCCTTACCCGGGTATCCCCATCCTGATATTCATAGGGATTTTCCATCTGCTCAAGATAACTTAAAATCCGCTCCTCCTTTCCCAATGAAGCGTCTATTTTTAAATCCTTAATATCTTTTACATATCCCATGTCCATTCACTCCTTTGTACCTTTTAAGGTTTCCAGCATTTCCAGTTTTATGCACTTTTCTAAAAAACAATTATGTTTCCCTTCACTCTATCTCCCAATTCAGACAGGCAAAATGTTCGGGTCTTGTCAAACTTTCTTCCTATATAAATACACAAAGTATGTATAATAATAAAAAACAGCCTGTATCTCATTTTCAGATCTACAGACTGCATTCTTACCATAATTTATTTCATAACTTGAATTTTATTTTATTTATCTCATTTTCATACAGGATCTCCTGACACCCTTCCTGTCAGTTATCTGCTTTTCGTTTATATTTCCAAATGATCCCTGCTGATAAGCCCATCAGCAAAAACCATCTTAAAATATCAGTATTGTCTCCTGTTTTTGCCCCTGGTTTGCGGCTGCCTTCTGTTGGCGGCGGTACCGGCTCCTCCGATACCGGAGGTGTTTTGGTCACAATTGGCGGGATGGATTCATTTTTGAACTTTGGTTCAATAATAACGTCCCATACAACCTGACCGTCATAGTATCCAGGAACTGTTACAATAAAGGGCTCACTTTGGTATATCCTGTTTCCTATGTGTTTTTTATGGGGCTGCACAAAAAGATACACGCCTTTTTGCAGATTCTTAAACACAACCTCACCATTCATGTTGGTAGTGTCTGATTTTCCCTCCAGTTTATTATCCCGGACATACTTTTCCAGTTTGTCGGCCGCAGTTCCCTGAGCAGAGGAATCCTCGAAATCAAACAGAATGCCTGAATTTGCAAATTGCGGAGTCAATATCCAGGAATTATTTTTACAGGAGCCAACCTGATACATGATGAATTCTGTATTATCCAGTTTATATACCACACCATCATCTTCCACAACTGCTTTCAGCAATATGCTTCCTCTTTCTCCTGCAGATACTGTAAAAGGCATAAGGACCAAAAGCACACAAACTATGCCGATACATATTCTCTTGCCATTATTTCTTCTGTTCACGTACTTTCTCCTTTCGTCGGCTGTAAATCTTCGTACCAATCCAAATGATAACTACCGCCGCAATTCCTCCTATCAGAATGATCATATAGAATGGGATTGTGCGGTGCAGTCCCACTTCCTCATCCACATTCTTGGCTTCTTCGTATGGGATCCTGGTACCGCGGACAAGCAGTCTGTGAGTATTTACAGCATATGGAGTACATGTAACCAATGTGACATAATCCTTTCCCTTTTCAATCTGCAGGGCATCTGTTTCTGACGGCAGTACTGTAAGGATCTGGTCTACCTGATATGCAAAGGTATGGTGAAGAACTTTAATATAAAATACATCTCCAACCTCCATCTTGTTTAGGTCGGTGAATATCTTGGCATTTGCAAGTCCACGGTGTCCAGATAATACCGCATGACAGCTCTCACCGCCTACCGGAAGCGAGGTGTTTTTCAGATGTCCTACACCTGACTGCAGTACTTTTTCGGATGTTCCATGATAAACCGGAAGAACAACATCAAGCTTTGGAATATCAATATATCCCATCATTCCGGTATCATCAATTTTTAAAAGATTATTATACACATCATCTTCTGTCTGGATCCCTTCAGTATCAGAAAAAGGATCTATGAAGGAACTGATTCCGATCAGACTCTTATTATATTCTCTGGCCTGCTCGATCATTTCATTTTCCAGATTCTCCGATAAATGGGATACTTCCTGTTCATAATCAGTTGCAATCGTAGTACTGTGAAGCTGATTTACATAATTGCTGACTACAGGATATAAAATCAAAGAGAATGCGATAAGATATCCCACTCCTCTAAATACTTTAACTATTTTTTTCATTATCTTTCACCTTCTGTCTGTTTCTTCTGAAATATCCAGCGATTATCCTGGGTACTTCAGAAAAAGCAGACATCCTCCCGGTATAATCCCGGGAAGATGAACTATCTTTTGTCTATTCCGAAAAATCAGAACAACTTAGTCTGCTTTTCTTTTTCTAAAAGCTTTGCTTACTGTTAATGCACCAAACAGAACAATACCAGCAAGTGTTACCATCAGCGCACCTTTGCTACCAGTAGATGGAAGCTGTGCACCTGCTTTGTTTTCTACAGGTACTTCTGGATGATTTTCCCCTGCAGTAATATCTTCGCCTTTTATCTCACCTGCATCGCCATATTTATAAGTTACAGAATAACTTTTCAGTTTACCACTAGTTTCATCATACACTGCTGTAATCGTAATCTTAATATCTCCAGTAAGTTTGTTATATCCTTCTGGTGCTTTTGTCTCTCTTAAATAGTAAATTCCGGCTTCAAGACCTTTTACATGCGCATATCCATCATTTCCAGATGTAATTATTGCAGAAGTAAAGCCTGTAGCTCCAGCTTCTTCTGGTGTTGCCTGACGATATGTACCATCTTTATCTTTTACAATTTTGACTTTATTATCTTCATCTGTATTTGCTTTATAAAGTTCAAATTCTGCTCCTTTAAGTGGATTCTTTGTTTCCCCTGTTAAATAATGTTTATAGATTTTAAAATCAAATGTATGTACATCTACTTCACTTGGCTCAGACTTACCTGTTTCATTTGTTCCTGGTTTATTGCTATATTCAACTATCGCTTTATTGGTATTTGGATTCATACCGATTTCAGCATCTTTATTTAAGGTTGCAGTGTAGACAACTGTGATTACCTCGTCAGTACGATTCTTGTATGAATTATAGAAATCATTTAAGGTAACTGTTAAAATACGTTTACCTTTGTCATATGCAAGTGCGTATGTATTTTCTCCTGATGACTTAGCTGTAAGTGTTGTATTTCCTACTTTTACAGATAACACTTCTTTTAAATCCAGTCCTTTGGATAAAGTATCGACAAACTTAAAAGTATAAGAATTATATCCTGTCATATCCGGTACTTTAGAAGTCAGCTGGTAAGTAACGGTATCTCCAATCGCAAAATCTCCGGCTTTCGTCTCGGTTGTTACGCCTTGTGGTGCGATTGTATCTTCAGCATCATTCTCATCTTCCAACTCCATCTGATGATTGCCTTCCCATGAGCCATCCACAATAGCATCCACTTTAATTCCGCTTCCACTCTGTGCCGGAATGATTTTCTTGTCTACTGTCGGGTAATTGCTCTTCATGTTAATCTGAGCATCCTCACCTGTAACACTGACTAAAGATGCTACGGATGTATATTTCTGGTTTCCAGGTGCTGATGAAGTATCTGTTGCACCTTCTGGATAAACCAGATAGTATCCATATGCCATATTATCAATCACTGTTGAACCATCGGTTGTATTCGCAGTTGTAAGAGTAGCGTCTACAGCTGTTTTAACATCATCTTTTGCTGCCAGAATCCATGCCAAAATATCTTTAGCAAATGTCTTAGCTGTTTCAGCTTCTCCAGTATCTCCAACCTGTGTTTTAACATATTCATAAGCTGCTTTACTTAATGCTTCTCTTTCTAAGGTAGTGCCATTGTCTACCTTTGCCTTAAAAAATCCATCATACGCAGAGTTTAATGTATATAATACACTCCCATTAGCTTTAACTGCTGTAAAAATCTGATACAGATCCAGAGTCTTTCCTGCCACTGTATTGTTAACTGTTAATTTACCTGTTGCCGCAGCTACCGCTTCACTTGTTCCCTCTGACGCAAATGCTGTCATACTCATTGTCAGTATCATAGCTACTGTCAGCAGAACAGCCATACATCTTGATATGATCTTTTTCATGTTCTTTTTTCTCTCTTTCTTTAATTTATTTTATTTGTCCTGGAATCCTTTCTGCCTTTACGGTGGAAGTTCCCCACGCAGCCATATCTCTTTCATGACTCTATTACCTCCTTCCCTGCATGCTCTGTTTCTTTTTTCTTCTTTGCCCTGTATAAAGCAGGAATGCTAATAATAAACCGCCTGCCATTATAAACATCATAATGCCTTTTCCGCCGGTATCTGGAAGAAGTGCAAAATGCCGGTTGATGATAGTAAAAGTAAATCCATCTTCAGAACTTTCTATTGTGGTTGTATATCCTGGTACTTCCTGTTCTGTAACAGAATACCTGTAATAATGAAGGTTTCCAGCTTCATCTTTAACATATGCCGGAAGTCCTTTTATGATCTTCTGCCATGTAGACTTTGAGATATTTCCTTCTATCTGATGATTTTCATAACCTGGAACTGTCTCTGTCTGATCCACTCCACTGGCATCTGTCCATGTTCTGGAGATGGTTATGGTGATCGTATCAGGCCGGATTCCATCCAGATTTCGGAAGTCATCCCATACTTTATTTACTGTCAGATTGATAAGTTCATCACATGGATCCTGTACATCGGATGGTTCCGGCGAGATATTATCTCCTGTATTCAGGCTGGTTTTGGCATCTGACATCAGAACCGCTTTGGCATCTGATACATAGGCATTCAGATCTGCTGTTTCAGAAGAGCCCTTTGCTGCCATGACTGCGTTCTGCAGGGTATCATATTCATCTACCTGTACCACATGTTTTACGGAAAAGATACTCCATCCATTTTCCTGACTGAACGTATCTGTCAGGAGTTTGGAATTCTTTTTGATCTCATCAAAAGTGATCACCGGTTTCCTGTAGATACGGTAATTGTTATTCTCACCTTCTACGCCTGCTTTCGTATTAAACTCATACACAGAGTCCAAATCACTTTTTCCGCTGAATGGTCCCACCATCTTAGGTGTTCCACGGACCACGTCGCAGTAGTACATATTGTTATCCTTCAGCAGTCCTTCATCATTGTAGCCAACAAAGCCTCCGCTTCGTCCATCAGCCGCAGAACCATCCGCATCATTTCCTGCTCCGCCTGCATAGACATCATATCCTGTACTGATTCCATATACACTGCTGTCCGTAATCTTTGTCCTGTTTGCCTTGATCAGATTAATGCTGATATTAGACTTTACATCATTATCTTTCGTTATGATTCCATTTTTATCACAAGGAAGCTTGATGGATGAATCTCCGATCTTAATGATTGCAAGATCTGTCTGCTGATTATTATCTGTTGATTTTTTTGACAGTCCCACTGAGATATCCAGTCCAAGAAGATTAGCATGCAGAAGGTTTCCATCATATAATGCATCTACCTTAATGATCCCAAGATTGATATGTAAAAGGTTGGAGTCCTGGATATTATCCAGATACAAGGCCTTTACAAGATTATTCAGAGTTACGAACAAAGCATCTACTACCATAGAATCCAGTTTCACATCTGCAAGGTAGGCAAAGCTTGTCCTTCCTGCAAAGCCTCCGGCTGTGCCGCCAGATGATACCTGTTTCAGACCATTTACCTGGCTGTTTATATTTCCTGCTGTACATCCAGACATTCTTGCAAGATTTGCGTAGCCGATAAATCCTCCGGCGATCTGCTCCTCTCCGTCTTTACTCTGAACGGTATATCCTCCATTCACGCCTGTAACGATGCTGTCATCAATATGAGAACCAAACGTATCCAAAACACCAAGTGCTCCGCCCAGAAGTGCTCCTGAGTTGTTTCCCAGAACATCCAGCTTGTCAACACTAACAACACCGCTTTTTCCGGAATATCCTACAAAACCACCAGTGCTGTTTAGGCCGGTAACATTGTTCAGACCTGTTACACTGCTGTTTTTGACAGATCCATTTAACAGGGAACCTCCAAATCCTCCGGCTGTGCCGCTGTATGTGACTTTATTATTCTGTCCTGATCTTACTGCTGTATTTGCGCTGACGCTTAAGCCTGCATCCGGACTTCCACTGACATTTCCATAATAGACATAGCTTCGGAAAGCATCCAGCACATCGGTCCTTCCAAGTTTTAAGAGCTTGATCAGTATGGAAGTCTCGCCTCCTGCACTGATATTTGCTGCACCGGAAACATCCGCAATGCCGAAGCATCCACC
>ERZ773217.2155-NODE-2155-length-13639-cov-32.077444_pt1 | contig 13639 bp, 15 predicted proteins | sample MGYA00580995_ERZ773217 | MGnify/ENA primary metagenome ERZ773217 (study PRJEB29015, sample SAMEA2737772) | human gut metagenome | biome: human gut; feature: human-associated habitat; material: faeces | place: China | collected 2012 ...
TACCTTAGTCACAGCCTCCTTTCTCTACTTCTACTATCGTCCTTACTGGACGCACGATGCCGACGTGGCTCATCCCGGGGGTATCATACGTTCCTTTGAAGAAAACCAAATCACCGGGCTTGGCTTCGGCCTCGCTGATGTGCTGGCACTTGTTCCACAGGCCATTGGCGGTGGTGCGTCCAACATCGTAGCCGTTCTGGTTATAGACCCAGCAGACATAGCCGGAGCAGTCGAAACCGGTTTCCGGTGAACTGCCGCCCCATACATAGGGCGTGCCGATGTATTTCTGCGCCTCCTTATAGATTTTGAAAAATTCCTCGTCGGTCAATGCCTCTGCCGGGATGGTGTAGTCAATGCCAGCTTCGCCGGAGCCATCCGAACCACCTGCGGGCAGGCCACCATTGAACAGGTACGGTCTGCCGCCCTTGGTGTCTTGGAAAATCTCATAGCGCCGCCACTGGTCTTCTGTCAACTCTTCCCGAATGGCCACCTCCAATCCTTTGTTTTCCAGCTTAGTATGGAAGATTTTGTATTCGTAAGGCACCTGCACGGTGTAGGGCATCAGGGTGAAAGGGTCTACCATGACGACCGTTTTGTAGCGGGTCTGAACCTCCACCCATGTGGTCAATTTGTACTGCTTCTCAAAGATTTCTTTCAGTTTGCCCTGCACCTCACTGCGGGTGTAGTCGTCGTACAGCGTGCTCAGAAACGAGGTGAGCTGCCACGGGTCGTGGGTGATCTCGTCAAGATGATACTGGTACTCGTCATAGCCGGGGTGGTCTTGCGGGGTACGCTTGATTTTTTTCTCCAACTCCTTTTCCAGATTCTTATAGTCCTGCTCTGCTCCACGAATATCGCGGTCTTCCGCTGTGTAGATGGTCTGGCCGCTGACCTGCGTGGTGCCGGAAAAGAGAATAGAGCAGGACGAAAAGGCCGACATGACCAGAAGCAGAAGCATAAGAAAAACGCCCACGACCACTAAAGCGTGCGCGTTGCCCTTTGCAAAATTTGCAATGCCGCTGACGGCGGTGCTGACTACCGATTTGCCCCTGTCGATGGCCTGCTCCATGCCGGACTTCGTGGAGGAAACAGTACTGGATGCCGCTTTCTGTCCGCCCGCAGTCTGGGCCGCTGTGTCACCAGAATGAGCTGCAGCATAATAGCGTTTCTGAATGTCCCGCTTCTGCCGCCACCGTGAAAACCAGTTGGAGCCGCCCTCGCTGCTGACTGCTCTGCCGGAATTCTCGGCTGTTTCAGACTTATTCAGCCCGAATGCAGAAGATTTTGCGGCAGGAGCTTTCTTCCTGTGCAGCTTGGCTTTCTTCTTGAGCTTCCGGGAATGGTGGGGGCTGGAAAATTCGCTGATGGCATCTTCAGCCTTCATGCCCTCGTTGAGAGCCTGCGTGCCTACATTGTCCTCCTCGTACTGGTCAACCTCCCGATGCACCGCAGACCGGGCGGCGGCAGCGGTATACATGGCCCGTTTCTGCTGCTTGGTCATGCGGGATGCTTCGTCCGGAGGGATGTCTGCCTTTCCAAAACGCAAGTGCTGTGCCTTTTCCGCAGCCTTATCAGCATCCAGCTTGAGCTTTTTCTTTTTGGGCTGCGACTGCTCTACCTTGGACTTCTTCGGCGGGGAGCGTATGACGGTGCGCTCCTTATCCTCCTCGAATTTTAGCCGCGGCTGCTTTTCACTCATGCTTTTCCGCCTCCGTTACCTCGGACAATTTCGTGGTCATGATTTTGTACAGCTCAAGGTCATGCGGGAAGTGGTCCACAAACGGCAGAATGGTATTGCCATAAAACAGCAAACCCTCGCCGGAGCCGCTGTGGGTGACATAGGAGAGCTGGTGGGGCGAGATGTTCAACTGCTTGGCGAGAATCTGGCGGTCGCCGTTGGCCTGATTGAGCATATACACAAAGTCACTGTTCTCGAAAATGTTCGAGACTTCGGGGCTGGACAGCAAATCCTTGCAATTCTGGGTCAGGCCCGTGGGAATCCCGCCCCATTTTCTGAAGCGTTTCAAGATTTCTACGCTGTAGGCTGCGGTCTGCTCTTCTTTTAAGAGCAAATGGAATTCGTCGATATAGTATCGCGTGGACTTTCCGACATCACGATTGGCTGTCACGCGACCCCACACGGCATCCTGCACGATGAGCATCCCCAGCTTTTTGAGCTGCTTGCCGAGCTGCTTGATGTCGAAACAGACGATGCGGTTGTGGATGTCCACATTGGTGCGGTGGTTGAAGATGTTCAGCGAACCTTTGACGTAGATTTCCAGTGCAGCCGCCACATGGCGGGCCTCCGGCTCTTCCTGCGTCAGCAGGGCAGTGTAGAGGTCTTCCAGCAGAGGCATATTTTCGGGAATGGGGTGCTCAAAATACTTGAGGTAAATGGTGTGGACACAGCGGTCAATGACCGTCTTTTCCACAGGCTGCAAGCCCTCCTTACCGCCCACCACCAGCTCACAGAGAGAAAGCACAAAGTCCGCTTTCAGCGCCAGCGGATTATCTTCCTCGCTGTAATTGCTGTTGATGTCCATCGGGTTGATGTACTGGGTGCTGGCAGGGCTGATATGGATGACCTGCCCATGCAGATGCTCCACCAGCGGAGCGTACTCGCATTCCGGATCGCAGATGATAATATCATCGTCTGTGACCAGAAAAGCGTTGGTGATTTCACGTTTTGCGCTGAACGATTTACCGGAGCCGGGAGTGCCGAGAATCAGACCGTTGGGATTCTTCAACTTTTTTCTATCCACCATGATCAGATTGTTTGATAACGCATTCAGGCCGTAGTATAGAGATTCCTTGTCACCATCGAAAAGCTCCTGCGTGGTGAACGGCACAAAGATGGCTGTGCTGCTGGTGGTCAGGCCGCGCTGGATCTCGATTTGGCAGTCGGCCAGCGGCAGGCTGGACATAAGCCCCTGCTCCTGCTGGAAGTCAAGGCGGCACAGCTCACAGTTATGCTTTTGGGCGATACTGACCGCTTGAAACACGTTGTTTTCCAGCTCCTGCTCGGTGCGCCCAGTGTTCAACACCAAAAAGGTAACAAGAAACATACGCTCATTTTGGCTCTGAAGTTCCTTCAAAAGAGCCTTTGCATCTTGCCCATAGGTTGCCAAATCTGACGGCAGAATGTCCATATCGTACCCGGCGCGGACTGCTTTTTTCTGCTCCTCGATCTTTGATTTATCGAGTTCGGTAATCGTATGCTTGATGGTTTTGATGGCCTTGTTCTGGTCAACGCTCTGAATGTGCATGGTGACGATCTGGCTGGAATCCATGTCCAGAAAATCTTTCAGCAGCTGGTCACTCAGGTCGGAGGCGGTGATGGACAGGAAACTGACCGCCCCGAAGATGCCGCCCATCTGGAAAGTGCGGCTGTTCTTAAAGGCCAGCGCCGTCGGTGCGATGGTGTCCTTTACGGACAGGCCACTTTTCACGAGGTCTTTCCAGTCGAAGTGAAACTTCGAGGAACCATCCATGTTCAGCATCCCGTGCATGAGCCGCAGGCGCTCCTTGCCGTCCAGCGGCTTTGCCTGCACGCCGAGCCGGTGGAAGTTGTTCATCAGGTCGTTCTGAATGTGCTCCAGCCGGGGCTTGATCTGCGCCATGCTTTCGCCCTCAATGCCATAAGTCAGGAATTTTGCTTTGGTGAGGCCGTTGTTACCTTTGGAAAGCTGCTGCCGAAGCATCTGACTGTACTCGGCGCGCACATCATCGAAACCGTCCTGCTGGTACGGAATACGGATGGATTTCTCGAAATCTTCCGAGTCGGTGGCCGTGTTCACGAAAGACAGCTCAAAGTGGATGGAGCTGTCGAAGAAGTTGAGGAAAGAGCACCATTCCTCGAAGATGGCGGTCTTGTCCTCCTGCTGAGCCAACTGGTAATTGATGTCCTGATAGGCAATCGTCCGGGTATAATAGCCGGGACGGACGCGGCAGGTTCCATCCTCGAACATCCGCTGCATCGGGATGCTCTCCTGTGCCGTGTGAGGAATGGCGGGATTGGGCGGCTTTTTGCTGTCCTTATTCTTTTTCGGGAACAGTTTCACGGACTTCATCTCCCTTCATGAGCAGTGCGTAATAGTTGTGGGTCTGGTACGGACGTACTTTCGGGCGCAGGAAGCGCGCCCGGATATAGTACATCAGGAGCTTTTCGGCGGGCTGGCCGTTTTTCTGGTACATGGCCAAGAAAAACATCGGGAGCATCACCGCCATCATGCCGAGCGTTGCGCCGGAATTGCCTGCGGTATCCCGCAGGACGAAAAACAGCGGCACACCTACGGTTGCTGCTGCGCCGAAACAGATAAGCTGCCGTGCGGTCAGGTTAAAGGCGACTTTGGACTTCACCTTGGTCAGGTCGCGCGGCACAGAGATATATGCAGCCAAATTTTCACCCCCTATCAGTGAGCGCCCAGAATGCTTTTGGCTACGGCGCTGGTTTTGAATAATGTGAAGCAGAGCAGCACCGTGTACCCCACGATGCTCCAGATGGAGTTGATGGCATCACCAGAAATGACAACATTCTGGATAAGGACGGCGTAGATGGCCACACAAATCAGAATCAGGAAGCCTTGGAAGCCCAATGCGAACAGGGACTTTAAGTAATTTTGGCCAACATGGGATTGCTCGTGATTGCCCCATGTCGCCATAGGCACCGGAGCCAAACTGACCATCATATAAATCTCAATTATTCTGCCGTAGACAATGACAAAAATGATAATCGACAATATGCGCATCGTAATGCCAATAAAAAAGCTCTGCAAGAAAAGGCCGAACAGCGGGCCGACATCAAGGCTCATCATGCTGCTTTCCAGCATAGAAAGGCCAACGTCGTTGACCCGCGTGTTGCCGCTGATAATGCCGCTGGAATTTGCCACGACCTGCTGGGTCACATCAAACACGGCCATGACGATGTTAAACGTGTTGCTGATGAACCAGACCGAAATGGCGGTCTTGAATATCCACTTCATCAGCAGAGCAGGCTCGAACTGCGCCATGTTGTTGTGCTCGGTGACGAGCTGTATCAGCTCATAGCAGGCGATGAAAGTGAGGATGATGCCCGCCACCGGAAGGATGACGTTGCGGGACAACGCCTCTATCATGGCAAACACGCGCGGCTCGAAACTGGACGGCTTAGTGCCGACCTGCTGGGCGATGCTGCCCACCTGCGTGTTGACATCATCGAACAGGCCGCTGAGATTGGACATGATGGCCGCGGTCAGCAGCGATTTTATCCAATCGCTTATGGCTTTGAGAACGGTTTCCACTCAGAGCCACCACCCATCAAGAAAAATGGCTGATGATGGTCTTGAGCAGGTTGAGGATGAAGATAAGATTCGTCAGAAATTCGAGAGACATAAGAACACTCCTTTTTGGGAAAAGACGATTTTTCCGCGGATAGCAGAAATCAGTCGAACAGGTTGGCGAGCTGGGGGACGAGGGTGATGCCGATAAGGGCGACACCGCCGCCCGCGACGAGTTGCTTCATGCCCTGCGACTTCGCCGACGGGTTATCGCCGCCGTAGCCCTCCAGCAGATTGACCGCTCCCCAAACACCCAGACCGCCGCCCAGAGCGACGACAACAGTCTTCATGACATCGACGGCAGCATTAAAGAATTCCATAGTAAAATCTCCTTTTGGTTGAAAACGTGACCCTGTACGCACCCGAAATCCGTTTGTGATTTGCCGTGAACTGCGGCGGAAGCTGATTTCTAGCATACCTTTGGGGCAGATATAAAAATAACCGCTCGTCTTTTTAGGCGGGCGGAAGTGAATCGGCATCCACCGTGATGAAGGTATCATCCGGGTGGATTTTTTCTTTTCGGTTCAAGAACTTCTCGATGTCGAGTGCGTTCTTGGAATCGTAGTCGGACGTGAGCTTATAGTTGGGATGCTGGGTCAAATCGTACTTGTCCGAGAGGAAAGGCCGCACTCCTCGAAGCTGCAAGATGCATTTGCCGCCGTCCAGCACCGCCAGCTCGTCCCGGCTCATAAGCTCATGACCAAGTTTCTGGTAGTTGGTGCCGTAGCTGGGGCTGTTGCCGCGAGTATCAGAATTGTTGAAGCTATCAATCGTCTCCTTGCCAAGTGCCTCGGACAATTCTTTCAGCGTGGTCGGTTCATTGCCGCCCAGAAAGACCTGCGAATCCATGTTGCCAACGATGGTATCAGCATTGTCTTTGTAGATAGCCTTGAGCTGGCTGCGGGTCTGCAAGACCAGACAGGCCGAAATCTCACGGCTGCGGATGGTCGCCACCAGCTTTTCGAGCTGCGGAATCTGCCCGATGTTGGCGCACTCGTCGATGAGGCAACGCACATGGACAGGCAGCTTGCCGCCATATTGGTCATCTGCCTTATCGCAGAGCAGGTTGAAAAGCTGGGTGTAAATCATGGAAATCAGAAAGTTGAAGGTGCTGTCTGTATCGCTCATGATAAGGAACAGTGCCGTTTTCCGATCGCCCAGCTTGTCCAGCTCCAGCTCATCGTACATGGTGGCATCCCGAATCTCTTGAATGTCGAAGGGCGACAGACGAGCACCACAGGAAATAAGGATGCTCTTGGCAGTCTTTCCAGCGGCCAATTTGTAAAGCTTATATTGACGTATAGCGAAAGAATTCGGCTTTTTCTTGCCCAAATCCTCAAACAGCAGGTCAACGGGATTCTGATAGGTCTCATCATCTTCCGAGACTTGCATGGTGTTGAGCATCTCCAGCAGAGTCGCAAAATTTTGCTCTTCGGCGGGGGCTTCATAGTGCAGATAGGCGATAAGCGAAACCAGCAGAAGCCGCTCGGCCTTGTCCCAGAAGGGGTCACCGCCCTGACCCTCACCTTTGGTGTTGGTCATCAGTGCGGTCACGAGCTTCAGAATGTCCTTTTCGCTGTGGATATAGGACATGGGGTTATAGTGCATACTCTTGGAAAAGTTGATGGTGTTGAAAATCTTCAGCTTGTAGCCTTTTTTCAGCAAGGCATTGCCGCACTCGACCACGATACTGCCTTTCGGGTCAGTAACGACATAGGAGGAGTGACATTGGAGCAAGTTCGGCTTTAACCAGAATCGCGTTTTACCGGAGCCGGAGCCGCCGACGATCAGCACGTTTTTGTTGCGGGCGTTCTTCGGGTCTGTTGGGCGGTTGCTCATCATCAGTCGTTCCGTCTTGGTGAGGATGATGTTGTCCTCAAACTTCGGAGCCGTGAACGGCTCGATGTCTTTGGCTGTACCCCAGCGGGCAGAGCCGTACTCCATGCCGTGACGGTACTTCTTGGCATTCTTGCCTTTGAGGTAGACTGCCAGCCGCATCCAGGCACCGCAGCACAGGCCCACAAAGAGGTCAAACGGGTGCAGGCTGGGCAGAGGGTTTGCAAATGCAGCAAGGACGGTGCTCATCAAGGACAGGATTTTGTCCCCCAGCTCTTTTCCTGTGGTCAGCCGCCATGCCTCGCCCAGATTGGTCGCCAGCAGACCAATCACCACATAGGGCAGGTAGAGCGCCAGCAGCTTGGTGAATTTCTTTTTGTTCATAAGCCGCGCCCCTCTTCCTTGTGCCGCACTTTGTCGGGCAGGTTGGCGATGGTCTGCGCCAAATCATGCAGCTTTGCCAGAACAGAGGGGCGCTTGGACTTATCTAAGACCGACGCCGAATATTCCTTGAACGCTGCACTCAAGGCGTCCGTGTCCTGCGCCTTGAAGTAGATCATGTAGCGAGGCGGAGTGCAGGACAGGTCTTTCTGGATGGCGTAGTCGATGTGATACCGCTTGGCATAGCGGTCAAAGTCCTTGATGCCGGTTTTCTGAATCTCGACATTGGTCACACCGCGGTTCTGCTGCATGAGCCGCTTCATACTCTGCTTGCCCTGCGAAGCGTACTTATCGTACTGCCGCAGAAAAAACTGCGTTCCGCGCAGCAGGGTGCGGGCAGAGAGTTTTGTGGTCGAGATGGCAAAGTTGACCGTCTTATGCTCGATTTCTTCCTGCATCGTTACCACCTCCTATGCAGCAGGATTATTTTAACGGTTATGCTCTGCCGGGGGCTTGGCACGGGGCTTTTCTTCTGACGGCTGGACGGCTTCATCTGGGGTGGGCAAGATGACCAGATGCCCGCCCAGCCGGATGAAAGTTTCAGGCTGGTGAAAGTGCTGCTCATACTTCTGTGCCAGCTCCGGGGAGAGCGATGCAAAATCCTCCTTGCCTAGACCGACCACCAGAAAGTTTCCGGTGAGGACATCGTAGGTCTGGCCGTGTTCATCCCGCAGGGCACGGTTCATGGGCAGGCCCAGCAGCTTGCCCTCGTCGTTGCACACGATGGCCACAGGGTCAGTAAAGGGATAAGTAGCCGTGATTGTGCCGCCGACGGCCTCCTGCAAGTCCTTCAGCTCTGCGCCGATGGTGACTTTCTGGGGGTATTCGTTGGGCTTCACGAGAAGCACATCCAGCTCCTTTTTGTCTTTGGACATTTCTTTTTCTCCTACCGTCTTGAAATCGACATCGATGAAATCCTCAGAGTCGAGGACATAATCTCCGTTGTGCCATCCATCATCCACCATCTGCTCCGCTTCCTCCCGCGAATCGGCTATGACGGACACCGTGCGCTGAAGTGTCTCGGTGATTTCTATATCAAAACTCTTCATGTTGAATCTCCTGTATGAAATAATGTCAGCTCTCAGATTTTGCAGGGAGCACGAGGCCGGGGAACGCAGACCATCTTGCGCTCAAAAAGGCAGTCGGACGTGAGCCACGATGCATCACCTGCGGGAAGCGGCTCGTGGATGGCATCGGACAGTGTGCAGTTGTGGCTGCGGTGCCGTGCGTTCAGAGCAGCCAGCAGGATTTCAGCCACCGCGATGGCCAGTGCAAAGAGAGAGCAGAACGGATTTTCAAAATATACCTGCATAGTCTTCCTCACTCCATGCAGATGCAGGGCATCTTCTGACCGCCAACCATCAGGGTGACGCTGTGACTTTCCAGATATTTCTGGAAGATGTACACCTCGTCGATGGTCAGCGAGATGATGTTGCCGTTCATGTCGGCGCGCACCAGAATGACCGGGCCGGTCAGATAGCGTCTGCCGCCCAGTTCCAGCACCTGCTTGGGGTTATAGCTGAGCAGCAGAGAGGTGGCAGGAATGTTCAAATAGGCGTCGTCCTCATCGAAGCAGGGCAGAATGTCGGACACCTCATCCAGCGTGATGACGGTAAGCTCCATGTCCGGGGCGATGGCGGCGAGATAGACTTCACCGGAAGTGCGGCGCTCTGCCAGCGTCGAGCAGATGTGCATATCGATGGTGACTTTTTCGGAACGGATGGTAGTGTTATTCATAGGCATTTTCTCCTTTTTGGTAAAAGAAAAAGACCCGGGGTGGGTCTTTCGGTACGATGTGATCAGCGTTCTTCGCTGTGCTGGTGCTTTTTCTGCCACTGAGTCAGCAGTCGAACGACGATGTTCTCCATCTGCTCGGGCGTATAGCCTTTCGGAAAATACTTTTTCAGAGCGTCGTTTGCGAACACGAGCTGCGTGGACTTGTTCTTCTCCAGCAGGCCGACGATCTGCTCCTGCATCTCGCGCGGAGTGGAGTTTTCCGGGAAATATTTGCGCAGGGTATCGTTTTTGATAACGACCTTATCCAACTCATCTTTCTTGACTTCGTTCATGATGACGTAAGCCGAGTCAGATGATAAATGACCCTCTTCGGCCAGCTTCCTGAGCTTCTTTGCTTGAGAAAATGAGGGAGCATTCTGTGTGGCATCCATTGCTTCGATAAATGCTTTTTGCTGTTCTTCATTGAGATAAGACAGCTCAACAGCGGGATTCAAGGAAATCTGCTTTTGGTCTACCATATCCAGAAGCTGGGAAACAAGATAGGTCAAGCGGATAAAGCGGCGAACTGTTTCACGGCTCTGATTATTTTCAGCGCCGAGCTTTTCATTGCTTCGCAACTTCGACACATCGTGTGTCGAAGTCAAATCAGACCTTGCACCCTGATGCTTCATTGCTTCCATCTTCATCTTGTATGCAAAGGCGCGCTCACTGGGCAGGATGTTTTCTCGTTGGAGATTCGAGTCCACCATCAATATGGTGGCGGCATCGTCCGACATATCACGGACAATGACCGGCACTGTTTCCAAACCTGCAAGCTGTGCAGCGTGCTGGCGGCGATGGCCGGAAATGATTTCATAACCTCCTTCCGGGCGTGGGCGGGCGATGAGCGGCGTCAGCACACCGTACTGCGAGATGCTTTTGACAGCGTTCTCCATTTCTTCGTCATCTTGCACCCGAAATGGATGGTTTTTGAATGGAAACAACTCTGCAATAGGAATCTGTTGTACCTGCTCCCGCTGCTCTGCATGTCGGGATTCTTCGGTCGAAAAAATCTCATCGACTCCTTTCAGCGCTACGTTTAAGCTGTTTTTCGGCATCCGCCAGCACCTCCTTTGTGAGAGACTTATAGGCATCTGCCGCTTTACCCTTGGGGTCATACTGGAAGATGCTTTCGCCGGTCGTGCTGATTTCAGCCGCTCGGACAGAGCGCGGAATAGTCGGCTCGAAGACCTTGATTTTTCCGCCGTAGGCTTGGCGGATCAGATTGCTGATCTGCTTGTCGTAAGTGGTGCGGCTGTCTGTCATGGTCAGCAGGATGCCCTCGATTTTCAAGTGCGGGTTTATCTGCCGCCTAACTTTCTGGACAGTCTGGAGCAACTGTTCCAAACCCTTGACAGGAAGGTACTGCGCCTGCACCGGAATCAGCGTGGTGTCTGCTGCGGCCAGCGCGTTCACGGTCAGCATCCCAAGCGACGGCGTACAGTCGATTAAAATGTAATCGTACTTGCGCTTCGCTGTTTCCAACACCTGCATGAGCACTTTTTCACGGCTCATGCAGTTGACAAGGGAAACTTCCAGACTCGCCAGTTCGATGTTGGCGGGGATAAGGTCAACACCCTCGTCATGGTGCAGGATGCCCTCACCGGGCGGAATGCTCTGGTCATTCATAGCTTTGGCCATCAGGGTGGACAGTGTGGTGGGCAGTTCATCCGGTTGCTGCCAGCCCATGCTGATAGTCAAGCTGCCCTGCGGGTCAGCATCTACAAGCAGGACTTTTTTGCCCTCGGCAGCAAGGCCGATGCCCAGATTTTCGCAGGTCGTGGTCTTGCCAGTGCCGCCTTTCTGGTTGACAATGGCAATCGTGGTACATTTCTTTGCGATAAAATCACCCCCTTGGTGAGCCATGCGCAAAGTCATGGTTTGTTCGATTTTGATAGACTAGCTGCATTGTGGTCGGTGCGTTGTACAGAGAGGCAAGCAGATATTGTTTCATGTTTCGGATTGGGCTGCTGTTCTCTGCAAGGCACGTCAGCACAAAGCGGATGTGGTCAGCGTTCAGCTTCATGAACCGGCTGCGCACCACCTCGGCAGGCTTATCGTCTCCAGCGATGCGCAGCATCTTGCGGTTGGTGGCGCAGGTGTCCACCAGCAACTCTACGATTTGATAGATGGTGTCCTTATCGTCCGGGCAGAGCCGGAGCAGGGTGTCCACCTCCAAAGACTGCGAAAAATATTCTTCCAGTTGTTCGCGTTTGTTCATCCCGTCCGCCTCTTCTGAGTGGAAGGGATAAGTTTCACTCATTTCAGTATTATTCTCATCAGTCTTATTACATCGTGATTTTGCAGGGTCTTGACTCGTGGTTTTGAAGCCTCCAGATTCGTGATTTTCACGATTCTTGAATCGTGAATTTGAAGATTCTGCCGAAAAGTTTTTCACATACACCAAACTTGGCCTGCCCAAGCCTCGTCGTTTTCGTTCAATCAAACCAATTTTTTCGAGTTCCCGCATCAACTTAGTCGCTTTGTTGTCTGCGCAACACAATGCCCTCTTGACATCCTCAATCGTGTAGACGATAAAGACTCGGCCCTGCTCGTCCAGCCAGCCGTTCTTGACGGAAAGGCTCATGCGGTCGAGCAGGATGCCATATAGTGTTTTGGCATCTGTTGACAGATTTTGAAAGCGTGACTCCAAAAAGAGTGCTTTCGGGATGCGGTAGAATGAAAAAAGCTCTCCGGCGCCTCCGTAGAAGTGATCAAGGGTCATGAGCATTTTTGAGTAGTAAGTTTATTTGAGTTTTCAGACTAAGACCTCCAATTAGAAAATAAGAGTTCGAGCGTTATCTATACACTTTGGCTGTTCAGTGGTACAATAAACGTGGAAAGGAGCTTGCTTATGAGATGGATGTATTGGCTGACAACAGACGAGCGCAGACAACTTCGGGATCGTATCAAAAATACTATTAGCTACGAATTAAGTAAAAATCGTTGGGGTGCGGTTGCCCCAGGCTCATTGGATAGAATCAAACACTTCTATATTACGGATTATCGTGCGCTTACACTTGCTATTGGCGTTATTCGATATTCGCTTAAAGGAACAAACACAAAAGTGTTTTATCGGGGACAAAAGCGCGATTATTCACTTATTCCAAGTTTATACCGTTCTGTCAATAATGAAGTAGAGGCATTGAATATAGAACAAAAGCTGGACGATGCGTTGGAAATGCTCAGGCCGCATTTTGATCCGAGGGGTACAGATGACGAAAGGGAAGCGCTTTGCCAACATTATGGATTACGTACTCGCTGCATTGATTTAGTAGATAACATTCAAACGGCCCTTTGGTTTGCATATGACCGCTCTTTCATAAAGGATGATCGAGAACAACGCTTTGATGAAGATGTCGGTTATGTTTATGTGATTGCCGTTCCAAATGATGATACAAAAGTGAAAATTATCGACTTGCGTGAAAAACCATCAAATTTTTTGCGTCCACATACTCAACAGGCATTTATGATGAAAACTTCAAATTCCCGAAAAGAACTTGGAAGGCTATCTGCATATCAAGCGGCAACATTTATTATTCCAAGAACATTGCTTAGATTGTGGAGTAATTATGATAATATTCCTTCAAACTATATGTATCCTAATGATGTGACCGATGCAGGCTTGCGCTTTTGGAATGGAGCTGTGAAAAAAGTAATCGATGATGGATATGATTTTGGGCCGTTGATGGGGTAAAAAAAGCACACCCCCTTTCCTGTTGAAAAAGTGGTGCGCTCTGTAGTATACTGTTACCAGATTCAATCATCCAAGAGAAAGTCGATGAGATATTCCTCCGGAATCATGAAGGAACGGCCAACTTTTAGACTGCGAATCCTGTGCTGATGCACCCGCCGTATCACGGCGGTCTGGCTTTTGAAGCCCAATAATTTTGTTGCATCCTCCACGGTGAGAACATCGGGATAACTTGCAAACATTTTCTCATAAAGCTCTTTTGCTTGAATTTTGTTCATCATCCTTGACTTTCCTTTCGTTTTGTGCCTAAGCAGAGGGGCGTTTAGCTCTGCATCCCTCCTAAATATCCCTCCAATTTTCTTTTTGACGTTCCAAATCAAAAAATTGGAGCAGAGGGAAAACGTAACGAAAAATCGAAGATTTGATGTTTTATTGAACGAAGATGTGTGAAAATCGAAATTTGAGCAGGGAACGGAGTATCATTAGATAGCACTGGATGACACCAGATGAGCGACGGTGACGAAAACTCAAAATCCCTTGTGCTAATAACACGTGTGGGTTCGACCCCCACCACCGG
>ERZ773217.2158-NODE-2158-length-13618-cov-6.138170_pt1 | contig 13618 bp, 13 predicted proteins | sample MGYA00580995_ERZ773217 | MGnify/ENA primary metagenome ERZ773217 (study PRJEB29015, sample SAMEA2737772) | human gut metagenome | biome: human gut; feature: human-associated habitat; material: faeces | place: China | collected 2012 ...
GGGGGGGGGGGTGGAAAGCTAGCAGTGATTTTGTTTTAAATGCTACATATGCCTCAGAAAACCAAATCTTAAAACATTTGGAATATGAACCTTTTAAAATTAAATATGAACTATGTGAAATCATTATATGTGATATCAATGACCGATTGAAACATACAGGTATAACAGTTATGGATGGACCGTTTTTTTCAATTATGCCGTTTGGAAAAACAGGTTATCATTCTTTAACATCTGTTACATTTACTCCTCATGTAACAAGTTATGATCAAGTTCCAACATTTTCATGTCAGGAAAGAAGTAATGGCTTTTGCAGTCAGGCACAATTGGGAAATTGCAATGACTGTCCGGCAAAGCCACATAGTGCCTGGGACTATATGTCAAATTTGGCTAAAAAATATTTAAAGGACGAGTATAAGTTTGAATATAAATATTCGCTTTTTTCAATGAAACCTATTTTAAAAGCATCAGAGATTGATGATTCCCGCCCTACTGTAATAAAGTATTTTTCAAAAGCTCCAACCTTTGTCAGTGTATTGTCGGGTAAAATAAATACAGTATATGATTTAGATGAGGTATTAGTATGATTACAAATAAAGAAAAAAATTTCATATCAGCAGTACTTTATGTACATAATTCTGAAAATGAGATAAAAGAATTTTTACCTATAATATATCAGTCCTTGAATAGTCGATATGATAAATTTGAGATTATTTGTGTGAATGATGCGTCAACGGATAATAGCAAACAGGAAATTGAGAAGTTTGCTAAAGCTATTAATACAGCAGTTATATCTATTGTTAATATGTCGGCTTTTCAAGGTGTCGAAATGTCAATGAATGCGGGAGTTGACTTGGCTATAGGTGATTTTGTGTATGAGTTTGATTGCCTTATACTAGATTATGACCATAAATTGATAGCAGAATTATACTACAAGGCGTTAGAGGGCTATGATATAGTTTCGGCAGCACCAGAGAAGATAACTCACAGTAGTTCGAAGTTATTCTACAGAGTATTTAATAAATATAGTACAGCCCATAACACAATACAGCATGAACGGTTTCGGATTCTCTCAAGGCGTGCAATTAACAGAGTAAAGTCTTTGAATAAGAGCCTTGTTTATCGTAAGGCTGTTTATGCAAACTGTGGATTGAATTACACAGCTGTGTTTTATAGAAATACAGTTCAATATAGAAAAATGGAAAAAGAAGAAAAGACGAATCGGTTGGAATTAGCGACAGATTCTTTAATTCTATTTACTAATGCGGTTCAGAAGTTATCATTATATATTAGCCTTATATTTTTGGGAATAACAGTTGCTATTGGAGGGTATGCTTGGTTGTCATATTTTAGTTCTCATAAACCAGTAGAGGGTTGGACACCGTTAATGCTATTTCTCTCTATAGGATTTTTTGGAATTTTTCTTATTTTGACAGTTACCTTACAGTATTTAGCAGTCATTTTAAGGATTGTATTTAAAAAACGTCAGTATTTGATAGAATCCATAGAGAAAATTACCAATAATTAAATATGTTGTATAAGCAATGGAAGTTAAAGAAAATAGGGGGAACGTATGATGGAGATGAATATAGTAATTCCTGTTCTTAATGAAGAAAAGGCATTGAGACAGGGGATAGAGAAGACGTTAGTATTTTTAAATACCACTGAGTTAAAAGGAAAATTTATAATTACAATAGCTGATAATGGATCCACTGACCAAACAGAGGTTATTGCGAAAGAATTGTGTAATGAACATGAATATGTTCATTATTTTAAAGTTTCGAAACGAGGAGTCGGTTTGGCCTTTAGAGAGGCGATTAGAACTAATACAAGTGATATCATAGGGTATATGGATGTTGATTTAGCAACCGATATTAGACATTTGGAAGAGGTATATTCTGCTTTTAAGAAACCTGAGACAAAAGTAGTAGTAGGATCTCGTTTGCTTTCTGGTTCTAAAGTTTATGGAAGATCTTTGCTGCGTGAGATTACTTCAAGAGGATTAAATTTTATTTTAAAAATACTATTAAAAGTACAATTTTCAGATGCTATGTGTGGATTCAAATTTTTCCGTAATAATATAGCAAAAGAATTGGTGAATATATGCAGTGAAAACGATGGATGGTTTTATTGTGCGGAAATGATGATTCGAGCTGAATGGAAAAAAATTGTTATTCAGGAAATTCCTGTTATATGGCATGATGATGCTGATTCTAAAGTTAAGGTTGGAAAGCTGAGCATGAGCTATATGTCTGAAATTATGAAATTATGCAGAATTAAGAAGGAGATGAAACGTTGAAAACCGCGTTGATTGGTTATGGATATTGGGGTAAAATAATAAGGCGATATATTGAATCGAGCAAAAGCTTTCAATTAGTTAAAATATGTTGCAAAGAACAGGTGGATGGTAAAGATAATTTTTTTACAACAGATATAAATATCATATGGGATGATAGTGATATTGAAACGGTATTTATATGCACTCCGGTAGCTACACATTTTGAAATATGTAGACAGGGGTTATTAAATGGAAAGAATGTATTTTGCGAGAAACCAACAGTGCGTACATCAGAAGAATTTGAAGAATTGGCATATTTAGCAGAAAAACAAAATAAAATACTATTTACAGATTATATATATACAGTATCGCCATCCATTATGAAAATGAAAGAAGTATTACCAGAAATAGGAACTATTTCTGGGATTGAGGGTGAGATTAGCCAATTTGGAAATTTTTATCCGGAAGATACAGTATTTGAAGTCCTGGGAGTTCATTTATTTTCTGTTTTAGGATATTTAGTTCCAGATTTAAAAATAGATAGCTATAAAAGCAGCTATCTATTTGACTTAAATCTATATAGTGGCATGCTACAAGCTCAAATCAATGGTAATATACAAGTGATATTTACTTGTAGCCTGTTAAATGCAAAAAAAATCCGAACAATAAAAATATATGGTACACGGGGAACGCTCGTTTTTGATATGATGGATAAAGAGGCTACTCTATATTTGCAGAAATATGAAAATCAGAATGATGGAGTAGTAAAAGGGGGAGAATTCAAAAACTGGAAGTTTGATGAAAATAACAACTTGGTAAGAATTTTGCTAAAATTTAGAGAGGTTATAGTATCAGGAGATAATCAAGAGAATTTGAAGGTTGCTAGAATAGTAAATAGGTTGTTGGAAAAATGTAAAGGAAGTTAGCATTCAGTTAAGAAAAATATAGAGTTTGGTAATGCCAGCATACAAGATCAAAGGTATTAGTGAACTGGGACAATATGCATTACCCACTTTTTTGCTACAGGGTTGTTTACAGTTAGTTGGATGCGACGAAAGAGTGAAAGATATACTTTGTAATATCGTATTTTAGACATTCTTGAGAATCCAAGCTTATTAGGGTATAATCATAACAGATTATACCCTTTTTGATAGGAGATCCAAATGAAAAAAGCATTGTTGGTAACGACGGTAAGTGGTTTTGTACCACAGTTTGAGATGAATAATGTAAAGATCCTGCAGGAAATGGGCTACGAAGTCCATTACGCGGCGAATTATGATATGCCATCCTATGGAACAGACAATCACCGCCTGGATGGGACAGGGATCATCCGCCATCAGGTAGACTTTATTCGGAGTCCTTACAGTGTACAGAATCTACATGTGTACAGGCAGCTAAAGACCCTGATGCGGCAGGAACAGTTCCAACTGGTGCACTGTCATACACCGATGGGGGGAGTGATGGCGCGGCTGGCAGCCCATGCGACCAAGACCCGGCCGGTTATTTATACGGCCCATGGCTTTCACTTTTTCAAGGGAGCGCCGCCGATCAATTGGTTGGTGTATTATCCGGTAGAGAGGTGGTTATCCCGGTACACCGACCAGCAGATCTGCATCAACCAGGAAGATTATGAATGGGCGAAAACGTTCCATGCCCGTCAGGTAGACTATATTCCGGGTGCAGGAATGAATTATAGAAATATCCGGTTCCTGAGCCAAAAAGAACGAGACGCAAAGCGGACAGAGCTGGGAATTTCGGAGGCAAAGCGGATTTTGCTGTCTGTGGGAGAACTGATTCCAAGAAAGAATCACGAAAGCGTTATTAGGGCAGTTGCAAAGCTGCAGGATCCGTCTGTGGTGTATGTGATATGTGGGTTTGGAGAATTGGATCATGAGCTGAGAAAACTTACAAAAGAGTTAGGCGTGGAAAATCAAGTGTTGTTTGCCGGATATCGGTCAGATGTGTTTGAAATCTACCAGATTGCGGATTTGTATGTATTTCCGTCGTATCAGGAGGGACTTCCTATGGCGCTTTTGGAAGCTATGAGCTTTGGGCTTCCGGTGGTTTGCTCAGATATTCGCGGCAGCAGGGATTTGATGGACGGGCAGATGGGACAGAAAACGGAACAGGAGGAGACAGCGTCAGGAGCCGGACTGCAGAAAGGGAAGAGTGGGTTTGGTACGTCATGGCGTCAATGCGGCGGCGGAGCACTGATCAGCCGGGCAAATGATGTGGAAGCCTATGCAGAGGTCATACAGGACGCTCTGAGGAATCCAGAGCGGCTTAAAAGCTGTGGGAAACGGAATAGCAAGGCAGCGGAAGAATTCTCACTGGAACGGGTCGATGCGCGGATGCGGGAGATTTATAAGCGGATAGAAAACTTATAAAAATTTTTTGGTGCGTTTCTAAAATGAAATCATTCTAAAAATGGTTGTTGCAAAAAATCTTTACTTCAGCAAGGAAAAAACTTTGACTTTAAGGAGTAAAGAAATTGAACTTCAGGAAGTAAAAAGAAACTGACTTGCAGAAGGAATGATTTTTTATCTCTGGAGGTAAAGGAACTTGCCTCTAATTATACTGAATATAATAAGACTGATACCAATAGTATTAATCGAATCAATCTATCCCAGGAACCGGCAGAAACTGTGGATAAGATGGAGCAAATGGACGAGGCACATCGGTACATGGAGATAATTCGATCCAATCTTGAGTACGACCTATATATGCAGGAGACAGACTGTCCGGACAGAGAACTGTACAATGGGCTGTTTGAGGTGATATATGAAACTGTGTGCATTAAACGAACTTTTGTTTGAATTAAAGGAGAGGATTAACCTTATGAGTTGCTTAAAGCAAAATTCTTGAAGTTAAACAGCAGCCATTTGCTGTATGTTATTGACTGTATGCACGCAACGACTATAAAATCAGCAATATAAGGCATATATGCTGACCGCTATTATGTAAAGAGCAGCTATCTAAATTATGTAGATCCCAGTGGGCATGTATGGACAGATTATTTTCCGTGGAATTGGAGTTTCTGGCCATGGAATAAGAGGATAAAATTGAAGAACCGTCCGAATCGCCATCAAAGGAATATGAAACAAAAGGTGGTACATCGAAAAAAATAAAAGAAAGTATGGAACATGCGACAAAGGCAGCAGAGACAGAAGAGTGTGAAAAGGAAGTAAATGGAATATACGAAGGATTAGAATTACTGAAGCTTGTGATCGAAGCGTGGAACATAATCACTTTCGTTATTCTTTAAGGCTTTTTGGGGACAGCATCCCAGCTCTTTGAGCCTTTGAATAGCAGGATTAATTCCAGAAACGAAACTTTTTACCAGCTGTTTGTCAGTGATATCGCATCCAACGGTGCATATTGTGCTTACCGGATTCTCGACATCTTCCTCGTCAGTAGGGCCAATCAAACCAAAGCCCTCAAGTTCCGGGATAAGAACTTGATCCTGAGAAAAGGTGTGTGCTGCGAATGAGAGTGGAGGAACAGCCCCGCTCTGACGCTTCTACAGCAGCAGACAACCCAGCAATGCCGGAGCCGATGATTAGCACATCATAAAATGCTGATAAAACAAGGTTCGTGGTTCGTTCCTCCGTTTCGTGAAATGTTAGGATGCGTTCTTCAGTAGCGCAGCTATCGTTTTGGCAATACCATCTTCCCAAGACGGTTCACAGACAGTATCAGCAACATTTTTCAGGTCTTTGCATGAGTTGCCCATAGCAACACCCAATCCTGCCCACTGAATCATTTCCATGTCATTCCGACTGTCACCAAAAGCGACACAACGCTGAGGGTCAAGGTTGACCATATCTGCTAACTTCTGAAGTGCAGTCGCTTTGTTCATTTTGGGGCTGAACACATCACATTCCGTTACATTGTGAAACAGCTCGACACGATAATCCTGAGGAATCGCCGCAAGTTCCTTCTTGATTTCATCTCCTCCACGAATCGTAAAGCCAATAGGTAGTTCGGTATAATGGTGATCCATAGATGTACAGATCCTAAACATATCACGGTTCAGACCGATGTTGTTGAATACTTGAAACATCTCGTCGGGTTTACTATAGAGATAGCTGTAATTAGCATATTTGAGAAGCAGACCATTTCCATACTTCTTCGTCAACGCAACAACAAACTCAGTTTGCTCAAAGGAAAAGCGCTGAGCGAAAAGTTCATTGGCGTGAGAATCTTGAATACTATGTCCGTTTGCAGTTATGTAGTAATCCGCTGGGATCTTGTATAAACATTCAACTCCAAGCAAGGGATAGGAGCGACCCGACGCAACGATAATGGTCGATCCCTGCTCTTTAAGATGATGAATAGCTTCAACGGTAGAATCATGGATCTTCATATCATGGTAGTCAAACAAAGTACCATCAACATCGAAAATAACAGCCTGAATATTACGCATTGCTAGAACCCCCTTCCGATATTTATCAAGATTATGAACTGGTATTTGCGCATAGTGGACATTCCTCTTTCCGTCAAAACGGAGAAGGGGTATACAAAATAACATGTTTTTACTTCCTTGTCAAGAAAATTATTTTCATAAAAACGGAAGGAATAAAAAGAGTTCCGTTGCAAAATGCGCCCATAAAAAAGCAAGGCTGGGCAGCCCTAAAAGGGGGTTGCCCAGCCTTGCTTTTGCGTTGTGTCACAGTAAAAGGGAGCGCTGCAGATTTTTATTCTGCAACGCTCCTTTTTGGAAAGTTTTACTTGTTGCCCACAACGATACCATAGGTTTTACGTTTATTGGCAGTTGCTGCTTCGGAGTGCCTTCTGCAGTATTCCGTATATAGCAGATCGGTAATAAACTGCAAACCAGCGCACAATGGAAGAGAACTATACTGATGTGCACTTCGGCTTACACTGCACAGTAAGACTTCATCGGAATAGTCGACCAGTTTTGACTGGGAATACCGAGTAATTGATACTACCTTGGCTTTGCTTGCTTTCGCAAACTTGGCGATTTCTGTAGAAGTAATGTTCTCACCGGTATAGGAGAAGATAATAACCAGACTGTTTTCGTCCATAAGTGCGGCGGACAGCGCTTGGGATGCAGCGTCAAGATTACAGTGGAACTTTGTGGAAACATCCATAAACTGCAACTTTGCAGCCAACGCTATCGGAAGCATATTACCTGTTCCAACAAAATGCACATCTGTTGCTGCGTCAATCAAATCACATACTCTCGAAAATGTAGCTGTATCAATTCCTGAAATGGTCTTACTAAGGGCCTGTGTATACAAGGAACCCATTTTTGAGATCATAGCAGGAACTGTATCCTCTGAGGAAATGTCTTTTGTTGCCGAATTATCAGACGCCGCTGCATTTGTCAGGGAGCGCATTAACTCCAATTTGAAATCCTGATAACCATTTAGCGATAAGTGTCTGCAGAAGCGGGAAACGGTGGATACACTGATTCCGCATTGATCTGCAAGCTCTGATATGGAGAAATTTACAACCCGATACGGATCAGCACAAACAAAGGATGCAAGTTTTTCCTCTGCTTGGCTAAACTGTGGTGTTAAATTAGAAATCTGGGAGAGTACATCAAAAGCATAATTCATATTTTACCGTCCACAAATAGTAATAATAATCAATAATCGCTCCAATTAAAACCACCCGTATTTTTGCAGATAGTTAATCAATTTGCTTCAAAAATACTTGCCTGAGCAGCAGCTCTGTCCCCACAATTGAAACACAAACAATCAATTTTGCCATTGAAGCTTTTTAGTATACTATTTTTTTTAAGTATAACATTACTTGACTTTTGTGTCCACATATTTCTGCAAAACCTTTTTGTTGACTTTATACAAAATAAGGTGATAACATTTAGTGAAAATGCATCTTGATATGAAAATAATTTTTTTCTAAAATATAGTTATATTATAAAAATAATTTTCACAATGCAATCATTCAGAAAACAGAGAAGAAAGGAAATGGGTATGAAAAAGAGAATTCTTTCCATCATTGCACTGGCTCTCGTCGTCGCCTCTCTAGCTGCCTGTGGCGCACCCGCTGATGCAGAATCCGCCGAGACTCCTGCAACCTCCAAACACGAGAATGTTCTGAATCTGGACATTACATCTAAGAACATCACAACCCAGCTTGATCCCGTGTGGGTCAACCGTGGTGACCTGTACAAGACTCTGATGTTCCGCAGCTTGTTCATCGCAACCCCTGATATGAAGGCTGTTGCGTGCGATATGGCTGAAAGCTACACTGTGTCTGAGGACAAGCTGACCTACACTGTTGTTCTGAAGGACAATCTACTGTGGCATGATAATGAGCCTATCACTGGCGACGATGTTAAGTGGAGTGTTGAGGCTGCCATGAAGGGCTCCTTGCTGAACAGTATCTACACCACCGCATTCAACTGTCTGGAAGGTGTTGATGAGTTCAAGATCGGAACTGCGGCCGATATTTCCGGTATCCTTGTTGACGGCAACACCGTTACCTTCAAGTTAACCCGTCCCAGCTCCAGCTTCGTGAACATTCTCGCTCAGTTCGCAATTCTGCCTAAGCACTGCCTGAAAGATTCAAATCTGCTGGAACTGCACAATGACGAATTCTGGCAACATCCTATCGGCAGCGGCATGTACAAGCTGGAAGAGTTCAAACCCGGCAACTATGTTGTTTACGTTCCTTTCGAGGGCTATGAAGGCGAAAAGCCCAGCATCGGCAAAATTGTTGTGACAGCTGTTGGCGACGTTATTGCCTCCGCACAGAAAGGCGAGGTTGATTACGTTCAGACGAGCGACCCCGAGCAGATTCCCCAGCTGGACAAGATGCCCCACATGACGAAGTTCCCCGCTAACAGCAACTACTACCGTTATCTGGTCTGCAATCTGGCTGACGAGAATGGCGTCAAGAACGAGAAGATCGCTGATCCTCGCATCCGTGAGGCTCTGCTAATGGCCATCGATCGTGAGAACATCATACAGGGTCTTTTCCAGGGCTTGGGCACCGTTACCGATACCGGTCTGCCGGCAACCGATTCCGACTACTCCGCTGCTAAGATTTACACCTATGATCCCGATGCTGCGAAAGCTCTTCTGGAAAAAACTGGATTCGACTTCTCGGAGACCATCAAGCTGCGTTACTACGCGAGCGATCAAGCTTCCGCCTCTATGATGGAAGCGATTGCCTATAACTGGGAGGCTATCGGCGTCAAGGTTGACGTTGCGAAGTTTCAGGGTTCCGCCAGCGAGGAGCTGTTTAACATCCGTGATTACGACTTCGCCCTGAAGGCGCTGTCCGCTTTCGCTTACGAAGAATATTATGGCGAGTACCTGAGTACCAACGCCAACTTCTCCAAGATTCTGGGTCGTGCTGATGACTTTGATGATCTGGTTGCTAAGCTTAACGTAACCGACGATCCCGCTGAGCGCACTGCGCTGCTGAAGAAACTGCAGGTTCTGGATCAGAAACTGCTGTATAAGATGCCCCTCGCGACCTTCGGCAACTACATCTATATCAATACCGATAAGGTTGACATTGGCAATACTGTCTTTGGTAACCCCTACTACAACTATCAGAATAATTTTGCAAAGTGGTCTATAAAGTAATCTGACTTTTACGCTGGGATAGATTTACTTGGATCTATCCCAATATTTTTACAGAAAGGATGAAGCGCCTTGTTCAAATATTTTATGAAACGGCTGCTGATCATGATTCCCATGATGCTTTTAATCAGCGCATTGGTCTTTTTTGCCTTGGAATTATCGCCAATCGATCCCATTTCGTACATGGTTTCTCCTGATATGTCAATGGATTCCGCGAACCTTGCAGCCCTTCGCGAGAGCCTTGGCTTGAACGACCCTGCTTATATTCGTTATTTCCGCTGGCTTGGTGAGATCTTCAGGGGAGAATTTGGATATAGTATCGTTGACGGTGCGCCCATTTCCAGAATAATTGCACTGAAGCTGCCTGCTACTTTTGAGCTTGCTCTGGGTGCTCTGGTTTTGTCCAGCATCTTTGGCATCGCTCTGGGTATTATTTCTGCAATTCGACAGAATGGCGTGATTGACTATGTCAGCCGATTTCTGGGTGTTGTCGGTATGTCTCTGCCGCAGTTCTTTGTCGCCATCTGTATTGTTCAGATTTTTGCGGTTAAGCTGGGCTGGTTCCCTGCCAGCGGACGTGAAGTCTATGGTGCTGTTACTTACTTGGATCGTCTTCCGAACCTAGTTCTGCCCCTCATAACCATGACCCTGTCTATGACGGCAGTTCTGGTCCGGTATACCAGAAATACTATGCTGGATGTAATGAGTAAGGATTATGTTAAGACCGCTCGAAGCACCGGCATTGCAGAATGGAAGGTTTACCTGAAGCATGTCTTCCGCAACGCCATGGGCCCCGTCCTCGTTATCATTTGCTTCCGTCTTCCCATGCTGATTGGTGGTTCAGTTGTTATTGAGTCCATTTTTGCGTGGCCCGGCATCGGTTCTGTGATTCTGAGCGGTGTTTCTACAGGTGACTATCCTGTTGTTATGATGTCCACCTTAATGACTTCTGCGGTTATCCTGTTTGCCAGTTTTTTGGTCGACTTGTTGACGGCTATGCTGGACCCCAGAGTACGTTTTGATAAGTAAAAGGAGGAGCTGTAAAATGAAAACCAAATTGAAGAGCCCACTGCAAAAAAAAGTTGAAAAGCTGATCGCAAACCGCCTTGCGACCATGGGTCTGGTGTTGGTCCTGATCATTACGCTTGCATGTATTTTCGCTCCTGTGATTACCAATTACAATCCGCAGGAAAACAATTACTCTGCAATGCTTCAAGCGCCCAATCTAGAACACATCATGGGCACTGACAAGCTCGGACGAGATGTTTTCTCCCGCATACTGTATGGTGGCCGCATTTCTATCTTTATTGGTGTTGCTGCATCTCTGAGCGGTGCCCTTTTGGGTCTGGTTATGGGTGCTCTGGCCGGTTATTTCGGTGGCTGGATTGATTCTCTGTTTACCCGGCTTTCCGAAATTATGCTGACCTTCCCCAATATGATCTTGGTTCTACTTCTTTCCGCAATCATCGGACGAGGGGTCGGTGTCCTTATCTTCATTTATTCCATTACCGGCTGGATGACACCGTTTAGAATGATTCGAAGCTCGTTTCTTTCCCTGCGTGAAGAAACCTACGTTGAGGTCGCAAGATCTTTCGGCTTCTCCAACTGGCGTATTATCTTCAATCACATTCTCCCCAATACGCTCAGTCCCTTGATGGTTACTGCAACTACCAACGTGGCCACTTATATTCTGAACGAGGCAGGTCTGAGTTTCATTGGTGTTGGTATTCCGATTCAGATCCCTACATGGGGCAGCATTATGAATGCAGCCAAGAGCATTGACGTTGTTACCAATTACTGGTGGCTGTGGCTGTTCTCCGGCATTATTCTATCTTTGTTTGTTCTGGCGGTAAACTTCCTTGGCGACGGTTTGCGCGATGCATTCGATCCCAAGCAGTAAGGAGGTAAAACATGGAAACAGATATTATTCTGAAAGTTGAGGATTTGTCTTCCGGTTTTACGGTTGATAAGAAAGATATTGCAATTACCAAGGGTGTTTCTTTTGAAGTCCATCGTGGCAAAACACTGGCAATTGTCGGTGAGTCTGGCTGCGGCAAGAGCGTGACCGTTCACACTGTTATGCAGCTGCTACCCAAAAACGGCAAAATTATGGGTGGTAAAGCAACCTATTTTAAGGATGGCAAGGCGTACGAACTGAGTTCCATGAAGCGTTATGGTAAAGAGCTTCGTGCTGTTCGCGGTGCAGAAATCGGCATGGTATTCCAAGATCCGATGTCTTCTCTGAACCCTGTATATACTGTAGGCGCGCAGGTTGCGGCGAATCTGATTGAACATTTCAAAATGAGGAAAAAGGAAGCTCGCGCCAAGGTTGTAGATATGTTTGCCAAGCTGGGCATTCCTGATCCGGAGCGTCGTTATGACCAGTATCCTCATGAGTTCTCCGGCGGCATGAAGCAGCGGGTTATGATCGCGATTGCAATGATTTGCAATCCTCAGCTGATCATCGCTGACGAACCAACAACAGCACTTGACGTTACCATTCAGGCGCAGATTATGGATCTGATGAAGAATCTTCAGGTGGAATATGGTAAATCTATCATTCTCATTACCCATAACATGGGTCTGGTTGCAGAAATGGCTGATGACGTAGCGGTTATGTATATGGGTCGCATTGTAGAGTGCGGTTCTGTAGAGGATATTTTCCATAATCCTACCCATCCTTACACCGCAGCGCTTTTGCGTTCCGTCCCTCAGCTGGGCATGGATCGTACGAAGGAGCTTGAAACCATTCAGGGCATGACTCCCAATCCTAGCGAACTGGGCGAGGGCTGCGAATTTGCAGGCCGTTGTGAGTTTTGTGCAGATGCCTGCAAGAAGGGGTTGATGCCCTACAATGACATCGGAGGCGGTCACATGGTCCGATGCATCAGAACGGAAGGAGTTGACAACAATGAGTGAAGAAAAGATTCCCATGATTAAAGTCGAGAATCTTCAGACCCACTTCCCGGTTTATGGTGGTTTCTTTAAGCACAAGATAGGATCTGTCAAAGCTGTTGATGATATCTCGATTACCGTCGAGCACGGTGAAACCATCGGCCTTGTCGGCGAATCCGGATGCGGCAAAACCACTTTGGGCAAGACTTTGATGGGTCTGATTAAGGCAACTGGAGGCAATATCTACTATGATCTGGGCGGAAAACTTCAGGACATGACCAAGTTCTCTAAGGAAGACACATTTAACATGCGTAAGCAGGTCTCCATGGTTTTCCAAGATCCTATGTCCTCCCTAAATCCCCTGAAGAAGATTCATGAAGCCTTCGATGAGCCAATGCGAGTTCATGGGATCAAAGACCCCGAGGAACGCAGAAAGCGTATGGAAAAGCTGATGCGTATCGTCAACCTGAACCCTGCTTATCTGGATCGATTCCCCCCTTCCTTCTCTGGATACAAAAAATCAGCACAGCCTTTTAGCTGTGCTGATTTTTGGGGAAAAGCAGAAGATTTATCCTTCCTTGTTATCAGAAATCATAATGCCCTGATAGGGAGAAGTAGACGGCACGATGATACCATCCGGCAGGGTGATGTCCTTGCCTTCCATGCTGAAGTAGATGTCCAGGGTGGAAGGGTCGCCCTGCTGCGGGTCTACAAAGTTATATTGCAAGGTGTGCTGAATCGAATCGAGAATCATTTGCAGCAGAGAGGTCGAATCATAAGCAAAAAATTCTTCCTTCTGTTCCTGTGGAAACTGTAATTCACCTGTATGCTCTATTTTCTCACAACAACATCCTTTCAACTCACC
>ERZ773217.2162-NODE-2162-length-13608-cov-61.788091_pt1 | contig 13608 bp, 9 predicted proteins | sample MGYA00580995_ERZ773217 | MGnify/ENA primary metagenome ERZ773217 (study PRJEB29015, sample SAMEA2737772) | human gut metagenome | biome: human gut; feature: human-associated habitat; material: faeces | place: China | collected 2012 ...
CAGATGGCAGCACAAGTCATCAGATGTCTTATGTTGTCTGTTGCAGGAACCGGTCTTTCAGAAATATCCGGTCGTTGAATCCGGAAAGTACAACCGTGTTCAGGAAAGGCATGTATTATACTTCGCAATATTGCGCGATTTTGCATAGTGCTGTATTTCAGTGCATTTACTAAGTTTGCACCAAAACAGAACGTATGAAAGGAAACGCACTGAATGTAATGTTCTTTATCTTGAAGAACAAGTTGTTGAAGAACGGTGAAGCACCGGTCGTTCTTCGGGTGACAATCAATGGACAGCGGGATGAAATCCGTATCCAGCGCTCTATACCGGTGGAGTTATGGGACAATGCGAAGATGCGTAGCAAGGGAAGGGGGCGGAGTTCGGCAGAGCTGAACATGTATCTTGAGACACTGAGGGACAGAATATATGTCATCCATAGGAATTCCGTGTATGATGGGGAAAGACTGACTCCGAAGAAAATCCTGGATATTTTGTATGCCAGGGAAGGACGGCATCTGGTTCTGAAGGCCATGAAGGAATGTATAGACGGATGGGCGGCTTCTCCCGGGGATTTACATCCTGCCACCCTGGCACGTTACAACAGGTGTCACGGATTGGTGGAGACAGTCATACGGGATGTTTACAATAAGGAGGACGTCGCATTCTCCGAACTGGACAGGAAGTTCATCACGGCATTTGAAAGGTATCTGAAGGAAACCCGTGGGCTGGCCCGGAATACGGTGGCTAAATATCTGGAGTGTTTCCGTAAGGTTCTCAAGGTGGCTCAGCAGAAGGGCTGGATGGAACATGGCAAGTTTTTGGAGGAACTGGGACAGTTGTGCGTAAAGGAGGAGACTTACTCTTCTTTTCTGGACTGGGATGAACTGAGAACAGTGATGGAAACAGATATGCCGGCCGGACGTCTGGAACGGGTGAAGGATGTGTTCGTATTCTGTGCGCTCACCGGACTTTCCTATCAGGGGATAAGTACTCTTTGTCCGTCGCACCTGTTTAGGGATGACGAAGGAACACTATGGATTTGCAGGACACGTGCTGAAGGAGCGGAGGTTGGAGACAGCTGTACAAGCCGTGTTCCTCTTCTTAAACTGGCAATGGTCCTGCTGGAGAAATACAGAGGTTGGAATCCGATGAATCCGGAAGGTCCGTGTTTTCCTGTCCCTTCAGTCCAGAAAATGAATGAATACCTGAAAGAGGTTTCGGTACTATGTCGGATTTCCAAGAGGCTTACCACCCAGATGGCCCGCAATACGTTCGCTGCGACAGTCACCCTGGCCAACCGGATTCCCAAAGAACACGTCGGGGAAATGCTTGGCTATTCTTCCGACTATATGTTGCGCCATTATATGCAGGCTCTGGAGAGGAATTCCCAAAAGGCATGAAGCGGATATATACAAAATATGATAAAAAGTGAAAGGCTATACTCCAATGGATGTGGTGGTATAGCCTTTCCCATAAACGGAACTGGATGTGAGAACGCTTCTTTTCGATTCAGCTCAAGCAGACATAATTGACAAGAATGAGTACCACTAAGACGCGGTTTATACTGAAATAATGATCCTTTTGGCAAGCCCTGAACCTATAGAAGCAAAAACTAACCAGTAGCATCACCGTCAGAACATTCGGTTCAATATGCCTGTCTAATGTGAATATTAGATATAGTCTGGGTACTCAAATCAGGCTTCTAACCAGCCAGTGAGTGATTTGCTGATGCTCACACATCATCTAGCAGTCGATATAAACCCCAATAGCAGTATACCCGTTTATATGAAGCCATTTGGTAGCGAAAATCCGAACAGCTCTACACATTCATCTAGCTTCATGACTTTTGTAGATAAGACCTGATATCATCATAGAATTCCGAATCAAAAGGTTGAAGGTTAGAATAAAAGAATCTGACTTTAATATCCGATTTGATGAGGTTCGAATTTACAGAGTTAAGATAATACTTCAGTTCAGCCAGTTCTGCAAACAACCATTCATGTTTTTTTTGTATCCAGATACATAAGAAAGGGCATTTCTTACCTGTTCCGTCAATTCGGACCAAGTCCGAATTACACCTTCTGTTGTCTTTAAATAATTCATATTGGATACACTCCTGCTGTGTGCCTTCTTTTTTTAGAGGATTGCTGCTGCTGTTACATAGCCCTTTAGTGGCACGGATATTCAAGCAAGGTTCTTCATTTACAGCCATCGCAGCCATAATTTCAGTATTCAAGAAGATGTCCACATAAATATTTTCCTCAATCGGGTGTTCGTCCAATGGAACACCTTTTATCGGATTAAACTCGACATCCAATTTATATCCGTCCGATATGAGATGCGAAATCCAGTGAAACCGGGAAAGAAGGCTCATTTGAGACCGGTTCTGCTTCAGAAGATAGTAGTCTATTCTATCATTTGCCAGATCCAACAAGTCAGCCATACGTATAAGAATCATCATATATTTAATACTGACCAACTCTTCCTTTGCCTCAGACTTCAGGCTATACACGTGTATGCTATCCCAACCATGACTTTCTGAAACTTTTGCAATCGTATCAGCTTCAACTTCTGAAAGATGAGACAAGATTCCTTTCTGCCAACTTCGGATGTATTTAGCGCTGTCTTGCGGATGGGTACTTCTGACCTTGTTCTCAAAAAAATTGAAAACCTTCTGAAAAGCTTCTACTTGCAATCTACCGATTTTTTTCCGTAATTGAAATATTTCTGCTAGAGAAAAATGGTCTTCTTTAAAAGTCCTAGTGACATCATTCTCTATCTTTAACATTTCATCCATCCATTGACTGATTAACACTTCTGAATCCGGATTTGATTCATTGAAAGACGCTATATTCGGATGAATCACCATACTGATGTCATGCAGATAACAAGCCTGGAATAACAAGAAATAATCCGTTGATTTTATGTTTAAAAAATCAATGTTGTTGACCATTCTCACCACATTCTTAATCAGATTAATGGCATGCTCGTGGTTGTGAAGCGTGTAAGCGTTCAGAAACTTAGAACCATTATGCCACAAACTTTTCACAAGCCGATGCGTCTGGATGAGCCGGTCTATTTTCATCGGATCTTGTACTCGTTGCCTGAAAATAGTCAAAGCTTCTAAGATACCCACGTCAATTTCCATCTTTTCATTCACGTCCTTATAATCTAAGTGCTGTAGGAAGTGAAAGAAATCCTCACAGTTGCATTTTCGATTCCTTAGAATGGATAAAATACGTAATTCATAATATTTTACCGGTTTCAAATCCGTATGTAAGATAGTCAGGCTATCTTCAACCCTGATCCTGCAAGCCAGCGAAAAACAGCAGTTAAGTATTTTCCGTTTGAACTCCGAGGAATTGTTAAAGATAAAATCCACCCAATCAGGTAATTCAATCCAATATTCATTCTTTTCTTCTTTCTTCCTTTCCTCCTTATCTCCTGAAAGGAATGTTTGTTTCCCCCAAAAACCTTTTTCGTTTACAGTACGGTTCTGATAGATTGCATCCAAGAACACCTCTATATTTTGAAAAGGGAAAGTGAGTAAAAGTAATTGCTTTAAGGAAGCATAGCTATCTGTTTGTTGCAGGAAATGGGTTTGTTCCAATAATTCCGTGGTCTTATAGTAATACAGCGCTTTAAAATTGCGCTCATTCGAACAGTTATAGCTTGCCAATATCTTATCAAATGATTGGATATTATGACAGAACTCCTTTAAATCATCGAAAGTCATTGCCTTGGCAAACATTCCTATTTCAGCCTGGAAGATTTCTTCCTCAAATTTATTAAAAATTTCTTTGACTGCTTTATCCCGATTTTCATTTGTTTCCATTCCCAATGTTGTGATATGGAAATGATCATAGAACTCTGCTTTCATGGACTCATCAAACTGGCCATTGATGATAAGCTTCAATCTCCGTTGCCGATAAATGAAATATTTCAAGTATCTGGATAGCCATTTTATTCGGGTTTCCCCCCATTGCTTTTTATTAGGGTCCTTTTCCTGTTCTTCTTTTACCTTTAAAAGTTGGTTTTCTACTACCGTTTGGAGTGCATTAAGTTTCTTCAGGGATACATGTTCATCTACTTCATCAATATTTCCATATATCCAACCTCCCATCGAGACAGGTCGTTGTACCAGGAAAAGCCCTTCCATTCCGTTGAACGCCTCTTCAATGGTACAGATCGTACTTTTCTTGTCTTCATGAAATTTTATTTGGTAGTCAATTTTTTTCTGAAAATCCAAGTAAACTTGACTCAACTCCGGCTGGTTGTCACATTTGGCCGGTGATTCCTTGATAATATTGTTCAGCTTGGTTATAAGAGTTTCAAAATTCCTTTGGTCAATCCCTTTGGCAAAGATAACCGAATCGTCTACATAAAAATAAGCATCCGCTTGTTTCAACTCTTCGGTTGATGCCATTTTATCCGCAATGTCAATCATACATAGATTCCCGAAGAAATAAGATTGAGGCAATCCCTGAGCAATTCCTCTATTCATGAAAACCTCCTTAAAAGACGTCGTGTCCGTATTCGGATAATAAACATCCATCCACCCCCTCAGAGAATCTTCCTGAATCTTGAAATAGAGCAGTTTCACAATGGCCTTCTTCAAGGTTTTCAAGTCGTCCTTATCGGGATATTTAGGAACTAACAGATTCAGGATGAAATTATACATCCTGGCCGGGTCTATGGAAGGAAAGAAATCTGCCAAATCAAAGTTGATTACCGTATCATATTCCCGCGTCTTCAAATATTCCCGGCTCTTGTCTTGGATAATTTTAGAATATTGCCGATACTTTTCTGTCCAATTCATAAAAAGACTATCTACACTTTCACTCGGCATATTACCAAAAAAATTATGTGGAATCATCCTTGAAAGCTCCGACTTGTTCCGCACGCCTTTACTGTCATCAAACATCAGTGGGATCAGCAAGGCGGCCATGCAGATTTGATCAATCAGACTTGCAGTATGTAACGGTCTGTAAGTAACTAACTGTTTTCCGTTTTCATCTTTCAGTTTCTTTATCTTATAGTATACTGAAACGGTAAAGAAATCATCATTTTCTTCGTTCAGTATCTTCTCAAGTTTCTTCTGGCATTTCTCTATAACATCCTTGATTGTGCCGTCAAAGTCAAATTTATCCTTCAGCTGATAATAGCACTTCAGATCCTCTACCGATAGAAGATTTCGTTCACAGATGTAGGAATCCAGTGCATAAATAGCCTTGTAAATGTTCCTTCGGTGCGTGATAGTATCAAATAGACTCATGTCAATTCTGTTTTAATGTTGCATTATATTTCTTTTCTAATGATTCAACGAGGTTGTTAAACCAATTAACAGCTTGGTATAAACCACTTTCTTTGCCTTTCCCGTCACCTTGACCAGATACCATAAGCTGAGTTTTTTGGTTATTTCTTTCACACAAGTACAGACCAAAATGATAGTTTCCTGTTCGTTTTTTAAAAATGGTATTGAAACTGTCTAGATTGAGAGAGGCACTGATGATGGTATCTTTACATAAGAATAAGCGTAAAATACCATCAAATTCTAGTTCTACACATTGTTCCGTTATAAAGCCCTGTAGAGCGGTTACGTCTCTCACTACCTGATCCAGAAAGTTACACCAACCATTCAGAATCTGATCAAAAAAATCTATCTGCTGCTCAAAAAATCCAAAGTTATAATGGAAATTCTTATTGGCCGTAATGAAAAAGTGCAGTCCTGTCATGTAGTCGAAGTTCGCATTTTTCCTCATCGAAATCTGTTCTTCCAGCATTGGATCAAAAAGCATCAGTGAAAACAATTCTTTCTGAGCTAGATAGCGGGATTCATATTTGGTATATCCCTTTTCGTCTTGTGGATTTCCATTGGCTTGGAGCTCACCCTCAGTTGGAGCCTGTTCTAGCTCGATAAAGCTGATTTCAATAAGCCGGCTCAGCATCTCTCTGGAAAACTCTTTGAGTAAAGGCTGAATAACGTTTCTTTCTAAATTATCTTTTTCCATCGCCTTTTATTTTTTTAAGTATAGATAATATGCAGAATAATCCTTGAACAGCGCAGGAATCGTTGCACATTTCAGACGGCATCCGTATCTAAGCAGGCTACGGTGCAAATGATAGAAAGCACTTACTCCTGCTTTATCATTATCATGGACCATCACCAAATCAAATCCAGATAATTTATCTAGTTCCGTTTCCGGAATAGTCGTTGCACTTTGAATGGCAACAGCAGGATATCCGGCCGATAGAATAGCCAGACAGTCAGTAATTCCCTCCATTATATATAATTTGCTTCCTTCTTGCAACTTAGCTAGTAAAACCATATTGTAAAGTTGTTTACGTGAATTGCACAGCATCTTGAACCGAGGGATATTTTCGTTTGTGCCCAAGTAGCGAGATTGTAAAGCCACCAGTTTGCCTGTTCTGTCAAAATACGGTATCAGTAACGAAGGAATATTGATGGTTAATTGTATCTTGTTGTTATCTCTTTTTAACACTTTACATTTAATTAAACGCTCTTCACCAAAGGTATTCATTAGAATCTCTTTCATTTCTGTCGGATCTTCTATCGATTTGATTTTCATCTTTTCCACCACTTGGGCCGACAGTTTTCTTTCCGTAAAAAGAAACTCCTTTCCTTTGGCTTCCAAATCAGCTAGGTTTATGATGGCCGAAGCCACGTCACCATCAAAATCAGACCTGCTTTCTTCCCTGTCGATAACAAGAGTTCTTCTGTGTCTGAGTTTAGGTCTCTTTTTTGTATTTTTCAGGTTAGTTGAAGGCATGTAAATATGGTATTGTTCGCAAAGCCACGTACATGCTTCTACAAACGAAAGATTACATTTTTCTTCCACTAGAGAGATAGCATCTCCACCTTTATCGCAAGCAAAACATTTCCATAAATTGTTCTTAAAGGCAAGGCTGGGCCTTTTGTCCTGATGCATAAAGCAATGAGCCTGATGCATATTGACTTCCAATCCTAGTCTTCTAGCCACATCCTCACAATTCAGTTCGTGCAGTTTTTTTATTGTTTCAGGAGAAATCATAGAAAACTTTTTATTTTAAAATTATATAGATATATATCATTTTTTCTTTAAATTGAGACATCCTTTCAGCGTGGACCTTTTAGTTAATCACACATAACTCTTTATTTGATAATTTCTATATTTAACGTAAGTTCGATATAAACGAATAAATATTTTATTGAAAATTAGGAATATAACAACAAAAAGTGTTCAATCTATAGTACTCAATTATAACATTTAAACGATTACTGTTATGTTCTCAAAATTTAAAATTACAGAATTTTTTTGTATGGCCGATAATTTTTGCAAGGAATTTGTATTACAGCAGGGTAAATATATGATTGGAGACAAGAGGGCCAGGCATCGTACTAAGAATACAGAGACTTATGGAGAAAATGAAAATGGCCATTAGGGTGTTCGCAATCCTCATATCATATAAGCGAAGTCGCATTCTCCATTCTACGAGAAACCTGTTATATAGCATCTAAACAATTCATAATAGATTGTGCATAGATTCAGGTTGTGTATACCCTATTGTGAAGCATGAACTGTTTCAGATTGGGCCTCTATTTCAGATTTTGGTTCTGTGCTATTGTTCATGATTTATTGATATTTGTAGGTAGCTTATATTTTAACATTATCTATCCCTCCGGTTATTCAGGTACTATTACACCATCTTCTTGAAGCTGCAGGGAAGTGTTTCATAAGGTGTGTCCGAGGTAAATTTACCTTAGGAGTGATGTACAAATTTAATTTTTTATCTTGTATCAGAATCGTTGATTTTGTGACGATGCCGGACGAAAAAATGGGCTTTGTTGAGGAGTGGTGCGTTAGCAATATAAAGGTCTCTGGGAGTCGTTATGCAAGTGTGTTTTTTACTACTTAACAGACACACTTTTGGGAGCAGTATCCAATCGCAAAATTACAACTAGACTATATAAAGTAAGAATTAACTGAAGTACATCTTGAGTACATATTATAACAACATGAGGGTGCATCAAAATGTACATTTTGAAGTGCACCCTCTTTCCCATAAATAGAACCGGATGTCAGAACGCTTCTTTCCGGTTCTTTTCCAGCAGTCGTACGATATCGCTTTCCCGGTATAGGATTTTTCCTCCTATCTGGTAATAAGGCAATATGCCGCTACTTCTGTAGTCCAGCAGCGTACGCTTGCTCAGCTTGAGCTTTCCAGCCAGTTCCGTATCTGTCAGGTAGTTTTCCCCGTCCAATAAGTGCCGGTTGTCAGCCTGCAAATTGTCTATAAGGTCCGATACCCTTTTCATTTCATCGAAGAAATGAAGCACTTCCTTGTCTGATCTGGTGATGATTGTTCCCATTAAATGTTCTTTTTGGTTTGAAACAAAGATATTAGCATTTCTATGCCGCTGCAAACCATCGGAACCTGTTGGTATCAGATGTCATCAAATGTCTTCAGATTTCATCGTACCGGATTCCTGTTTCCAGTCCTTCAGCTTGTTCTTTAATACCTTCATGTCCTCCGTGACTTTCCTGTACGTGATTCCGGCATAGGCTTGTGTAACCCTTAAATTGGTATGTCCAAGCATTTTGGAAAGCGTTTCTATCGGAAGTCCGTTTTCCAAACAGACAGTCACGGCGAACGTGTGCCGGGCCACATGAAATGTCATCTTTTTTCTGATATGGCAGATGTCGGCAAGCTCTTTAAGGTAGGCGTTGCTTTTCTGGTTCGAGATGGTCGGGAACAGGTATTCCGACTCGCCTTTCCCAATGTAGAGGCTGACCATTTTCCTGGCCTGGGGAAGAAGGGGAATGAATGCGGGGTGGTTGGTCTTAGCCCTGTAAAGATGGATGTACAGGCCATTGTCGGAATCTGAAATGATTTGATCCTTTCTCAACCGACAGATGTCTGAGTAGGCGATGCCCGTGAAGCAGCTGAAGATGAATATGTCACGGATGGAAGCCAGTCTGGGAATATCCAGCCGCTTGTTCATCATCCTTATTATTTCCTGCCTGTTCAGGTATTGTTTTTGGCTTTCCTCCTTCTTTATCCGGTAGGTTGAGAACGGGTTTGCCAGAATGATTCCACACTGGTATGCCCATAGAATTCCTTTTCTGACCATACTCATCATCTTGGCTGTCGTATTGACAGACAGTCTGCAGTCGGTCCTGAAGAAAAGCTCCAGTTCGTGTATCATCTGCCGGTCGAACTGTTCCAGTGTCATATCTTGTCTACCCATTTTCTTACAGAACTCTTCAAGCCGCCTGTAGACCAGTTTATGTCTGTTGGAATGGGACGTGCTGATTTGTCCAGCATGTGCCAGCCTGTCCGCATCTTTTACCTGTTTGTCAAATACCTTCAGGAGAGAAAGCGGATTGGATCCTGTGGCCATGAAGCGTTGTTTCAGCATGCTTGCCGTAAGCAGTTTCCCTTCCAGTTGGGCCTGTTGGTAATGATGCTGCAATGTGGAACTTATTTTGTCTAGATATGCATTGATGTCGTGTGCTTCCGGATTCATGGCAGAAACACGTTTACTCTGCTTGTCCCAATGCTCCTGCAGGATGGACATCTTCAAGCTTACATCTGCAGCCTTGTTGTTGACTATGATACGGAGCATGATTGTTGACTTGCTGTCTTTTTGAAGCTTTCTACGCTTCAGATAAAAATAAATGGAAAAACTATGTCTCATAAGAAATAAATATTAATTGTGTCCATATCACGAACGGGTGTATAGGGCACGGATAAGACATAGATTATGGTTTTGAATGGAATGTAATTGTTGATTATTAATAGTTTTAGATAAAATGCAATAAGAGAAGAAAATAAAGTAAATATGTAGTTTTCAGATATTTGTTTAGGTCATAAAAAAAGGTTCGGATCCGCCTGGGGCCCGAACCCAGAGCCCCAATCTACCTTGGGGTAATTGGGTGAAATGTAATGTGTTTATTATCAAATGTTTGCGACTGTATAGTTCGGCATTGCTTACAAAAATAGGTTCAGTTCCTACAATATCTGCTGATGAACCTTGTAGGATATTAGTATTCAACCAGATACATCTAGCTATTAAGTACGTATTTTTCAGAGAACCACCTCTTTCCATCTTCATCAAAGAAGAATTTGACGTTACTTCCGGCTCGTTGGAACGGACAGGAAAAGCTGGTTATTTCTGTTTCTTTTGGGAGTTCCTACATTCCGCAGTTTTGGCATGTCCGTTCACATAAGTACGGGCTTCTTCACGGAATCTTTCACGTTCCGATGTTCCGGGTTTACCGAACTGGACATCCATGAGTTCGTCGATGTTTGTTAGACCGTTTTCTTTTAGAATTTCTTTTTCTAGTTTCATTTTCCAAAGATAGATTTCTTTCTGGAACAGGACAAACCTTATGGTGTAAAATTGTGAAAAGCGGTATGGCTGGGTCCTAGTATAATTTTATTATACTTGTATTTGTTTGTATTTGTCGATAAAAACAGTTATTTTTGTATCACAATTTATATATTGGTGTTTAATATCTCAAGGTAAAGAATACTGGATCTTAGAAATTTTAATAATAATAAAGCGTAATTCTGATAATGGATAAGTTTAGGGTTATTGATCTTTTCGCAGGATGTGGAGGTTTGTCTCTCGGTCTTTATTTGGCTGGGTGGAGTGGGGTGTTTGCGATTGAGAAAAATCCTTGTGCTTATGCTACTCTCTGCCATAATTTGATAGAAAATAAAAATCATTTTAACTGGCCTGATTGGCTTCCTCAACAACCTTTAGATATTCTTGAAGTAAATAAATTGTATGCTGAACAACTTAAAAGTTTGAGAGGTACAATTGATTTGGTTGCGGGAGGTCCTCCATGTCAGGGATTTTCAATGGCTGGACGCAGAGTAAAGGACGATATTAGAAATCAGTTAGTATTTGCATATATAAATTTTATTTCTATGGTAATGCCTAAACTTCTCTTATTTGAAAATGTTAAAGGCTTTACCTATGCATTTGATAAAAAGAAGAATCCAAATTCTATTCCATATTCTACAATTGTCATTGAGAAACTAAAAGGCTTAGGATATGATGTTTGTCCTCAAGTAATCGATTTTTCCCAATTTGGTGTCCCTCAGCGTCGTAAACGTTTTATATTAGTGGGTATCCTTAATGGAAAAAAAGATGCTGCTGGGCAGTTTATAACCAGGCTATGGAAGAACCGAGAACAATTTTTTTTAGAAAATAATCTGCCGAAGCATCCTTCAATTGCTGATGCTATTTCAGATTTGCTTCGCAGCAATGGTGAAGTTGATACCCCTGATCGAAAAGGTTTCAAATCTGGTATATATGGTAACCCATCAAATGAATATCAGGTTTATATGCGTAAAAATGTGCAAGGAATAATACCTCAGAGTCATAGCTTTGCCCATCATTGTAAGGAAAAGGTTCATTGTTTCGAGAAGTTATTAGCATATTATCCTATTCGAAATAAAAGAATTGACGGAAAGGAACGAGAGAAATGGGGTATACATCAACGGGGATTAACAGTGTTGGATGCACAATCTATCGCTCCTACTATTACAAATATGCCCGATGATTATCTGCATTATCAAGAACCCCGAATAATGACCGTTCGTGAATGTGCTAGAATTCAATCATTTCCGGATTGGTATGAATTTAAAAGCAAATATACGACAGGTGGACAGATGAGAAAAATAGAAGTACCGAGATATAGCCAAGTAGGTAATGCCATTCCACCATTATTCGCACAACAAGCTGGATTAGTTTTAAAAGAAATGTTATAGTGATGGAAGATACATTGCAATTCAAAATAAGTTCTGCTTTAAAAGATCTTGTAGGCAAAGATTTGATAACAAGTGATAATGTTGCCATTTTTGAGTTAGTTAAGAACTCATACGATGCGTATGCAAACCATGTTGTCATCACTTTTTCAGAAGACAAAATCACTATTGCCGATAATGGTAAAGGTATGTCTTATTCTGATTTAATAAATAAATGGCTTTTTCTTGGTTTTTCAGCTAAAAAAGATGGTTCCGAAGATTTGGTTGATGAAAAACAAAAATCATATAGAGATAAAATTAAACGATATTATGCTGGAGCAAAAGGTATTGGTCGATTTTCTTGTGACCGTTTAGGGCGTTTCCTAACAATAACTACAAAAACAAATGATGCGACTCAAGTAGAACAAATTCTTGTTGATTGGGCAAAATTTGAAGAAGACCAAAAAATTGAATTTGTAAATGTAAATGTGAAGCATCGTTCTTTAAATTCTACAGTTGTTTTTCCAAGTAACTATACTCATGGTACTATTATTGAAATTACAGATCTACATGATGATGAAACACCATGGACTAGAAAGCACATTTTAGAGCTTAAACGTTCTTTGCAAAAATTAATTAATCCATATTCTGAAATAAATGATTTTGTAATTGATCTTGTTTGTGAAAGAGAAAAAGAAGGAGATGCTAAATTGCTGGAAGAAGGGATAAGTTATGATCGTGAGCTTGTAAACGGCCCTCTTAAGAATAGTATTACAGAAATCCTTAAGCTCAAAACAACTCAAATAGATGTAAAAGTTAAGGATGATGTTGTTTATACAACCTTGACCGACCGAGGAATTGATATTTATAGAATCAAAGAGCATAATAATTTATATCCCTTAATAAAGAATGGAGCTGTATCTTTATCGTTTTTAAATAGGGCAGCAAAATATAATTTCTCTAGATTGATGGGGGTTGATCCAATCAATTATGGATCTGTCTTTTTGTTTAGAAATGGATTTCGTATTCTTCCATTTGGAGAAACAGGTGATGACAGCTGGGGAATAGACTTTAGGGCTCAACAAGGCCGGGCTAGATATCTTAGTAGTAGAGATCTAATGGGACGTGTTGACATTTTTGTTGAAGATGTTAGTGAATTAAAAGAAGTATCTAGTCGTGATAGTGGATTGGTGGATACTCCTATGTCTCGCCAAGTTTTGGAATTGTTTAAACAAAGTGAAAAAAGGCTTGAAAGATATGTTGTTGGTGTTTTATGGGGGGAATCCTTTTTGAGAAATGAATATTATAAAGATGAGCATATTGCAGATATTGCTCGAAAAGAGCTCCAAAGAATTGATAAAGACTCAGAGAGTCCATCATATGTTATAGATTCAAGTTTAGGTAGTAAAATTGATTTTGTACGCCTTATTAAAACTTTATCCTCAGACAACAATGTTGAGGTCCTTTATTACAATACTGAACTTGCAAACTTAGTATCATCTAGTTTTTCACCTGAAGATGTTAAGCCACAATTCATCTCTGATTTAGAGATAATAGCTGAAAGAACAGGAAATAAAGAACTTATTAGTAAAACTAAAGATGCTAAAAGACAAATTGAAGAATTAACACAACAAAAAATTGAAGCAGAAAAAAAAGCTGAGGAAGCAAAGCGTCTTCAGTCTGAAGCTGAAGCTAAAGCTTTGAAAGCTGAAGAAGAACGTCGTATCGCAGAAGCAAAAGCTAAAGCCGAAGAGGAGCTTAGACGCCAAGTTGAATTGGATAAATTACGTGCAGAAAATGAAAAAGTTAAAGCTGAAAATGCTCGTCTTATTGCAGAAAAAAGAGCTA
>ERZ773217.2178-NODE-2178-length-13519-cov-3.320856_pt1 | contig 13519 bp, 8 predicted proteins | sample MGYA00580995_ERZ773217 | MGnify/ENA primary metagenome ERZ773217 (study PRJEB29015, sample SAMEA2737772) | human gut metagenome | biome: human gut; feature: human-associated habitat; material: faeces | place: China | collected 2012 ...
TGGATTACTAAAGAAAGGAGTTCCCGTAGAACTAACATTCAACAGGGAACTCAGGCTTAAGGGGAGCGGCAGAGGCGGAGAAAGAGCCGGCGGCGAGGATCGCGGCAGCGGCGGCGGATAGCAGAGTACGACGATTCATGATGTTCTTCCCTATTTCCTGATGTTCGGTATTTCTCTTTATCTTCGCCGGAAGGCCTTGAGGGAGGCCTGTCCGGCGTGCTGTTGAGATAACCTTATCTGAAAATACGGAAAATCAGCTGAAAATCTCCCTTTTCCTTGCGGTATTACTTTTACTGAGCTGAGAGAACCGCTGTGCGGATGATCTCCCGGACACCAGCCGTCATCCGCTCCATGCTTTCCTTAATCGATTCAAAATCAATACTTTCCTTTGAATCCGAAATTCCCGCGGCCCAGTTGACCGACAGACCGAGGAGCGCATACCGAAGCCCTGCTTCACGCGCCACGGCTGCCTCAGGACAGGCTGTCATGCCGATCATCGCGCCGCCCAGCTGTGACACAACCCGGACTTCAGCTGCGGTTTCCAGTCTCGGTCCCTGCGTGCACCAGTAAACACCGCCATCCATGACAGGAACCTCAGCCGCGAGTGCCGCCTTAATGAGTTCCTGCCTCAGGCCCTCAGAAAAGGGATGCGTGAAATCAACATGCTGCACCCCGGTTTCAGGCCCCGTATAGAACGTGGACTGCCGGCCCCAGGTCCGATCAACCAGATCATCCGGAATGCAGATCGCGCCAGGCGGAAGGGCCTCTGACACAGCGCCGACCGTTCCGACCGCGAACACGTCTGTCGCACCCGCCTCACGCAGCGCCCAGAGATTCGCCGCATAGGGAATCGCGTGCGGCGGATAGCGGTGATTCTCTCCATGACGCTGGAGGAACAGCACACGGTGATCGCCGATCCGCCCCTCCAGCACGGGGGACGCCGGAGCGCCGAACGGCATCTCGCGCGGCAGCGCCGCTTCGCTCATCCCCGGAAGCCAGCCATTCTCGAAACCTGACCCCGCGATCAGCGCAAAAACCCGTTCGCTCATTCCGCCCCCTCACCCAGCATCCGGAGGAGCTCCGCTTCGTCAATCACCGTGACTCCCAGCTTTTCTGCCTTCGCGAGTTTGGAACCGGCCGCTTCGCCTGCCACCACGAAGTTCGTCTTCTTCGAAACGGAGCCCGAAACGCGGCCGCCTGCCGCGAGGATCCGGTCACTCGCTTCATCGCGCGACAGATTGGGAAGCGTGCCGGTCAGCACAAAGGTCTTTCCGGCGACTTCTGAAGCCGACTCCCCATCTGCCGGTTCAGAAGCAGCAGGGGCCTTCGCCTCAGGCCAGGTGACACCCGACTCCTGAAGCGCCCGGATCACATCGCGGTTACCGGGAGCCGCGAAGAAACTCGTGATCGATTCCGCGATCACTTCGCCCACATCCGGCACTTCAAGACACTCTTCAGGCGTAGCCTTTTCAAGCGCCTCAAGAGTTCTGAAGTGGGAAGCAAGGTCTCGCGCTGTAGCTTCCCCGACATGGCGGATACCGAGCGCGAAGATAAAGCGGGCGAGCGTCGTCTGCTTGGAGCGTTCAATCGACGTGATGATGTTTCCGGCAGACTTTTCCCCCATACGCTCAAGGGTCATCAGGCTTTCCGCGGTCAGCCGATAAAGATCAGCCGGCGTCTTGACGAGCCCCTTTTCAGTAAGCAGATTGACGAGCTTTTCACCCACACCGTCAATCCCCATCGCGCGGCGGCTGGCAAAGTGAAAAATCGAAAGCTTCATCTGGGCCGGGCAGAAAAGACCGCCTGTGCAGCGCGTGTCTTTCTCCTCCTCATCGCGGATTGTCGCGGAGCCGCAGACCGGGCAGGTCTTCGGCATCTCGAATTCCACGGTTCCCTCAGGACGCCGGTCCTTCATCACGCGGACGATTTCTGGAATCACGTCACCGGCGCGGCGGATCACAACGGTATCCCCTACCCGGAGATCAAGCTCATGAATGAAGTCTTCGTTATGCAGCGTGGCGTTCGACACATTCGCGCCGCCTACAAAGACAGGCTCCAGGCGGGCAACCGGTGTGAGACGCCCGGTGCGGCCCACCTGCACATCGATCCCAAGAACCTTCGTAAAAGCTTCTTCCGGCGGATACTTGTGCGCGCAGGCCCAGCGCGGTTCGCGGGCGACAAAACCAAGGCGCCGCTGAAGATCAAACCGGTTCACCTTGTAAACCACGCCATCAATCCCGAAGGGGAGCGTATTTCTGATCTTCGCGACGTAGAGATGGAAGGCTTCAAGCTCTTCAGGCGAGTGGCAGATGCGCCTTGTGTCCGCGACCGGGAACCCGAGGCTCTTCAGCCGTTCAAGCGAACCCTCCTGGCTTTCCGCAAAGGGACCTGCTTCCGTTGACACCTCACCGAGGCTATAGGCATAGAAATGCAGGCGGCGCTTCGCGGTCACCGAAGGATCCAGCTGCCTCAGGCAGCCGGCAGCCGCGTTCCGGGCGTTCACGAAAGTTTTTTCTCCCGCTTCTTCCTGCTTCTTATTCAAGGCAAGAAAGTCTTCCGTATGCATGATCGCCTCGCCCCGGACCTCCAGAATCTCGGGATAGATCCCCGTCAGTTTCAGAGGAATTGTCCGGATCGTGCGCGCGTTGGCCGTGACATCCTCACCGACAATACCGTCCCCCCGGGTAGCTGCCGAAACGAGAACCCCCTTCTCATACCGGAGATTGATCGCGAGACCGTCAAACTTCAGCTCCGCGACATATTCAACCGGAGGATCCTCGGGCTTCAGCCCGAGGGCATTCCTGACACGCTCATCAAACGCGCGGGCCCCCTCCGCGGAAAAATCGGTCTCCGTATGGATCGACAGCATCGGAACGCTGTGCGTCACCTTCGCCATATCTGACTTCGGTGCGCCGCCCACGCGGAGCGTCGGTGATGTGGGGCTCACGAGCTGCGGGTATTCGGCCTCGAGCGCCTGTAGCCGGCGGAAAGCCTGGTCATACACAGCGTCTGACACCGAAGGCGAATCCTCAACGTAATACTCGCGGTTCCAGCGTTCAAGATCTGCTTCAAGACGGCGCATTTCCTCTGCCGCCGCTTCTGAAAGCGGGCCCTTTGCCCCGGGGATCTTTCCGTCAGCCATTTCGTTCATCACTCAAGCCTTTCACCAAAAATGCGGTCAGCAGGCGCTTTCCGCAGACTCAAAAAAACAGGCCGCGCGGGATTGGCAATCCTCACGCGGCCGCGCTGCAGCACCTGACTCTCAGGCGAAGAGCCGCTTCGTGCGGCGGGTTCCGGGGTCAAGTCCCTGCTTCGACATCGCTTCATAGAAGAAGCGGAGCTGCTGCGTAATGCTCACGATCGCGGCGGAAGTGAGCGGAACGCCGGAGACATCCGTAATCACAGCGTTCTCTCGGGCGGCGATGTAGTTTGCCACGCTGAAAAGCGCTCCAAGAGGATTCTTGGACGGTGCGCAGAGCGCCGGCGTGAGTTCAAGTGTCACCATGAGCGGATTCTCAGGGTGAGGAAGCAGCCGGAGCCACGGGGCCGCGCTGTCGGCGTCCCGCATCACGAGTGCATTCTTTTCCGTATTGAAACCACAGGCCCGGGCGATCTCAACCGCTCTTTGCTGCGTCAGAGGCATCACGCTCTTCACCGCGATCGAAAGCGTGATTCCGAAGCGATCAATGAGAGCCCGGACGGCCTTCGCCTGGGACACCATGCTCGGCACATCAACGATATCGGCATCGGCGTCAAGCGAAGCCGCCACCTGATTCACGGCGGCCGCGAAGTTGCCGGCCGTGAGCTCGTCCACAGTCTTTGTGCGCGTGGCGAGCTGAAGCGTCACGACCATATCGGTATACGTACCGCCGCGCTTGATGTGTTCCCAGAGACGCGTGATCTGATTCTTGGCCTGAATTCTGAGGGGAGTGCCGAAATCCTGATTGAGGGGTTTGATCACGAGCCAGGCCCGATTGGCCGTGAAGGGCTCGGGGCTCTTGATCTTCACGACGATTTCCGTCATCTGATCAATATCAGGTTCTTCATACTGAACATCGTCTCCCTCTTCAGGACGGTATTCACTGAAGAAATTCTCGGTGTCAGCTACCGGCTGAGGTGAAGGAACACTCTCCGGGGTCTGAGCGGGGGCCGGCGTATCGGCAGCGCCCTCTGCCTCCGGCTTATTCTCCGCCGGAGCCGGGGCATCCTCCTTCGCAGCCTCGCCTGATGCCGCAGCGGCGGGTCTTGCCAGCACCCGGGGCTCGACTTTTGTCGGCTCCGCAACTGAGGAGGGCTTGCGGCCGAGGTAAAAATACACGCCGGCTGCCGCCACGAGGATAATGACGATTATCCCCAAAAAAAGTTCAGTATTCATTTCCGCTTCCCGATGTCCGAATTGCGCCCTTCCTGCTGCTGAGGCGCAGCTCCGGAGTACGCCCATACAGTCGTCTTAATTGTAGGGCAGAAAACGCGGGAATGCCGCATTCGACGGTACTCTTCGTGCGAAAAATCACGCCGGGGCGCCTTCTCCGCCCCCCGCGTAATTGACAGCTTCGCGCAGATCGACCGAAACCACCCGGGAAACCCCGGGTTCCCGCATCGTGACACCGATCAGCTGCCCGGCTTTTTCCATCGTGATCCGGTTATGGGTAATCGCGATAAACTGCGTCGCGCTGCTCATCTGCTGCACCATATTGGCAAGCCGCAGCTGATTCGCTTCGTCAAGCGGCGCGTCCACCTCGTCGAGCAGGCAGAACGGCGCCGGATTCAGGCGGAACATGGCAAAAACGAGCGCTGTCGCGGTAAGCGCCTGTTCACCGCCTGAGAGCAGCTTCACCGAAGCGTTCCGCTTTCCGGGCGGCTGAGCCCGGATTTCGATCCCAGCCTCCAGGATCTCGTCCCCGATCAGCTCGAGACTCGCCTCACCGCCTCCGAAAATGCGGCTGAAGAGATCCTTGAAGTTGCTGTTCACCTGATCAAAGGTGTCCTTCAGCACGGCACGGGTTTCAGCATCGATCTTCCGGATTGCCTCTTCGAGCGTCGCGATAGCTTCGTTCAGGTCCTCCACCTGATGCTCCGTCATCTCGAGCGCTTTCTTCGCGGCCTCCAGGTGTTCAAGCGCCGCATGGTTCACGGGGCCAAGCGCTTCGATATCGTTCTCAATCCGGCCGATTTCGTTTCTCACGCCCTGGGTCTTCCAGCCGCCGGTTTCCGCCTCGCGGAGTGACGCCGCGCGGTCAACCCGGCGCTCGGCAATCTGATTGGTGAGCGCCTGAAGCTCAGCCTCAGTGCTGCCCTGCTTCACCTTCATTTCGCCGATCCGCTCCTGCTTCGGGCGTTCGGACTCCGTGATGGAATCTTTCTTCCGGTTAATCTCAGAAAGCTTTTCCGTCAGTTCCGCGGTCTTCTTCTGTGCGGTCTGAAGCTCCGCCTCAGAGTCCGCCTGTTTCGCAAGGACATCCTGCAGGCCATCCCGCTCGGCGTCTTCATCGAGTTCCTCGAGCATCGCGCGGGTTTCCTCAATCGACGCTGTCAGCTCAGCCTCTTCCGAGGAAAGCTTCAGCGCTGACTGTCGGGCATCCCCGGCGCGTTCCAGGGCATGAGCGGCGTTTGTTCTGAGAAGCGTGATCCGGGAGGCTGCGTCACGCGACGCTCTGGACGCTTCATCCATCGCGTTCCGGGCCGCTTCCTCCGCCATTTCGGCATCCTGCGAGGCCTGGCTTGCCGTAGCGAGCCGAGAATCGAGCTCTTCAAAGAGGGACTCAGCCTCTTCATACTCCGCGTCGATTTCTCCTAACCGCTTCTTCGCCTCTTCGAGATCCGTCCGGATCTGTCCCGCCCGTTTCTTCCAGGCTCCGACTTCAGACTCCAGTTCTCCGGCGCGGAGAGCGGCGGAGTGATAGTCACGCCGCGCGCGCTCGAGTGACGCCTCGGCGCTTCGCAGCGTCGCGGTTGCCGCGTCACGCGCCTTTCCGGTCTCAAGAACATCTGCGAGGATCGCCTGATAACGCTCTGAGGCGCCTGACTGTTCCGCCTTCAGCTGTCGGATCTCTTCCTCACGCTCAAGCGACCCGGCAAGCGGATTCTCTTCCGCCCAGAAAAGCACCGCTCCGCGCTCCGCGATATGCCCATCCCGGGTGATCACAGGAACCCCGCCGTCAGTGGATTGCCTCACAGCGTCATCAAGAGACTCCGCGGTTCTGAAGCGTGAGAGCCAGGTGGCAAGAACCGACGCTGAGGCACCTGAACCCCGCACTTTTGCGGCAAGGGTCCCAGTCCGGTCCGCCGGGGCGTCCGCAGCCCCTTCACGGGACGCGATCGCGAACCGTCCGGGCGGCGTGTCCTGGGCAAGGATGCCGGCGGAATCAAGATTTTCTGTGAGGTACGCGGGAATACGGCCTGAGAGCGCGGCTTCGACCGCTTTTGCCCAGCCGGTTTCAATCTCCGCGCCATCCAGAATCTTTTCGTAGCGGGAAAGACCGTGCGCGGCGGCCCAGGCTTCAAGCTTCCCCTCAGCCCTCGCTTTCTGCTGAATCTCTTCCAGCGCCTGAAGCCTGGCGGTCGCTTCAGAAAGCGTTGCCGAGGCCGAAGCCTTTTCTTCCGCGGCAGCTGCTGCCGCCTCATCCGCTTCAGAGGCAGCGTCACGCGCCTCTTCGAGGGCTGCCTCCCGCTCCTCTAAGTCAGACGCCCGCTCCTCCGCGGTAATCTTCGCCTCTTCAAGTTCGCTCTCGCGGCCGGCCGTTCCAGTGCCGCCTGACGCCTCAGATTCGAGTTTCTCGATCCGGGCCTCAAGCTCACGCTTTTCCCGCTCCAGCGCCTGCTCGCGGAAATTCACTTCGGTAAGCGACTTCTGCGCGAGACGCTCTTCGTCCGCCGCGCGCTTTGAGGCTTCCTTCGCGGATTCCCAGTATTTTTTCGCTTCCGCTGCCCGCTCATCGGTCGCCGCGGCATCCTCCGCTATCGACTCGGCTTCTTCGGAAAGCGAATCCGCTTCCTTAGTGAGCTCCTCGGCCCGGCGCTCGGCGGCTGACGCTTCTTCTCCGGCGCGCGAGAGTTTCGCGCTGTCGCGTGTCACACGGTCAGTGAGAAGCTTCTTCTTCTCCACAATCGCGGCAATCGCGCTCTGCGTTCGCGCGAGTTCCATATTGAGGCGGTTGAGGGCATCGCGTTTCGCGTCCTCATCCTGCTTCGCTACCGTAAGGCTGAGCGAGAGTTCCACAGACTCTTTTTCAAGCGCGGATTTTTCAGCACGCCCCGATTCGATATCCGCCACGGCTTCGGCAATTTTGGCCGCGATCCGGTCACGCGCCGCGATAGCGTCCCGCTCCTGAAGCGACAGCCAGACACCGGCGAGCATTTCCTTGCGGTTATTGAGTGTGCTCCACTTCCCGGCAAGCTCCGCTTCAGCGGAAAGCCTTTCAATATCGGACTTTCTGACTTCCTGCAGATCCGCCACACGGTCAAGATTCGCGCGGGTCGACGCGAGGCGGCTTTCCGCCTCACGCCGTCTCTCTTTATAACGGGAGACGCCGGCTGCCTCTTCGAAGTAGAACCTGAGCTCCTCAGGTTTCGCTTTCACGAAGCTGCTGATCATGCCCTGGCTGATAATCGCGTAGGAGTGCGGCATGAGACCCGTGCCCATGAAAATATCCTGGACATCGCGGCGTCGAACCGGCTGGTTATTGATGAAGTAAGCGCTCTGCCCGTCACGCGTCAGTGTCCGTCGGATCGCGACCTCCGCATAGGCACCCCAGGGCCCGGTCAGCGTTCCGTCACTGTTATCCAGCGTCATTTCGACTGAAGCGCGTCCAGCTGGAGCCCGACCTTCACTCCCCGCGAAAATCAGTTCCAGCATGGAACTCGTCGCGCGGAGCTCGCCCGCCCGGGTTTCACCCATCACCCACCGGACAGCGTCAATGACGTTGCTCTTCCCGCAGCCGTTTGGACCGACGATGCCGACGAATCCGCTCGGGAACTCAATCACCGTCGGGTCCGCAAAGCTCTTGAAACCTGAAATTTTGACCTGTCTTAGGCGCATGTATGTGAGGGATATCGAAGTTTTGCGGGATGAAGCCTGTGACCCGCAGGTGGATGGACTCTATAATATGCGGCTTACTGCTGAGGGACTGATTTTACCCTCTCACGGGCCCGCTTCCGCATGGAACCCGGCACGCGGCTTCCGGACGCGCCCGAAAGAACGTTTTATATAAGGAATAAGTGACATGTCTTCTGCACCGAGCGAAAAGCTTGAGGTCTTTGATAATCCGGCGCCTGAGCGCGACTACGTGATCCACATGGAGATCCCGGAATTCACCTGCCTCTGCCCGCTCACCGGTCAGCCCGACTTCGCCACGCTGATCGTCGACTACATCGCGGACGAAAAGTGCCTTGAGCTGAAGTCGATCAAGCTCTACACCTGGACCTACCGTGAAATGGGCGCCTTCCATGAAGACGTGACAAACCGGATTCTCTCCGACTTCGTCAACGCCATTCATCCGCGCTACATGCGTATCCGCGCCCGGTGGTGGGTCCGCGGCGGCATCTACACCACGGTGATCGCCGAGCACCGCAAGGAAGGCTGGACCCCGGCCCCTGTCGTGCATCTCCCTGACTTCGAAACGAACTCCCCGATGCGCGGCTGATCCGCCTCTGGAACTCTTTAAAGCGCTCACGCGAGAGGAACAATCTGATGCCTCAGAATATTCATGAATCGGTTTCCCGGCTCCGCACAATCCGCGACATGGTCCGCTGGGCCATGACCCGTATGGAGTCGTCCGAAATTTCGTTCGGTCACGGTACCGACGATACGTGGCAGGAAGCGACGTTCCTCGTGCTGCGGGCGCTGCATCTGCCGTTTGAGAAGCTCGAGGCGTTCTGGGACGCCCGGCTGACCGCGGATGAAATCATCAAGATCACGGATCTGATTGAGCGCCGCGTGACGGAGCACGTCCCGGTGCCTTATCTGCTCCACGAAGCCTGGCTCGTGAAGCACCGCTTCTACTGCGATGAAGACGTGCTGATTCCGCGCTCCTTCATTGCGGAACTCCTCGAGGATCAGCTCGCGCCGTGGGTTCAGGATCCGGAAGCGGTCAGCTCCGTGCTCGATATGTGCACGGGCAGCGGGTGCCTCGCGATTCTCGCGGCTGAGGCTTTCCCGAACGCTCACGTCACGGGTGTTGATATCAGCCCGAAGGCGCTTGAAGTCGCCCGTGTGAACCGCGCGGACTATGGAATGGAAGACCAGATCGACCTCGTGCTTTCTGATCTCTTCGATATGCCCGAAGTGAAGACGAAGAAGTGGGACGTCATCATTTCGAATCCGCCTTACGTCACCACGGCCGCCATGGAATCCCTGCCGGATGAATACCGCCTTGAGCCGTCTCTCGCGCTCGAAGCCGGCTTCGACGGAATGGATGTGGTGCGCCGTCTGCTGCCTGAGGCCGCGGATCATCTGACCGAAAACGGCATCCTGGTCGTTGAAGTAGGTGACGGCCGCGAAGCGGTTGAAGCGATCTGGCCTGATCTCCCGCTCACCTGGCTCACGGTCAGCGCAGGTGATGACCTCGTGTTCCTTGCGACCGCCGAAGACCTGAAGCGATACTTCAAGCACTGATTCAGCGTGGGCCTGCTTCTCGCCCGGCTCCGGCAGCTCTGAGGGCGGCGATCTTCGCCGCCTTTTTCATGTTTTTAAGAAAGGTTTGATTGTGCTACGCCTTATTGATGTCAGCCTCGTGAGAGGCGTCCGCGTTCTCTACAGCCACGCCTCGGTGCTCGCCTCCGATGGCGAACGTGTCGGCCTCGTCGGCCCGAACGGCTGCGGAAAATCGACGCTTTTCGCCGCGATTCTCGGAGAACTTCAGACAGAAGCGGGTGAAATCGAACACCCCGCGGAAGACCGCATCGCGCACGTCGCCCAGGACATCGAGGCAGTTGATATGTCGGCGCTCGACTTCGTGCTCTCCGGGCACGCCCCGCTTGAGGCGGCCAAAGCAGCACTGAAGGCCGCTGAAGGGTCGGGTGACGATATGGCGCTCGCTCAGGCCATGGCAACACTCGCGGAACTGAATGAAGGCGCGATCGCAGCGAACGCCAAAACCATTCTTCATGGTCTCGGATTCTCGGAAGAGCAGACCGTGCTTCCGGTCCGTGATTTCTCCGGCGGCTGGAGAAACCGCCTCGCGCTCGCGCGAGCGCTGATGCGTCCCGCGGACCTGCTCCTTCTCGACGAACCGACGAACCACCTCGACCTTGACTCCGTGATCTGGCTCGAAGCCTGGCTGAAGCGGGTTCAGGCCACGATCATCATTATTTCTCACGACCGTGAGTTTCTCGACCGGGCGGTCGGCACGATCTGGTCAATTGAGGACGGAACGATCCGCCGCTACGCCGGCAACTATTCCGACTTCGAAGCGATGCGGATTGAGCGGCTCCGTCAGCAGGAAGCCGGTGCCCGCGCGTATGAACGGACCGCGTCTCACCTGCAGGCTTTTATTGACCGCTTCCGCTATAAGGCAACGAAGGCGCGCCAGGCGCAGTCCCGCATCAAGATGCTGGAAAAACTGCAGGCAGTTGAGCCGGTCCGCACTAAGGCTGAGTGGCGGTTTGAATTTCCGGAGCCTGAGCGGCTTCCGGATCATCTGCTGGATGCCGAGAATATGTCCCTCGGCTACGGTGACACCCCGGTGCTTCAGGATGTTTCCTTCTGCGTCCGGTCCGGCGAACGGATCGGCGTTCTGGGCGTCAACGGGGCCGGCAAGTCAACCCTCGTGAAGGGAATCTGCGGTGAGCTCCCGCTCATGTCCGGCACGCTTCGACGCGGCCAGGGACTCACGATCGGCTACTTTGCCCAGCACCAGCTGGATTCCCTGAGGCTCGATGAAACACCGCTTCAGCATCTGAGACGGATAGCCCCTGATACCCGTGAGCAGGAGCTTCGCGATTTTCTCGGCAAGTTCCGTTTTTCGGGCGACCAGGTGAATGAACTCGTGGCGCCGATGTCTGGCGGCGAAAAAGCCCGTCTCGCGCTTGCCCTCATCGCCTGGGAAAAACCGAATCTTCTCGTGCTCGACGAACCGACTAACCATCTCGACATGGAAACCCGCGAAGCGCTCACGATCGCGCTTTCCACGTTCGGCGGTTCGGTCCTTATCGTGTCGCATGACCGTCATCTGCTGCGGGCGGCAACGGAAACGCTGTGGCTTGTCCGCGGCGGCCATGTGTCGGCATATGACGGTGACCTAGACGACTACGCTGAACTCGTCCTTTCAGACCGCCGTGACCGCGCGGCGGCGCAGAAGGAAGAGAACCGCAGCGCCGCGGCCCCGGTTGTCACTCAGAAAGAGGCACGGCGCGAAGCCGCGAAGGAACGCGCCCGCATCGCGTCGCTCCGCAAACCGGTCCAGAAGAAGATTGATGCCGCGGAAAAGCGCATGGCGGAAATCGACGCCCGGGCCGCGGAGCTCGATGCCCAGATCGCGGATCCCGCTTTCTATAGCGGCGAAAAGGCTCAGGTGGAGGAAACACTGAAAGAACGCAGCGCTCTCACGGAAGAGAAAGAGACGCTCGAAGCCGAATGGCTGGAACTCTCAGAAGAGCTTGAATCCATCAAATAAAGCCTTTCGTTTCAGATACACAAAATGGGGGAACGGTTCATGACCGTTCCCCCATTTTTTATTTTTCTGATTCAGAGAACCAGCTGATTACTTTCGAAAAATCTCTCTATCTGCAACCGGACACAGCTCAGTTGGCAGCTGATACAAAAGGCAAGAAATCTAAAAACGCAACCGTTTCCGCCCGTGGCAGAAAGACGGAAGCCGCAAAAGAGAGCAAACAAAAAGAGGTCAAAATCAAAGCTCCAAAAGCCCAGAAAAGCGCTCCGGTCCGCAGCGTACGCCGTCGCCGGTAATTACCTCTACAATATCCAAAACATAAAAGAGGCGTAGATTAGTGATGACTCGAATGACATCTGCTAATCTACGCCTCTTTTATGTTTCGTCGAAGAGGGATTACAACTTATGTATCACCTTCATCAACTGATCTCCCAAGCCGATTGTGTAGCCTTGTGAAACGAACACTACACGGTTGAAAGTGTCGGCAATGATGAAGATTGGCAGTGTGTTGGCGTTCTGCAACTTCATAGCTGCGGCGATCTCCTTCTGAATTGTTTTGTCGATATCTATGCCATATGTGATGGTAGTTGGCAACTCTCCGAACTCCTTCGGATCGAAGTTCTGGAAGCCTTTTTCATCGGGGAACAACAAAACCATGCCGCGGCCCCATTCTTCAAGGTCCTTCTTTACGGCAGCGATGTCACGCATGGCATGGTTGGTCGGTTCCTGGCGCGCTCCGAGGACAGCGACAACATAATAGCCGCGGCCGGTGGTAGCCAACAGACTCGTTTCCTCGCCGTTATCAGCCCGTTTGAATTTGTTTTCGGAGTTGAAGTTGCCGATGACTTGTACATCGTCCTGGCTCTCACGCATCTCCAGTTTGATATCACTTGTCTTGCCTGGTTCTACGTTGAAGAAAGACATTTCGGCCAGTACGCTACCGTTTGCCATACGTGTTCCGGTTACCAGCATATAATGGCCCTCATCCATAGAAAGCGGCTTTTTCAACAGAGCACTCCAAGTATCACCGCCCCCCATATCCACATCGCCCGATTCGAAGTTAAGTGTCTGCAACTTGCCGGTCGGCAACACTTTCGCAATCGTGAAATGACTGTAATATTTCGGGTCCTGCAATGCTTTGATCGGCTGGTAAGAAGCGACGACCTTACCTTGCTTGGCAACCGTCTGCTCGGCAGCTTCAAAGTCTACATCCACCCAGTTCAGACCTTTCGCATATTGCACTTTTCCCGCCACTGGTTCGATACGTGCCGGAATACCGATGCTACGACATACAGCGACGAAGAATATATCGCGGGAACCTTTATCGGCCACGCGCGATTTCCATACGCCCATCGGCATAATCGGAATGCGTTGCGGATTCAGGCTGTCATTGATACTGATATTTTCCTTCACCCAGTCTACAATTAATTGCGGATCAGCTTTAGCCTTCTTCACTAATGCCGAATCGACGTTGGCGGCGAAAAACTTCCTGTACGGCGTCAGGAACTCGTTTGCCACACGCGGATTGAGGATATATTCGGTAAACAGGGAACTTTGCACAGCCTGGGCATTGTTCAGATGGTCTGCTAACACGGAGGCCGGCGTATCACGCAAGTCCTTGGCAGAGATAACATTCAGCAAATCCATCGCCATCGGACGTTTGTCGGCAGGCGCATCGCGAAGGAACTTCTCGATCTCACGCCAGTTTCCCCGGCTGCCGATCATGAAATCGGCTGTTTTCAGCGGGTCGATACCTAATTCTTTGGCAAGTGCTTCCGCTTTCTCTTCCGTATAAAAAGTGCCTACATATTTATTACGGATCACATCCTCTTCGTGCAAACGCTTGGCGTTGGCCTCTTTCTGTTCGTCCGTCACGCAGGCGGCAATGGAACCGTCTACCGGAGGAATGA
>ERZ773217.2189-NODE-2189-length-13420-cov-4.075047_pt1 | contig 13420 bp, 9 predicted proteins | sample MGYA00580995_ERZ773217 | MGnify/ENA primary metagenome ERZ773217 (study PRJEB29015, sample SAMEA2737772) | human gut metagenome | biome: human gut; feature: human-associated habitat; material: faeces | place: China | collected 2012 ...
AAGATTGAAATTATAATGAAAAAGTATGAATCTCTGAAGCGGAAATATGGATCAGACGTAGGAGCAATCCAGCAAGAATTGCGTGCCTGGATTAGAACTTCAAAAAATGAAATTGAAGGTTTTGCTCATTACGATAACGTTGATGAGAAGGGTGTTTTTCACGACGGTGATATTGCCAATACCACGGCCAATGGATATAGATTTGAAGTGATCCATCCAAAGACGGGGCGTCCTTGTAAAATCCCACCCAAAGGATTCAGATTTCCCGAAGAGTCACTCCGTAAGATGATTGCGGATGGAGACATAATGTTTGGTGAAGATGAGACGACTCTGATTAAACCCAAAAAACGTCTTGAAAATGCTAAAGATGTATTGCGTTAGGTAATCTATGAGGACGGTCGCTCTTCTACCAAAGCTTTTGAAGCTCTAATGGGAAAGGATATTTTCCAAAACCCGAAGTCGCCAACAGTCTTGTCTCGATTGTTTGGGTTTGTCTTGAAGGATGAAGATATTGTACTAGACTTCTTTTCAGGTAGCGGGACTACAGCCGAAGCAGTATTGATGTGCAATGAATTTAATGAGATTGATGCTAAATTCATTCTTATTCAGCTGCCTGTAGATCTCGATGAATCAATGGCTGGTGCAACTAAGAAGGCTAAGCAAACAACTCTGAATGCAATCAAATTTCTGGATTCTATTGGAAAACCTCATAATTTAGCAGAGATCGGTAAAGAACGAATTCATCGGTTGATTAAAGATCGAGAATGTGTAAATCTTTTCAATCAAAAAAAGAATGGATGCCGCATGTTTAAGTTGGCAACTTCAAATATGCGAGATGTAGAACTAATTCCTGAAAAGACAAGCCAAGGGGATCTTTTTTCTCTTTCAAATAACGTAAAGACAGATCGAACTGCCGAAGATCTCTTATTCCAGGTTATGCTTTCGCTCGGTGCAACTCTCGATTGTCTGATTGAGCGAAAGAAGATCGGAGGTAAAGAAATCTTCAAGGTCGACGAGGGATATATACTCGCGTGCTTCGATTGTGATGTCACGGATGAGGTAATAGAGTCGATGGCAAAAGAGCAGCCTCGATTCATAGTAATTCGTGATGCCTGCTTCAAAAACGACAGCGTTGCAGACAATTTCGAGCAGATCTTTAAGACGTATGCGCCGAACACCGTGTGCAAGGTGATTTAAAACTATGAAGTTCCAATTCAGCATTCAGCAATATCAGACAGACGCCGTCAATGCGGTCGTCGATGTCTTCGCCGGACAGGGGCTTCGCTCGTCGATCTCCTACACGCAGGATTTGGGCAATCTCGGTATCCGAACTCTCGGCGAGAAGAACGCCGACGTGATGCTTTTCCCCGAAAAGCTCTTGGAGAACCTCCGATCGGTGCAGCACCGAAACGAAATCAAACTTTCCTCGGAACTTGTCAAGTCGCAACTTGGCGCATGCGTTCTCGACGTCGAAATGGAAACCGGTACCGGGAAGACATATGTCTACATCAAGACGATGTTCGAGCTTAACAAAAGATATGGCTGGAACAAGTTCATCGTCGTCGTACCGTCCGTGGCCATTCGCGAAGGCGTGGCAAAGAGTTTCCAAGTCTTTCAAGAGCACTTCATGGATCAGTACGGGAAGAAGGCCCGTTACTTTGTTTACAACAGCAAGCAGTTGCGAGACATCGCTTCGTTTGCCGATTCGAGCGCACTATCGGTGATGATTATCAACATGCAGGCTTTTGCCGCATCGTTGAAGCCTGATGGTACGCAGAGGGACGCTAGGACAATTAATTCGGAGCGTGACGAATTCGAAAGCCGTCGTCCGATCGACGTGATAGCCGCAGCCCGTCCGATTTTGATCCTTGACGAGCCGCAAAAGCTTGAAGGCGCTGCTACGGTGGCAGGTATGAAGCGCTTCAAGCCGCTTTTCACGATCAACTACTCGGCAACACACAAGACGAAGCACAATCTCGTCTATGCGCTCGACCCGATCGATGCTTTCCGCCAGAAACTTGTAAAGCGCATCGAAGTAAAGGGCTTTGAGGTGAAGAATATCCCGGGCGTTAACTGCTTCATTGCGTTGGAACAGATTCAAGCGACGAAGGAGGGGCCGGTTGCTTACGTACGCCACGACATTCGTCGTGCGAACGGTAGCGTTGCGCAGGTGCTTTCGCGCCTTCGCGATGGGGATAGTCTTTACAATCAATCCAATGAGTTGGCAGAGTATAAAAACCTCACTGTCAATGAAATCAATGTAATAAATGATCGCATCAGTTTTACAAACGGAGTAGAACTGTTCGCGGGTGACGTGGTCGGCGACCAAAGCAAAGATCTGATTCAACGCGTTCAGATTGAAGAGACCATCCGTTCGCATCTTGAAAAAGAACAACGCCTTTTCCGCAAGGGCATCAAAACGCTTTCCCTTTTCTTCATTGACGAAGTCGCGAACTATCGTACCTACGACTCCAAGGGGAATCCTGTGAAGGCCAAATTTGAGGTGTACTTTGAGCAGGCGTACAAGAGCGCCATAACGGGTGCCCTTAAAGACCTCAACCGCGAGATCCCGTGGGAAGCCGAATATGCGGCTTATCTAGAGCGTTTCAACCCCGAGGATGTGCACCGAGGATACTTCTCTCAGGACAAAAACCATCGCTTTATCGACAGCAAGTCGAAGAAGGGCGAGGGTTCGGACGACAAGGACGCCTACGATCTGATTTTGAAGGATAAGGAGCGACTCCTTAGCCTTGAGGAGCCGACGCGCTTTATCTTTTCTCACTCCGCCCTACAGGAAGGTTGGGACAATCCCAACATCTTCCAGATCTGCACTTTGCGAAATACAAACTCGACGATCAAGAAGCGACAAGAGGTTGGGCGAGGGTTGCGTATCTGCGTGGATAAGACGGGCCAGCGTCAAGATGTGAACGTGCTCGGCGAGCGCGTTCACGACGTGAATCTCCTAACGGTGGTTGCGAATGAAAAGTATTCTGATTTCGTGAAGGCGCTCCAGATGGAAACTCAGGAGACCTTGCGTGAACGTCCCGATGTGGTGACCGAAGCCTTCTTTGTCGGAAAGACCCTGAAATCGGGAGGGTCGGAGCACACCGTAACTCAGGACGAAGCGGATCAGATTGTTGTTTACCTGAAATACAATAGGTACATCGACAATAAGGGTGCGCTGACGGAAAAGTACAAAGAGGATAAGGAGCATGGCAAGTTGAAGCCTTTACAGGATTCGTCGGATCTTGATGCCGTGCGCCCCTTTGTAGATGTTGTTCACGCACTACTGAACGGGATCTACGATGCGGACATCGATTTGACGAATATGGTTGAAAATGGTCACAAGACCGTTGCTATCAATCAAGTCAATCGTACGAACATGGACCGCGCCGAGTTCAAGGAGCTGTGGGAAAAAATCAGTCCGAAATTCTCCTACACTGTTTCTTATGACAGTCAGGAGCTGATTGACCAAGCTATTCAGGCGATCGACAAGCAACTGTTCGTCTCGCGCCTTGAGTACACGACGGTGACGGGCAAGCAGATCAAGGCCGATGAATTTGAGAAGGAGAAAACCGAAGCCGGATGCAGAAGTTTCGCTCGTTTGGTGAGCCAAGTGAAGTACGACCTCCTCGGCGAAGTAGCAAAAGGGGCAAATATCACCCGCAAGACAGCGGCCAGGATCCTTCAGGGGATCCTTCCCGAGAAGTTTGCCCTCTACGCAGAGAATCCGGAGGAGTTCATCGCCAAGGTGAAAACGATCATTCGCGATACCAAGGCGACGATGATCGTCGAGCATATCCGTTACCACGCTACAACGCAACGTTACGAAACGACGATCTTCACGGCGGAAAAGAGCAAGGTTCCGGCATCATCCAAGCTTGCTCAGAAGCACATTATGGATTACGTCGTTACGGACGGGCAGATCGAGGCGGACTTTGCTACAGATCTTGAGGATGCTAGCGAAGTGGTTGTTTACGCGAAACTCCCGCGTGCCTTCCAGATTCCTACACCGGTCGGGAACTATGCACCTGACTGGGCGATTGCCTTCCGTCGCGGCTTCATGAAGCATGTCTTTTTCGTTGCCGAAACGAAGGGATCGATGCACTCGATGCAATTGCGCGGAGTTGAAAAGGCAAAGATCGAGTGCGCACAGAAACTTTTCAACGAAGTGAATGCGGCGGGCGACGTGCGCTATCACCAGGTCGCAACCTACCGTGACCTTCTCAACGAGGTTAGGCGTCTTGACGCTACCGACGTGAAGTAAAAGACGACTACCGCCTGTCGGTTTTCGGGCGGATTCTTGTCGATCACTGAGAACGCCGAAGTACCAGTCTTCTGGACTAGCTTCGGCGTTTCTCGCTCCGCCTGTCGCTAATAATCCCGGGGCTATCGGTATATCCGTGGGTAGATAAGCATCGGCAATGCTTGAATGTTGACTGATTGCGCGCGAGCACGAAAGTGGAACGGTTTTTCTCGCAAATTGGAACGGTTGCCGTAGCTCGTGGAACGGCCGGCACGCCATGAAATCTCGCAAAACGGAACGGTTTTCGCGCCAATCAGGAACGCTCCTCTGTCAAACAGGAACGCTCCCATGATTCTCTCTCGATGGTACGGAAATCCTTAATTTTGGAACACCATTCTCTCTTGCATCGTCCAGCAAAAATCGTACCCCAAATCCAAAATGTCCGTGGGTAAATTTAGCCATCCGTGGCATGCACTGTGAGCCGTAATCCAAACTCTCCGTTGCAGAATCCAAGATTCTTGTTCCCTTATCCGTCAAATACGTTCCCCCATCCACAAGTACCGAGGTGCTGTCCAACCTTCCCATGTACTCATGCAAGCATGCCGTTGCTTCGTCCAAACTCTCCGCGGCTTGATCCAAAATAGCTCTTTTTTGGCTTCTGTTTCCCTTCAAAATCCAAAGGTTCCGTGCCTCTACCCAGATCTAGCATGGTTTTATCCAAAATATTCGCTGATACGCCATCTAATTGATATTTCGGAATAATCTCAGAAACGCGAAAATGGTTGACATCTTTTAAATTCTGATGAGGGAGTCTTCACTGAAGGCAATTTATTGACGCATAAGTATCATTCAAAAGATATATTAAATTGAAGCCGGATCAGCGTTAAGGCCTGGTTGCGGACTCCACCCAGACCTAAAAGGCTGAGAAGCGCCACATCAAAATTCTCGACGAAAGACCAAACTTGTAATCAACTAAACCATCACATTTGATTGATTATATTAATGTCGTAGAATGTTCATTTTAGTGAGTAAAACCTTTGATTGAATGGAACGCAGGAAAAAACACACGATCCTAGGCGTAAGTTCGCAGAATGAGGTTCCGCACCTTACATTAATAGGAGATAAGAGGAACTGAACGAAAACCTAAGGACATCATGTTTTGGAATCTATTTTGGCCGATTGCGCTGATCACGCTGGCAAACTGTTTCTATAACATCTGTACTAAATCCACGCCTGAACAGGCGAATCCTTTTCTCTCGTTGTGCGTTACTTACTTAACAGCCGCTGCGGTCTGCATTTCAGTCTTTCTTTTTTCTCAGTCGAGAGAGGCTGTTTCTCTAGAACTCTCGAAACTTAACTGGACGGCGCCGACGCTCGGCTTGGCTGTGGTGGCTTTGGAAGTTGGCTACATTCTCACTTACCGGGCGGGATGGAAAATCAACACGGCCTCTCTGGTGACTAATATCGCTCTTGCCATCCTCTTGCTGTTCATAGGATTCTTGTTTTACGGCGAGCCGATTACCGGAAGGAAATTACTCGGTGTTGTCATTTGCGGTATCGGTTTGTTTTTCCTGATCAAATAACAGCGCCGGATCTTCAGGATCAAAAGTGCATTGCTAAAATTTAGATCATTCGCAGCTCTAAAAGCAAAGGAGTCATATGGCAGTACAACCTCCGAACCGGACGATAATCCTCGTCGGAATGATGGGTGCCGGGAAGTCGACGATCGGCAAAGCGCTTGCTGCATTAATGGGGACGAAATTCGTCGATCTCGACCGAGAGCTGGAAGAGCGCTGCGGAGTCTCGATTCCTCACATTTTCGAGACGGAAGGTGAAGCCGGCTTCAGGTGCCGGGAAACCCGTCTCCTGCAGGAATATGCTAGAGCAGCCGATATGGTTGTTGCGACCGGCGGCGGAGTCGTTATCCGAGAAGAAAACCGAGAAATACTGAAAGCGTCTCCGGCTGTCGCGGTTCACCTTAAAGTTAGCCCTGAAGAGTGTTTCCGGCGGACACAAGGCACCGATCGTCCTTTGCTCCAATGCGAGGATCCGATGGCGAAGATCTGCCGTCTGCTGCAGGAAAGAGGACCTTTGTACGAGGAAGTCGCCGACATCTCTTATGAGACAGACGGAATGAATGCGGCGCGCGCCGCCCAAGAACTCCTCGACAGCATTCATCAACACCAATTCGTCAAAGAACAAGTATGAAAGAAGTACAAGTCAATGTTCCCGGCCATTCCTACACGATTAAGTTAGGGTCCGGCGTGATTAAAGACCTCCCGGCGGAATTGAAAAGGCTCAATCCTTCCAGCTGTCTCATCGTCACCAATATTACGGTGGGTTCGCTTTATCTGAAAAAAGTATCAGAACTCTGCAATACGGTTTGCCGTACGGAATCGGTCGTCCTGCCTGACGGCGAGGCTTATAAAGACTGGAACAGTGTCTCGGCAATTCTTGAAAAACTCGCATCGATGGGCGCGGATCGCAAGTCGGTCGTGATCGCACTCGGAGGCGGCGTGGTCGGAGACCTTGCCGGTTTTGCGGCGGCGATTTATATGCGCGGCATCCGCTTTATTCAAGTTCCGACAACATTGCTTGCGATGGTGGACTCTTCCGTCGGCGGAAAAACCGGCATGAATATGACGGCAGGGAAAAACTTAGTTGGGGCTTTTCATCAGCCGGAAGCCGTGATTGCCGACTCCGACTTTTTGCGGACACTGCCGGAAAGAGAAATTGGCGCCGGTATTGCAGAAATTATTAAGCACGGTGTCTTGGCAGATAAAGATTATTTCGAAGAGCTCGAGCGCGATATGGAGAAGTTAAGAGCGCTCGATCCCGAGACGGTGGCCGAAGTGGTCGGACGATCCTGCGAGATTAAGGCAGGTGTCGTTTCCCGAGATGAAAAAGAAAAAGGCGAGCGCGCCAAACTCAATCTTGGTCACACATTCGGTCACGCAATCGAAAAGCTCACCGGCTACGGCACCTGGCTGCACGGCGAGGCGGTGGCTGTCGGGACGGTTCTGGCGGCAGTGACCGCTGAAAAGCAGGGCAAGATCAATCGTGACGACGTTAAGAGAATTCGAGATTTGATTCATCGCGCCGGGCTTCCCGTTCGTATTTCTGGAATCAGTGCCGCGAAGGCAATTGAGGCGATGAAAGGCGATAAAAAGAGTACCAAAGGCGTTCCTCACTTTATTCTGCCGGTTGCGATCGGAACAACAGTGATCGAAGAAGTTCCTGAAAGCCTGATCAGGGAAGTTCTTTTGGAAGAAGGATATCAGCCATGATTACGGAAGGTTTTGAGCTGGCGGACTACGCCTGCAGTTCGGCAAACTCCCGAGGGCGGGCGATTGAAGAAAAGAGCAGTACGTCGCGAACGGAGTTTCAGCGGGATCGTGACCGCATCATCCATAGTTCGGCATTTCGCAGACTGGAATATAAGACTCAGGTCTTTGTGAATCACGAAGGCGATCTTTTCCGCACGCGTCTGACGCATACGTTGGAGGTTGCGCAGATTGCCCGCACAACCGCGACGCTTTTAAAGATCAACCCCGATTTAACGGAAGCGATTGCGCTGGCGCACGACCTGGGCCACACGCCCTTTGGTCACTCCGGCCAAACAGCGCTCGACCGCTGCATGGCTGATTTCGGCGGTTTTGAGCACAATCTTCAGTCGCTTCGTATCGTGGATCTCCTGGAAGATCAGTATCCGAACTTTGACGGACTGAATCTGACTTGGGAGACCCGAGAAGGGATTCTGAAGCACTGCAGCCGGGAAAATGCATTGCGCCTCGGTGCTCTAGGCGAGCGCTTTTTAAAGGGCGAGCAGCCGTCTTTAGAAGCTCAATTGGTCAACATCGCTGATGCAATAGCCTACAGCACACATGATATCGATGACGGACTGCGCGTCGGCTACCTTGATGAAAAGGACCTTATCGAAAACGTTCCGCTGTATGCTGAATATCATGCGCAGGTCGATGCGGAATATCCGGATATTCAGGAGCGCCGCAAGCAAAAGGAAGTGGTCAGACGCCTCATCGGTTACATGGTCGATGACTTAGTCTCCACGAGCCGAGCGAATATTGAAGCCGCGCAGCCGAAATCTCCGGACGATGTCAGAGCATTGAAGACGCCGCTGATTTCTTTCTCGGAAGAAGCGCGCGGGCAAATGAAGATTTTGAAGAGCACTTTAATGGACAAGCTCTACCGTCATTACCGCGTCTTGCGGGCGGTAGAAAAGTCCGCAGACATGATTACTCAGCTCTACCAAACTTTTGCGCGTTCCCCGGCGCTTCTGCCGCCGCTCTATCAGGAACGGTCCAAGCGATACGGCGTGGAACGCACGGTGGCCGATTACATCGCCGGTATGACTGATCGATATGCAGTCTTGGAATTTAACCGGGTGCTTAATCCGGCTTTCGAAATCTAAGTTGGAAACGCAAAAAAATCAGCCGGTTCTCGAGGAGAGAGCCGGCTGAAATTTTATGGCTTTATCGCGTCCAAACGATGGTGTTCATCTGTCCTGCATAGAGGATGAACAGACGCAGACACATCATGCCGGCAATCGCACAGGTACCAGCAAAGTAGAAGGAAACCTTGGATTCGGTACGCTTACCAGCAATAATCGAAGCGATCAGCGGAATGCCGAAACCGATACCGACGGCACCGACCCAGAAGACGACTGCCCAGATGCCGTCCGTGAAAGCACTGAAGGCAAGTTTGGCAGATTCGTTGCCGGAGAGCAGGGCAATGGCAATCATGAACAGGCAGAAAGCCTCGGTTGCCATGACCGGCCATTCGGCCTGGTGCATCGCGTGCATATCGGGATCTTCTTCGTGGGCTCCGAAGCAGCAGGCGGCCAAAATCTTAGTGGCAGCCATACCGGCAGAGATACCGGAAGCAACGAAGAGGGCGGGAAGCACGGCCGTGTTGATCAGTGGGAAGCGGATCAGCGCAGAGATCAGGAAACCGGTGTAGGCACAGATGGCAAGATTGATATAACAGATGACAATTGCCAGCACCATCACGATCGCGTTGATCCAAACGCGGAACTTTTCCAGTTGGTCACAGACCGGTTTAACCCAGCCTAACAGCGGCCACTTGCTGAACGTGTCTGCAAAGGACATCACCATCAGCACTGCAACCAGCGGGATGTAGAAGAGCAGCAGCATGACGCCGATACTCATCACACTCGTCGGGTTGTAGTAGACCAAAATTCTCCAGAAGTACAGAGGATTGGTTAGGTCAAGCACTAAGCAGAGCATGCCGAGCAGAATCGTAGCTAAGCCGATAATGCTTGCTGATTTGATGATGGGCGTTGTTTCCGTCTTATGCCTAAAGAAGTTAAGCATAAGGGCTACGGCAACCGCACCGCCCGAGATGCCGGCTAAGAACAAATAGACGGCGATCGGCCAGGGCCAGGCGATGCCCTCGGATAAACCCATTGTAAAGTTGATGGCTCCGTCCATTTAAATTTTCTCCTTCATCACCGGGATATAACGCAGACTCGGTTCGGTTCCGAGATACGGGCGAACCCGGACGGCGTCTTTCACGTCTAACAGCTTGGCGACGTAAGAGTTCGGATCATTCAGATCGCCGAACGCCAACGCACCGTAACGGCACTTAGAGACGCAGGCAGGATCCTCTCCCTTAGCGAGCTTGGTGTGCAGACAGAAGTCGCAGTTTTCGGCAACGCGGGTCTGAGGGTTGATAAAGCGGACGTTGTACGGGCAAGCGGCGATGCAGTATTTGCAGCCGACGCATTTGTCCGGATCCATCGTCACGATGTTGGTTTCCGGATCGCGGTGAGCTGCCTGTGTCGGGCAGACGCGAACACAGGGAGCATCGAGACACTGCTGACAAGAAACACGAACATATTTGCGTTCGCAGTCGCAGGGCTCGATTTTTCCGCAGTACGGGCAAGCCGTTCCGGGTTCTCTTCCGTTCTGGCGTTCTAAGGCCAGACGGAACACACCGGCTGGTGTTTTGTTGGTTTCGGCACAAGCCTCTTTGCACTCGCCGCAGCCGACGCACTTGTTCTGATCAAAGACCATGACATAGTGAGGCTTAGCGGAAGCCTGCTTTAAACCAGCAGCTGTGCCCTGAGTCTGAGCACTCTTGGCGGGAGTGTCCTTCTTTTCAGAGCAGCCGGCCAGCGTGAGAACAAACAGAGAACCGGCAGTCGTGCCCTTAATGAAAGTTCGCCTGTTGATGGTACTCACAATGTATCTCCTCGGCGGAATAAATCCGCGCTATCGGGGTTCGGAAGAGCAGCGGAGCGCTCTTCCGTACTCCTTTATTTTGTTGCGATCTTGTTGTAACCGCCTTTGTCCATGATTTGCTGGGCTTTGGCAAGATAAGCCTGCGCTGTCTTGACTTGGTCAAGCAGATAGTTCTGGGCATGCATACCCCAGGAACCGTCCTTCTTAATCATGGCGGCAATTTGGTCGGCTTTGTCGAGAAGAAGTCTGGCATCGGTCTGGTCAGCCGGGCTCAGACGAGTAACCTCAAGAAGCTTTCTCATGCGGGGGATGGCACCGGCGATTTCCTTGTAGCCTTCCTTAATCGGAGTCTGCCACTTCAGAGTTTCACCGTAGACCTCTTTTTGATCCTGATAAATCAGGCCTTCATCGAGTTTGGAGGTTGCCGCATTGTGGCAGCCTTTGCCTTCGAAGACCGTGTAGTCGGCAGGCGTGTTGCGGGCGCAGCTCCACATGAGATCAACGTATCCGTTTCCGTCTTCATCCTTGGCCATGACGTAGCCCTTGGCGGTGTCGTCCTTGCCGACTTTGACCTCACCTTCAACCATAGAAGAGGCCTTCGGGTCTACTAAGATCTTGTAAGTGTGGATACGGCGCAGAGCCTTCGGACCGGCGGCCTTCTGATCGGTCGAGTAGTCGGCGGCAGAGGCGACGTTCGGCATATGGCAGGCGATGCAGTCGAGCTTGTCATGTGTATCGGTGTGCGCAAATACATCGGCCTGGACGGTATGGCAGTCCTGACAGGTCTGGCGGATGACGGGCTTATTGACAACGGCCATCCAGGTGACGCCGTCAAGACTTCTCGGATCGTGACAGGTGTTGCAGCTCACGCCCTTCTGAGCATGGACGCTCATGAAGTGCTGATCGGCTTTTTCATGATATGCCTTGCCGGCGAGCTGGGTCTTTTGGTCTTTGGTCAGATCCGGCTTGGCATCCTTAGCGATACCGAGAGAAGCCATGAACTCAGGTTTTTTGGGGATGTTGATTTGATTAACGTTGTAAGAACCTTCTGCGGCGCAGGCGGCGGAAAAGCCGATCGCTGCCAGGCAGGAGAGCGTTAACGTTGTAATTTTGGTAAGCATAGTATTTTGCACCTTTATGTCGGCGGTCCGCTCAAGGCGTCCCGCCGGGAGTCTTTACTAGAGCATTTGAGCGTCGCCCTGATCCATTTCTTCCGCGAGGAAATCCGCCATTGCATCTTCAAGATAAGTTGAAGAGTAGAGATAGACGGTTCCGGCGGATGTGACGGTCACCCGAATGTCTTTGGCGTTTGGGTCTTCAGCGATTCGGTCGAGAACATCCTGAATGATGGTCGGATCGATTCGGAAGGGCGCAAATTCAAAGGTGAACACTCCGACCGGACGCGGATAGACGCGGGAACTCTCGCGAACCGTGTCCAAAATCTGCTCGTAGGGATTGTTCTGCGTAGAAAGCAGACGGGCATACGAGGCAGAAAGCAGCGGAGAGAAATGGTAATAGTGCTTGCTGTCCCAGCTCGTGAGATCTTCAATGCCGTACTGACCCTTGAGTACTTCTGCCAAAACGGTTTCGAAGTACTCCGGCGTGATCTCTCTGGGTGCGGGCTCAGCTTCTGCCGGCTCTTCTTTCAGGTCGGCAAGACTTAATTCGCCGCTGAAGAGAGAACCGAACATCTGTCTGCGGGAGATCAGTCGTCTGCGTTCTTTCTCTTCGGGGCTGTCGTCGGCCTTGTTGCGCAGCTTTCTTTCCATTTCCGGGATGGCTTCATATTCGGCCTTGATCTGAGAGACGGGAATAGGCTGCTGCATAGGAGCCTTGCTGAGAAATTCGTCGCGAAGATCTTCATGCGTCACAAGTTCAACCTTGCGGCTGTGTTCGGTAATCAGATCGATCAGCAGGACGATGTCAGCTTTGAGCTGGGCGGCATCCGTTACGGAGTTGGTATCAGGGTGATTCATAAGTTACTGCTCTATTTTCCGGGGATTAAACCTTCTTTCTGCATGACAGGGATAACGAATTCGAGATTGATATCCTTGTAAGCCTGTTCGGTCGGGGCGCCGGTGGCGGGATCCCAATTGATCAGCTTGAAGAAGATATCGAAGCTCTTTTCGATGTCGTCTTTATCCATGCGGATCGTGCCTTTCGTGAATGCGGGTCTGTCTTTGGCATCTTTAAAGATCCAGCCCGGATAGAAGTCGTGGTTCTTGCGCATGTTGACTTCATTCATTTCACGCATTGTGTAGGCGCGATGCAGTGTGAAGGCGCGGAAGCCGGCGTCATCAAGCTGCTTGGCAGTTGTGTTTCTGCCGGTTAAGGCGCGATAAACCTTACCTTCCATATCATCGTCACCGATATAGTTTTCAGACTTGTTCGGAGAGACAACCCACGGAGCCATCCAGGAGCAAAGACCGAGCATGTCGTGCAGTTCCTTGCGGCAGATGATCCAGCGCAGACGGCGCATCTTAGCCTCGTTGGTAGGCTTGTAATCGCCGATTTCGTCCACGGCGTCGCCGCTGCCCCAGAAGTGTTCGGCAATCTGCTTCTTCACGCTGATCGGCAGACCGCTGCGTGTGAAGTTCACGGTGCCGTGGCACATCGGGTCACGGTTGTAGAGGCAGTTGAGGACGACGCCGACCTGACCGTCGTCTTCGTTGGCGTGATGTTTCGGATGACCGAGGCCCCAGTAATTCGTCGATCCGTCGTTGGACCAGTCGGATTCCTGAATGCCGAAATGACCGAGCATGTAGGGAGTGCTTTCGCCGAGCCATTTGCCCATTTCACCCTGACGGTAAGCGATGCGCTGGAACAAATCCTGCAGGAAGGAAGCGTCGCAGTCTTCGATCTTCTGCCAAGGAATGGAGTTGTATTCTTTTTCGGGAAGAACTTTCTTCCAGAGACCCTTGACGTACATCTTCTTGAAGTCGCGGTGGAGCTG
>ERZ773217.2192-NODE-2192-length-13404-cov-3.331486_pt1 | contig 13404 bp, 8 predicted proteins | sample MGYA00580995_ERZ773217 | MGnify/ENA primary metagenome ERZ773217 (study PRJEB29015, sample SAMEA2737772) | human gut metagenome | biome: human gut; feature: human-associated habitat; material: faeces | place: China | collected 2012 ...
CAGAAGTCTTCGATCAGCTTGTCTGCACGGAAACGCTCGTGGCACTCTTTACAGTCCATCAGAGGATCGGAAAATCCGCCGAGATGACCGGAAGCTACCCATGTCTGCGGGTTCATCAGGATCGCGCAGTCAACACCTACGTTGTGCGGGCTCTCCATCACGAATTTCTGCCACCATGCTTTTTTCACGTTGTTTTTCAGCTCAACACCGAGCGGGCCGTAATCCCAGGTATTTGCCAGGCCGCCGTAGATTTCGGAACCCGGATATACAAAACCTCTGGATTTTGCTACTGCCACAATTTTGTCCATTGTCTTTTCCATAGTTAGTTACTCCTCTATTTTATTTGTTTACTTACCATAAACAACAATAACAGGACTGGCAAGAAGAACGTCCTGCTCATATTCCTGCTCTGTTTCTTCTGTCTTAGTCTGCTCTGATGATGACGCAGAAGCACTCTCTGTGGACTTTGTGGTCCACTCGCCGGCCGTATCCACCGTGTTTTTTCCTTTGATCACGGCTGTACCGGAAACGCAGAGCACCGGATCTTCCGTTACGATTTCCAGCGGCTCCTCGCAGACAATCACGCGTACATGCTTAACGCCTTTGACCGCATCTTCGACTGAAACCTCATTGCCTTTAGAATCGACAAAGGAAGCGGAAAAATCATATCCCGCTTCTTCTGCCTCATCCAGCGTGCCTGCGAAAAATTCTGCTCCGTGATAATCCGCGTAGGACTGGTAATCTCCGTATTCCATCCGGATCTCCACCTTGTCCTCTTTGATCTGGCATTTTTCCAGCTTCACGGAATCCGCATCGCCGCGCTCCTCTGTGAATTTTTTGATGTCATCCTCCACAAAGACCTTCAGTTCGTCTTCCGTGTAATCATCGTCTTTGCTGTAATCTTCCACAATAGCTTCTGTCACAACACCATTTTTGCTCACATAGACAGATGTCGTTGTCACATCTTTTAACTTCTCACAGCCCGACAGCAGCACGGAAGCCGCTGTCAGAACTGCGAGAAGCTGTCCTGCTTTTTTCATAAAAATCCTCTAAAAACCGCCTGAATTATTTGTTGCGGTAAATGATATCGTCTCTTCCCGGCCCGTTGGAGATCATGGTGATCGGGAATCCGATTTCTTTCTCTACAAACTCAATGTAGTTTCTGCAGTTCTCCGGCAGATCCTCGTATTTCTTGATGCCACGGATATCGCATTTCCAGCCCGGAAGCGTTTTCAGCACCGGTTTTGCTTTCTCAAGAATGCTGGTGTTCGGGAAATCGTGGATTTCTTTTCCGTCTACTTCGTATGCTGTGCAGACCGGAATCTCATCCAGATAGCCAAGTACGTCAAGTACGGTGAACGCTACATCGGTGGTACCCTGCATTCTGCAGCCGTAACGGGAAGCAACACAGTCGAACCAGCCCATTCTTCTCGGGCGTCCGGTTGTAGCGCCGAACTCTCCGCCATCTCCACCGCGGCGTCTCAGTTCATCAGCCTCATCTCCAAAAATCTCACTTACGAAAGCTCCTGCTCCAACAGCACTGGAGTATGCTTTACATACAGTTACAATCTTCTGAATCTCGTATGGTGGGATTCCAGCTCCGATCGCACCATATCCGGCTAATGTAGAAGATGATGTAACCATCGGATAGATTCCGTGATCTGGGTCTTTCAATGAACCAAGCTGTCCCTCTAACAAGATATTCTTTCCTTCTTTGATCGCTTCATGCAAGAACAGAGATGTATCACATACATATGGTGCTACCATCTCTTTGTATTCCATTAATGTATTGTATAATTCATCTGGATCAAGAAGTGGTTTATGGTATAAATGCTCTAATAAAACATTCTTCTTTTCACATACTGCTTTGATCTTTTCTTTTAAAGAATCATCATCAAATAATTCGCTGACCTGGAAACCGATCTTTGCATATTTGTCTGAATAAAATGGTGCGATACCAGATTTTGTTGATCCAAAAGAATTCTTTCCTAAACGTTCTTCTTCATACTGATCAAATAAAATATGATATGGCATGACCATCTGTGCACGATCTGATACTAAGATCTTTGGCTGTGGAACACCCTGACTTACGATTCCTTCGATCTCTTTGAATAATACAGGGATATTTAATGCCACACCATTACCGATCACACTAGTTGTATGGTTGTAGAATACCCCAGATGGTAATGTATGCAATGCAAACTTACCATAGTCATTAATGATCGTATGACCTGCATTTGCTCCTCCCTGAAAACGAACGATAATATCGGATGTTTCACCCAACATGTCTGTAATCTTACCTTTTCCTTCGTCTCCCCAATTGGCTCCAACGACTGCTTTTACCATATGTGTATCCTCCTAATAAAATCAATTACTTTGACTTTTTCTTATATTATTTATAATGCTGTTATATTTAACAACATGACAACACGTTTCATTCTATATCGTTTTGGGCACTCTGTCAAGGCAGAGTGTCCAAAGCTTTGATTTATTTTCCATCTTTTACACTAAACAGGTCTGTACTTACATGTTTCTTATCCATCAGACTGTTATACTGTAGATACTGATACTGTGTGATCAGTTTTGTATATTCATTATTCTCAGACAACTCATGGTTCTTTCCATCTTTATCAACATATCCATTGGCATTTAATGCTGGGACTTCATTTCTCATATTTAATAAGAACTCATTGTATCTTGACATCTTTAAGTTTGTCTGCTGTAACATCAGGCTTGATAAATAGTTTGCACTGACATTTTCCACATCGCTCTTTGCATCAATATCATAATTTGCCCAGATGATAAATGGAACTGTATATTTCTTCTGCAGTTCTTTTAAACTTAAGCTGTTTAAAGATTTTCCATATAACAGCTCATAGAAAGAATCCTCAAGTTTTGGCTGATGATCTCCAAACATTACAACGATCGTTGGCTCTTTCTGATTCTTAAAGTAGTTGATGATCTTCTCGAATGCTCGATCTGATTCATGGATCAGTGATAAATAACGGTTTGCTGTATCTGTTGCCTTCTCATCTTTGATCTTGATCTCTTCCTTAAAGTTCTTGTCTGCGATCAGATATCCACCATGGTTCTGGATCGTTACATTGAATAAGAATAATGGCTGTCCCGCTTTTTTCTTATTAAAGATATCTATGATCTTATTGTAATCTTCTGCATCACTATACCATCCTCTGAATTTCTCTCCATTTGGATTCATAGATGTCTCATCTAAGAAATTATCAAATCCAATTAGCGGATATACCGTATCTCGGTTCCATCCGTGTGCTTTGTATGGATGGAATGCCAGTGTATCATATCCCTGCTGTTTTAACTGAGATGCCAGACTTGGCACCTTATGTTTTACAAACTGTGTATATGCATTTCCGTTTAATGGAAGAGATGATACAGAGTTTCCTGTTAAGAACTCATACTCTGAATTACTTGTTCCTCCACCAAAAACAGATACCAGCATATGTCCTTTGATCGTATTTTCACTTAAACTATTGATAAATGGCATAACCTCTTTGTTTGTCTTGATCTTATTTACTACATTCAGATCTGAGAATGTTTCATTCATGATCACGACAACATTTGGTTTCTGTTTTAATTTCTTATTGGTTCCCTGTGTTACCTGATACTTATCTGCGATCTTATCTACCGCTTCTGGACTATATCCATCTGGCTGGGAAACGATCGTATACTGAATATTCATTAAAAAGCTTAAAATATATCCATTTTTTAAGTATCCTCTCTTCTGTTGCCAGAAGTTTACAGCAACACCTTTCTTTGACAAAAAGTCTACTCTTGTCAAGAAGAAAGAACTTCCTACTGTTACGATTGCTGTGATCAGTAATGCAACTAGACGTTTCTTCCAATGGAAGATCTTATATGTATCGAGTTTACATGCAAACACACATAATCCCAATAATACAACCGTCGCAACGATTGCTGCTTTATCATAACTTAATACATAATGATCTGCAACGTCCATTGCTGTTCCAAGTGCATAAATATCTGCCGGCGTGATCGGTGTTCCACGGAATGCTAATACAAAATAGTTTCCGATCGCAGCTGCATATAAAAATACATCTCCAACGAGCAACGCCCATTTCACACGGTTAAAGATCAGTAATAAAATGAAGAACAATATATAGTACCATAGGATGTTCATTCCAAATGCCAATTTATTCATCACACTGATCGGATTATAGAATACTTTTTCTACCATATAAAATGCGACCCATGGATTGACGATAAATAATGCCCATGTGAATCTCTTATTCCATTTTTCTGGAATCTTTAATGGTATAAGAATTAAAATGATCAAAGCAAGTGTGATCGCTACTGTTAAAACAACTGCTGATACATCAATCTGTGTCGTCCACACTCTGGTTCTAACATGAAAATTCTTCTGTGTTACACCATTTAATTTAGCTGACTGATAGATTTTTCCCATATTGCTTGATGTATACAGATATAATGGGCGTTCGGCCTTAATACCCTTTCCTGTTATCTCGATCGTATAAGTTTCCCCTTTATTCAGCTTCTGATTCACGACTACTTTGTACCATTTATTTTCATTACGCAAAGTACGACGCATCGTTGCTTTCATATCTGTCAGTCCGTCAACCTCTAACAGTGTTGGAGTAATGTGGAAAATAGATTTTCCTTTACTGTCTTTTACATTCAGATCAATACTTCCAGCTCTTCCTGTCTGTTCGTTTCGGTCGATCATGATATCCAACCGTTCCATCGTATGTGAAACTGCTTTAAATTTCTGAACAACCTTATCACCATCTGTCACTTCAATCTTCGTCAGCTTATGTTCTGGTGTTCCTTTTGCAACTTTTTCGGAAAACTGGTCTTTGTTCATCAAAACCAATACGATAAATGCGATCAATGCTAAAACAATTCCATATTTCAGAACTTTTTGCATGACGCTGTGAAATTTTTGTAATTTCGTTTCACCATTTGTCTGTGTCATTTTACCTTACCTTCCATTCGTTTGTATTTCCCCAGTTATTTTTCCTTTTTCTCTCTTTTTCATTCTCTCTTAAAAATTCCCTAAGATTTTGAAATCTTTGGTTTCTTCTTTAATTCCTGCAAGGGAATTACGGATCGCAGGATCATCCAGATTCCCGATCACATCCACATAAAATCCGTATTCCCACTTTCTTCCTGGAAGTGGTCTGGATTCAATGTTACTCATACTGACATTGTTAAACATGAAATGCGTCAGAATATTGTATAAAGATCCTGATTCATGTGGCACGCTAAAACTGATGCTGACTTTGCCCGCATCTTTTCTGTACTGTTTCTTCTTTGACATGATCACAAATCTTGTTGTATTATTTCCTTCATCATTCACCTCACGTTTCAAAATCTCAAGTCCATACATCTTTGCAGCACGTTCACTACAGATTGCAGCTTTCACAGGCTTATTATCATCTGCTACTTTCTTTGCGCTGATCGCTGTATTTGCAACTTTTACCTGATCCCAGTCTGGATGTTCATCCAAGAATCCTTTACACTGCATCAATCCTTGTGGATGAGAATATACTTTTTCAATCTTATCTAAGCTCGTTCCAGGAATTGCAGCCAATACATGCCTTACATCTACAGATTCTTCTCCCACGACGCAAATGTCATAGTCAAGGATCATATCATAAATTCCACTGACTGTTCCTGCTGAAGTATTCTCTATTGGCAATACTCCATAATCAGCTTCTCCTCGATCTAGAGTCTTTACAACATCTTTAAATTCTGGTACAGAAAAATTCTTGACATCCTCTCCAAAATACTGTACCATTGCCTGTTCCTGATATGCCCCTGGAATTCCCTGATATACAACTTTGGTATCTTCATTGATATCCAGTGCTTCCACTTCTTCAAATGTCTGATCAATATAAGCATCTTCTTGTGATAACAGACTATACTGATATCTTCGGCTGATACTCATCATCTGAAGAAACATCTCTTCGACAGACTTTTTAATGATAAGTTCATCTTCGTCTTTTGTCAAGGCATCAATTTTCTGTCTTTCACGAACAGGATCATAAATTGCCTTTCCTGTTCCTCTTTTATACTCTGCAACTTCTACAGAACATCCCATTCTTTCTTTAAATAATGCAAGCATTTTCTGATCGATCTGATCGATCTGCTGCCTTATCTCCGTCAAATCTCTCATAAGTTACTGTTCCTCTTTTATCTTTTCTTTTAATTGCGTGATCGTCTGTCCAAGAAGCGGATGCATCAGATATGGAGCGATCTCTTCTAATGGTTCTAATACAAATAATCTCTTGTGCATCTCTTTATGTGGAATCGTCAGTCTTCTCTCATTCATCACCAGATCATCATACATCAGGATATCAAGATCTAATGTTCTTGGTCCCCAATGAATTGTTCTGACTCTTCCCGCCTGTGCTTCAACATCCATCAGAAAGTCCAACAGTTCTTCTGGCTCTTTTAATGTGTCAATAGCAATACATCCATTCAAAAAATCATCCTGTACCACACCGCCATATGGCTTGGTCTCGATCAGACTGGAAACATGAACAACTCTTGTATCATCCTGTGCCTCGATCGCATTGATTGCCTGATTAATGTATTCCATACGATCTCCCATATTTGATCCTACTCCAAGATACGCTCTGTGCCATCCTCTTTTAATCTTCACTGAAACATAGTCGAGTGGCAATCCAATCGGCGCCCATGGTTTTTTTACTTCAATCTCTAGTTTTCTGATCAATGAAAACTCAAGTAATAATTTCTTCGCCACTGTTTCAGCCACACATTCGATCAGGTTAAAGTCATTTTCTGTAAGGATCTCTTTGATCCTATGACATACTTTACCATAATCAACGGAATAATCCATCTGATCACTGACACCTGCAAGTTTCGTATCAAGCGATAAAATTGCAGATACCAGAAATTTTTGCCCAAGTGCTTTCTCTTCTTTATACAAACCATGATTTGCATAAACTTCCAAATCTTTGATTGTAATCTGATCCATCATCTGTTCTCCCTATTTTGCACAAATTGCTTCTATCATCTTCATCGCACGCATATTTTCTTTAACATCGTGAACCCTGAAAAATCTGCATCCTTTCATATATCCACTGACCGTTGTTGCCACAGTTCCTTCTACTCTCTGATCTGATGGAAGATCCAGCGTTAAACCGATCATGGATTTTCTAGATGTTCCAAGAAGAACTGGTACATCCCACTGATTTAATAACTCCAGATGGTTCATAAGCTCTAAATTCTGATCAAGATCCTTGGCAAATCCAATTCCTGGATCCAGCATGATCGTTTCTTTCTTGATTCCAGCTTCCTTTGCCATCTTCATCGTCTCATCTAAATCTGCTACCACATCATTTAAATAATCCTTATAATCTGTATCCTTACGGTTATGCATCAAGCAAGAAGCAACTCCTGTTTCTGCTAAAACTGCAGCCATAGTTCCATCCCACTTAAGCCCCCAGATGTCATTGATCAGATCTGCTCCAGCCTCGATTCCCGCTTTTGCAACTCCTGATTTATAAGTATCTAGGGATACTGGCACATCAAATTCCTTTTTTAATGCTTCGATCACAGGTGTGACTCTTGCGATCTCTTCTTCATCAGAGATCAACGTGTATCCAGGTCTTGTAGATTCTCCTCCAACATCAATGATCGCTGCTCCATCTCTGATCATCTCATCAGCATGCTTTAGTGCCGCATCTAAATGATCATATTTTCCTCCATCTGAAAATGAATCTGGTGTCACATTCAAAATTCCCATGATGTATCCATGATGTTTCGTATCAAATGTCTTATTTCCAATAATCATAGCATCTCTCCTAGTATATATACTTGTTGTTTTTCTTTTCTTCCGGCCAATAACATTCCTGTCTTGCTTTGCAGTGGATGCAATCTCTTGAAAGTTTATCTGCACGATAAAAGATTGATGCAAAACTTTCGCTTTCTTCTTTCATATCTCTATGCCTTAAGATCGTATCTGTCATAAACTTTCTCTCTTCTCTGGTATATCCACAGTCCGTTAAGATCTCCTCGGCAAGAATCGCTCCCGCTTCCTCGTGAGAAATTCCCTTTTCATACTGATCAGCTCTCCCAAGATCATGAAGCAATGCAGTCGCATAAATGATATCTTTGGACACAGGAAGTCTTTTTTCAAGGATCATCAGATAACTGATTCTTGCCACCGACAAAAAATGTTCTATATCATGACCGCAAAACTTTCGATCTATTTCTAATTGTTGTAGTCTCTCGTATGTCTCCTTGTATTTCTCATGCCATACGATCTTTTGGAATCTTTCCACTGTTTCTATCCTCTATTTTAATTCATTCTGAAATGATAATGTACCACAGATTATGATCACGTCTTCTTTATCTGCTTGTTGTTTTACCTCTTCAAGACACTCTTTCAGTCTCTGTCTTTCTTCTACATCATGATGATATTTTCTTACACATTCTGCAAGATCTTTGCTTGATAAGGCCCTCGCATTATCTGGTGCTACCGTATAAACTTTTGCTGCCATCGGCGTAAGAATCTGTATCATCTGTTCATAGTCTTTGTCTGATAACACTCCCATTATATAGATTAATCGTCTATTTGTAAAATTATTTTGTAAAAAATTTAACAGACTTTTCGCTCCATCCGGATTATGTGCTCCGTCACAAATGACCAGTGGGTCCTTTTCTAAGATCTCGATCCTGCCTCTCCAGATTGTTTTGCGTAATCCATCTTCTGTCTGAAATTCACTGATACAATAATAATTTCTTATCGTATTCAATGCTTCTAATGCCAAGGCAGCATTATTGATCTGATGTCTTCCAAGAAGCGGGATTTCTATCTTTTCATACCATCTTCCATCAGATGAGCGATAAGAAAAGCTCTCCCCATTTAAAGATTCACTTAACACACGGATCCCTTCCGAATTTACAAAAGTAACCTTGCAGTGCATCTCTTTTGCTTTTTCCTTGATCACTTCGTTTACGGATTCTTGATTGTTATATGAAATAACTGGACATCCTTCTTTTATGATCCCTGCTTTTTCTGCTGCGATCTTTTCTATCGTGTCTCCAAGAAACTGCATATGGTCCATTCCGATCGATGCAATGATCACCGCGATCGGTTTCTTAACTACGTTCGTTGCATCAAGTCTGCCACCCATTCCTGTTTCCAATAACACAACATCCACTTTTTTATCGAGAAAATAAAGAAAACTGAGTGCCGTTTCAATCTCAAACATTGTCGGATGTGACATCCCGTCTCTCACCATCTCTTCCGAAATTTTCTTTATTTTTTCCATATAAAAGCACAGATCTTCTTTCGAAATGTTCTCTTCATTGATGCGAAATCTCTCTTCGTAGCAAAAAGATGCCGGGGAGACATACCTCCCCGCACGATATCCACTTTCTCTGAAGATTCCTGCAAGAAATGCAAGTGTTGATCCTTTTCCATTGGTTCCGGCAATATGAACCACTTTAAGCTGATCCTGTGGATTTCCAAGTCTTTCTAATAATTCTTTGATATTATCAAGTCCTAAAACACTTCCAAATTTACTCGTATTTTGTATAAAATTCATTGCTTCTTCGTAATTCATCACTGCCTCCAGTTTCTATTTCCTTCGATCTAATGTACAAATGCTTCTTTGATCACCTGTGTCATAGTTTTTACATAGACGATCTCAAGTCCTTCGACAACTTCCTCTTCAAACTCTTTGACATCTTTTTCATTTGATTTTGGAACAAGTACTTTTGTAATTCCAAGCCGTTTTGCTGCGAGAAGCTTTTCTTTTAATCCACCGATCATAAGAACATCTCCGCGGATCGTAACTTCCCCTGTCATTGCCAGATTTCCACAGACTTTATTACCTGTGACCGCTGACAAAACGGCTGTTGTCATCGTAATTCCAGCAGATGGTCCGTCTTTTGGCACGGCTCCTTCTGGAATATGAATATGTATATCATGTTTTTCAAAGAAATCCTGTTTAATCTTATATTTTCTACTCTGGCTTCTGATATAACTGATTGCCGCCTGTGCAGACTCTTTCATGACATTTCCAAGGGATCCTGTCACCTGAACCGCTCCTTTTCCCGGCATAACATTTACTTCAATCTTTAATGTTACCCCACCAACAGCTGTCCAAGCCAGTCCATGAACAATTCCAACCTGATCTCTTAGAGTGTCTTTTTCCCATTCATAAACAGGTCTTCCAAGATACTCTTTGATCACTTTCTTTGTGATCGTTACTTTTCTGTGTTTCTTCTGGTAGATGTCTCTTGTCACCTTTCTCGAAACTTGTCCAATTCTTCTCTCTAAATTTCTGACCCCTGCTTCTCTTGTGTAATCTGTGATCAGAAATCTCAGGGCATCTTCCTTCCAGTGAATCTGTGTATCATTTAATCCATTTGCCTCCATCTGTTTCTTTACCAGATAGTCATTCGCAATGTGATACTTCTCATTCTCTGTATAACTTGATACCTCGATGATCTCCATACGGTCAAGCAGTGGTCTTGGAATCGTAGAAAGGTCATTGGCCGTTGCAACAAATAAGACATCACTTAAATTCAATGCAACTTCCAGATAATGATCTGTAAAATGTTCATTCTGTTCCGGGTCTAATACTTCAAGCAGTGCAGACGCGGTATCTCCTCTCTGGTCTTTCCCTGTCTTATCGATCTCATCCAATAACATTAACGGATTTCTAACTTTTACCTTCTTTAATGCTTCAACAATACGTCCTGGCATCGCTCCAACATAAGTTTTCCTATGTCCACGGATCTCTGATTCATCCCTGACGCCGCCAAGAGATAAACGAATATATTTTTTATTCGTTGCTTTCGCAATTGATCTGGCAATAGATGTCTTTCCTGTTCCTGGAGGCCCTACAAGACAAAGGATCGCTGCATCTTTCTTTCCACTCATAGCACGTGCTGCTAAATATTCCAAAACACGTTCCTTGACTTTTTCCATTCCATAATGATCTCGATCGAGCACCTGTTGTGCATGATCTAAGTCTGTGGAATCTTCGCTCATCTCTTCCCATGGAACTTCCAACATTGTCTCGATATAAGTTCTTAACACAGAGCTTTCTGGTGTCTGATTTCCCATTGTTTGAAAACGCGATATCTCTTTTTTGAGCTTCTCTTTGACTTCATCGGATGCTTTTAGATTCTTAAGTTTCTCCATAAATTCATCCGCTTCATCTTCTACATTCGTCTCTCCAAGTTCCTCACGGATCACTTTGATCTGCTCTCGCAGCACATATTCTTTCTGATTTTTGTCAATATTCACTTTAACTTTCTGTTGGATCTTCTGCTTCAATTTCAGAACATCTAGTTCTTCCTGCAGCATGACAAGCATTAATTCACAGCGCTCTTTTAGATCCATTTCTTCCAAAAGTTTCTGTTTCTCTGGATAAGAAAATGGAATATGTGTTGCAAGTTCATCCACCAGAATCTCTACATCTGTCAATAATAAAATATAATTTACCATATTCTGATCCAAATGTGGCCAGGCTTTCGCATAACCTTCAAATGCTTCTTTGATCATTCGAAGAAATGCTTCTCTTTCAAATTCCTCAAATGACTGTTGTTCTACATGATCATATAAAACCTCTACTTTATAGAATGGTTCGTACTCAACAGTTTCAGAAAGCTCTGCACGAAATAATCCTTCTGCAAAAACTCTCAAAATATTCTTTGGAAGCTTTACAACCTGTTTGATCCTTGCCAGTGTTCCTACACGATATAAATCTTCAATTCCTGGGTCTTCTGCCGTCGGATCGATCTGATTATTTAAAAAGATCATCTGATCATGTTCCATAGCTTCTTCAATTGCTTTTACAGAACGGCTTCGTGATACATCAAAATGAATGACTGTATTCGGAAATATATACTTGCCTCTCAGTGGAAGCATTGGTAGTGTTTTTTTCATTCAAGTCTTCCTTTCATTTCTGAATTATTTGTCTGTAAATTTCATCAGACATGAAGAAAAACTGCTTTGACACAAGAATCTCTTGCATGAAAGCAGTTTTTATTTCGGCTAATCTATCTATGCAATCTCACCATGATTGCTTGTCTTTACCCGTTTCTTTGGCACTGCGGCTTTCACCTTCACTCCAGAATGTTCGATCATTGGTTTTTCTTTACCTTCTACAACATCTTTTGTGATCAGGCACTCTGATACATCTGTCTGTGATGGGATTTCGTACATTAAATCCATGATCACACCTTCCATGATCGCACGAAGTCCTCTGGCACCTGTCTTACGTTCTAATGCTTTCTTGGCAATTGCAATTAATGCATCATCATCAAACGTAAGTTTCACACCATCCATCTCGAACAATCTCTGGTACTGTTTCACAAGAGCACTCTTTGGTTCTTTCAAAATGCGCACTAAGGCTTCTTCATCCAATGGATTTAAAGATACATTCACTGGAACTCGTCCAATGAACTCTGGAATCAGACCAAACTTCACAAAATCTTCTGGCAATACCTGTCTTAACAGCTCACCGAGATCTGTTTCCTTCTGCCCAAATACATCTGCTCCAAATCCAATAGATTTCTTGCCAATTCTTGATTCGATGATCTTCTCTAATCCGTCAAAGGCTCCTCCACAGATAAACAGGATATTGGATGTATCAATCTGAATAAATTCCTGATGAGGATGTTTTCTTCCTCCCTGTGGCGGCACAGACGCTACAGTACCTTCAATGATCTTTAATAATGCCTGCTGCACACCCTCTCCAGAGACATCTCTTGTGATCGATGTATTCTCAGACTTTCTCGTGATCTTATCAATCTCATCAATATAGATGATTCCACACTGTGCACGGTCAATATCATAATCTGCTGCCTGAATGATCTTAAGAAGAATATTCTCAACATCTTCACCAACATATCCTGCTTCTGTAAGAGCAGTCGCATCTGCGATCGCAAATGGTACATTTAACATCTTTGCTAATGTCTGGGCTAATAATGTTTTTCCTGAACCTGTTGGTCCAAGCATTAAAATATTACTCTTCTGCAATTCTACATCAGAGTCTCCACCCATTAAAATTCTTTTGTAATGATTATATACAGCTACGGAAAGTACTTTCTTTGCTTCATCCTGTCCAATAACATACTGGTCTAGAAATTCTTTGATCTCTTTTGGCTTACGTAAATTGATCTCTCCGTCATTCTCTGCATACTGCTCAAATTCTTCTTCAATAATCTCAGAACAAATGTCAATACATTCATCACAAATATAAACATTCTTACCCTTTGGTCCCGCGATCAGTTTGCGGACTTGGTCCTGTGTCTTATTACAAAAAGAACATCTTAATACTTTTTTTTCGTCATTATAACTCTCATTGATCTCTCCTAACCTGTAGCCGACTCCCCGCACAGTCT
>ERZ773217.2212-NODE-2212-length-13291-cov-4.519643_pt1 | contig 13291 bp, 8 predicted proteins | sample MGYA00580995_ERZ773217 | MGnify/ENA primary metagenome ERZ773217 (study PRJEB29015, sample SAMEA2737772) | human gut metagenome | biome: human gut; feature: human-associated habitat; material: faeces | place: China | collected 2012 ...
CCACATTATTGATTGAGTTAGAAGCTCAAATTTTATAAGTTGATTACTTTATAATAATCAGTGCGTAAGCACACATCATCTTGTGAAACGGTCAATAAGAGCATAGCATATATTTGCCAGCGATTGAAGACGACAGCAGTCATGAATATTTCAGAATACGGGAACAGGCACAGGATACAGACGGATTTATACGGGAAATCCGGTCAGTATATAAAGAGACAGAGCCTGAGAAATTCTATAGATCATGAGAGAAGCAGATGGTGAATGAACTTATCTGCTTCTTTTTTTGTGCAGATATAGCAAATATATAGAGAAATAATTGAATCATTGTGCCGGTTTGAGGCAGTATACAATTGCTGAATGATAGAACTGTATTTGCCGGTACATGACGACAGGAAAAGAGGAACATGTCAAATGGATTATGAAAGACAACAGCATGCGCCCATATATGAAGCACTGGAACGTTTCCGAAAGAAGAGAGTCGTTCCCTTTGATGTGCCGGGACATAAAAGAGGAAGAGGAAATCCGGAGCTTGCACAGTTGCTGGGAGAGAAATGTGTGGGGTTGGATGTTAATTCTATGAAGCCGCTGGACAATCTCTGCCACCCGGTTTCGGTGATCAGAGAAGCGGAGGAGCTTGCAGCAGATGCTTTTGGCGCAGCGCATGCATTTCTGATGGTAGGAGGAACCACATCTGCAGTGCAGAGTATGATCCTTTCTGTCTGTAAGGCAGGGGACAAGATCATTCTGCCGCGAAATGTACATAAAAGTGCCATCAATGCCCTGGTACTGTGCGGTGCAATTCCGGTTTATGTAAACCCGGAGGTGAATGCGCAGCTGGGCATTTCCCTTGGCATGGAAGTCAGTCAGGTGGAGAAGGCTATGGATGAGAATCCGGATGCGGTGGCTGTTCTTGTAAATAACCCTACCTATTATGGAATCTGTTCGGATCTGCGGACTATCGTAAAGAAGGCTCATGCAAGAGGAATGAAGGTGCTGGCAGATGAGGCTCATGGAACCCATCTTTATTTCGGCAGAAACCTTCCTGTGTCCGGGATGGCGGCAGGTGCTGACATGGCGGCAGTTTCCATGCACAAATCCGGCGGAAGTCTGACACAGAGTTCGTTGCTGCTTTTGAATAAGAGTATGAATGCAGAGAAAGTGCGCCAGATCATCAATCTGACTCAGACCACAAGCGCTTCTTATCTTCTGTTGTCCAGTCTGGATATCTCCAGAAGAAATCTGGCACTTAGGGGAGAGGAATCCTTTGAAAAGGTTGCAGGGATGGCGCAGTATGCCAGAGAGGAGATCAATGAGATCGGCGGTTATTATGCATATGGCATGGATCTGATCAATGGAACCAGTGTTTTTGATTTTGATGTTACAAAACTCTCCATTTATACACTGGGAAATGGGCTGGCAGGTATTGAAGTTTATGATCTTCTCAGAGATGAATATGATATTCAGATCGAGTTTGGAGATATCTGTAATATTCTGGCTTACATTTCCATCGGAGACAGGCTTCAGGATATTGAGAGACTGGTAGGGGCATTGGCTGATATTGAACGTCTGTATAAGAAGGACAGTACAGGTATGCTTTCCGGGGAATATATCGCACCTGCAGTGGTGGCGTCTCCACAGCAGGCATTTTATGCGGAGAAAGAATCTCTGCCCATGGAACAGGCGGCAGGCAGGATCAGCGGTGAATTTGTTATGTGTTATCCTCCGGGAATCCCGATTCTTGCTCCTGGAGAAATGGTGACACAGGAAATTGTAGAATACATTCTTTATGCAAGAGACAAAGGCTGTTCCATGCAGGGAATGGAGGATCCGAAGGTAGAACATCTTCAGGTCCTGAAAGGGGGTATCTGATCATGGAATTATGGTATTCCGAGTTCCATACAGGAAATGTAAAGCTTTCTGTCCGGATTAACCGACAGTTATTTTCAGGGGAAAGTGAATTTCAGAGAATCGATGTGTTTGAGTCTGAAGAATTTGGAAGATTTGTGGCTCTGGACGGTGAGATCGTATTTTCTGACAAGGATGAATTTATTTATGATGAAATGGTCACGCATGTGCCAATGACAGTACATCCCAATGTAAAAAATGTTCTGATCATCGGCGGCGGTGACGGTGGAGTTGCCAGAGAACTGATCCATTATCCACAGATTGAGAGCATTGATGTGGTGGAATCCGATAAAATGTTTGTGGATGTATGTGCGGAGATGTTTCCGGATATTGCCCAGGGACTGAAGGATGAGAGAGTCAACATTTATTATGAAGACGGCCTTCGGTTCCTGCGGAATAAAAAGGCCAGATATGACCTGATCATCAATGATTCCACAGATCCGCTGGGACATACAGAGGGACTTTTTACAAAGGAATTCTACGGAAGCTGTTATAAGGCTCTCAGAGATGACGGAATCATGGTTTATCAGCATGGAAGTCCTTTTTATGATGAGGATGAGGTGGAATGCAGAAAGATGCACAGAAAGGTTTTCCGGTCATTTCCGGTGAGCAGGGTTTATCAGGCACATATCCCTACCTGTCCCTCGGGATACTGGCTTTTTGGATTTGCATCAAAGAAATATCATCCACTGGAAGATTTCAGGCCGGAGAGGTTTGATAATCTTAATATAGAAACATGGTATTATACAACAAACCTTCACAGAGGAGCATTTATGCTTCCAAAATATGTAGAAGATTTACTGGAAGAGGAGGAAAACAGTTTATGAGCAGATTATTGGTAATCGGATGTGGTGGGGTAGCTTCAGTGGCAATTCGCAAATGCTGTCAGAACAGCGATGTTTTTACAGAGATTATGATCGCAAGCAGGACAAAGGAAAAATGCGATGCACTCAAAGAGAAGATTGAAAGTACAACGAAGACAAAAATTGAGACAGCAAAGATAGATGCGGATAATGCAGCAGAGGTCGCAGAATTGATCAGAGCCTATAAGCCGGATGCTGTCCTGAATGTGGCACTTCCATATCAGGATCTTACCATCATGGATGCATGTCTGGAAGCCGGCGCGGATTATATTGATACTGCCAATTATGAAGCAGAGGATACAGAAGATCCCACATGGCGTGCAATCTATGAAAAGAGATGTAAAGAAAAAGGCTTTACTGCTTATTTCGATTATTCCTGGCAGTGGGCTTATAATGAGAAATTTAAGGAAGCAGGACTGACTGCTCTTCTGGGAACCGGTTTTGATCCGGGTGTTACCAGTGTATTCAGTGCCTATGCTTTGAAGCATTATTTTGATGAAATCCATACCATTGATATTCTGGACTGTAACGGCGGTGATCATGGATATCCTTTTGCCACAAACTTTAACCCGGAGATCAATCTTCGAGAGGTTTCCGCAAATGGTTCCTACTGGGAAGACGGACATTGGGTAGAAACAGAGCCTATGGAATTTAAATCTGTCTACGATTTCCCTGAGGTAGGAAAGAAGGATATGTATCTTCTTCATCATGAAGAGATTGAATCACTGGCAAAAAATATTCCGGGAGTACAGAGGATCCGTTTCTTTATGACATTCGGACAGAGCTATCTGACACATATGAAATGTCTGGAAAATGTGGGAATGCTTTCCACCGCACCTGTGGAATTTAATGGACAGGAGATCGTGCCAATCCAGTTTTTGAAAGCTCTTCTGCCGGATCCTGCATCTCTGGGTCCGAGAACAGTGGGTAAAACAAATATCGGCTGTATTTTCACAGGTGTTAAGGACGGAAAAGAGAAAAGTATTTATATTTATAATGTATGTGATCATCAGGAATGCTATAAAGAGGTGGAATCCCAGGCAATCTCCTATACAACAGGTGTTCCGGCTATGATCGGTTCCATGATGGTAGTGACCGGACAGTGGAAGAAGCCGGGTGTATTTAATGTGGAAGAATTTGATCCGGATCCATATATGGAAGCACTGAACAAATGGGGACTTCCATGGAAAGTCTGCGAAGATCCTGAACTGGTAAAGGTCTGGAAAGCCAATGAAGATTGATCAACTGCAAACTCCCTGCTATGTGATCGATGAGAAGAAGATGCGGGAGAATCTGGAGATTTTGAAAAAAGTCCAGGAGGATACCGGGTGTAAGATCCTTCTGGCGCAGAAAGCGTTTTCCGGCTTTGCCCTGTATCCCATGATCGGAAAATATCTGGCAGGTACCACTGCCAGTGGTCTGTTTGAGGCAAGGCTTGGACATGAAGAGATGGGGAAAGAGAATCATGTTTTTTCCCCTGCTTACCGTACAGAAGATATAGAGGAACTGGATCGTATCTGTGACCATATTATCTTTAATTCCACAGCACAGCTGAAGAAATTTAAAGAAGTGTGTACCGGAGCCAGTCTGGGACTCCGTATTAATCCGGAATGCTCCACTCAGGGGGATCATGCGATCTATGATCCCTGTGCGCCGGGTTCCAGGCTGGGGGTTACCAGAGAGAACTTTGACGTGGAATGTCTGAAATGGATCGACGGGCTGCATTTTCATACGCTCTGTGAACAGAATGCGGATGACCTGGAGAAAACATTGCAGGCGGTAGAGGAGAAGTTTGGAGAATTTCTGTCTGAGGTTTCCTGGCTGAATATGGGCGGCGGACATCATATTACCAGAGAGGATTATGATGTAAAGCTCCTGGAAAAATGTATTCAGCATATGAAGGAAACCTATGATCTGGATATTTATCTGGAGCCCGGGGAGGCTGTTGCCCTGAATGCCGGATATCTGGTGACAGAGGTTATGGACATTGTGGAAAATGAGATCAGAACGCTGATTTTGGATGCTTCTGCAGCCTGCCATATGCCGGATGTGCTGGAGATGCCCTATCGTCCGCCTCTTAAGGACAGCGGGGAAGCAGGGGAGAAGGCATATACTTACCGTTTATCTTCCTGCACCTGCCTGGCAGGAGATGTGATCGGAGATTATTCCTTTGACAGAGAGATCCGGATCGGGGACAAGCTGTATTTTATGGATATGGCGATTTATTCTATGGTGAAGAATAATACATTTAACGGTATGCCGCTGCCGGATATTGCGGTTATGCATGAGGACGGAGAGTGTGAGGTTATCAGACATTTCGGATACGAAGACTTTAAGAGCCGGCTTTCCTGATATCTGCCGGGCTATCAAAGAAAAGGAGACAGACATGGAAGTTACAGAGAAGAACAGAACAAAATATCGTATGCCCGGAGAATTTGAGCCTCATGAGGGATGTGTGATGATCTGGCCGGAACGTCCCGGTTCCTGGAATTATGGGGCAAGGGAAGCACAGAAAGCATTTGTGAAAGTTGCAGAGGCTATTGGAGAGAGCGAAAAGGTGTATATGCTGGTTTCCAAAGCTCAGATGGAGAATGCAAAGAATCAGCTTGGGAATGTTTCCGGTGTGACTTTGCTGGAATGTGAGACAGATGACGCCTGGGCCAGAGATGTGGGAGCAACCATGGTTCTGGATGAGAAAGGGGCGGTCTGTGGAGTTGACTGGCAGTTTAATGCCTGGGGAGGAGACTTTGATGGACTTTACCGGAACTGGGAGAAGGACGACAGGGTGGCTGCCTTTATCTGCAGGACTCTTGGTTGTCCATGTCTGGATGCCAGACCTTTTGTGCTTGAGGGCGGTTCCATCCATTCTGACGGAGAGGGGACTCTGATCGTTACAGAGGCCTGTCTTCTGAGTCAGGGACGCAATCCTCAGATGAGCAGGGAACAGATAGAGGAACAGTTGAAGTACTGGCTCGGTGTCCACAAGATTATCTGGCTTCCATGTGGAATCTATCAGGATGAAACCAATGAGCATGTGGATAACGTGTGCGCTTTTGTAAGGCCCGGAGAGGTTGTGCTTGCATGGACAGAGGATGAGACAGATCCGCAGTATGCCATGTCTTTGGCTGATCTGAAGGTGCTGGAACAGGAAACAGATGCAAAGGGCAGAAAATTTAAGATTCATAAGCTTCCGATTCCTCAGAAACCGGTCTGCCTTACCCAGGAAGATGTGGATGGCTTTGTGTTTGAAGAGGGAGAAGACGAACGGGAAGCAGGAGAACGGATGGCTGCCAGTTACGTGAATTTCTATATTTCCAATGGAGGGATCATCCTTCCACAATTTGGGGATGAAAATGACAAAAGGGCAGTGGAGATTCTGCAGAAGTGTTTTCCTGAAAGAAGGATTTATCCCATTGATGCCAGAGCCATCATTGTTGGCGGTGGAAATATTCACTGTATCACCCAGCAGATTCCCGGAAAAAATATCTGACCTTGATGCAGAAAACTTTGAGAGTCATGTGTTTGAGGGTTATTACCTGAAAGTTATGAAAAAACTTACTTATGTAAACAGGAGCAGGAGGAACAGACAGGATGAGAAATGTAACAGTGGCAGCAGTTCAGATGAAATGCAGTAAAAGTGTGGAGAAAAATATTGCCCATGCAGAGGAACTGGTGCGTCAGGCAGCAGCAAAGGGAGCTGAGATTGTTCTTCTGCCGGAGCTTTTTGAACGGCCCTATTTCTGCCAGGAGCGCAGATATGAGTATTATGAATATGCGCAGACTGCAGAGGAAAACCCTGCAGTGCGTCATTTCAGCAGGGTAGCGGCAGAGCTGGGGATTGTGATCCCGGTCAGCTTTTATGAAAAAGAGGTCAATAATACCTATAACAGCGTTGTGGTTCTGGATGCAGATGGGAAGAATCTCGGCGTTTACCGGAAAACACATATTCCGGATGACCATTATTATCAGGAAAAATTCTATTTCACACCGGGAGATACTGGCTTTAAGGTTTTTGATACCAGATTTGGAACCATTGGAGTTGGAATCTGCTGGGATCAGTGGTTCCCGGAAACGGCAAGATGTATGGCACTGCAGGGAGCAGAGCTTCTCTTTTATCCCACTGCCATCGGCAGTGAACCCATCCTGGAATGTGACAGCATGGAACATTGGAGAAGATGTATGCAGGGACACGCTGCCTCCAACCTGATCCCTGTGATCGCTGCCAACAGAATCGGTGAGGAAACAGTGGAGCCATGTCCGGAAAACGGAATGCAGAAATCTGCTCTTAATTTTTACGGCTCTTCTTTTATCACAGACAACACAGGTGCTCTCTGTGCAGAACTGCCCGGAGGGGAAGAGGGGGTGCTTGTAAGCACTTTTGACCTGGATGCATTAAAGGCAGACAGACTGAACTGGGGACTTTTCAGAGACCGCAGACCGGAGATGTATGCAAAAATTGTCGGGAAATGACATACAAGCCAAAATTCCATTGCCGCAGGCAATCTGGAATGAATTTTGGCTAAGTTACTGAGAACGGAGTGAACAGTAACTGAGTTTATAAGAATTTCATAAAAAGTTTATGATTATATTAGTTGCTACCTGCGGTATATATGGTAAAATAAGAGTACGAACGTTACTGATAACGGAGCGAGCAGTAGAGTTTTGACATGTATTTCTGGCAAAATGGAGTGTAGAAGATGAACAGAAAAGAATTTTTGGAAATCCTGAGAAGCCAGCTTGCCGGTCAGATGCAGGAGGGCAAAGCAGCAGCACATATCAGATATTATGAAGATTATATACAATCTCAGGTACGTGGCGGACGTTCAGAGCAGGAAGTACTACAGGAACTGGGAGACCCGCATCTGATAGCAAAAACTCTGATCGATACAGATGATGGAAGTACACAGGAAGATTACGGAGAGTATTCTTCTTACGGAAGCAGTTATGGCAATGAGACAGAGCTTCCTCATCAGCAGGAGAAAAGATGGAAAAAAGTAATCGATCTTTCTACCTGGCATGGCAGGGCTGTTGTTATTGCAGCGGCGGCTGTTATAATTGTTTTACTGATACTGATAATCGGAGTTGCGATTCCGTTTTTTATTATTCTTGCAATTATTCTTTATTTTCTTTCATGGCTGAAGAAAAGAAATGATCAATGAAAATCTGTGCAGGGTTTCAGAAAAGAAACCCTGCGCAGAATCTTAAAAATCTTAAGTGTAAACGTTCTTGTTTCACGATATTAATTCCCCTTGAATATTTATAATCATACAATCTCAACTTATTTCTATTCTTTAATCCTGCCAGGTGCAGGGAAAAATCCCACATTCATTTTTATATTTTTTGTTCGGAAAGGAGACGGAAAATGAAACACAATTTCAAACTGAAAGAACGCCTTGGAGCTTTGCTGCTTGCAATGCTTTTTATTCTGCAGGCAATTCTGGGGCTTGTGCCTGTCTGCGTAACTCAGGCGGCACCGTTAACTGTAGAAACATGGGACAGTGACAAGGTGGTAGATTATGGTTATCGCTTTAACATGAAGTTTCAGCCCGGAATTACCACATATGAATCTTTTGGGTGTGATAATCTGGACAGGGAAGCTTTTTCAGACAATGGAAAAAGTGAACGTGACACAGAGTGCGTTCGTGTAGGAGCGGACTATAAAGCCGGAAGCGCAGGGATGCGTTATAACAATGTAGGAAAAGATGGAAATGGAAATATTGTTGATGTCAGACTCATTCTTGTGGGAGTAGAGAATGCAGAACCCCGTTATGATCTGCGCACTGCAGAATCGATTGTTCAGAATAAAGGCGGAGCTACGTTTGCATGGAAAGATAATGAAGCTTATCCAATGGTTGGCTTTTCCAAAAACAGTATCGGTGTATTTATTTATTCTGTAGGATACGCAAAGGTTAAGTTTCAGTTTCTGAAACATGGAACAGAAGAAACACTGCCGATCAGTGGCCATGGAACCATACGTGATATTGATGCGGGACAGGGAGTCCGTATTCCGTCAGACAGCAGTCTGGATAATGCATATGTTCTGAAAAACAATGATTATCTGACGGTAAATGGAAATTCTGTAAGCTCACCCCTTGGTTCTGTTGAGCCGGATGATCCGAGAGGATGGCTGAATCTTTTTTATAATACAGATAATTTTACGGTAGAGTTCTGTCATCAGTTCAGGTTGGATAAATGGGATAAAAGTCGTGAAGATGCTATTGCAAAAGCCGGTTCTCAGGAAAGATGGGCAGAGATTACAAGAAATAAATATCTGGATCCATCAGGCAACAGTTATTGTCCGAACTTTAAAGGACAGAAATACTGCAAAGCATATGCATATTTTGATTTTACATCCTATTGTTTCGGTGATGTTGAGATGAAAAAAGCGCCTGAGAAACGTGTGGGAGAGGCAAACTGTACATGGGAACAGGCAGCTGCCGCATCAAAAGAAAAACCTTTTGGCATTCGTCAGGGACAGGAATTTCAGTATATGATCCGGGCGGAGGTGACACCCAATAGACTGAAATCCTTTGTGGTACAGGATATACTTGAGGATTGTCTTACTATAGAGGATGCATCAAAAGTCAGTATTGTGAATGATGCAGGGCAGACAGTGACAGACTGGTTTGATGTTGCTGTTGAAGGACAGAAAGTGACCTGCAGGGCCAAAGCAGAGAGCCTTCAGGATGAAGCATTTACAGATAATCAGACTTACACATTTACTTTAAAAGTACGCCAGAGACCGGAATCAGAAATTAACATTTCAAAATACCTTGCAGAGGATGGATACAGTATTCTTGTACCAAACTATGCATCCATGAGTTATGAACGTACAAACGGAAGCGGAGATACAATGGATACGGAAACAGTGTGGGTAAAGGGTGTGATTCCACCGGAACTGGAAGTAAAGAAAAATACTTCTCAGTATGAATGGAAAACGGGAGATATCATAGATTATGAGGTTCTGGTTTCTCAGACAAAACAGGATGTAAAAGCAGTAAATGTTGTTATTACAGACGAGCTTCCATCATGTCTGCAGCTTCTGGAAGGGCAGTATGCTGCAGAGACAAGTCAGGGAGGTGAGAACTGTACGCTTACCGGACAGGGAGAAAATGGATGGAAAGCAGAGTGTCCGTCCCTGAAGTATGGGGAGACGATCACAATCCGTTTTAAATGTCAGGCATCTGCGGATTCCAATGGACAGGAATGGGAAAATATTGTGACTGCAACAGCGGATAATCTGATCAATCCTGAGACAGGAGAACAGGAATCCAGAAAGGATATGGCAGAAGTATGGCCGAACAGTCCACAGCTTGAAATTGATAAAACAGCAGACAAATATGAATGGCAGGCAGGAGAGCAGGTAGCTTACCGGATCGTGGTGAATAATGTAACGGCAGGAACAATCGCAAAAGATGTAACTATTACTGATATTGGTCTGCCGCAGGGACTGGTTCTGGCAGGTGGTGCACAGAGCATGGAAGTACTGGGAGTTCAGCAACAGGTAAACTATCCCGTACCGGATAAGAAAACAGGACAGGCATATGAAGCGAGACCTGTGGATTCTCAGTTGAATGCAGATGAGAACGGATTTTCCTTTTATTGTTCTTATGTGCCATACAGTCAGCCTGTAACGATTATTTTCCATTGTATCGCACAGGAAGAGGCAAATGGACACGAAAGCGTAAATGCAGCAACTGTAAAAGCTGCTAATACAGATGAGAGATCTGATGATGCAGAAGTATATGTAAATTCAGGAGAATTCTGGATTGAGAAATCTGCAGATCATTATGAATGGCAGGTCGGAGAACAGGTACAGTACAATGTGGTGGTGGAGAATAAAAAAGCAGGTACAGTGGCCCGGAACGTAACTGTCTGGGATACCGGTATGCCGGCAGGACTTGCACTTTCATCGGCAGAGGATGTATCGGTAAGCGGAATCCCACAGAATATTACGCAGCTGACAGCAGGGACCAAAGATGTTTTGAACCAGCTCAATCCGGAATTTTATAATGAGACATCAGAGAAACCAGTGAATTATGAATTTCTTCAGGAGGGAAGCGGATGGAGACTGAACATTTCAGATCTTCCGGCAAATACTCCGGTTATGATTTCTTTCCTTTGCACAGTTACGGAAGCGGCAAATGGAATGGAAAGCATTAATGTTGCCAATGTGCAGGCGCAGAATGCCCCTGTTTCACAGGATGACGCAGAAGTGTATGTAAATACAGCAGTTCTTTCTATTGAGAAAAGTTTTCAGAATCCATATCTGGCAGCCGGGGACGGACGTGCGGAAAATGAATTTCGGGTAGGAGAACAGGTGAATTATCAGGTTACGGTTAATAATCTTCAGAAGGGATCTATCGCAAGAAATCTTGTGATCAGTGATCTTTCCCTTCCTGAAGGGCTGGCTCTGGACGGAGCTGAAGATGCTGTTACTGTAAGCGGTGTTCCGGCTGTTGTTCAGAATCCGGTGGCAGGCATTGATGATGCAGGAAATCAGCTGAATCCGGAAAATTATAAAGAAACAGTGGAAAAACCGGTCAGCTGTCAGGTTACACGCCAGGGAACCGGATGGATCGTGACGATTTCAGATCTTCCGTATCAGACACCTGTGACTGTTAATTTCCGCTGTACTGCGCAGGAAAGCGTAAATGGGATGGAGATTGTAAATACAGCACAGGCGTATGCAGATAATGCACAGAAAGTAAAGGACTCCTCAAAAATCTGGGTGAACTCGCCTGTTCTTAAAGTAGAGAAGACGACGGACAAACCATTTTACAAATATGGTGATATTATTACATACCGCATTGTCCTGACACAGGAGCAGACCGGATGTGTGGCGCGTAATGTTACTCTGCAGGATGTGATCGATACTCAGGGAGTACGTCTTCTGAAGGATTCGGTGATTCTGCTGGATGAGAAAGGAAATGTAGCAGATGCTGATGTACAGATCAATGATGATAATACTTTCCTGATGTCAACAGGCAGGACACTGGTCAGGGATAGCAGATATAGTATCTGCGATAATGATAAAGGCGGTCTTTTTGAGCAGATAATGTATAATCCTCTGGACTGTCAGGAACAGAAAAGTATGATCGTGGAATATCAGGCAGCGGTGATTGATGCAGCCCTGGCAGGACAGAAAGTGCACAATACTGCAGTTGCAGACAGCAGTGAAAAGATACCTGCAACCGGGGAAGCAGAGACAGAGGTACACAGTCCGATTCTGGAAATTGTGAAGGAATCAGATAAGAAAGAGTATGCGTCCGGTGAGAAAGGATACTATAAACTGACAGTAAGACAACTGCGTGAGGATGTCACAGATCAGAATATTGTTATCGAAGATAAACTGGAAACTCAAGGGGCTTCCATTGTAAAAGACAGCATTTTTGTGAAGAAAAACGGTATAGAACTGAAAGATGCCAAAATAGAGGCAGATGATACAGGATTTGTAATTCAGACAGGAGCATCGTTGTCAGATATGGATAAAATTGAAGTCTGCTATGAAATGGTATTTAAAACAGAAAGCACAGAGCCTGAAAAAATTGTAAACACAGCGAAAGCAAGAGGAGATATTTCACCGGAAACTGCGGCGCAGCAGGAGGTATATGTGAAAATAAAAGCAGAACCCACTGCCACACCAACACCGTCTGCAACACCGAAACCAACAGAAACACCAAAGCCGACAGAGACACCAAAACCTACAGAAGTACCGAAACCGACAGAGCAGCCAAAAGCCACACCAAAACCATCTGTACCGGGAACCTGCCCGAAAATGACTCCTGTACCGACGAAAGCACCGTTAGTATCTTACAATGGTGGAAATAATGGAGGCACGACTTCCGGAAGCGGAGGCAGCAGTTACGCAAATTCGGGTGGATATTCCGGTGGATACGGAAGCTACGGTAGCGGTCAGAGCGGGGATCCATTCAGAGGCTTTGGAGGTTTCGGTGGATTCTGGGGAGACTTCGGCGGTGGCTACAGACAGCAGGCCGGTCCGGAAGCCACAGATAACGAAGACACCTTACATATGCGCGCTGCTGCCAACTTCATCAACAGTGGACATTATCAGGAAGCTTTGAACCTTCTGAATAACATGACAGACCGCAATGCGCAGTGGTACTACTACAGTGCTATGGCGAATTCCGGACTTGGCAATAATGTAGCCGCACTGGAACATGCCAAGACTGCTTATCAGATGGACCCGAATAATATGCAGTATCAGGTACTCTTACAGCGTCTGCAGAGTGGCGGAAGCTGGTATCAGACCAGGCAGAATCCTTACTCTATGGGCGGCAGCGATTACTGCATGAAGCTTTGCATTGCAAATCTGGTATGCAACCTCTGCTGCGGCGGAAGCGTCTGCTGCGGCGGACCCGTATCCGGTGGCGGGCGATACTTTTAATAAAACAGCTCAATTTGACCATCTGAATTTTCAGCACTTTTTATCCTTATATACATTGCCAGGTTTTTGTCAAAGTGGTACACTATTCTCAACCAATTAATAACCGCACACT
>ERZ773217.2218-NODE-2218-length-13259-cov-6.765298_pt1 | contig 13259 bp, 9 predicted proteins | sample MGYA00580995_ERZ773217 | MGnify/ENA primary metagenome ERZ773217 (study PRJEB29015, sample SAMEA2737772) | human gut metagenome | biome: human gut; feature: human-associated habitat; material: faeces | place: China | collected 2012 ...
CGCTTATAAGGTAAGAAAGACCCGCAAGCCGGTAATTCTTGAGCCGATGAATCCTTATGAGAGAAGAATCATCCATTCTGCTCTTCAGGGAAATAAATTCGTTGAGACTGTCAGTGAAGGTGAAGAACCTTACCGCCATGTAGTGGTAAAATTAAAAAGAAATTAATCTGCTGTTTATTTCACAAGGTGTTGGCGACTGAACAGTAACAAATTAAATAAATAGCTGTATGTAGAAGCACATGTTTCATTGCAGATATTAAAAAAGAATGTTATTCTAGGTGAAAGCGTGAATAACACGTAACTTTGCGTGTACACTTTTACCTGGAGTAACATTTTTTATTGTAGAAAATAAGTAATTATCCAACGGCAGCAGTTCCCAGGTGGGACTTGTTTTTGTATAAATAACAGGGATATTAACGATAGGTGTAATGATCTTGTTATTTATATAAAGATTTGAAAAAGATGCTAAGGGTTGCCTGTGTAATCCTGTTTGTATTTTAAAATTTCTAAATGCTATTCGGCTATGAGCAGGCAGCGAGAGTACATATAATAAGTGAGGAGGAAAAAATGGAAACAACAATTGCAGCAATTTCCACAGCTATGAGTGCATCCGGAATTGGAATTGTCCGCATCAGTGGTGAAAATGCCATGGACGTGATTTCCCGTGTCTACAGATCAAAAGGTGGAAAGAAAAAAATAAAAGAAGTTCCGACTCATACCATTCATTATGGATATATTTATGATGGAGAGGAACTGGTGGATGAGGTTCTGGTGATGATCATGCACGCACCGAGAACTTTCACAGGGGAAGATACAGTAGAAATTGACTGCCATGGCGGTGTATTTGCCATGCAGAGAGTACTGGAAACAGTGCTGAAAAACGGTGCAGAGATCGCAGAACCAGGAGAATTTACGAAGCGCGCTTTCCTGAACGGTCGTATGGATCTGTCCCAGGCCGAAGCGGTTATGGATGTCATTCAGGCAAAGAATGAATATGCACTTCGCAGTTCCATGGATCAGTTAAGAGGTTCTGTACAGAAAGCTATCCGCGAGATCAGAGAGAAACTGATTTATCATATCGCATACATTGAGTCAGCATTGGATGATCCGGAACACATCAGTCTGGATGGATATCCACAGGAGCTTCTGGAAGTTGTGGACAACGAGCAGAAAGAAGTGAAACGATTGTTGAAAACTTCTTCCGACGGAAAGATGATCCAGGAGGGAATTCAGACGGTTATTCTTGGGAAACCAAATGCCGGAAAATCTTCTCTGCTGAATCTTCTGATAGGAGAAAATCGCGCTATTGTAACTGATATTGCAGGAACAACAAGAGATATTCTTGAAGAATATATCACACTTCATGGAATCTCTCTGAAGATTATCGACACAGCCGGAATCCGTGAGACGAAGGATATTGTGGAAAAAATCGGTGTAGACAGAGCCAGAGAAATGGCACAGAAAGCAGACTTGATTCTTTATGTTGTGGATTCGTCAGTTCCGCTTGACGAGAATGACGAAGAAATCATGGCTATGCTTGCCGGTAAAAAAGCAATCATCCTGTATAATAAAACGGATCTTCAGCCAGTGATCCAGACAGAACTTCTGAAAGAAAAGACGGGTCACCCTGTGATTCCGATTTCTGCAAAAGAGGAAAAAGGAATCACAGAGCTGGAAGAACAGATCAAAGAAATGTTCTTTGGTGGAGAGATTTCCTTTAATGACGAAGTATACATCACAAATGCCCGCCATAAAGCAGCACTGGAAGAAGCTGACAAGAGTCTTGATCTGGTCAGAAACAGTATAGAAATGGGAATGCCGGAGGATTTCTTCTCCATAGATCTGATGAACGCATATGAAAATCTTGGAAAGATTCTCGGAGAATCAGTGGGTGAGGATCTGGTTAATGAGATTTTCAGTAAGTTCTGTATGGGTAAATAGTGGATAAGAATCTGGCAGCGAGTAGTGACTTGATTGTATCCGATAGATTATCATTAGTATTGATGAAGTATGATTGTAACAGAATAAATTTTGCAAAAAAATCGCCTTCGGCGATTTTTAATAATAGATTAGTAAATTGTACGATAGTAGATTATACAGTGGAAATAAAGGAGATAAAATGAAAACTTTAGTAGAAGATTATGATCTCGTTGTAGTCGGCGCCGGACACGCCGGATGTGAGGCTGCACTTGCAGGCGCGCGCCTCGGTCTGAATACAGTTATGTTTACCGTCAGCGTAGATAGTATCGCATTAATGCCATGTAATCCAAATGTAGGTGGCAGTTCCAAGGGACATCTGGTAAGAGAACTGGATGCTCTTGGCGGTGAAATGGGAAAGAATATTGATAAAACATTTATTCAGTCAAAAATGCTCAACTGCTCCAAAGGACCTGCGGTTCATTCGCTGCGTGCACAGGCGGATAAACAGGCATACAGCAATGAGATGAGAAAGACATTGGAAAATACTCCGAACCTTACTATTAAGCAGGGTGAAGTAACAAAGCTTCTGGTTGAAGATGGAAAGATTAAAGGCGTAAAAACTTATTCAGGTGCTATTTATAATTGTAAGGCAGTCGTTCTCTGTACAGGAACCTACCTGAAAGCAAGATGTATCTACGGCGATGTAAGCAACTACACAGGTCCGAACGGACTCCAGGCTGCCAATTATCTTACAGATTCTCTGAAAGAACTGGGAATCGAAATGTTCCGTTTTAAAACAGGAACACCGGCACGTATTGCTGGAAATACCATTGACTACAGCAAAATGGAAGAGCAATTCGGAGATGAGAGGGTTGTTCCGTTTTCTTTTTCAACCAACCCGGAAGATGTTCAGATTGAACAGAAATCATGCTGGCTGACATACACCAATGAGAAAACACATGAGATTATCCGCGCAAACCTGGATCGTTCTCCGCTATATTCAGGAATGATTGAGGGAACAGGACCACGTTACTGCCCATCTATTGAAGATAAGGTAGTGCGTTTTGCTGATAAAAACCGACACCAGGTGTTTATTGAGCCGGAGGGACTTTATACAAATGAAATGTATATCGGCGGAATGTCCAGCTCCCTTCCAGAGGATGTACAGGAGGAAATGTATCACTCTGTACCGGGACTTGAACATGCCAAAATCGTCAAAAATGCATATGCCATTGAGTACGATTGCATTAATCCGCGCCAGCTATATCCAACACTGGAATTCAAGAAAATTAAAGGTTTATTCAGCGGTGGACAGTTTAACGGAAGTTCCGGATATGAGGAAGCGGCGGCTCAGGGACTGATTGCCGGAATTAATGCGGCTATGGAAGTTAAAGGCCAGGAACAGTTGATTCTGGACCGTTCAGAGGCGTATATCGGTGTCCTGATTGACGATCTGGTAACAAAGGAGAACCATGAACCATACCGTATGATGACCAGCAGAGCAGAGTACAGACTTCTTCTCCGTCAGGATAATGCAGATCTGAGACTTCGTAAGAAGGGCTACCAGGTAGGTCTTATCAGCGAGGAAGAATATCAGAAGATTCTTGCAAAAGAAGAACAGATTAAGAAAGAAATTGAAAGAGTAGAACATACAAATATCGGTGCAAATAAAGAGGTTCAGGCACTTCTGGAAAGCTACAACAGTACTCCATTGAAGTCAGGAACAACACTGGCAGAACTGATCCGCCGTCCGGAACTTTCCTATGAAGCAATTAAACCGCTTGACAAAGAACGTTCGGAACTTCCATGGGATGTACAGGAACAGGTTGATATTAACATCAAGTATGATGGATATATCCGCAGACAGTTAAAGCAGGTAGAACAGTTTAAGAAACTGGAAGCAAAGAAAATCCCAACGGATCTTGATTATGAGAAAGTCGGCAGTCTGAGAATCGAAGCCCGCCAGAAGCTGGAGGCATACAGACCGATTTCTATCGGACAGGCCTCCCGAATTTCAGGGGTATCGCCAGCAGATATATCTGTTTTACTGGTATATCTTTCAAGTGCAAGATAAGACACAATAAGCACTATTTAATGTACTTGCACATGTGAAAATATGAAAAAAGCAAGCATATTTTACAATATGAAAGAACTGAATAAAGGACCCTTAAATCACCAAAAAACGATTTCAAAGTACGAAAAACAACACTTAAATACACAGACTCAGGTAGAGAAAGAATAGAAAAGAACATTAAAAATCCCAAAAAACAACAAAAAGAAAAATAGAAAGTTGAGAGAAAAGCTAATAAAATAGCAGGGAAACTCAAAATCTGAAATACCGAAATAAAAAAGAAAAATCAGTTATAAGTTGAAAAAACAAAACAACGATTAGAGAATTAGAAATAAGTATAAAAAAGGAGAAAAATACCATGCCATATAATCTGTCGACATTGGAAAACGGATGTAAAGAGCTGGGAATAGAACTGAGTCAGAAACAGAAAGATCAGTTTATTCAGTTCTATGAATTTCTGGTAGAGAAGAATAAAGTTATGAATCTGACAGGAATTACAGAATTCGAGGAAGTGCTGACAAAGCATTTTCTCGACAGCCTGTCCTGCGTAAAAGCGATTGATATGACAAAAGTAAAAACAATCATGGATATTGGTACAGGAGCAGGATTCCCGGGAGTACCGTTAAAGATTGCATTCCCGCATCTGGAAGCCTGCCTGCTGGACTCCCTGAAGAAGAGAGTGAATTTTCTGGAGGAAAGCTTTACGCTTCTCGGATTGGAAGGAATTAAGGCAATTCATGGAAGAGCCGAAGAGTATGCGAAGAACAAGGAATATCGTGAGAAATATGACCTCTGCGTATCCAGAGCAGTGTCAAATCTTGCAACGCTGTCAGAATATTGCCTTCCATATGTAAAAACAGGTGGAACATTTATTTCCTATAAATCAGGAACTGTACAGGAAGAAGCAACAGAGGCTGAAAAAGCAATCAAAATCCTTGGCGGGCAGTTAAGAGATATCACATATTTCCAGCTTCCTGATTCGGAAATTGACCGTTCTCTTGTCATTATAGATAAGAAGAAACCAACTCCGGGTAAATATCCGCGTAAAGCAGGAACTCCGCTGAAAGAACCATTGTCTCACACAAACATCACAAAATAATCACACTTTTATCCTAATTTTATCACAACTTCATCATAAACTGTTCTTGTAGAGATGTCCTCGGGTTCCCCCATTCTCTGTTTCGCCTGAGGACATTTTCTATATTAATCCTGAAGCCAGAGCGTGTTTGGAAAATCATTCCTGCGGAAAGTCTTTTTTAAACACACCAGGACGAATTTGCGGCATTTAAATAAAAGGAGGAGAACACATTGATTGAAGTAAACAATCTGGTCAAACGATATGGCGACCATACGGCAGTTGACCACCTTTCTTTTAAAATCGAGAAAGGTAAAATCTATGGATTCCTTGGACCAAACGGTGCAGGCAAATCCACCACAATGAATATGATAACAGGATACATTGCATCCACAGAAGGAACCGTCAGGATTGACGGACACGATATCCTTGAAGAACCGGAAGCAGCGAAGAAATGTATCGGTTATCTGCCAGAACAGCCGCCACTCTATTTTGATATGACCGTTCTGGAATATATGAAATTCGTGGCTGATCTCAAAAAAATCCCAAAAGACAAAAAAGCAACCATGATAGAAGAAGTTATGGATATGGTAAAGATTTCTGATATGAGAAATCGTCTGATCAAAAATCTGTCAAAAGGCTACAGACAGAGAGTTGGACTGGCGGAAGCAATCATGGGCTACCCGGAGGTTATCATTCTGGATGAGCCGACAGTAGGACTTGACCCGAAACAGATTATAGAAATCCGTACCCTCATCAAAGATTTAAAGAAGAAGCATACAGTAATTCTCAGTTCGCATATCTTATCTGAAGTAAGTGCGGTGTGTGATTACGTGCTGATCATTTCCCATGGAAAACTGGTTGCCAGTGATACTCCGGAGAACCTTGGAAAGCTGGCAGAAGGATCTAATACTCTTGAAATGCTTATTAAAGGTGAAAAATCACAGATTAAACAGGCTCTGGAAAGCATTGAAGGAGTTAACAGCGTGACTATTGAGAAGGATGAGAAACAGAATCTCTGGAGCACTAAGGTTTCCACAGAAGAGAATAATGATATCAGAGAAAAAGTATTCTACAAGATGTCTGATATAAACAGCCCAATTTATGAGATGAAGTCCAAGAAAGTATCTCTTGAGGAAATATTCCTTGAACTTACAGCATCTGAGAAACCGGCATCTGCAAGTGAAGATGATACAGACCAGAAGAGTTCTGAAAGCCAGGAAACAGCAGAAGCTAAAACGGAAGCTGTAAACGTGGAACAGACATCAACAGAATCACAGAAAAATGATGAAGGGGGAGAAAAATAATCATGACAGCTATTTATAAAAGAGAGCTGAAAAGCTACCTGACATCCATGGTAGGATATTTGTTTATCTTTTTTATCCTTGTACTGGCAGGTATTTATTTTTCTGCATATCAGCTTTCAGCAGCATATCCTAAATTTGAATATACATTAAGTGCCATTACCTTTGTGTTCCTTATTGGAGTGCCAATCCTGACGATGCGTGTACTGGCAGAAGAAAGAAAACAGAAAACAGACCAGCTGCTTTTGACATCACCGGTTTCTGTAGGTGGTATTGTAATAGGTAAATATCTTGCACTGGTAACGGTATATGCCATTCCTATGGCAGTTATGTGTACTTATCCACTGATTATGTCTAAGTTTGGTACAGTATCCTTTGCATCTGCTTATACAGCAGTTCTTGGATTTTTCCTTCTTGGATGTGCAAATATTGCAATCGGTGTATTTATGTCAGCATTAACTGAAAGCCAGGTAATTGCGGCAGTACTTACATTTGTCCTTTTATTTGCCTTCTACATGATGAATGGTATTTCTTCATTTTTCTCTCAGACATCAATGTCTACATGTGTAGCATTTGGATTACTGATTCTGGCAGCAGCGATTATTATTTATACAATGATTAAGAATGTTCTGATCTCAGCAGTGATTGGAGTGATCGGAGAAGTAATACTTGTAATCATTTATGTAGTAAAATCCAGTATTTTTGAAGGCGGAATTCAGAAAGTTCTGGATGTATTCAACCTGAGTGGACATTTTGATAATTTCACGAGTAACATTTTTGACATAAAAGGAATTGTATATTTTCTTTCAGTGATCGCAGTATGCTTGTTCCTTACAACACAGTCTATTCTGAAGAGACGTTGGAATTAGTGGGGAGGTGAAAGGAAATGAAGCTGAAAGAAAAAATGAAAAACAGTAAACATACGAAGTTTGATAAAAAGAAATTGATTGGAACTGTCAGCAAGAAACATATTAAAAACGGTTCCTATACAATGGTAATGTCAGTAATATTTATTGCAGTTGTAGTTGTGATAAATATGATTGTAAGTGCGATTCCATCCAAATACTCAGAGATCGATATCAGCAGTGAGAAGCTTTACAGTATCGGCGACGATACTAAGGCAATGCTGAAAGATCTGGATAAGGATATAACGATTTATCAGATTGCACAGAGCGGTTCAGAAGATGAAAATATCACGAATCTTCTTAAGAAATATGAAGATGAATCCAAACATATTAAAGTAGAACAGAAAGACCCGGTAGTAAATCCTAAATTTGTAACCGAGTATACAAGCAATGATCTTTCTGCAAATAGTCTTATTGTGGTATGCGGAGATCGAAACAAAGTTATTGATTACAACAATATCTATGAAAGTACAATGGACTATCAGACATACAGTTATCAGACAACTGGTTTTGATGGTGAAGGTCAGATCACAAGTGCTATCGGATATGTAACTTCTGAAGATCTTCCGGTTCTTTATACATTGGAAGGACATGGAGAAAAAGAGATGGATTCTTCTATCAAAGAAGACATCGAAAAAGCAAACATGGATATTCAGTCACTGAATCTTCTTACAGAGAGCAGTGTTCCGGATGATGCAGATTGTCTGTTTATTGATTCTCCATCTACAGATATCTCTGAAGATGAAAAAAATGCCATTATCGATTATCTTGAAAATGGTGGAAAAGCGATGATCTTCTCTGATTATACAACAGAAGATCTGCCAAACTTCGATGCAGTTCTTGAAAATTATGGTGTTCAGAGAGCAGCAGGAATTGTATTTGAGGGTGACAGCCAGCATTATGCAATGCAGATGCCATATTACCTGGTTCCGACTGTAAACAGTACAGATGCAAGTTCTGAGACAGCCTCCGGCGGATATTATGTACTTGCACCATATGCACAGGGAATCAAGAAGATGGATGATGTGAGAGACACTGTAACGATCAACAGTATCTTAACAACTTCTGATCAGGCATACTCAAAGACAGATCTTAACAGTGATACATTAGAGAAAGAAGATGGCGATGAAGAAGGGCCATTTGATCTGGGAGTGAGCATTACAGAAACTCTGGATGATGACAAAGAAACTCAGATCGTTTATTATTCTTCTTCTAATCTGATGGAATCACAGGTTAATCAGATGGTATCAGGCGGAAATGAAAAGCTGATCATTGAATCACTGAAATGGATGACTGATACAGGAGACAGCGCAACCGTATCTATTCCGTCAAAGAGCTTGTCCGTATCTTATCTGACACTTACAGATTATGATGCTGCATTCTGGAAAATCTGTACGATCGGACTGATTCCTGGATTCTTCCTGGTTGTAGGTTTTGTAGTCTGGATGAAGAGGAGAAAAGCTTAAATGAAGAATAAAACTGTAAAAATGATTCTTGCAGTTGCAGTTCTTGCAGTTTGCTGTGGGGCATACGCAGGCGTAAAAACCTACGTATCCCACCAGGAACAGAAAGAATCAGAAGCGGAATCCGAAGAAAACACCTCTGTATTTACTGCTTCTGCTGACGACATTAAATCTCTGGATTTCATGGTTGATGATACAGAAACAACATTTGAAAAAAAAGATGATAGCTGGGTAAAAAAAGATGATACAGATTTTCCGGTAAATCAGAGTACTTTGGACAGTGCTGCGTCATCGGTTACTTCCGTAGAGTCAGACAGAGTTCTGGAAGATGTAGATGACCTTGCAGAGTATGGTTTGGATTCTCCGGCAAATACAATTAAGATTGTGACGAAATCAGAGGATGAAGACGGCGATGATACAACAACTACATTATATGTAGGAGATGAGAATTCATCTACAAGCCAGTATTATGTAAGAAAAGATGATGAGAAAACAGTTTATCTGGTAGATTCTTCCTGCGTAGAACCATTTACAAAGACATTATATGATTACGCGCAGATGGAAGACTTCCCGGCAATCTCCAGCACAGATACAATCACTAAGATTTCTGTAGACGGAGATAATTCCTATGAATTAAAAAAGGATGCGGATACCAGCGTATGGTCAGTAAGTGCTAATGGAGAAGAGGATAAGGCAGATTCAGCTACAGTAAGTTCTCTGGTATCTTCTTTTGGAAGCATGGCTTATAATTCCATGGCAGATTATAAATGCGAAGATAAGAGCAAGTATGGACTGGATAAACCGTATTCGACAATCACCGTAGATTACCAGGAAGAAGCAGAAACTTCGGATGATAACGCAGAAACCTCAGATTCTGAAACACCGGATTCTGCAGAAACGACAGATACAAGTGAAGATACGCAGGAATCTGCAAGCGAATCAGAAGATAGTGCTGAGGCATCGGATGCAGACGATTCATCAGATAATGAAGATTCGACAGATGAGAAAAAGACAGAGATGGTAGATAAACAGCTTACAATTCTGGTTGGTAACGAAGCTGATGACAGTAACAGATATGTCATGGTAAATGACAGTAATGAAGTTTACACTATGTCGGAAGAAACACTGTCTGCACTTACAGATAAAACAGAAGAAGATTTCTGGGATATGACAGTAAGTTATGTATCTGTAAACAGCCTTGCAGGCTTAAAAGTAAATTATCAGGGAACAGATTATAAGGTAAATGCTTCACGTGAAACATCAACAGACGAAGACGGAAATGATACAGAAACAGTAACATATAAACTTGACGGCGCTGATCTGGATGAAACAACATTTACAACATTCTATAATAAACTGATTAACATGGCAGCACAGAAACGCCTTACGGAAAAATATGATCCGGATGGAGATGCAGAACTGACAGTAACATTTACAGAAGAAGACGGAGACACACTGGAAGTTTCCTACTACAGTTATGATACAAACTACTATGCAGCAGTAGTAGATAACAAGGTATATCTTGTAAACAAAATGAATGTAAAAGAGTTATTTACAGCATTCGAGTCAGTCGCAGGCGTTGAGAAGGATGAGACTAAAACAGATTCAGACGAAGTGGAATCAGATGAAAAAGCATCAGCAGATGTTGAAACTGATAGTGAAACAGAAACATCCGATAATAGTGATGCAGTAACTGATGATGATTCAAAGTCCACAAGTGCATCTGATACAACAGATACATCTGAAAGCGATACAGAAGAGTAAGAAAATGTAAATAAAGACCATAGCAATTCCATTATTTTCTGGAATTGCTATAAAAAAGCTTCGATACATAGAAATAAATCTGTGTGTCGAAGCTTTTTGTGTTTGAGAACAACTTTATAGGGTTGCTTTATTTGCAGAACGCCTTTTTCAAATATGTTCTAATCTGCCACTAAAAGAAGATTTTAACCTGCTCGAGAAAGTTTTCTGGGTTTTCAACATGAGGAAGATGCTTAGTACCAGTCAGTGTAGAAATTTCTATAGCCGGGTTACAAGAACAATATTCATCTGTGATGGACTTTGCATTTGGTTCTGCTTCTCCCTCAACGATATAAATACTGTTATCTAACGCCTTGACAGCATGATTGATGTTAATATTCATGTATTTGGAAGCCAGGCTGGAGTACAGATATTTCGTATAACATCCGCCCTTATGTGCTGCCTCATAATATGCATCTGTCATCTGAGAATCCACATGAAACGGATTGTAATACATTTTCTCTATAAACAAATTACTTACATTATCACGTGAAACAATCATATGGTAAATCAATGTTCCAAAAATTGGAACCTCCAGAGCAAGTTTTAATAAGTGGTCTTTTCTTGTTGGCATATGCCTTAACTGAGTAAAGCTTGGAGGGTTAACCAGCATGATTTTGTTAAAGAGTTCTTTCTCATTATGACAGGCCATTACAACAAAGGAACTGGAAAATCCACTGGCAATTACATCTGTTTTTTCTCCGATAATTTTCCGGATAAAGTCACAGATCATCTGTACATATACAAAATTGGTATATGTGATGCTGGGTTTATCGGAGCGTCCACAACCTAAAAGATCAACAGTATATACGGTATGGTCAACTGCCAGTTCATCTTCAATTTTGCTCCATTCATATCCAGAAGCTCCTGGTAAAGCATCATGAATTAATAAAATTGGTGAGCCGGTTCCTTTTTTTGTATAGTAAATATTGCCAAAACGCCATTCAAAGTAATTATCATCAAAAATATGAAGCATCTGTTTAAGCTGTGCGGCAGCAGCAACAGTGCGGTTGATCAGATGGACTGTAACAGTTGCACCAGTCATCAGAGCAGCAAATGTAAGAAATTTATGTTTGTTTCTGTTCATTTTCAGCCTCCTTTATTAAGCATAGCAAATGTTTAAAACGTTACTGCATACCTTATTTTAAGGAATATATTTTATGACAAAATAGCATGTGACAGTAACTATAGCAGTTTCATAAAATACTGCAATTAATTCAGCCCGTCAGAGAGTGAAGTCCTGTGTCAGATATCTTTGTCCTGTGTCAGCACGCCTGCAGATATCTTTCTTGTCCTTCACACTCTGCTGAACCGTCTAATTGCATTATTTTCTGGAATTGCTATAAAAAACACTAAACATATATAAAGATATTATACTGCGAGGACATTGATTTTACAAGAAAATCATGAGCCATACAAACTAAACAATTTTTTTAAAAAAATTTATTTGTTTTTTTATGTTTCACGTGAAACATTATGTGGCGGGATTAAAATAAAAGTGTTATAATAAATCTGCAATACGCACAATGACAAATAAAACCTCATAAAGGAGGAATGAAGTTGGGAAGAATTATAGCAGTTGCCAATCAGAAAGGCGGAGTTGGTAAATCAACAACTGCAATTAATCTTTCGGCCTGTCTGGCAGAAAAGGGAAAGAAGGTTCTTACAATTGATATAGACCCACAGGGTAATACAACCAGTGGACTTGGCGTTGACAAGAATTCTGTAGAAAATACATTGTATGAACTTCTCCTTGGAGAAGCCGAGACGAAAGATACGATTATAAAAAATGTTGTCGAAAACGTAGACCTGATTCCATCTAATGTTAATCTTTCCGGTGCAGAAATCGAATTAGTAGGCATCGATAATAAAGAATTTATATTAAAAGGAATTACAGATAAGCTTCGACGCAAATATGACTACATAATACTTGATTGTCCGCCATCACTAAATATGCTGACAATTAATGCGTTGACTGCAGCGACATCAGTATTAGTGCCTATTCAGTGTGAGTATTATGCATTGGAAGGACTTTCGCAGTTAATCCATACGATTGATCTGGTAAAAGACAGATTAAACAAGCGTCTGAAAATGGAAGGTGTCGTATTCACAATGTATGATGCCAGAACAAATCTGTCTCTGCAGGTTGTGGAGAACGTAAAGGAAAATCTTAATCAGAATATATACAAAACGATTATTCCGAGAAATGTAAGATTAGCAGAGGCACCAAGTTATGGACAGCCGATAACAATTTATGATCCAAAATCAGCGGGAGCAGAGAGCTACAGACTTTTAGCTGAAGAAGTGATCAACAGGGAGGATAATTAATGGCAGGCAGAAAGAACGGTCTTGGCAGAGGTTTAGATGCACTGTTTCCGGAAAAGAAGTCTGCTGTCAAAGAACCTGTAAAAAAAACAACAGCTAAAACAGAAAATAAAACTGTAGCAACTGAAAAAGAAACAACTGGTACGAAGGAAAAAAGCAATACAGCAGAGCATAAAAAAACAGCAATGATAGTAAAAATATCAAGCGTAGAGCCTAATGTAAATCAGCCTCGTAAACAGTTCGATGAAGATGCGTTGTTAGAACTATCTGAGTCCATTAAACAGTATGGAGTTCTCCAACCACTGCTTGTATCCGATAAAAAGGACTATTATGAAATAATTGCAGGAGAAAGACGCTGGAGAGCAGCAAAACTTGCCGGACTCAAAGAAGTTCCTG